>Ga0114959_10000020_pt1 | contig 125144 bp, 148 predicted proteins | sample C_130625_EF_Meta_FD_87317 | JGI IMG/M metagenome (GOLD analysis project Ga0114959, IMG submission 87317) | Freshwater microbial communities from Lake Croche, Canada to study carbon cycling - C_130625_EF_MetaG | ecosystem: Environmental > Aquatic > Freshwater > Lake | place: Lake Croche...
GGTGAAAACGTAGCTCGTGGAGCAGCTGAAAAGGCAATGAACGGTACTTCTCTTGTTGAACGGACCCCTGGTGTAATTCAGGGTGCAAGTGTAACTGAAACACCGGGTGAAAACCTAGCTCGTGGAGCAGCTGAAAATGCAAGGAACAGTACTTCTCTTGTTGAAGGGACACCTCTAGCACCTATACCGCCTATATTAGTATCACTAGCTAATATAGTACCAACTTATTTAAATGTTTCGTTTGCCCCAAAATTCACAACTAAACCAGTAACTGTACCGTTTACTTTTCTTGGTATAAACAAATCATCGGGACAAATTATTGGTTCAAATACATTAACAAATTCATCGGGATCGTGGAAGAAATACGATAATACATCTGTTTCACCAACAGACTCGCTTATTGTAAATGAAAGACCGTTTTCCCAGATTACGCAATTACAAAATGGACGATGGTTGTTTATAAATTCAAATACTCATGTTCTTTATACTGAATATTCAATTACAAATCTAGCTTCACTTTGGTCTGGAATTAGTACACCTGAAATCAAATTTCAACAAATATTACAATTACAAGATGGTTCATTTGCTGCTATATCATTTAAATCATACCAAATTATGTTAGCAAAAATGATTGAAGGAAATTCAGTTCTGTATAACAATCGGTGGGTAAGAGCTGATGTTGTTCCTCAATTACTCAATGTTATTACTAATTTATTAGTTGCAACTAATGATAAACATAATGGAAACATACAATTTAATAATATTCTACAATTACAAAATGGTACATTTGCAGCTATAAATAAATCTTCAAACCAGATTATAATATCAAGGTCTTTAGTAAATGACTATACAACATGGACCCGACCAAATGGTACCCCTTTATCAGGTCCAGCTGATACTGGTAATGGAGATATCCAATTTTCTCAGATTACTCAATTACAAAATGGTTTATTTGCTGCTCTGGAATACAAATCAAATCAAATTTATGTATCAGAATATTTGTCAAATCTTGGTGGACTTTGGACTAAAGTATATACAGGTGATTTACAGTTTTCTCAAATACTCCAATCACCAAAAATCCCCTCTTCAACAATAACAAATTATCCTTGGAATATAGGATTTATTAATTATACAAATATATCTCTTACAGAACCTGTATTACCAACATACTTTTCAGATGAATACAACGATTTCCGAATATTTTCAATTGGTGCTGGTACTTCTACACTCCCATATTATTCCGGTACTACAACTTCTGCTAACACACGACCATTTAACGGAACTTTGATAAAACTTAACTATTATGTAAATAACAGTACAGGACCAAATACTTATGAAAATGCAAGCATTAGACAAACTAATGCTATAGATATCTCAAGTTGTATTACAGGTGATCTTGGAACTAATGGTTCTGGTGCAACTATTACTATATACATCAGAAATGATAATTCAGGTAATGTTGTTCTTTCAAATAGTTAATTCTTAGAGTATCCAATAACGGCACAAGCAATTCGTTTACCGGCATTTCCTGTTTTTAAACTTTCTGTACGATTTTTACCTTCACCTTGGCCGCAATCATCTTGGTCTTGGTGTATTATAAGCATTCTTCCTACTATATTGCATTTTCCACTAAGACGTATAACATTATCATACGTAACATATTTTGCATTTCCAAAAATATCAGTTCGTATATTTCCAAGGTCTCCGACATGACGTTCAATCATTCCGGGACATCCGTGTGTTTTATTGTAAGGATTAAAATGCGCGCATGCGCTCGTACACCCATCTGAAAGGTCTCCGTATTCATGGACGTGAAATCCATGTAATCCGTTTTTCTTAAGACCCTTCAAATCGATGTAAATGTCTACTGTATCGGGATATTCAACAAATTTAACATTTCCTGAAATTGGACCTGTAAAAACTGCTATTGCGGTAGTCATTTTATTTAGACAAATATTTTATATCCGCGTTAACCGAATTTAATGAATTATTCTTTTTGCCAAATCGTTGAAGTGAAAATCCAGGTTGGTCGTAAAGAACATCACCTAGACAAGTTTTAATACTCGGTGTTAAATTTGAACTGTTTTCTGTTCCTGGTTTATAAAAGTTAACGAGGTTTGAATTTGTTGCTCCAAGATTATCTCCAAATCGTCCTTTACGGCGACGACGACCAAATCCGCAAGAACCTTCGGTTATTTTATTTCCAAATCCACAAACCCTTTCCATGTTATAATTTTCACCAATATTTGTTTTTTCACCAAAAGAATTAATAAAAACTCGACGATATGGATTTTTTCTTTTCGATTTACACATCTGTTTTAATTTTGAACGTGATATTTCTCCAACCGTTTTGGGTGTTTGAGAATTAATTCGTTTTAGAGGCCTGCAGTATGGATACTTCTTTCGGTTACTTTTTGAACGTCCACACGTTTGGTATTTTCCGTTTTTCTTTGGTTTGCATACATCCACCCATTTTTCTTTAAACCAACGGTCAAGTGAACCAAAAGAACATCGGTAAAAAGAAAATGCGTTCTTACCAGCGCATTTATAGGTTCCACCTTTTGATTTATATTCTCTCACCAATTGTCCGGATGCATATGCACTGGGCCAAACTTTTGAGCGCTTTTTAATTTTATTTTTTAAACTATTGTATAATTTAGTATTTATGGGTTTACTTTTTCCTTTTTTACAATGCATTTAAAGGTAACGGAGTTATCTTAATAAACTCTTTTATTTTAATTTAATTAAAAATGGAACGTCTTTTAAACGTTCGTAGTGAATATCAACACCTTGAACCCGAACAACTTAAAAAACTTCAAAATGCACTTTCCATGAACTGTGAAATTCTTTTGTTTAATATTCGAACGAGTGGAAATATAGCAATGTGTATACGTACGGCTTGCTTAATGGGATGCAAACAAGTTATTATTTGTGGACGTAAGCACTACGATAAACGCTTTACCGTTGGTGCTGAAAATTATATACCTGTTACATTTGTTGAAAAACCCTTAAAAGTAACAATTAATTGTAAAAAAGGAACGAATCCAGTTGAATATATCGAAATGTTTAATTACAATGTCGATGAATTTGTAAAATGTTGTAATGGACGTACGCCTATTTTTTTAGAACAAAATGGAACAAATATTTCCGAAGTTCCATGGAAACTTGTAGAAAACCCTTTGGTAATACTTGGAAACGAATCATTAGGTATACCAACGGATTTTATAAAATCGGTTAAGACAATTTTACCCGAAACACGTATAGTAAGTATTCCACAATGTTCCGTTATGCGTAGTTTGAATGTTGCTGTTGCAGCATCAATTGTTTTATGGGAAATAACCAAACAAACAACAAGTTTGTCTTTTACATGTTAATGTTTTTAAAAATTCTTGAAATGTCATTTTGTGGATTAACCGATAAGTTTTTAAACAACCGTTCAAACTTGTTTCTTTCATTTTCAGTTTTAAAATACTTCTTTTTGAATTCATTTCGTTGTTTAACAAGATAGTTATTTATTTCAATATCAGATACATTACTTTGTACTCGTTTTGATTTGTTATAAGCATACCGTTTAATTTGAGGGTCAATTCTTGCAAATTCAAGTTCAGAACGGTCAAGACAGTATTCCAAACAGCACTCTTCGTTTACAAAACAGTTTGGGTAAGTCTGAACCAACGATTGGTAAACATAATCGGCTGGAATTTGGGCGAGACGTTTTGCAGTGGTTTCATCAAATTCTTTCAATGCAAGGTTGTAATAATAAATGTAAACGTTGTTTGCTTTCTGGTTTATTTGTTCCATGAAACTTATTTAAAGACCAACAATATTTTTAAATAACACGAAATATGTTTTATGGAAACTTTAAAAGTTCTAGCTATAGACGTCGGAATAATAAATTTAGGGTACACTTACTCAGAAGTCAAACTGGAATTACCTGAGTCAGGAAGTAAATATAAAGCACATCGTTTGAATAATAGTTATCTATTAAATAAGGAAACTATTAAAAAATGCATTCGTGTTTTAGATTGTAATCGTATTGATATTACAAATATTCGTCACAAACGCGTGAGTTACTGTGATTGTAAATTACACCATGACAGATGTATTCCCGATTATCTGGACCATTTTATTCAGGAAACACCTTATTTCGAAGAATGTGATGTTCTTATAATTGAACGTCAACCACCAGTTGGCATAACTGGGGTACAGGACCTTTTATTTAAACAATTTCGTGAAAAGGTTTTGTTGATAAACCCAGGAAGTATCCATAAATATTTTGGATTACCTAGTGTTTACAGCGAACGAAAAGAAGAATCAGAAAAAATAGCCGAAGCATTTCTTTCAAACTTTTCTAAATTTACAACGAATAATCGTAAACACGATATATCAGACGCACTATTAATGACAGTTTTTTATTATAAACAAAAAATGGAAAAAATTATTGAATGTAATAAATTTAATACAGAAATTCATGATTTTGACAAATTTAGGTTTAAAAAATGTTAGTATTTAAAATAACTGCTATCTTCATTTGAGGAAGAAGGACTACGTTCATTTACAAATTTTTTCCGTAAAGAGCTTGAGTGTCGCTTGTTGTATTTGTAATTGTAATCATTGTCGTAATCATACTCTTTGTGTTCCGAAGTTATCAAATAAAAAACGATTAACAATAAAATCAAAATAAGAAGTGCTATAATAAGATATTCTCTGGTAGTTGAATTATTTTGTAACATTCTATATAATTAACAAAGAAATTATTTTAAAGGTAAATTAAGTGAAGTTGGGTCAAATTGAAATATTAATACTTCATTTTTCGCGTTATATATCATAAATGATATAATAGCTATAAGTATAATTAAATAAATGAAACTAGTAATAGTACCAATAGCCTCTCCAAAATTGTTTTTTCTCATTTAAACTTTGCATTTATTTAATTTTACAAAAAATAATTTACTTAAAAAATTAAACATAAATTATAAAAAAGATGAAGGAAAACGCAGAACCAACGATTTTAACAAAAAAGGATTTTTTTCAAATTGATGAATGTAATTGTGGAAAAAACCCTTTTCGATACACAGATGTTTCTAAAAATGTGTATGTAGCTAAATGTCCTCTTATGAAAGAAGAATACGACATAAAAACAAAAACATGGATTTCTTCTAAAAAACAACCATGTGATTTTTATTGTAAATATTTCGGACCGCGTCCTGTTTTTGAAGAAGTTAAAAATACACTGATTCGTAAAGCAAATGTAATTCAAGATAAAAATGTTTTATTGGAACAAAAACTTCGTCTTTTGTTTCGGTTTGTTTTTGTATCAAGGCACACTGCGACATTGGATGAAATTAATATTCTCGTTAAAAACAGTCTTCGTAGAGAACCCCGTAAAGAATATTATTTTCCAAGCCCCGGACACCTTCGTATTTCACATTATGAATCATTGGAAGACTATCGCGACCGTATTTTTTCTAAAAAAATAGTTGACCTTAGTAATTTACCAGAACCAGAACCTCCCAAAGAACCAATTGGTGATTTCTTTGATATTTTAACGTTTTTAAATATACCTAAAAATACCAAGGTTGTACCAAAAGCCAAACCAGTAAAACGTACAGTGCCAACCGTTATTAGTAAACCAATTACTTCTAAATTTATTTTGGTTTCTGACGATGATGAATCCGAAAAAGATTCTGATTATGAATCGGACCATGAATCCGTGTATTCTGGTACAGATGATTTAGATTCTGTATCGGAATCAGAAACCGAAGTTGTTGAAGAACCAGAAGTTGTCGATGGCGAACCAGAAGAATATGATACTTATGAATCTGGTGGTGAAGATTTTTATGACTAACGGCTCCGCTTTTAAATTTTTGTTGGGAATTTTCCTGTGCTGTTATAAATACCCAGTCTCCGACGGTAATCGGCTATACTAGCCCGAAGACTTGGTTTATTCCATAATACAAACATGCTAAGATAACCAGCGCGTGCTGGGTTACCCGTCCCGAGGTCCTTTTTGTGACGAGTGATATACCTTTGACGACGTTCACGGTCATGGTGTTTGATATAATCCGACATACCTCTGGCTCCGAAGTGTATTACTTTTTGGCGTCCGTTGGTTTCAAATGTTGCCATAAGTTTTTTATCCGATTTATTTGACTTTTTTATGGAAATTAATTTTATTCGCTCCTTTTTGGAGCCAAAAGAAACTTTTGCCAGTTTGTTTCCATTTTCGTCGACATCGTAAAAAACCAATTCACACTTTTTACGCAATGAACCTTCTTTTGGAGGATTCGTACAACCCTTTATGGGTTCCGTTTGTTTTGATTTAGTGCATTTACTACGGAACGATTCGTATTTTTCAGTAACTTCTTTAAACGTAACGCAATTATTAATTCCAAGTTTTTTATTTATTTTGTTGTGAATGTCAAATAACCACTTGCTAAACGTTTTACGGTCTTTCATAACTGAATAATTTAACATAGTCCCGGGTTGACGAATAAAGTCCTGGTAACTTTCTCGGCAGTACCTGCATGGCAGCACATTTCCTATAGATGTAAAAAATGTAAGATATTGTTCTTTTTGTTCCTGTGTTGGTTCTTGTGGATAGTTCTGAGCTATGCAATGGAGAAAAACCCATCCGGCAGGTCCCCATACCCGCGTTTGCATTCCATTTTTTGAATACAGTTCTTGCGAACTTTCTGCTTGCGAACTTTCCATTTAAATTAAAGAAATATTTTTAAATTTAAAATAATTGTAACTTTTAAAATGAACGGTTCACCTCCTGGACGCGATATGATTCAGCCTCCATCACAAGCACCGCCTGCACCAGCTCGTCCAGCTCGGAGACGGCGACTCGATTACGATAATTATCTTCCAGTTGCAAATCTTGGACGCCAATTTGATGCACAAGAAAAATTAAAAAATGTAAAGGGTACTGATGATTGCGCTATTTGTCTCACTGCCCTGAATGAACGTCCACCCGTTTGTATGATTGTTCCTTGCGGACACGTTTTTCACTGTACGTGTATCAGAGGATGGATAACTGAAAATATAATATCCCGAGATGAACCCGAACCATCATGCCCGCTGTGCAGAACACCAATTCAGCGACTTATTGAAAATGTAAACCTTCCAGCATTTGGGAAAAGCCGGAACAGTCCCGTTTCGAAGGTATCGGGTGATATAAAATACCTAAATTCTCTGTAAATTTATTTAAGAAATCGTGCGTTAAAGAAGGAAAGCAGGACTTTCCTTCGTCGCCAATCGCAGATTGGCTTTTAAGTTTAACAAAGTTAAACGTCGCAGATTGGCTTTTAAGTTTAACAAAGTTAAACGTCGCAGATTGGCTTTTACGTTCAACAAAGTTAAATTTTATGATTAACCTTCCTAAAAATATAATGACTTATACAAAAATCTCTCGTCCGAATATTGTAAAAGTTATTAAAAAAAGACCATCGACAACTGGTGAAAGAAGTATTTGGTGTTCTCCCGAACACCGCGATAAAATGTATTCAAGCATGTTTAATGAAAAGCAATTTATTTATTCTTTTTTAACACACGAACCATCTATAAAATGTATGCAATTTCTAAATAAGTACAAACAAGTTAACGGACATTATCCTGACCTTCATGGAAAGCACATTAAACGTAAGGATGATAGTGGTGAACTTTATATTGGGTATGAAAATTTAAAAGATTTAAAAAAGAAATGTTTACTTAATGGGATTGGTTTAATTGGTATATCTGATTTTGGCTATGTTTACGTAGATACATTTTTGGGTCAAAAGAATGTTTTTAATTTAAATATTTCGGCTGTTGACCTTTTAGAGGAAGAAGTTTTAGACCGTTACGAACAAATTGAAAATTTTAATTACCTGTTGGATTTCTAGAATAAAATATATAATTTCTACATTTTTTAGAATCATTAAAATCTCCAAAACAGCAACTTTCATCAACTATTTTATAAGAATAACCAAGACTTGCAAGATAACCCATTATTTCTGGATTTTCTTTGTATAACATTTCTATTACTATGTACGGTTTGTATTTTTTAATTGTATTTTCTGAACCTTTTAGAACAGGTAGCTCCATACCTTCAACATCATAATGCAATACTTTAATTTTATGAGGTATACTTCCATTTGCTACCAATGAATCAAGAGTATAACTTTTTAATCCATCACCAGAACTTGAAGCGGTATATGTTGCGTTTGGTTTATTTATATCAACACCCGTGTAATTTTGTTCTGAGTCGCTCAGTAAAATATTAAATACCGTCAGATTATCTAATTTATTGTCTTTTTTAATTTTATTTATATAACCGTAATTGTATTTACTTGGCTCAACAGCATAAACAAAACTACTGGGAAATTCTTTTGCTAATATTAATGAAGTATCTCCAACATACGCACCTGCATCTATAACTGCGTCACCTGGTTCTATGAGACTATGAAGTTCTTTTTTCAATTTGTTTTCATGGAATGTATCTGAAATTGGAATTATGTATGAATTCATGTGAAAAATTGGTAACTTTAGTTTATTATATAAAAATGCACCTTCTGCTGGATAAATTGTAACAAAATGAGAAAGTATAATATAAAAAACAACAACCAAAGATATATAAGTAAACATATTGGATTTATTTTTAAAACACATTATAATAAGAACAAGATAAACCAAACCAATTAATTCAGCAAAAGAATTACATAAATCGTTTTTATTTGGGTTACATACATCATAACTATTATTAATTACAAAAAATATATGAGTTGTTATTTGAATAAGGAAAAGTATATTTACAATAAAGTTGTACTTTTCAAGTTTTGCTACTTTTAAAGACTGAATCATTGAAAAATAAAATAAAATCAAAAAAGGAAAAAATATAAATGTTTTTTTTAAATATTCAAAATCCATTTGTATAATAATTAAAAATATTTTAATTATCTTTAGAATTTTTAACTTCAATGAGCTCAGTGATGTATCTTAAATTAAATTTAATATCGTGTATATTGTTATCTATATCAGGTAATTTTTCATTAAGTACTACTAATTGTAAACTAATTATTCCAAGAAAAAGTGTATTAAAAATGCGAAGCATCATTTTAAAATACTGTAAATTCATTATATTTGTATTCTTTAAGCATTCTTGTTAAAATATTTTCAGCCAAAAAATAAAAAATATCTTCAATGTGATACCCCGAATTTTTAAAATTCATAAATTCATGGTATGCCGTTGTAAATGGATTCCGAGCATTTGAATAAAATCGTTCAAAGACGTATTCAAAGATTTCCGGGTCTTTGTAAATTGACTTCATTGTTTTAACAATATCCCCAATTGCCAAGAGATGTCTTGAAATTCTATAATTCTTTACGATAATATCCATCAATTCACTAAAAGACTCATAAACACGCTCTGCCATACATTTCTATTTAAAAATAAATTAATTTAAACAATTAAACAATTTATAAACAGAACCATGGAGACCGAAATCGGCCCTTTGGGGTATAGTATTACTTTAAAAACCATTCCAGCTCACTTTGTAGAAAATATTCGTTCTGAACTTACAGTAAAACCTTTGGAAAATCCAAATTTTAGTTTTGGTGAAAACACAGCTTACCCGGTTTATCGTATTTCCAAAAATAAAATTTATCTTCCACGTTTTTATGGAACTGAAAATTACAAAAAACCCAAAAAAGTAACTATCCCCGAACCCGAATCCATAAACCTCGAATTCAATGGAACACTCCGCGATATTCAACAACAAACAATAGATGCAACTTTAAAAGCTTATACCGAATACGGAGGTGGGCTTATTTCATTGGATACTGGTTTGGGTAAAACAGTTGTTGCATTGAAACTTGTAAGTTTAATGAAAGTAAAAACATTGATTATAGTCCATGCTGAATTTTTATTGGAACAGTGGAAAGCTCGTATAGAACAGTATCTACCTGGTGCTCGTATCGGTATCATTCGTCAAACTAAATGTGAAACTGAAAATGTGGATATTTCAATTGGAATGATTCAAACAATTATTAGCCGTGATTACCCGAAAGATTTTTTCAAAAGTTACGGTCAGACCGTGATTGACGAGTGCCATCACATCAGTTCTAAAACATTTTCGAGCATCTTTTACAAGGTCCAAACAAAGTACATGATCGGATTGTCTGCCACACCAGAGCGAAAAGATGGACTTTCTAAGGTTATTTATTGGTTCTTGGGACCACAAATTATAACAATTAAGCGCGAAACAAACAAACCAAGTATAAAATTTGTAATGAATGATTCTTCGGGGTACACAGAAAAATTTAATGTTTTGGGAAAGGTCAATAGTCCACAGATGATTACTGACCTTACCAAACAAGACAATCGTAATTTATTAATTATTAATTTAATTAAAGAACAATTAAAGTTTAATCGTAAAATCTTGGTACTTTCGGACCGCCGAGACCATTGTGAGTATTTCCATTTACAGCTACAAAATGAAAATATTAGTTCGGGTGTTTATCTAGGAGGTATGAAAACAAAAAACCGCGAAGAATCGGTAAATAGTTCAGTTATTTTGGGTACGTACCAAGCATCGGGTGAAGGGTTTGATGTTCCAGAATTAGATACACTTATTTTGGCAACACCTAAATCGGATGTCGAGCAGGCAGTTGGTCGTATTTTACGTCAAAAGAACAATAACGAGCCTATTGTTTTTGATATAGTCGATTCATTTAGTTTATTCAAAGGTCAATATTACAAACGTCGTAAATTTTATAAAATAAATGAATTTCTTTTAAAATAAAAATATTAAGGAAATGTATAAAAATGCTCGATTTTACAAAACTCTCTCTTATTGTTCTCGTATTTGTTCTTGTCTCACTTGATTTAACATATGGGGTAACATACTCTATCTTCGGTAAACTACTTGGTGCTTCTAGCCAAGTCGCTTATGGAACAGGAATGGCTTTAAGCAATTCTGGTTTCCTTCTTCACATAGTTGTGTTTGCTGTACTTATCGCTCTACTGATGGCTTATTATTAAATTTCTTTGAAATTAAAATAATGTTTCTTAATAAGAAACTTTTAAATGTCTCAGAGTTATAAACTTATATTTTTTTCGACTGTTTACACACTTTTGGTATTTATTTTAGTTTCACTTGACTCTACATACAGTATAACGCATACTATCTTTGGTGGCAATAAAGATTATGGAACAGGTATTTCATTTAAAAATAAAGGGTTTTACATACACATTGTCGTTTTTGCTTTATTAATTGCAATTCCTATGTTGATGTGTAAATCTGGTGAAATTTAATTTGTTTGTAAATAAACCAATTTAAAATTATACTAGAAATTATTAAGACAATTAATAAGCTAACCAAAATAACAATAAGATAAATATAATTTTTAACACGATTCCATAGTTTATCTTTATTAATTAATTTCGTTTCCATTAAAGTTAATATAAACGAATAAATTAAAATATCTTAAAAAGCGCGAAGAAATGGTTAAATTAATATTTAAACCCGATGGTAAAACAGACAACGTAGTTGAAAGCAAAACATCTAAAAAACAAGAACTCAATTTAAATCCATTCAAATTTAACGAATCCCCCGATTTTGAAGTAACTGAAACAAAACCAGAAGGACCATTTGCAAATTGTGTAAAGGACCTTGTTGGTTTGGAAAATTGCGCGTATGTCCTTAATGATTGGTATCTTAACAAAAGTGATAAATTATTATTAATCATAGGACCAGTTGGTTGTGGTAAAACAAGTTTAGTTGAATTTTATTGTAAGGAAAATTCAATTCAACTTTATACAGTTAAAACAACTGAAACAATAAAAACAAAAAAAGAGCTTTTACGAGACATAATTACGTTTTCAGTTTATTCTTCCACCAGTTTTTTTATTAAAAAAGGAAATGGTAAAAAATTAATACTTATTGATGAATATCAAAATGGTCCAAATGATTTATTAAGTATAACAGATATTAACAATTTATCGAGTGGTGATTTAAAAGAATTAAGTACAGTTTATGATGTAAAAGGTGGCATAGTTCTTCCTCCTATACTTATTATAAGTGGTGATTCTAAGGGTACAAAATTAAGTGACCTTAAAAAAACCCATGAAGTTTATTATATAAATGAAATTCCAAATTATATTTTAAAACCATGGATAACAAAAATTTCAAAAAATTCTCCAGAAATATTAAATGAAATTCTTAAGAAATGTAAAAGCGACAAACGGCTTATTCTCCATACCCTGGAATTCTTAAAAAATACTGGAACAAATAATATTATTTCTTTTATTGAAAATTTTTATATAGATGTCGACGTTAATATTTTTGATTTTATAAATTTGTTATTTGACAATTCTGAACTAAGCTTAGATGAAATATTTAAAGTATACGATACCGATGGATTTTTATTAAGTAATCTTGTCTATGAAAACTATCTCGATTACAATCAAGATATCCATGCAGTTGCAAATTCATCGGAAGCTATAAGTTTTGGAGAAACTATTTTTTCAGATACGTACGAATCAACAAAATCATTTATACCAGACGCACATTGTTTAAATGCAATGTGTATTCCACGGTATCATTCAAAAGATGACCGTCCGAATAAAAACGTAAGGTCAAGTTGTTTAAATAACCGATTCAATATATTCTTAAATAACAAAAAAACATTTAAAAAGATTTCAGAATCAAATTCACTCGATATATATGATATATTTATTCTAAAAAAGTTTGTAAACCAATCTTTAATTAAAACTAAGATATTATCACCAACACAAGAGCTTTTTATTAAAAATATAATTGGGTCTTTGAATGGAAATGGTATGGAAAAAATGGAATTTATTTATAAACATTTTAGTGAATTCGATGGAAAGGATTCAAAAACTAAGAATTTTACATTAAAATTTAAAGAAAAGATAAATAAATTAATAAATTAATCTATAAATGAATAATAGTATTCCCGAATCAAGAAGACTTTCATTCGAGCAAGTAACATTTCAAATTAATTTCCATACATTACAACTCGAACGCGATGCATTTGAACTGGAAATGTACGATTACCTCGTAAATCCATTTTTAGGTATTCCAGATTCATTTTGGGAACCTATCAACGTTTCTTTTGAAAATGTTAATGAACTCGAAGACATCATAAAAGAAGATACTTGCTATATTTGTAGCGAAACACATCTCAACTTTAAAAAAGTGAACTGTTGCAATCAAGAAATATGTAATGGGTGTTGTTATAAATGGTTTAAAACTTCCGTAAAATGCCCGTATTGTTATCAAGACCTTAGAGAATTTAATTTAAAGAATCCAACTAAGTTAAATTTAAATGAGTCTTAATGGTAGACATAGTTGGCCTATTCGGCCGTATGAGCCATTAAATCAACAAAGTTTATTTTCATTAAATGACAACAGACTCAATCGTAATTTTGAAGAACTTATCACAGAACGTGGTGAGGAAGTAAGTTCAGCACCTCCACCTCCTCAAAAAAGTATGTTTGCCGATGTTTTTGAAAATATACGTGAAAAAATATTTATAATGAATGAATCGGATGACATGGAGATTACCGAATCCGATAAAGTTTCCTTTCAAGAAAAATACAAAACCCAAGAAGTTCAAAGCACAATTCAAAAAGTAAAAGAACAAATATCTCAACTTTATGTCAAAAAAATAGAATACAGCATTATGATACAGGAACGTCGTCGCCAATACGCTTCGTTTTGCGAACACATTACAAATTCAATAACTTCAATTGAAAATTTACAACTTGCTGAACTTCGCCCAGAAGACATTCAATTAAAAACAATACTTCTTAATCGTGTTAATACCTATTACGAAGACCTTGAAATAGACCACCTGATTGATTGTGAATACAAAATTAAAACAGAATTCGAATTTCTTAAAAAAACACTCATTGGACTTTCAAGTGTTAGTTTAACAATGTGTACTATTTGTATGGAAAAACAAATTGAATGGTTTGTTGATCCATGCGGACATACGCTTTGCGATGATTGTAAATCAAAAACTGAAAAATTAAAAACATGCCATTATTGCAGAACTCAAAAAACAAAATTTAGTAGACTTTACCTTTAATTAATTTAAAGAAAATTGCTTACTTTAAGTAAAAATGGCAAATCGTGTCGAACAACTCAAGGATATTCAAAAGAATGCTCTTGAGCTTTTTGAAAGAAAAAATGCAGATTATGGAGATGCCTTTGCAAAGTACGGTTTGGTAGGTGTACTCATGCGTATTGAAGATAAAATTCAACGCTGTTTGAGTATTACTAAATCAGGTATTCAGCTTGTCAACGATGAAGCTCTGGAAGATACTCTTTTGGACCTTCACAATTATGCGGCTATGGGTTTAATGCTTAAAAGGGAAACTCCTCAATTTTTTTAAAAGGAATGGCGTTGCCATTCCGACGCAACACCGCTTGCGCTTTTTGCTTTTAAAATTTCACTTTGATAGGTAAAGATTTAGCAAAACGATATTCCATAGCAACATGTAGAAGACTCTTGGCAATTTCCTCAACAACTGGAAAATCTTGGTCTTCGATGTATAAACTTGGTACAAATTCTACTTCATTTACAAAAAATGTATACGGAACTCCTTCTAAACCAGAACCAATATCGATTCGTGTTAGAATTGGGCTTTTGAGGTTTCCGGGTAAATTAAATTTTGGAAGCGTTTCCATGACTTTTTTAGAAAAACGCATAATGTAATTCCATTGGTCCGATGGAACTTTAAAATTACCCCCTTCTTGTACTGGTGTATCAACTATTCTGTCAGTTGTTACCACAGTGTAAGCATAAATACCATCTATAAAATATGTACGAAATTCCGGATTGGATTTATCAAATCCCGGTATATATTCTTGGATAACAATGGATTTGTATTTTGGAATATTCTTGGAGAGATACTTTTTGATACGACCTTTTTGGCAATCAATTGCATCTCCACATCCACCAGAATCGCAATTGTCTTCGCATTCTTCCTTTGGTTTGGTAACAAATTTGGCAAAATCTTTGGATTCCTGACCGTAAACAGGCTTTGCAATAACAGCAGTCCATTTATTGGACTTTATTTTATTAATAAGTTTATCAACATAAGCATCTGAATCACGTTTTAGCCATTTCTTTTTACTAATACAGTGAGTTGGGGCAACAGGTATTTTCTTTTCAGCAAGGTACTTGTAATACGCACATTTATTATTTATAAATTTTTGGTAAACATATGGAGGATACACGTTATCTGCATTTTTTAATGCATGTTTATATGTTTCAAATTGTTTACCTTTACTGAGATGAAAACATTCAAGAAGGTCATAAATAATTACAAAAACGATGTCATTTTTACGAAATCGTTCAAGGGAAATCTCATCGGGGGTAATATAATCAACGGTTATTTTGATTTCTTCATTTTTGGGAAGATTTTCTAGAAAAACGCCAATTGCAACGTCAGCCGGAACGCATCGTTTATTCTTTTTCGTAATAGTAAGGGAGTTATACGACTTTTCATTTGCTATTTTTAGCCATGGATGTTCTTTAACGCAGTAAAGTTCATCCTTTTTCATTTCAGCTTTTTTATAATTAAGAACTATGCCTATTTTTAATTCCAACGCGGACATATAAATATTCTTTGTTTTAACAGTTATTTTTTTTAATTTGTTTAAATAATTAAATTAATAAACTTTTTAAAATTAAAGTGTTTATGGATAAAATAAGTTGCATTATTATTTTGAGAGCATTATTTGTATTTAGTTTAATTGAAAAAGGGTGGTCTATTCGAAAATGTAAAGAAAACAGTACATTTGAAATATTCAAAAGTGTTAAAAAAGAAGTTATTTAACTTAAAAAATTAATAATAGTAATAGTAAAACGTCATGGGAGGTGGTTTAGTACAACTTGCTGCTTATGGGTCTCAAGATGTTTATCTTACTACGAATCCACAAATTACATTTTTTAAAGCTGTGTACCAACGCACTACTAATTTTGCAATGGAATCCATAATACAACTTATTGACGGAAATATCAATTTTGGTGGAAATATAACAGTCGTTGTTGCAAGAAATGGAGACCTTCTAGGAAATATTGTACTACAAGTAAGTCTACCTGACCCAAAGTTATATATAAATCCAGTTAATGGAGCAACTTTACCAATAACTGGATACGATTATTTTGGATACATCCAGGGAGTTGGAAATTATCTTGTAAATTACGTATCAGTTGAAATAGGAGCACAACAAATTGACGAACAATACGGGCAATGGCTGGATATATGGTCTGAATTAAGTCTCAATGCTTCACAGGTACCAGGATATTCACAGATGGTTGGTAAAAATTACAATCAAGCAGGGTGGCAGCCATATGATGTTTCAACTGAACCAGGTTCACGACTATTTGTACCTTTGCAATTTTGGTTCTGTCGTAATCCTGGTTTGGCAATACCTCTTATTGCTTTACAGTATCATGAAATACGTCTTAAGATAACATTTGCAAAATTTGAAAATTTAGTTGTTGCTGTCACTGGAGGAAACTACCAGGAAGTTACACTTAATGGAATAACACCAACATTTAATTCTTTTCAGATGTTTAATACATATTATTATCTTGACACCGTTGAACGTAGAAAGTTCGCCCAAAACCCACATGAATACCTTGTAGAACAGATACAATCACAAACAGGTAACGTTCAAAGTATAACGGGAGAAAATCTTATACGACTTAATTTAAATCATCCAACAAAGGAATTAATTTGGGTATTTAATAGGAATGGAACAAATGCTCCACAAAATGATTTTTCTGTAGGAAATGAAATTATTCCCAATGGAACGGCAAAACAATTTGCACCACTTTATAATTTTAAACTTAATATTAATGGAACCGAACGTTTTAAGGAACGACCAGGTGAATATTTCCGATTACAACAATGCTACGACCACCACACGCGTATTCCAGGAAATTATATTTACGTATACTCTTTTGCACTTCGTCCGGAAGAACATCAACCATCGGGTACATGCAATTTTTCACGAATAGATACGTCGCAACTTGAATTTTTTCTAAGGAACACCAGTTCTTCGCCCGGAAATATTGACGGTACGCCCCAAGAAAATTATGCTGAACTTCCAAGTTATACACTTTATGCTCCATGTTACAATATTCTCCGCATTATGGGAGGTATGGGAGGACTATCATTTTCAAATTAAAATAACAGTTAAAATAAAACGTTTATGGAAACGTATCACACCGGAAAAACAATTGACGGTAAAAATCTTTACATTTCGAGTTTAAATTTAAATGGTAAATTGGTAATGTATCTCGATACTTTATTTGGTGAAGAACTTCAACAAAAAATCAATAAACTTGGTACAGGTTCTGTTTATGGATATCTTCGTATTTTAATTTCAAGTGCCTTGGCAAATTGTGATGTTTATCTTGATTATTTTGAAGTTAAAATTAAAGGAATGGGAAAATTTATGCTGTGTATGGCAATTTCTATTTTAATTCACAATAAATTATCTTTTGACAAAGTGTGTCTCCATGTTGTGAGTTTACGAAAAGACCCAGAACTTGAAGAACGATTAAAATTATTAAGCGCGGAAGAACTTGTCGAGTACATCTTTCAATTTAATAGAATCCATGACTACCAAGAAACAATAAATTTTGAAAATTCAGATTTAAATAACGAACCAACAAAAGAAATAATGATAAAAAATGTAAGTTTAAATTTTCTTAGGAACGCACTTATTGAAAATTTATCAAGGGACCCTACAAAATTAAAAGAATATTACCGTAGTTATGGATTTAGAGAAAAAGAATATACTTACCAAGGAATTTTTATGGAGGCCGAATTAGCTGACATTTTAAAAAATTGTAAAGAATTAAATTAATTCAATTAAAAAAATTGAATAAAATTATTTTATTTTTTTTCGGAATTTCCCAGAAAAATAAAATAATTATTAAGAGTACACTACTCACACTAACTACTAAAAATGGGAGGAGGACTTATGCAGCTCGTTGCCTACGGCGCCCAGGACATCTACCTTACAGGTCAGCCCCAGATTACTTTCTTCAAGTCCGTTTACCGGCGCCACACCAACTTCGCCGTTGAGTCCATTCAGCAGACCATCAACGGTGCCGTTAACCCCGGCTCCCGCGTAAGCGTCACCATCAGCCGCAACGGAGATCTTCTCAAGAACCTCTGGGCCCAGTACAATCCCAGCCTTCTCGTTGCCGCAACTGGCTCTACCGATCTTGCCTCCGATCTTTCCCACGCTCTTTTCCAGACCCTCGAACTCGAAATCGGAGGTCAGCTCATTGACCGCCAGTACGGTCTCTGGCTCAGCGTGTGGCGCGATCTCTCCGAGTGCAACCCCAGCGGTGAGCAGGGTGAACTTGGCATTGGAGGTGCTGAGCCAGGACTCAACAACCCCACCAGTGTTCCATCCACCAAGTACCAGCGGATGTCCTACACTCACCAGGGTTTCAGCGCAACAAACACTCTTCTTGCACCCACAGAAGCTTACATTCCCATGCGCTTCTGGTTCTGCCGCAACCCCGGTCTTGCCATCCCCCTCATTGCCCTCCAGTACCACGAAGTCAAGTTCAACATCCAGTTCGCGCTTGCCACAAGCTACATCTACCTCGCCAGCGGTACCCCCAACCCCAACCTTCAGTCCGCACAGTTCGCCGTGTATGCCGACTACGTTTACCTCGACACAACCGAGCGTCGCCAGTTCGCCCAGAACGCCCACGAGTACCTCATCGACCAGCTCCAGTACCAGCAGGAGTCCCCCTCTGGAAACACCTCCAACGCCACCATCCGCCTCAACTTCAACCACCCCGTTAAGGAACTCATCTGGGTCGGAACACCAGCTTCCACACTCAGCTCCAACAGCTCCACCGACATCACATCCGGAGGTGCCACACCCACTGCCATCACCACCGTGTCTGGATCTGTTTCCAACATGCTTAACAAGATTATCCTCAACGGTACCGATCGGTTCACCCCCCGGAATCTTAAGTACTTCACCCGCAACCAGATCTGGGACAACCACACTGGTTTCGGTGCCACAGGTGTTGCCGATTCCATTGCCGTTTACAGCTTTGCCCTCCGCCCCGAGGAGCACCAGCCCAGCGGCACATGCAACTTCTCCCGTATCGACACCGCTCAGCTGTGGTTCAGCAATACCAGCACCACAACAGAGTACATTAACCCAATCACCATCTTCGCAGTTAACTACAACGTTCTCCGCATTATGTCCGGTATGGGAGGTCTCGCATACAGCAATTAAAAGTAGCAACGCTGCTTTTAATGCATCGCATCTTGCGATGCTTTTAGCAATTAAACATTTATTTTGTTGTTTGTTGTATTTTCAAATCATCAGTAACCTTTTTGTAAATATCAAGGAAAATGGGAACTACCAAAAATCCCTTGTATTCGTTTAGTGAACGAAAACAAAAACGTTTTAAAAATGATTTTATGGCAAAGGCCATGAAAAATTTAAAAGACAAATTGGTTAAACATAAAAACATTCTAATTTAAAAAAAAAGTTAAATTAAAATATTTTTTACTTTTATAAAAATGGCAAGCTCAAGTGTAGGGACACTAATTGACAAATCACTTGGTACTAATGGTGTTGATGCAAAAAAACTATATATTTCAGCACTAACAACTTATCCAGCTGCAGTAAACTACTTTTTAACAAATTTACAAACTCCACCACCACCAGACACAAAAAAAAAGAATGTTCCTAGTTTTTTAGACTTAAATCTTAAGAATATTTCAAGCATTATTGCCAGAAATAATACAATAAATGGTTCTCCTTTACCTAAGGACACAAAAGAAAAAGCTGCATTATCAGGCGCCATAGGTCAAATATTAACATCTATTTCTATTGTTAATAACAATGTTATAAACAAAGATATTGTAAACAACGCACTTCCTGAATACAACGCATGGATAGCAAATCAAAGTATTTCTATGTTTACAAATGTTTCAAAGTTTGGCGCAATGGGTGATTCAATGAACTGGTATATGATAATTCTTGTTGTCCTAATTGTTCTAGCAGCGTATTATTATTTTAATAAGAAGAGTACACCAAAATTTACCATTCCCCAACAGATAGCGCAGTTTGGTCGGACAATTCGCGCAATTCGGAGAATTTAAAGAAAAATAAAATATTAAGTGTAATTAAATGAGTTTAGTAGACTCGCTTAATACCACTTTTAATCAAACTTTTTTTAATAAATACAATACCGTTGTTTCAGAAATACTAAGTAAACTACCTAACCAAACTTTACCAAAAACTACATTTGAATCACAAAGTCTAGTTATTAGTTCAAATATTATAAACTCCCAAAAAAATATTACAGAAACAGATAAACAAATATTAAATATAAGTACACCAGCATTAATAAATATAATTGCATCAAATTCAACAGACAATGAAGGAAATATAACTAATTTACAAAATACTATAAATGCTGTAAATTCTTGGGTTAATAATGTTCCTGCTTCTCGTTCAAATTTTGGTTCTGATAAAAAATTAGAAAAACCTTGTATGTGTTGGCTATGGATAACTATTATTATAGTACTTATCTTAGTTTTAATTTATTTTTATTTTAGAAAAATGTAAAAAATGAACGGATATCTCTGTTCTTTTCTTGTTTACGCTTTGCATCGCCGATTGCTAATTTTTCACGCTGTTTGGCCTTTATCAACGATGGCCGATTAAACATTTCTTCACACTTCAATTCACCCAAAAGAATATCAAAAATTGTTTTGAGTGGATTTTTTAATTGATGGTCCAAATAATAAAGACTATCTATAGGTACATTGTTTTCCATTACATATTGCGGGTCCTCCGTCTTTTTCCATGAAAGCGCTTTGGGGTCTCCGATAAAAATACTTAAAGAATAAGTTTATTTAAAAAATAAAAATGGTAAATAAATGTATTCATAATAAACAAAAAAGATATTGTAAAGAATGTGGAGGTTCTGGATTATGCGAGCACAATAGACAAAAATGGCAGTGTATTGATTGCGGAACTTTATGTTTATGTGAACATGGTAAAAGAATAAAATATTGTAAAGATTGTGACGGTTCTTTATTATGTATACATTTCAGAGAAAAAAAATCTTGTAAAGAATGCCATGGTACATGCATATGCGAACATAATAAATTAAGACATCGTTGTAAAGATTGTAAAGGTTCTGCTATATGTATTCATAATAAATTAAAATATAGCTGTAAGGAATGTAAAGGTTCTGCTATATGTATTCATAATAAAAAAAAAGATAGTTGTAATGGTTGTAAAGGTTCTGCTATATGTAAACATAACATAAATAAAAGATATTGTAAAGAATGCGATGGTTCTGGTTATTGTATACATAATAAAATTAAAACATATTGTAAAATTTGTGGAGGTAGTTGTTTATGTAAATCAAGTTGGTGTGAAACACGATCAACAAAAAAATACGAACACTTTTGTTTATTTTGTTTTATTCATTTGTTCCCAGAAAAAGAAATTTCAAGAAATTATAAAACAAAAGAAAAAGTGATAAGTAATTATATAACCACTAATATATCAGAATATTCATTTACTTTAGATAAAAGAATAAATGATGGATGTTCTTTAAAAAGACCTGATGTGTTTTTAGATCTGGGAACTCATTGTATTATAATTGAAATTGATGAAAATCAACATACTTTTTATAATACAACTTGTGAAAATAAAAGAATTATGGAATTATCAAAAGATGTTAATTTTAGAAATATAATTTTTATTAGGTTTAACCCAGATGGTTATAAAAAAGATGATAAAAAAATTACAAGTTGTTGGAGTGTAAATAAAAATAATATTTATATAATTAAAAAAAGTAAAATTACTGAATGGAATGATAGATTAAAACTACTTGTTCAAACTATTAAATATCATATTGAAAATACACCAGAAAAACTTATAACTATTATTGAATTATATTATGATTCTTAGCTTATTTATTTTAAAAAAAGAATGTACGAATATCTTTATTATTATTTTTAATACGATACTCATCCCCTTTTATTTTTGCATCAATTCTTTTTTGTATTTCTATTTGTTCTTTTTCTTCTTTTTTTGCTTTAATATAAGATTTACGATTATATATCATTTCTTTACACTTTAATTCACCCAAAAGAATATCAAAAATTGTTTTGAGTGGGTTTTTTAATTGATGGTCCAAATAATAAAGAGTATCTATAGGTATATTATTTTCTATAACATATTGCGGGTCTTCTGTCTTTTTCCATGAAAGTGCATTTGGGTTTTTTATATTAATATACACAAACGGAACACGGTCTCCTGGCTTTGGTGCACTGTTCGGGTCTCTAGATATCATCTTTTCTACCAATGCTACGTGAGCCATACACGGTACTTCTTCGATTGTTTCATATTCACCCGTTTTTACTTTGTTTTCTTTTATTTCTTTGGTATGCATCCATATGTAAGGCCCGTTGGTGTCCGGACGACCATCGGGTAAACGCTGAGAGTACTTCTTTTGAAATCCCTTGTATTCGTTTTTCAACGTTTTGGAAAGTATCAATTTTTTTATGGGAACTTCTCCATTCAACAAACGGTCTATGTGGATTTCTGCTTGTTCTTTACCTTTTGCAAGATTGTTTTCAAACATTATCGGTGTTAAAACTGCATCAAGTGTTTCTTTAACGTAGGGACAATTATCACGACGAACCAATTCAACTCCTTTGGCTTCTATTTCTCCATTATGTTTCTGGGGGTCAGTCCATTCAAGATACATATATCGCTTCTTGGCAACCAATATCAATGGATACATAAACTTTTCAAATTCCAGCTCAATTGGTTTTTTGAACGTTTCTGAAATTTTTTTGGCTGCATTCTCGGCAACCTTGAAAAGCGTTGTGAGAGTTCCATCGGAATCTACAGGCTCTGGAAAAATAACATAACAAGAATCCGTGTTTTTAACTATCATTTGTCCTATACCTGCTTGGAATGTTCCATCTGCAGTTTCAAGGTCATAAACATAATCATTACATGTTCCTAAATTTATAATAGATTTTATATGTTTAGAATTGTTCCAATTAGTTTTTACATTGAATTTTATAACATATTCACCGAGAGTATTACTTCTAATACAAACACCATATCCACTTCTTCTACCCAATAAATAATACCAACTTGCTTCAATTTTTGATGTAGTTCCCAAAGGTCTGTCAAATGATATATCTAATTCCGTTCCATACTGCTCTATATTATTAAAAAAAGCTGGGTATGTATGAAAAAGTTCAGTTCCAATAATAGTATCGGATGGTTTTACTTGTTCTAAATTAGCATCAAGTAAAGAATGGTCTTCAGTAACATCAACTAACCCAGTATCTGTCATTACTCGATACATCTGTTTTTCACAACGATGTCTAATCGTTCTTTTTAATGGAGACCACCCAGATGCAGTCCATACTTCTAATTGTGTAGAAGGTTCACTTTGTTCTTTTTCATAAAGACCCTTTTCTCCAGCTTTAAATTGTGGAAATGGTTTCTTATTAAAAATGTTAAATAAATTTTGAATTTCTATAATATCGATTTTTCCATTTTTGCGAATTAAAACAGGAGTATCACCTGTAACACTATCCCCGTACACTATCTCACATTGAAACATATTCTTTGCATGATATTGCGTTTGTTCTATCATTAATCGACCACAACCAGTAACACTTTGAGATATTTCCAAACAAGGAAGCGCACCAACCGTTGCACCTGTAAATCCATAAATCGAGTTCATGGAAACTTTGATTGCTAATTGTTTTGCATTGAGAACCGTTTTGACAAATGGATCGGTTGCTGCATTCATTTCCTTCTTGGTTACTTTGCGATTTTTCCATAACGATTGAAGAATACCTGAAAGTACTCCTGGTTGGTTCTGTACGAAACTTACCGAAAGCTCATCATTGCACTTGATTGTAGAGTATTCAACTCCAGAAATATTCATATAACGTTGGTCCAATACAACTGTGGAATAACACATATTGTGAGCTATCATAATCGAAGGATACAGACTTGCAAAATCTAACCCACATACAGGACGAGTGTAGTGGCCGATATGGGCTTCCAACACAGTTGCACCTTGGAATTTTCCTTCGGATTCAACTTTTGGCAATACGGGAATAAGATACCCAGCTTTACGAGTTTCATATGCAATTTGGCTAAACACCTTTATGGATTGGCCCCGAGTGATAAGATATTCTAAGGGAACTCGGGTAACTTTAGCCATTTCGACATGATTCGGAAGAACTGCAAACTTTTCAAATAATAATAAACACAAATTGGTATCTTGTACGCAATACTTTCCAACAATAGTTCGCTTTTCACGAGTACCCAGTGTGCGGTCCCAAGCTTCAAAGATTTCTTTGGGCGATACGTCGTCTTTTCCTTCACCCACAAAGTGTTCACCAACATAATTGAGTTTGTAGCTTTCCAGTTTGAAATCCTTTTTGATAACTTGAAGAAGGTCAATATGCGTCCGTCCATAAATTTTAGTCATTTTCCAATCATTAAATCCAGATTGCTGATTGTTAAGAACTTTCTTTTCAATTTCCGTTCTTTTGGAAATTAACTTCGATTGATAATTAAAAAGGTCTTCGATTTCCAAAACTTTGGCACGCTCAAATAAAAATCCATTGTCAAACCCGAATATATTGTATCCAACAATAACATCCGGATCGGTATCATTAATAAAGTTTTTATAAGCACATAACATCTTTTTTTCAGAAGCATATTGCATGACAATGGTATCTTCTACAGAATCACAAGTACCCAAATTGAAAAGATACTTCGTTGTCTTTTTAGAAACGGTATCTTTTAAAATAGCACAAATTTGAGTAACTCGGTCATTTTTCTTAAGAGCGTTGGGAAATGAACCGTCTTCGCTGCAAGCTTCAATATCAAAATAAAGAATTCTTACGTCACTAATTTTATTCGCAAATTCATTTTGGTTCCATGGATTTACCTTTTTCCAGTTGCATTCAAAATAACTTTCTGATTCATCGAGTTGGTAATCACCTTGATTAATCTTTACCCATCCACATGTAAGAATATCGCGAAGGTGGGTAAACCGAAGAATGGGGTCGATATTGGATTCATACATTGGAAAACAGAATTCCTTTCCACCAATTTGATAACTTTTCTTTTCAAGTTGGTACTTTGCACCACGCATGCCCTTGGAACTGTAAAATGAAAGTTTCAAAAATTTACGAATCTTGTTATTTTCAAATCCGTAGTAACGTTTACGTTCTAAGAACTCAATTGACTTTATACTTCTATTATTGAGTGCTTCTTTAACACTCCAAATACAACTTGAATTCCAAGTTATAGGAACTTCAATAAAAAAGAACGGGTGAAAATCATTAATACAAACTGTTACGGGAATTCCAGTATCACTTACACCAAATACATAAATTTTATAAACTGGGTAACCAGTATCGGGGTCTTCAAAATCATCACAGTACCAATCAAGTGTCTGGAAAATAAGGTCTTTGTCAAAGGTCAAGTCTTTGATACGCGCTTCCCAGCTCATCTTTGTTTAAAAGCAAATCGCGACGCAAGTTCCTTTTTATTATTAATCGCACGAATTTTTAAGCAAATTAAATTATTGGAAGAAAATAAACAAAGCACGATGTTTTATAAAAACATGCGTTATTTAGAAAAACCATTAATTGTATTAGTAAGTATAATTGGTGTTGTTATGTTTTATAAATACTTTTACGATGGAACAGAATATACCAGAAGTAATCTTGACAATAAACTTTACAGAGTTCGTTCTGCAACAGGACAACAAGAAAAAGCGGATCTTTTGGCATTAATGAATCTAAAATTAAATGTGATAGTTGATAGTTTTAAAAATGCAAATTATAATTCAAATGTAAGTATTCAGCGTTTAATTAAAAATTGGAACAAAGGAGTAACTATTAAGGAAATAGGAAAAATGGAATCAGATGCCGCGTATGTAATAAATAAGCAGTATATGTCATTTTGTTTACCTGAAAATACATCAAAAACGTTAGATAATACGAATTTAATGACTTATGTAGGAATTCATGAATTGGCGCACATTATGTCAAATGAAACGGGGCATGGAGATGAGTTTATTAAGAATTTTGAATTTCTATTAAATCATGCTAAAACGCTTAATTACACTGACCCTATTATGAATAAAGAAGTACCTGTATATATTCAATTAAATAAATTAAATACAGCCGATAATTATTGTGGCGTTCCGTTGGTAAATTCAATTAATTAAAATATTTCTTTTAAAAAAAATAAAGTTTATAATTATAAATGGCATTATTCTCATTTGGTAAAAAACGCCGCGTTCATCGGAAAAAATCCGGAAAGGGACGCAAGCCACCTGCAGCACTCCTTAAAAAGTGCCGCAAACACCACATCAAGACAACTATGAAAAAGGGAGGTAAGCGTGTTTACCGCAAGGTAAGTACTCTTAAGAAACTCCTTGCACGGAAAATGCGTAAAATGGGACGCAAAGTCCACCGAAAAAGTTCTTTCGGCCGTCGCCGGAGAAGTTCACGGTTTGGAGAGTCGTTAGAACAAGTAAAAACTCGTTTAGGAGATGCGATGTTTAAAATGAACCCAATTACTTGCCCGGATAAATATTCGCTTAATACATTTCAAGGTAATAATAGTACTTATGGAATATGTAGTGATGGGTCTAAAGTTCCCAAGTATTCACCACCTCTCATTGGAAAGGGGACATTTAAAGATAGTTTGAAATTTGGCCGTCGTCGCCGGTCAACTCGTCGGTCACGGTTTGGTAATGGGGGAGTTGTAGGATTCCAGTTTGATAACCCAGCAAACTATGGATTCGACCAAAAAGTTCAGCAGTATCCATCCGTTCTTTCACAGTCAAATACCGTTGTAAACGAGCAGATGAATCTTTCTCGCCCAGAGGGAATGGTTCTCAGCTCCAGTGACCTTCCAGTTTATGGAGTTTACCGCAATTTCTTCGGTCAAGATGTTCCCACCCAGATTCCACCCAATTGGGACTGTATGGGACAGCCTGATGGAACTTGCATGCCCGTTGGTGTCCCGTTCCAGTCTTACAAGACCCCAGTTTCTTTCGGAAAAAAGAAGCGAAGCCGCCGGTATAATGTCTCCGGTTCTGGTTGCAATGGACTCCGGAAGCGGGTGTGTATGTCAAACCCCAACTGCAGCTACACCAAGCGCGGGTGCCGTCGGCGGAAGGGAACTGCGACTAAGGGAGTTGTCTATGAGGGACCATCCCTTCAGTTTGGTCGTCGCCGCCCACGACGCCGGTACAACGTCCCAGGCTCACCTTGCAATAAGCTCCGGAAGCGGGTGTGCCGTTCAAACCCCAACTGCAGCTACACCAAGCGCGGATGCCGTCGCCGGAAGGGAACCCGTAAAGGACTGATGTACGAGGGACCATCCCTTATGTTTGGAAAAAAGAAGCGAAGCCGCCGGTACAATGTTCCAGGAAGTTCTTGCAATAAGCTCCGGAAGCGGGTATGTAAGTCAAACCCCAACTGCAGCTACACCAAGCGCGGATGCCGTCGCCGGAAGGGAACCCGTGGAGGACTGGTCTACGAAGGACCATCCCTTTTTAATGGTGAATACGTTGCACCCTCAGCGGCAGATGTAGCAGCAGCAGAAGCAGCCGAACTAATGTTTGGTCGTCGTCGCCGGCGCGGAGTTCGCCGGGTTTAAAAGTCTAACTTTTTAAGTTCGGCAATAACGAGTGGGTTCAATTTTTTGGGGTAAATTACATTAAAAACTAAAATTAAATTAAGGTTACCGGTAATTTGGTAGCCATCGTTTGATTTTACAATACCGTTTACAAGGATAACGTGTTCGTCTCCATATGGGTCTTTAAATATTTTTTGAAATCCCGTTAATGATTCTTTTAAAGAAATATTGTAATTGCAGTACAGTTTGTTGTCTTTAACAAAATAGGGTTCTTCTATACTTAATTTTATTAATCCGACCAAAGGATTGAATATTTCAAATGAATTTATATTGGGTGCAATATGGATTGTTATATTTTTATCGACAAATCCATTTTCACAAGATTCACATGATTGTGTAAAACCTTCACCAACACAGTGCATACAAGGACCAAGCGGCATAAAATTAATAATTGTAGGAGGAGGTATATTAAATCCAGAACCACCACAATAATTACAAATGTTTTGCTCGCACGAACAACGTTCTTTTACACTAACAGTTCTTGATGTTCCTGTAAGATATTCTTTAGCTGATAAACTAATAAAAATGTCTTTTTGGAGTGAACGTTTTGGTTGTTTTTGTGGGATAGGAGGCATTTGAAAATTTACTGTAAAATTTTTAAATATAGTTGAAAAAAGGTCATCAACTTTTTGGTAATTAACTGGGTCTGGCTGTGGTTTTGAAAGAAACTCATATGCTTGGTTTAATTGCGAAAATTTTTCATTTGCATCGGGTTCTTTGTTTTTATCGGGATGGTATTTTATTGCCAAACTTCGGTATTTCTTTTTTAATTCTTCTTCGGTATAATTTTGGGGTAATTCCAAAATTGACTTCGCTTTTGATAAATCCATAAAATTAAGAATTACTTCTTTACTTTATAGGCTTATTAATTATTTATGTTTTAACCGAATTTTTAACGGCGGCGACGGTGAACCTTTGTTTTGCGATGTGTTTTGCGAACTGACTTCTTCATTCTGCGAAGTTTGCGTGCAATCTGCTTCTTAAGAGAACTGAGGCTTTTGCATACCCGGCGGCTTCCGACCTTCTTTGTGGTCTTAATCTTTAATCTCCGGCACATCTTGCGAATTTTAGCTGGGAGTTTCTTGCTTTTGCATCCCTTACGGCGGTGTACCTTGCGCTTCTTGCCAAATGCAAGGGATGGTCCTTCATATACAACTCCCTTAGTGGCAGTTCCAGAGCGCCGACGGCACCCGCGCTTGGTGTAGCTGCAGTTCGGGTTTGACTTACATACTCGTTTCCGGAGTCGATTGCAACCAGAACCAGTAACGTTGTAACGTTTTTTCTTTCCGAAACCTGCAAAACGGCGACGACGTCCAAACATCAGCTCGGCAGCTTCGGCTGCTGCTACACTTGCTGGGGTAACGGATCCAGAAGGCCCCATTGGTCCGTAATAGATTTCATTAACGCCTTCTGTTCCCCGGCGAGCCTGGCACTTCTTGTTACCAACCCACTGGCAATTGGGGTTGTATCCACAGTTACGTTCACTGAGACCCTTGCATGCCTCGGTAAGTGATTCACGTACAGCAGAGGGGATCATTGGTGCAACTGCGACTGGTACCGGTGGTGGTGTCATTGATGCAAGTGCTGGGCTTGTTGCCATAACATAGCTCATGTACTTTCCAACGGTACTTGCGTAAAGCTGAGTAACTGCGTTGGGGCGTTTCTGGCACCGGTTATTGGCACCACCAGACCAGTTGCATGGGTACAGACCACCTTCAGTGTAATTGAGGCAAGTGCGAATGTCCTGGTCCATATTACCAGTGCGGGGAAGTGTGCTGCACTTGCTTGAACCAAATCCATAACGACGACGCCGACGACCGAATTCAACAACACCCCGTGCCTTAAGGCGCTGGGCCAGTTCGTCCATGTAGGGAAGATTTGTAGCTGAAATAGGCCGGGCCTTGGGTGGAGGTGGAGGTGGGGGTGGTGGAGGTGGTGCTGCTTCAACAGCTGCAACTGCATTTTCAAGAGCAGCAACTGCTTGTTCGGGAGATGCACCTGCCTCAACAAGAACTTCCTGAGCGGCAACACCAGCAGCTTCAATGGCGGCATCGTGTGCTGCTGCGGGTGAACCACCAACAGCGATAACATTTTCAGCAGCAACATCGGCAGCGGCGGCAGCAGCAGCCATAGCCTGGTCGGCAATAGGTGCTCCGGCATCGGCGGCGGCGGCGGCGGCAGCTGCACCAGCTTGTTCGACTTGTTCGTTAACGGCGGGAACTACTCCCATTGCAACGATTTTGGCAAATCCCTTAGCCCGACGGCAACCGCGCTTTTTAACGTACCTACATCCAGTTGTTGATTTGCAGGTTTTCCGTTTGAGTTTGTTGCATGGAGAACCGGGAACGTTGTACCGACGAGGACGCCGGCAAGATTTCTTGCGACGGTCACATGCTTTGCGTTTCTTTTTTCCAAATAGTGAAGATAGTAAACCCATATTTATAATTTAATAAAATATTTTAATTTAAAAAATAATTTAATTAAATTTTAAAACTTTTAAGAGTTTGTTCCGCGGCAACTTGTTCTGCCTGTTTTTTGCTTTTACCCCACCCAGTAGAAAAATTGACTTTATTTATATTAACAATTACTTGGAACATTCTATTGTGTGGGGGGCCTTCGGTACTTACAAGATGATATTCGGGTGTTGTACTGTATACTTTTTGAGAATATTTTAAAAGGAGGTCTTTGTAATTGTCTTCAAATAAAATTTCAGTAAAATCAAGTTTTTCTATAATTTCAGTAACAAATGAATCAACCGCGTCAAATCCGAGGTCTTTAAAAATAGCTGCCAAAAAAGCTTCAAATGCATCTTCTAAAATTTTTTGAGAATTGCGACCCTTAATATTTTGAACGTGGTTACTCATCAAAATGTACTTTCCTAAATTAATTTGACGCGCCAATTTGGAAAGCTGAACTCCATTGACAAGTTTTGTTTTAATACGAGTTAAAAATCCTTCATCTTGGTCCGGATACTTGTGAAAAAGATAATTTGCAATAATAAGACCCAAAACAGAATCACCTAAAAATTCAAGACGTTCGTTGTGTTGCTGGAGGTATTCTTGAAGAGGATTTTCACCTTGGTATTTCTTTACGGCTTTGTAGATACTTTTATGGACCAGTGCACGCTGGTAATGAGTTACATTTTTTATTTTCATACCGAGAAGTTCTTGGATTTCTTCACGAGTAACATGGGGTACGGAAAAATCATGCGTCGCAAGGTCATCTTCAATTTGTTTTTGAATTAACAAATTGATTTCTTGTTTTTTACTTTGTTCATCACAAATGAAACCAGATTCATTGTCTGAATTTTCGGAATCAGTTGTGATAAATAAAGTTTCCATTTCACTTTGGGTTTATTATGCACGTTTTTTTAAATAATTTTTGTTTTAGAAAAAACCAAAATAAAGTAATTTTTGTTTTAAAAAATAAAATAACAGTAAAAGCAAAGGGGAGATATGGTTAAAATACATCAAAATGCACCCGAAATTCAAATTAGACTTTTTAGATTTATAGTTAATTTACTAAAAAGATATTCCAATCCACAAACAAGGAAACAATTTTTAGTAAATTGTCTAATTTCACATGGATACGTCAAAAATGTAAATCCATTAGAACAATTTGAAAGTTCTGAAAATGAAACTCAAAGTTCTGAATCAGAATCCGAAAACGAAAACGAACAAGAACTTGTTTCTGGGTACAGCGATACTCAGAGAACTTCTAAATCAAATCGGACATTTATTCAAACAAACGACCAACGTATGCTTAAATTGCAACAACGTATAAAAGAAAACGATGAAACTGATTTTGATAAAGCAAAAGAAACAATTACCGTTGCACTCGAACAGGTTTATAAAAACATCCCAGGTTTAAATTATGAAGAAATTCTAAAAGTCGCCATGGATATGTATCTTACGGTAAGAACAAGTTATCGCAGTAAAATAGTTACCGATGAACTTGGTGGAGATGTAAAACGTGGAACTTTAGTTTTATTACTTTATTATGCTTTACTTCAGTACCGTATTAATATATCACCTCAACAATTAGTTGTTTATTTTAATAACAGTTGGAATGTCGATATTTTACCAAAAGCTGAAAAAAATCTAAAAATTATTTTTGGTAATAAAATTACATTCAAACCAGAAGTATATCTTTGTAATATGGATTTTGATTTAAAAACAAAACAAGAAATAAATAAAGTTATAGACGTTCTTAAGGAAAAAAGAGTATTTAGTGAGCCAGCAACAGAAGCACAAGTAGCAGCTGCAATTTATTACGTTACAAATAAGATTGGTTCTGGTAAAACCTACACTGAACTTAAAGTAAATTGTAGAGTTTCACCAGACACAATACGAAAAATAGTTCGAGTTATAGAAAAAGAATTTTAACAACGTTAAAATTTTATTAACTTTTATTTAAATTTGTCTTTTACAGGGTCGATATATTTAGCAGCCATGTATTTTCCAAATCGAACATCCACACTATATTGGTCTTCGCCATTTTCAAGACGCCGTTTCATTGCCATCATTTCTTTAAAAATAACGGGGTCCATTCCTTCTTGAGAAAATATCATTTCGTAAAAAGTCCGGTTCTTCTTTTTAAAATCAGCAAATTCCTCCATTTGATTAATAGATTCAATGCTCGATGTTTCCTTTAATTTTGTAAGTTTGGAATATATTTCTTCAATTTGGTCTGCAGTATAAGACATTACGCTTTGCTTCGCTTGATTTTACTTTTATTTAATTCTTTAAATTAAAACGTTTTAATTAAATGGACTTGTTAACCATTTAAATGTAAAAAATGAAGCAAATGCGTCAGGGTACATAAATAATATAAACATAAAAAACACAAAAAGGACAAATGCTATAAGTAAACCAATAGTTGAACCAGTGCTTCCAAATCCTTGACGGAGGTAAACATTTCTAGTTAAATTAAGAAACCGTGTAAGAAAATCAGTTGGCCCAACTGTTTGTACTACAGGTACAGATGGAGGAGTTGGATAAATAGTCGTATTTACTGTTTTCTCTGGCTCATTTTCATATTCCATAGTCTGGTCCATGAAATCTTTTTTAATTGCGTTAAAAACTTCTGGTGATTTATAGTATTCAGATAGATTAAGCTGGCTTTGAAAAGCATTTTCTATGTTTGTATCCGTCTGCACGTTATCAACACAAGTTGAAAGGTTTGGGTATGTATTTTGGCAATTATAACTTGCAGCTGATTTATCTTCTGGAAGTTGTTTAAAATACAGCTGGGCGGATACGTTTTGAGTATCCATTCAAACTTTGTTACTTTTCCTATTATTTTAATTTTATAATTAAATTTAATTTTTTTACAAAAGTTAATTTACTTAAAAGTGTATCGTTTAATTAAAACAAATAAAATAAAAGTAATTTGTATTTATGGAATCTTTAATTGATGAAGCTTGGAACGATTTTAACCTTTCGCTAAATGATAGCAACGATACTAAACCAATTTCCAAAAATTGTAAACAATGCAATAATATACCAGAACAATTTGTAATTTCTGAAGGAGACATCGTTTGTATGCAATGTGGACTCGTACAACAAAGCTGTATTATTTCTGATGATCCCGAATTAACTTTTTCTGAAGAAGGCTGTACTCCAAATGTTATGCGATGTGGAAGAGTCTTAGATCCGACAAACCCATATGATACTGGTGGAAACTTTATTCCTAAATATATGTGGTCTTGGCACCTCGATGACGAAGGAAACAAAAGATATACTAATTTATCAAAACTTGCAATTCGTGCGAGTTATTCTTCAAAACAACGTGCATTTGATGAAGGAAAGTATTCTTTCGAACACATTCAAAGTCGTTTAAACCTTAATGATACTGTTTTTAATGCTGCGAAGTTGTTTTGGGGAATAATACTGAAAACTGATATTCTTAAGCGTGGTGGAAATAGGCGTGGTATGAAAGCTTGTTGTATTTTTTATGCCTGTTTATCTGAAAAACAACAACGTAATCGTGAAGATATTGCTGCTGCTTTTGACATAGACGGTTCTTCCGATTTTACCAAGGGTGAAAAAATATTTCGTGAAATTTTTGAAAAGGAAGAAAAGTTTTCATGGATTCTTTATAAAAATTCAGAAAATGAGCGTATGTATCACCGATATGTTAATCAACTTAGTTTACCTTTTTCTATTACAAAAACTATGAATCAAATTAAAGAACACACTCGGGACCATCTTTTGGGTATTGCTGCAAAATCTGAAATTGCCGGTTTGATGTATTTTGCATGCAAGGAAGTTCACAATTTAAAACACCCTAATAAATCTGAAATTGCCAAATGCATCGGCATCTGTAATCCAACTCTTAACAAAGTTATTGAAATTATAAAGTACTTTTATGATAAAAATCCAAACTTAAAAATAGAACTTAAATGAAAAAGTTATCTTTTTTTCGGTTAAATCTGTTTTTTAAAATACCATCAAAAATTACAAAATGCCAGGTTCTACACCACTCGGCCGTCTTCGTGAAAAGGAACAAAAATTAAAATCTCAACTAAGCGCTGTTTCTAAAAAGGAACACAAACTCGAATCCGAAATTAAGAAAATCCATAAACAAAGAGATAAAATTAAAAAATAAAATAAAACGTTCTTTTACAAAGAACTTTTAATGGATTCAATTTTTCTTAAAATAGTTGCAATTCTTTTACTTATTATAGGTTCACCAAGTTTAGTAATTGGAGTCATTCTTGGAATGTTTAACGACGCTGGTTCAAAAGAACAATCAGATAAAGTATTCAAGATAATTTGTATTAGTTTTTTAATGATTATTATTGGAATTTTTTTAATACTTAAAAAATAAAATAATGTTTTTTCATAAAGAAAATGAACTCAACTTTTTTAAAATTTATTGCTGTTTTTTTACTTATTACAGGTTCTCCATTTTTATTATATAGTACCGTAATGAGTGTAACAAACGAACCTTCAAAAAAACCACTTGGGGTACTTGGCGTAACTTTTTTAATGATTGTTACTGGAATAATTTTGGTATTCAAAAATTAAAAGTTTTAAATCTTCAACCAATTAAATATAGCAAAAAATTCATTTTGTTTACGCTTTATCCATTGCTCCGATTCATCATTGTAATCTTGTGTAAGACCAATTGACATATCACGATACTCTATTATTTCTTGTATGTATTTATCACGTTCATTCAATAAACGCTGTAAAGATATATTAGGGTCATAAATATCCAATTCCGGCTGGTTGGATTTTTCTTTTTTACTAAAAAAACTTCTTTTTGGTGGTATTTCAATAGAAAAACTTTTAATTGCACCAACGTCTACTATTGTACAATCCTTTGTCTTTACTCCTTGTCGCTCTTTTATAACATTCGTTATATTTATCAATCTCTGAATATGTAACGAACGTTTTGTTTTATCTTTCTTCATCATTGCGAATATATTGTAACTATAAATATGGTTATAGCGATACCTTATTACTTCGGGTAAACTAAATTGGTTCGCGTCTTTTATTTCCCCAACCTTCTTTTCTATTGTTTCGATAAACTCATAAACTTTTTTACCAATATCCTTGTCAGGTATCAATTGGGCCTTACCAGAATAAAATTCACACGCCGATTGAAGCTTATCAAATTGATAAGCCGACGTTTTATGCGCTTCCGCTTTGGCATCCAATTTCACATACGTCACAAACGCCAACAAAAATGAATTAAATCCATTTAATGCACTTACAACAGTTGCTCCGTTTTTTACTGACTTCAGTGGTGCATTCAATACAGTACACGCAGAACTTATAAATATAGCTGGTAACATTAAACAATAAAGTACCATCTCGCAAAACGTCTTCGATTCGGTGTAAAGTAATTTTTGACCTTTGAGATACAAACTTATTAGGTCCAAAACTATGGAGTAATAAGTTCCAACACCCATATAAATTGATTCAATTTGGTGATTGTTAAGTGCAAAATCACTAACATTTTCTATAATATTATTTGATGTTTGGGTGGACTTTGCATTAATTTCTTCTGTTTCCATTTAAAGAATCAAAACTTCGTTACTTTAAAAGGAATAATTTATTCTTTTACAATAAAATGAACGTTAGAAAATTACCAAGGTCTTTTGAAAACCCAATTGATAATGTACTATTAGACATCGTAGAAATTGCAAATCCATACTTTTATAATTGGGGATTTACTCCCAATATGATTACAAGCGTTTCTGCTTTTTATGGTATTCTTGCAAGTATGTGTATACTTTATAATTTTTACTTTTTGGCAAGTATGAACTATTACATAGGGTACTTTTTTGATTGCATGGATGGAAATTTTGCAAGGAGATACCGTTTAACAAGCAAATTTGGTGATATTTACGACCATGTTAAAGACATCGTTGTTTCATATGGCTTAATGGGTGTTTTGGTTTATAAACATGGATTTGATAATTTTAATATTTTTTTAACAGTTATTTTTGCAATTATTTTTGGATTTAATAATCTGTACCTCGGACAACAGGAAACCTATTTTGATGGAGAAAAAAGCGAATTTTTAAAACTTTTTACAATTAAAAATAATTATTCTTTGAATTTTTTAAAATATTTCGGATGTGGTACAGTTAACCTATACGTTTCCATTGTCATTCTAATTCTTGGAAACATTTAAAGATTAAAGTTATATTTAAAATAAAAGTCTAAGGTAAGATGAATTCTTCACCCGAACCTCTTCTCGACCCAAATCCGGAGCGCTTTTGCACGTTTCCTATCAAGTACCATGACATATGGGAATTTTATAAGAAGGCAGAGGCATCTTTTTGGACGACCGAAGAAATAGACCTGATGGAAGACACGAAACATTGGGATAGTTTAAATAACGACGAACGCCATTTTATTAGCCACGTTCTCGCATTTTTTGCAAGTTCCGACGGAATTGTCAATGAAAATCTTGGTGTGCGATTTATGAATGAAATTCAAATTCCCGAAGCAAGGTCATTTTATTCTTTTCAAATTACTATGGAATCGATTCACTCGGAAACCTATGCAACTTTAATCGAATCATATATCAAAGACCCAAATGAAAAAAATAAATTGTTTAAAGCAATTCAAACTATTCCGATAGTAAAACGTAAAGCTGAATGGGCGCTTAAATGGATAACGAGCTCTGACAGTTTTGCTGAACGGTTAATAGCTTTTGCATGCGTGGAGGGGATTTTCTTTTCTGGTTCGTTTTGTGCTATTTTTTGGATGAAAAAACGTGGATTGATGCCCGGACTTACTTTTTCAAATGAACTTATTTCACGTGATGAAGGCCTCCATCGCGATTTTGCCTGTTTACTTTATCGCCACCTCAACAACAAACTTGATAAATCTGTTATTTTAGATATAGTCATTTCAGCAGTCGAATTAGAAAAAGAATTTGTATGCGATGCATTACCCGTAAACCTTATTGGAATGAATAGTTCACTTATGAGTCAATATATTGAATTTGTTGCAGACCATTTACTCACTTCACTGGGTTTGGAAAAATACTACCACGTAGAAAACCCATTTGAATGGATGGAACTTATCAGTTTACAGGGAAAAACCAACTTTTTTGAACGCCGAGTGGGCGAATATCAGAAAGCCGGCGTCATGGCTTCGTTAACTAACGGAAATGAAGACCGGCTTTTCAATATGGATGAAGACTTTTAAAAATCAATTTCTGAATCTTTTGATTTAAAATAAAATGCGTCGGGGCCACAAAGGTCCTTGTTTTTTCTTATTAATTTCGATTCAAATAAATTATCAGTTAAACTGAATAAAATACATATATTACCATTGTCTGTAGACCATTTACAATCTTTACAAGACGGTGAAAACTTTAAACTTGGTGCAGTTTTACTTACAAAGCGTGCTTTAACTAACATCCGTGGCTTAATCGGTAACATTTTAAGCTTTATTTTTATTTTTAATTTAAAGTAAATTCCGCATTCTCAGATAATTCTCTTAAATTACGTGCATTTACGTAGGTACACGCTGAGCGAATACCTCCATTGATGTCCTTTATAGTTTCTTCAAGTGAACCCTTCATTTTTATCTTTTTTACTTTACCTTCCGATGTACGATAATCCTTCATACCTCCGTTATACTTTTCGTTTGCCTCCTTTGATGACATTCCATAACAAAGTTTGTACCTTTCATCATTTTCAATTATAGTATCGCCAGGAGATTCTTCATGTCCCGCAAACATTCCACCCACCATTACAAAATCAGCACCTCCAGCAAACGCCTTGCAAATATCGCTCGGGCTACTAACACCACCATCGGAAATAATATAACCACCTGCCGTTTCTGCAGCCCAAGCACACTCAATAACTGCACCAAGTTGAGGGTATCCGATACCAGTTTTTAAACGAGTTTCACATACTGAACCTGAACCAATTCCTACCTTCACAATATTAACACCACATTCACTAATAAGTTCATCAACAATTTCAGGTGTAACAACATTTCCAGCTGCCAGAACCATATCGGGAAACTTGTTACGAAGATATTTACAAGTATCCTGGAGCTGTTGAAGATACCCATTTGCAATATCGACACATAAAAACTTTACTTTAATATTATCATAACAAAGCCTATCGATAAGACTTACTGCATTTTGGTAATCATTTGTTCCACAACTTAACATGTAATTTTCAACACAATGAAGCTCATCTGGGTAAAGGTAATTATCAAATTCTTTATTGAAGTGCTTGGGAAAACACGTAAGATAATTGTTTTGGCGTAAAATTTCACATGTCCGTACATTTGAAACAGTATCCATGTTTGAACTTATAATCGGAACACCGCTCCATTTAACTTCACCTCCGGGTGTTTTAAAAGTAAAATTGGTATTTAAATTAACATCTTTACGGCTTTTGAGGTAACTTTTTTGGGGGGTTATAAGAACATTTCTAAAATCAGGACGATAACCTTTAATTTTATTAAATTGTGGAAGCATTTAAGTTATTTAAAAATAAATGTGTTATTTTTTTAAATAAGTTTAAAATGGATGCTTTATTAAACTTATTTAAAAGGTTTTTTGAAATTAAAATTGGACCCGTTCTTGTTACTTACCAAGACTTTAGTTGTCAATTTGATTCTAGTTGTTTAACATGGGAACCCAGTGAAAAAGTTTGTGGAAAACATGGACCAATCAAGTTTATCAGAGAAGATTTTGGTGGATGCGTCGAGTGTAACGATAAATGGCGTGCAGTTGTTTATCCTAAAAAATAAAATAACAGTTAATATAAACGGTATGTTTCAAGTATACCTCGAACCAAAACGTAAACCCGTTGATAGCCTCACGCCCGCTGAACGTAAAACAAAGAAATACCAAATTATAAAAAAGTACATAGACCAAGGATTTTGTATATTTTCATTTCCATACATCCGGACATACATCGACCAAAAAACTGGTTTGGAAAAGAAAAGTCCCGCGTTTAACGTCCGCTGGCACTCGATAAACAAAACAAATAATCTTCAAAACCTTAATTTTAATGACCGTGGATTTGCCTTTGTATCGGGTAAACTCAGTGGGGTTACCGTAATTGATTTTGATGACCGTGTGGAATACCGCAAAGCACTTAAACAATTCCCCGAACTCAAAGGATATCGCACAATTAAAACAAAAAATGGAGCACATATTTATTGTAAATACGACCCAACGATACAAACACGAACGGATGCATTGATAAATTTTCGTAAAGTTGATATACGAAATGACCTCGCGTTAGCATTTTGTCCTCCATGTGAATATACTTTGTTAAATGGTAAAAAGATAGTTTACACAGATCTTGGTGGTCGTATTGGAGTTTTTCCACGTGGTTTAAAAGCTGACTTAAAACAATTCCATGAACCGCCAAGTAGCCAATTTAATATTTTTTTGAAATAAAATAAAGAGTAAAATTAACAGTTCTTATCAAAGAACTTTTTAAATGTCTTACCTCCCAGATATCAATTTTAACCGAGTTGGACGTGTGACACTTCCCGAAGCATTAGACCAACCCGAACATACCACAGAACCCATTCAAGTATTACGCGATGCGTTTGAAAAATATATAGTTCAATCACCAGTTGAAAGTGGGAGTATCGGTTTACAAGTTATTTTTACAACAACTGGTGAATATCACGAAGCCCAAACTTTATTTTTAATGAAACGACAATACCGGTGGCCCCGTCCTGTGTCCGAACAACTACAAATCGGAACAATTGAAAAATATATCAAAACACGTGATATTGCTAATGGAGAATCATTTGATAATAACCAAATTAATACAATGGTTGAATATCTTCAAAGGGGCTCAACTAAAATTCTTGAAATCGTCCTTTGTGAAGTCTACAACGACAACCAAATGTCACGAGACATTAACCAACGTTCCATTCAACTAAGCAACCGAGAAACATATTACCCCTTTACAATTCCCATCAAAGTGCTTTATCGCAGTCGGGACATTAATAACAGGGTCTATAATTCACCCTCTATAGTCCGCGAAAAAATAATTTCACGAGAACAATTACGACAGGCCCAAATACTTGGTATTACGTTACCACAATTTCAACGACTCCTTAGTGAAAATCCCGAACAAATACGTAGAGAGGTCCGAGTTGCTCTGGCAATCAGACGCCGATCCGTTCAAAATCAAGAATCAGCACAACAACTTGGTTTAACACCCTCCCAATACCGACGCATTCAACAAGGTTTGTTAGGGCGTGTTCGTCAAAATCGCACACGTAGAGAACAAGAACGTCAACGGGAACGAGCACTGCGACGCGAACAAGAACGTTTGGCACGAGAACAAGAACGTCAAGAACGTCTCCAAAGAAGAATCGAACAAGGAACAGATACACTCCAAAGCAGCCGAGCATCGGCCCGGGAACTTGGTCTGACACTGGCGCAATACCGAAACATTCGCCAAGGGGTTGTCACAACTGCTCAACGAAATCGTGGACGCAGAGAAAGAATGGCACAGCTTACAGACCCCGAAGCTCAACAACGGTTACTTGAAAACTGGCCCGTTGAAATTACCCAACAAGTGCATGACCCAAATAATGAATCGGAAAACCCAAATCCGTTACAGTACATAAACGACCAGATACTTTTGGCTAAACCACTCACAAGTTATGTATGGCCCGGAATGTGTCAGATATGTTTTACAGATGACCGCGAAGGTCTTTGTCGGGTGAATTGTGAAGCAGGACATATCTTCCATTGTGAATGTGTTAATAGCTGGCGCAATACCCGCAAAACAAATACATATTACGAACACGATTGGCACAACGATTGTCCGGTTTGTCACGAAGAAATTGAATCAATGGTAATGGTTACACCGGCTGTTGCGGAAAAATTACCAAGTTCGTTTGGTAAAAGTTCCAAGCAAAGCATGGAACGTCTTTTGAAAGTTGTTGAATCTGAAATTAGATATCTAAATTCCATTTAGATTTTTTACCTTTCAAAATTAAAATAAAATAACTTATAAATGAAAAAAGTTTATGGAGTTCAAAAGGATATTTCCTTTTTGAAAAGAAATAGTAGATTTGGTGGCGACAATAATGATGATTTCTTATCAAGAGTAGAAAACACTCATAAAAAGGCTCAAAAAATGGCTCAAAAAAAGGCTCAAAAAATGGCTCAACAAGCAAGTCCAAGAAGTCCAGAACAAACCCCTGCTCCAACAAGAGAATCATCTGGTACAAGTTCATCGGGTAGTTTATCACAAGTGCCGTTTCAATCTTCTCCTGCTTCTCCTCTAAAAAGAAACAGGCAAAAAAGTACCGAACCATATATTAATTTAGATCTTAATAAAAAAGTTGAACTACTCTATCATAATTCTGTTTTAGAATTTATGGATGAAAATAAAGGTATTAAAGTAGGAGATATTATATTATGGTATACACGTAGAAAACTAAAAGGTAAAAGAATAGTATCGGGTAACGAAGTTTTTACATATATTGGCGTTGTTACATCAATATATACATATCGTAGAGATCAAACCAAAGTTGTTATATTATTTCAGGATGGTGAAATATTTTATATCCCCATTGAAAAATTTTCTTTTATTAATGATTATATAGATAATCAACGTGAGGATGATGTTTTTTATATTTATCCATACACCTACCCAGGTATTAACGACAACATAAAAATGATTACGATTGTCCCAGTTAGTATCGGAACTGGTGAAATTGATAAAGAAGTTTTAGAAGAAGTACAACAATTTATTCCTCAAGTTTTTCAAATTGAATTTAATACATTTATAGAGAACAATAAAATTGGAAAAGAAGAATCATCGGAACAAGTATACAAAGAATATGAAAGTTGGACTAAATCTAAAACAAATCCAATTACGTTTACATATGATTTAGATGAATCTAAAAAAGAAAAAATGAAAAAAATATTTGTAGCCGATCAGTTTAAAGATTTTATTTCAAATAACCCTACTTGGTCTAACATTCAATTAAAAAATAACCAAAAAGAAATTCTTGAACGTATACTTACTAATTTAGGTGTTGAAAATGTACGTACGTTTAATCCAATATATTATCTAATCCAATTATTAAAAGATGATGTGACTTCTCTTTCATTAGAAAAAATATTTGAAAATTTACAAATAGAATCAAATCTAAATTTAAATATTCCAAATTTTTTAACAGTACTTATACTATTAACAAAAAAAGGTGAATTATCAAAACTTTCTCAAATAAAAGGCAAACATATAAAATTTATTAATTATTTTTTAACAAAAATAATTGATGAAAGCAATACAGATATACTTTTTTCAATTGATGCGTTATCAAGTACATCAAATATAGCACCTTTTGTACAAATTTTAAAATATTACAATTCGCGTACATATACTAGCCCAGCTACGTATGCAGATGGAGCAACAACAGATACAATAACAAAACAATATTATTCACAAAGAAAAGTTGACTATATAACATTATTAAAAGACAGTATTAAGTTAGAAATTCCTGGTTTATTAGATTTTACATTTACACGTAATGATCCAACAAAAACATTTCAATATAAATTATCTATAAACAAATTTGGAATAGTAAATAATTGTAGAAAAATGGATTCCAATAAAGATGGAAAATATACTATAGAAAATTCTATTTCAAAAATAGAAAAATTTGTTAATACTATTAATTTGGATAACTTAGAAGATAATAGTAATAAAATAAAATTGACTAATGATCTTTGTGAAAAAAGTAGTAAAACAATAATGGATTTATCAAAAGTTTTATTTTTTTTACTATATATCAAAGAAACCAAAACTGACGAAAATAATATTTTTTTTACAAATGATATTATATTATCTTTAATAGCAAAATATTTACTTAAAGAACAATCGTGTGTTGTTTATGCTTCCGGTGAGCCATCTTATAATACGTATGGAAAATTTAACATTGTGTTTACAAAAAAAGAAATTGAACAACTAAACTCTGAACCTAGACAATCATCTTTTGGAAAGACTTTTATTAAACAAATTGAAAATGATATCCTTTACCTTTCAAAGAAAGGTTAAACTTTAAAATAATCTTTGTATGGTGTGGGATTCGAACCCACGAGTGCTGTATACACAATGGAACTTGAGTCCATCTCCTTAGACCAGCTCGGACAACCATACAAGCATCATTTTGACACATTTAATTAATATTTATTTCTTTAAATAAAATATCTTTAAAAGTTATAAAATGTTTAGCAACATTGTAAAATCCATTAACAGTAGCAAAAAGAACGAAGTTCTAAAAAACACAAACACAAGCGTCAACAAAGCAAACAACACAAATTTCAATTCCAATACCGGTACATCTGAATTTAAATGAAATTAACTTGGTTTACTTACCAATTTACTATTTCGGAGGGCTTCGAGCTCATCTGAAATACCTCCCGATGATTTAACAGTATCTTCTACTAGTTTATCAAGAACTTCTTCAACTGCGATTTCATCTTCAACATTTATAACAATTTCTTGTTCGAGAACAACAGCTGGTTCAATATCAGGTTTGGGTTGTTCTGGAACACTAATAATTTCTTTTTCTGGAACGTAGTCCGGAAATTTTGGTAACTGTGGTTCTTTTTTAGGTGAAAAACGATTGAGTACGTTATTAATCAGATTTGTATTTACCGTTGATACCAATTTAGGTAACGATTTGAGCTCGCTATTAAGCTTTTCTTTACGCTCTGCTGTTGGGCTTTCACTTAACTTAAACAACGGTTTCTTTGCTTTCTGTAAAGCATCTTTAAGTTTTAATCCAGCTTCAGCAACCGTCGTTGCAACTTTATTTTCACGGTCTTCAAATATTTCTACTTTATTAATAACAACGATTTCAGGTTCAGCCAAACCTTTACCTGCAAATTTATTTTCATATCTAAACAACACACTCTTTGGTATAGCCGGGCTTTGTTCTATCAAGCGGTCTATTTCGGTTCGCGATACTTTAACGCATTCGGCACCACCCGAATTTCGGTCTTTAACGGGTAAATTCAATTCGACCGTTATCGTTCTCGCCAATTTTCCATAGTTTATGGAACTTATCCGGTGAGATTCCATAAATTCCGATATTTTCAAAAATTGATAAATAGTCGTCATTATCGCAGAAACTAAATTAATAGCCCCGATTATTTGTGGAACATATGGTCGTATACTAATAGGAAATGTTGATTGGGCGAAGTTTGCTGTTCCTGTAACGGTACTCATTATTATCAACGGCAACATAAAATGGAGATTTTTCTTTTTATATATCATATACGCCTGGTTATGCATCCAACGATAACTCGATGCTATTTCAGCCCAACTCTGTAACAATTTAGATTGCTGTGGATGCCATTCTTTCGGTTTTTTAGGTTCTAAAACTACCGGGTCAGTCATTAACGTTAAATATAACGATTATTTAATTATTTAAAGAAATAATAATTATTTAATTAAAAATGAACCAACTCGAACGCATTCTCATGGATTACGGCAAATCTGGACTTAGTATCAGACAAATTAAATTGGCAACTGATTTTTCCAAACGCAAAATTAAGCACCTTGTTTATACTTCAAACTTCATTGAAGACACAAATCCTTGGTTACATGGTTCTACAAAGTGTCGTATCAATGTTTACAATTATACTCCGGAGTCAAAGGTTTATTCCCAACGTCGAGTAAAACGCCAAAACCGTGTAACAGAAATTGAAGAAATTTCAATTTAAACAGAAATTGAAGAAATTTCAATTTAATTTAAAATAATGGAAATGGTTAACAAGTGGTTAACCTTCCATGTCTTTGTGTAAATACAAAGGTATCTTCGGTGAACCAAATACAGGTGTACACAAGATACGTTTATTTAATTTTGCAGTCTTTGATGTCGTTGCAACTATTATATTGGGATATTTTTTTTCAAAAATGACAAAACTTAATTTAGCACTTTCAATTGTATTGATGTTTATTTTAGGAATTATAGTACATGTCATTTTTTGCGTTAAAACAACACTTGGCGGTATTTTAAATTTAAATTAAATGTTGCCAAAAAGCAAAAATGAAATTTTGTCAACAACTCCATCACCAGTTTGAACGAATAGTCCAACAATGCGTACAAACCAATAAATTTTTTGTAACTTACAGCGACTTAAATAAGCCAGAAGGTGTTAAAAAGGTTATTTATATTCCTCTTGTTTTATTTATGTCAAATACACCAAACTTTGTAGATTGCGCGCCTTACATTCTACAGCATTACAACGTTCGCGTTTTCGAACAAGCATGGAAAACGTTTGGAAAAATGTTACAAGACGGAATTTCACCACAAGATGCAATAAATACAATTGCATTTCAAATCGTTGTTCGTCGTTTGAAAGATGAATTGGAGGGTCATTATTCCATGATTGGTAAACCACGTGGAAAACGATAGTTTTAAGTTTAAAAAACTAATATTAAAATAAACCGTACATTAAATGGAATCTGAAATTATTGAAATTTTAAAAAATATTGAAAAAAGACTTGAAACAATTGAAGAACATCTTGGAATTGTTAAAGAAGATTGTTCGAAAATGGGAAAACATATTCACTTTGTTGAAAAAACATACAACGTTCTTCGTCAACCCCTAAATTATGTTACGAGGATGATAAATTGTAAAAACAATGAATTACCTCAAATAAAAAATGTCAGTGAAGAATAAAATGAATATTGAATCGGCTGGATTTCTTGTTGGTTTTTTTGGAGACATTTTTTTACAACTACTTTGTCAAACACCATATTTTAATTATGGTCTTAAGGAATATTTCAAACAACATGGAGCTCCTGAATCCCCGTTTATTGCTGGAGGTATGATGGTTTTATTTTTAATTATTTACCGTTTTACCGGTTTACCAATAAAATGGCAATATTTTGCGGTGTATGGAGTTATTTTAGACATTCTTTTTAGAGTCTTTATGATTTTCCCAAGTTTGAAGGGATATTATTCAGCACTTACTCCATTTTGGACGTGTCTTTGGGAAGCTGTGGCGATGGTTCTTGTAGTTATAGCTTATTCGTATTTTAATTAAATTAAAATAATTGTTAAAGATAAATGGCAAGAACAAAGGCGTCTATGCTAAAAGAACGAGAAGACGTTTTAGAACAACTCCAAGCTGAAGAAGAACTGGAACGTCAACGTGAAACCGAACTTCGAGAAGAACAAGAACTGGATCTTTTGTTCCGTGAAGCCAAACGAAATAAAGAAATAAACAAACGAGTAAGTTACGTTAGACCTGGTTCGGGCCCAATTAAAAAGGAACGAACAAGAAAAATCATTATTCAAGATGATTCCCCCGAACCGGGTGGAAGTTTAACAAAACGGGTACGTTCATTCCGTAGAGCTAGTCCAGAAACTCGAAGGAGATTTATGGAAGAACAATCAATGGAACACATTTATAACCCGAATGCTTTTGGAAAAAGAAAAATTCGTTCGGTTGAAAATGAAATAAAATATTTAAATTCCATTTAAACATTTGTGCGTTAAAGAAGGAAAAGAAAACCATTAAAGTTTCCATGGAAACGTTAAACGAAAAACAAAAAAGTATTCTTACTTCCATACTTGATGGTAAAAATGCTTTTATAACAGGTTTTGCAGGTTCGGGAAAAAGTTACCTGATTGAATATATTTACCGCGTTTTTATAGAACAAGGTAAAACTGTTGAATTAACTGCTTTGACTGGCTGTGCTGCTTTATTAATAAATGGAAAAACGTTACATAGTGCCCTCGGTATAGGCTTGGCAAAAGGAACAGCACGAGACCTTGTAAACCGTGTTCGTCGTATGGAAGGTATGATTGCTTATTTAAATAGACTTAATGTACTTATTATTGATGAAGTGAGTATGCTGAGTGATACTCTTTTTGATAAAATTGGTGAAATGTTTAAAATAATACACGGTGTCGATAAACCATTCGGGAACCTTCAAATTATTTTGGTTGGTGATATGTCTCAATTGAAACCAGTTGAAGGTGATTATTGTTTTTATTCTGAATCTTGGGACCGTTGTAAAATTGAAGTAAGTGTATTAACTGAAAATATGCGCGTTAATAATGATGAACGTTTTGATGACCTTTTGAAATCCTTTCGTTGGGGAGTTGTTCGAGACATTGAACTTATTGAAAAAATGAAACAAAATAAATTCGATGGTTTAATCAAACCAACCAAACTGTTTTCAAAAAATAAAGATGTTGATGCTGTGAATCAATACGAACTTGGACTACTGTTAAAAGAAAACAGGGAATCCTTCGTTTATAAAGTTGTTTATCCCGATAATCCAATAAAACTGATTGAATCGACGAAGTATTCCATGGATAATAAAGTTCAAGAATATCTTACGCTTTGCGTGGGAGCCCAAGTTATGGTAACTCGTAATTTAGAACAAAACATAGTAAATGGAACTCGTGGAATTGTTGTTAGTTTAACAAAAACATCGGTAACAATTCAATTAACCAATGGAGAACTTTACAACGTTTGTTATTTCCATGTTCGTCCAGACCAATTTGAAACAAATGAAAAACTTAAAAAAATAGATTTTAAATATCTCCCTTTAACTCTTTCATGGGCTATGAGTATCCATAAATCGCAGGGTGCTACCATAGACCTTCTTGAAGTTGACCTTGGAGATTCCATTTTCGCATGCGGACAGGCGTACGTAGCGCTTTCACGTGCGAAAAATTCGGATAGCGTCCGAATAACAAATTTTAATCCCCGAAGTGTAAAAGTGAGCAAATCGGTTCTTGCATTTTATGATAAATACAATTAAAAAAAATAACAGTAACATTTAAATGAAGAAAAAAGACCTTATTCGTAATCTAAAATCTCAAACATATTGCCGGTTACGTCCAGATTCATTTGGAGGTGTTGGTGTATTTGCGATACGAGATATTCCAGTTGGAGTAAATCCTTTTATTTATGGAAATGGTGTTTGTCCAATAAAGACTATGGATATTCCCGACAAAGTTGTTAAAACATTTGATCCGGAAATACAACGAATGATAAACGATTTTTATTCGTTTGATTCTGAATCTGGAACATGGGGAATTCCCAAAATGGGTCTCAATGGAAATGATATATCCTTTTATCTGAATACATCGCAAACACCCAATATTCGAATCGTTAATACAAAAAAATGTGATATGTATACATTTTAAACAATCAGACCCATACGCAAAGATGAAGAACTATTTATAAACTATGACAATTATCCATAAAAATTAAAATATCAGTTAACGTTAAACATAATGTCTGAAGAAATTGCTATGAAACAAGAATGTGATAATTTTACAAAATCATTTGTGGAACACATTGAGACCATCTTAGAAAATCCATCTCAAATTTTAAATTTAACAGAAGTATTACAAAATTTGTGGAAAACATACCCACAAGGGTTAAGTTATTATATCAATTACTATATGTATACAGGTAAAATTGATACAAATATTAATTCATTTTTAGTGAGTGGATATTATTCATGGTTTCTTGAACATCTTATAGATTTTGAACTACAATCTGAAGAATTTCAAAAAGAATTAAAAAAATTTAACAGTGACATGGAAGATGAAGATAATTATGGTTATTCATGGATAGAATTTGAAATTGATCTTTTTGATTTAGTGTTAACTGATAATACGCTTCTATATGGTAAAGAAAGAAATACTAAAGATATATTAGACTTATTTATAAACTTATTTATTACATCCTTTCGTAGTCCTGATATTGCTTCAACAGTTTCAAGTGATTTAGTAGTATACCGCGGTATAGTTGGTTTAACCATTAAAGATAAATCTACATTATTAGCAACTCCAAAATCTTTTATATCAACTAGTAAATTAATTGGAGTTGCGTTAAAACACACTACTTCAATTATCTCAACACGAATACAAAATGATTTATCTAAAAGAGTTATATTAGAAATGCATTTAGATCCTGGTATAAAATTTATAGACTATAACGCCATTAATCCTAGAGATAAAACAAATGCATGGCAACATGAAGTTATATTAACACCAGGGTTACGTTTTACTGAAATAGGAACGAGCACAGCATCAGAAACAATTAAATTTAAGAAATTACGTGAAGAAAAACAAGAATGTGATGTATTAGTTGTGCGTGTAAGCGCAAACAATGTTACTTCATTTGGAAAAAGTCGCAATCGCAGGGCGATTGCTTTTAAGAGTTCCAAGCTTCGTTCGGTCGATTTGGATATAAAATATTTAAAATCCATAAAATAATATATGAGTCCTTTATAAGAACTTTAATGCCCAAAAAAGATAAAGCTCCCAAACCCCTCAGCGATAATGTAACTGTTTTTAATGCAATTAGTATGGGAAATTTAAAATTATTAAAAAGAATTGTTGAAGAAAGAGGTGACAGCCTTAATAACGTCGTAGATAAGTATGGTGATACACCACTTAAAATCGCGATTATTAACCAACGTGGAGATATTATAAGATACCTTGTAGAAGCGGGTGCCGATGTTAATGATAATAATAATAATTATCATGAAAGACCACTTAATTTAGTTTTTTATAGTGTTAATCATGATTCGAGAGACGATTTATTAAAATATCTTATAGAACACGGTGCAGATGTTAATCAAGGTGATGGTTATGGTAATACAATTCTCATTAGTGCAAGTGGACTACCTGAAAACTTACCACTCATTAGGTATCTTGTTGAAGAAGCGGGTGCTGATATAAATCATCAAAATAATGATGGAGTTTCACCATTAATAGCTGCTTGTCGATCAATTGACATTAATAATTTACCAGTAATAAAATACCTTGTAGAACATGGAGCAGATGTTAATACACCTGGTCCAAATAACAAAACAGCTTTAAATATTATTGAAGACCTCCTGAAAAGAAGTGTTAATCCCCAATATTATCAAAATATATATAATTATTTAAGGTCGTATCCAATTCAACAGCGTTGGAAAAAATCATTTCCAAAAGTAAAAAAAATGGTTCGGAACAGAGTTTTTCTTAATGAAGTTGCTGGATTCCCACAAAACGTTGCCAAACAAATCTCCGAACAATCTGTTGGTTTTGGTAAAAGTCGCAATCGCAGTTCCAAGCTTCGTTCAGTAGATTTGGATATCTTTTACCTTTTAAAATAATATATCCGTTAATTTAAATGGAAACAATTAGTCAATCTACTCCTTGTTCTGAAGAACTTAGTAAACTATATCATGATTTAGAATTAGAACCTTATAATTATGAGAATCGTTCTAATTTTAAAAAAAAAGTTAGACAATTTGAAAAAATTCTTAGAAATGCAAAAAAAGAAGAAGATATTTATTTTACAGAAAGGCAAACAGATGAAAACAAAATAGAACGTTTAACCTTAATGTCAAAACAATTACCCGATAAACCATGTATAATTGAAAAATCAAGTTTAATTTTAAAAAAAGGTAGTTCTGTTACTATAATTGAATCTGAAACAAGTAGCCCAGAATATTTTAAAGAAATGTTTGATAGATGTAAGAATGATAATTATAATAGAGTTATTATTCCAGTCACACAAAAACTGTATAGATACCCCTACCATAGTGGCTGTGATACAGGAAAAAGGCATTCTAATATTATAATAGTTGATTTACATACAAACGAAGCATGGAGAATTGAGCCAAATGATGTTGATAAAGAAAATATCGAAATGTATGAAACTAAATTAACAGAGTTTTTTAATTTATTCGGTATAACATTTAAAGGTTTTTATCCAGAAACATGTCCGATAAATCATGGAGGGCTTTGTAAATATGTAACATACGCTCAATACTTATATGGAAAAGAAATAAATTACGATAAAATTAAAAATGTTATATTACAGTTTTTAAAAGATGATATATTACAACTTTGTAAAATTGAAAATTCAGATAAAATAGAACAGATGTTTGATAATTTAAAATTGGAGTTTGGAAAAAGTTCTTATATGATTCCTTTCAAACTTCGTTCAGTTGAAACGGACATCCGTTACCTTTCTTCGAAAGATTAAGTTTATCTAAATTCCATTTAAATAAAAATATTCATTAAATATAACTTTCATGGAAAACGTATCCCAAGAAAATTTAAGATACATCGTAAAAAAGTATTTTGAACTTTTCCGCGACAAGGATTACATAGACAAGCAAGTGTTATTTATTAAAACTATGGACCCTAACCTCGCGCACGAAGGCGGCCAAGCTGGATACACAACATTTGGAATGTATAAAGATGGTGAAATAATTAAAACCTTTGGCAATCAAAAAGAATCACTTTCTTTTGAAAAAGATAAAGATACTTTTCTAAACGATACAATTATTTTATACATCGACATAAAATTTTTAGTATTAACAGGTGCACATGAAGGAATTAGAACTCTTTTTCCTTTAAAATTATACAATAACGGTGTTTTATCGGTATATCCAGGTGAAAATTGCCCCGATAAAAACCGTGTAACTTCACTTGAACTTTTGTTTGATATAATAGCAATAATATATCAATATACTGCGATTATGGAATGTGTAGATACAATTAAAAGTATAATCGATTTTAAACAACGTATTACAAAAACTTTAATAAAAACAAAAGAAATAAAAGAATCCGATTTACCCGAAACAAATGCATTGAATGATAGCATAGTTCAACTTGCTCTTCGTTACAAAGAGAGCCAAATACCCCAAGAAAATATAATGAAGCGTTCACCGTCAAGGTCTTTACGGCAACTTAAAAATGTTGATTACACAGCATTTGGTGCTACTGATTTAAAACGTCTTACCGAATTTTATAAAAACAACGCGAAAGAAATAATAGCGATGGATAATGTCCCATTTATTGACATATTAAAAAAACCAATATACCTTGAATCTTGTGCTGGTATTTCAAGATTAATTAGCGACTTGGAGCGTATAAAAGAAAATATGGAAAAGGCATTAAAAACTGTATATCTTATATTAAATGAAGAAATGGATAAAAATTACCAAACCGAACCAAAAAATTACGATAATTCCGAGGAATTTGAAAAAGAAAAAAAGAAAGGGATTTTACCTCTTAAAGAGTATCTTCAAGTTAATATGGCACAATATATGGAATTAAATAGCCAAACTGTAAAAATCAAAAGAGATACGAAAAGCGACCGTAAGCGTAAAGGGAAGTATTTAAAAAATATAACCGGAAGGGTCCATGCAACTGTTCCATTTGCGTTTGGAAAAAGTTCAAAATTAAAACAAGTTGAAAATGAAATTAGTTATCTAAATTCCATTTAAATGGTTTAAATTTAAGATTAATTTTATTTAAATTCCATTTAAATTTAATTAAATTCAAAAAACCGTGCATAAACACCACAAAGGTAAGGTTCCATTCGTGCCAAAGGTGTGGGAACGATTGTCTCTAACTTAATTTAAGTTACAAGTATACAGCCCGGTTGTTGTATATAATTTTTTATTTAAATTTACAAGCAGATTGAGGCTTGGGTTTTTCAACGAAAATTGATGGAGCGGTTTTTACTGGAAAGAATCCCATTTAATTTACCGTTTAGTTTTAATTTAAAATTTAAACGAAAAATTAAAATAAAGTGAAGTGGTAAATGGAAACCATCCGAGAGTCTTTACATCGTCTTGAAGTACCGGCTATAAACGAACATCCCGTTATTGAAATATTTTTTCGAGACAATACACGTGTTAGAATATTTACAATGTTTTTAGAACAAAACGATACATGGAGAGTGGGACCTAACATGGAAGCTGGGTACTATTTTCATTATGTTGATTTAACAAATAGAACAGGTGGACGACAATACGTTACATACAATGAAATAATAAATTACATTCAGCGGGAAGCACGTTTTCATGATGGAATTAAACGTGTACTTTATTTTAACGATGTACAAAATGCATACAACCAGGTACCACAAGAAATACTTTACGATATAACTCAAAAAGCTCAAAAAACATGGAAAAAACTAAAAGTAATTCCTCCAGTGATGGCTCTCCATAAACAGGCAACGATAACAGCCAATAATCCAAAACGTCTTCGCGGAATGACATCTGAAGAATTTGATGAATATATGCGTCCAGCTACATTCGGAAAAAGTTCCAAACAAAGTTTGGAACGTCGCAATGGAATCACCATTGCTTTTAAAAGAAACGCGTTAAAAACCGTTGAACGTGAAATAAAATATCTTAATCGTTTACTTTCCTGAAAATGAGCGCAACACTGAATCCGAGCGCACCGAGCTCCCTCCATGAGGACCTGGAGGTGCAGTCCTTTGACTCGGTAGTGTCCGAGCTACAAGGGCACCTGCAGGCTTTTATACTAATAACGATTGACCTTAGTATGACCTCAGGGTGTATTTGCAGTGTTTGAGTACAAAAGGTGATTGACCTTAGTGCTCTGTCGTAAACTGAGGGCAGCAAATAACGATTGTCGTTAGTGCTGTTGGTGCAGTGTTTTTGACAAAAACAGTTCTACCTTAGTAGTGCAGAACCGTGTATAGTGCAGGTATACGCAAGAGGTACCAGTCCCCAGTCACCCGCTGTTGCAGTGTTTTTGACAAAGGAAGAAGTACCTAAGTGCGCATAGTGCAGTACTTGGCAAATGGAGCAGTTGGATACCAATCGCCCCAAGCCTCCGCCACCAGCTCCCCGAAAAGGATTCACGCAGCAGTTCATCCGCGAACTGTGGCAGTGGGTCTACACTCCGGTTGGCAGGTAAATTTTACAAAACTAAAGGACCTTCGAGGTCGCCCTGAGGGGAATAACAAAAGCGAACTCAGTTCTAGCCTTCTTCTCTCACACAGATGGACGCCCAGATCACTCAGCTCGTGCTTACTCTCTCGCAGCAGAACTTGGAACTGTCGCAGGAAGTTACTCGCCTCCGCGCCGAACTGGCTAAGTACCTGTCTGCACCGGTTGCGATGCCAACTCCCCCGGCTACCAAGAAGAAGGTCGCGACTCCGGTTATTCCGCCGTCTCCGGTTGAGGATTCCAGCTCAGTTCCCGTTCCTCCCAAGATCGTGAAGAAGAAGCTGAATGTCACTCCGGAAGGTCACTCCGCCCACGTTGCATCGGGCAAGAAGGTCGCAGCTATCAATGCGATGCGGAAGGAGTTCATGGCGGCGGCTCAGTTGGAGGGTGAGTGGTAAGCGAGCACAAATTACAAGACTAAAGGACCCTAGCGGTCGCCCCGAGGGGAATTAAACGAGCTACCGCAATGCCTCCTCGCCGCAAAGCACCCGCTCGTAAGAACCCTACTGTCGCAAGTATCACCCGTGACATCAAGAAGCTATGCAGCAAAAAGCGCTCTGATTCCTCGGACGACAGTTCGTCGGATGAGAGCTCTTCTGAAAGCGATTCGGACAGCTCTTGCTCTGACTGCTCTGATAGCGATTCGGACTGAAATACAAGTTGAAAGGACCCTAGAGGTCGCCCTGAGGGGAATTAAACGCCTTCGCTCTTTGCGCTCAGAAAGCATCATGATGATGCTGTATGATGCACTTAACCGCGATATGGAGTTGTTGCTTCGCATCTTTTCGTTCTACGATCAGAATGTGACCTACCAGTATGTTTATTCACAGTACATTACTCTGCATAAACAGCTTGGTTTGTTCCAAACCGAACTCGAGACTCTTACTCGGTGGCGGTGGAAGTACCAATTTCTTACCCTGCGTCATTTTAAGGAATACTACTAAATTTTTTTACAAAACGAAAGGACCCTAGAGGTCGCCCCGAGGGGAATTAAACCAGCTATTTGTACCCGCTTTACGTGTATAGATGGCATCCTTTTCCGCTAGTGTGCTCAAGCGTTCTGCCTCTCTGAACGCGACGGCTATACTTCAGTGTGACAAGAAAGCCGTTAGCTTTTACGAGTTCGACAAGGAGTTCTTCAAGCAGCTCGCCGTGGCGTGCCGTGTTGTGGAGACTTACCAAGTTGTTCCGTGGGATGACGACGACTTGTGGGTGCTTCTCCTCGAAGCTGCTACTCAAGGAAGTCACGCATTTGTTGACGGACTTGAATGGTTTGCTTTCTCGTCTGGAGGGTACTCGAAGCCTCGCGACCTCGGCAAGGAGTTTGTGTTTCACAAGTCCATGACCAAGGAGCAGCGCCACAGCATTCACCGCATCAGTGGGAAGCTGTTTGCCACCGTTACTGAGCGCACTCCTACCGGTGACAACATTCTTCACGTGTACGTCCCCAAGTGGATCGAACGCTAAAGCGCGGCGGAGCAGCGCATCGCGATGCTTTAAATTTACAATCAAGAAAAGGACCCTAGAGGTCGCCCGAAAGGGAATGACGAAGTCACTCCCGTCGCAACGCTAGCGTTGCTTTTAAGGGAATTAAAAGCGTTCAGTTTTCACAATGGCTACCATTGTCGGGACTGAGAGTGAGAGTGACCGTATCCGCCGCCTGGTAAAGATGGTAGAGACCTTCATTCCTACTATTGACCACTGCGGGCTCGGTGTTGAATTTGTGGGCGGTTCCCGTATTTTTATGACCCAGATCGAGGGAGGCTACTGTCTGTATGACCGCCAAACCCACGTAGAACACAACTTCACTACCAAGGAGGAAGTAGCTCAGAAAGCAAAGACTTATCTTTCCGAACACGAAGTTGATGACGTCACGATCAGCGGGTACAGTCTCCTCAAAGAATAAACAAAAAAACAAAAAAAACAAAAAAAAGGACTCTAGAGGTCGCCCGAAAGGGAATTAAAAAAGCCCAGTTTGCACTCATATTCCAACTTACAAATGAGCTCCCCCGCCGCCGTTTCCAAGAAGATCGAGCAGATCGAGCTCCAGCTCGGGAAGCTCAAGCTGATGCTCGTCGCGAAGTCTGCTGGCAAGTCCAAGTCTGTTTCTCAGCGCAAGCGTAAGGACAAGCCCGAAAGCATTGAGAAGTGCAAGAAGAAGGCAGACCTCGAGAAGTTTACGGTTTATGAGCTCAAAGAGTGGGCTAAGAACAACGACGTCGACCTCAAGAAGCTCGCAAAGAAGCACAAGGAAGACTATGTCAAGCTTGTGTGGAAGAAGCTCAAAGAGAGCACATCCGAGAGTTCTTCTGACGAGAGCAGTTCCAGCTCTTCTTCCAGTGGTTCTGACTCGGGGTCCAGTTCTTCGGACTCTGAGTAAGTATCACAAAACACTTTAGAACAACAACCGTTACAGTGATACCTTCGGGTATCATTGTAACACCGTAAAGGTTTATTGTCCTCAGTTCACAGATGTCTTTCAATACTGAAAAGGAGTTTATGGATTCTCTTCCAAGTATCACGAAGCTCCCCAATCCAATTATGCCAAGTTACTGCATACCCGAAGAAGAATTCATTAGACTCACACACAGAATCCAAAATGACCCGATCAGGATTCCGATATTCTACAGCGAACAGATTATGGAATTCAAATTTTACAGCTTCAGGCGCTAAAAAGAATTTTACAAATAGTAATTTACCGAAGGTACAAGAATCAAATTACATTTGATTAATTTTTCCGTTTCATTTAAAGGACCCTAGAGGTCGCCCGAAAGGGAATTAAACTGGGCGCAATCGCTATGGACGCTAACGCACTTGCTGAGAAGTATTTTTGGCGTTGGAGGGACTGTGTTGCTGCTCGGATATATCGTGAATGGCGTGAAATGCAGGATGAACTTGCTGCTGAAGCACAATTTGCAATGGAGAACGACATGGAAACTGAGTTTTGGTGCTGGAACTGTAAGCATTCTGTTTGCGACATCCACAAACAAACGTGGAAAAGATACAAACAGAACAATACTTTCCAAAAGTCAAAAGGTTGTGCTGGGAAAACACAACGCGGACATGATTGTCATTTCAACACAACAAGTTATATCTGTGGTAAGTTTTATTGCTTGTATCACAGGGATTTGTATTAAAGAATTAAATGTAAAGGACTCTAGAGGTCGCCCGAAAGGGAATTAAAGCGCAAGCGTTCGTAGATTCAATTACTGTAAACAAAGTTCATGATAATGAAGTGTTCGGCCATAACGCTTAACGGAAAGCGATGCAAGAAAAATTCTCTAAATGGTAATTTTTGTTGGTGTCACGGTCCGAAAGAAATGAACGAATGTGGAATTTGCTTAGAAGAAACTCTGAAGACGTCAAAGTATAACGTAGAACTTGATTGTAAGCACATTTTTTGCAAAGAGTGTATATTTAAATGGATAATAGAAAAGAATAATTCAGCAAATTGCCCCAAGTGTCGCCAAAAAGTTTCTGAATACGAATTGATGCGAGCTCGAATGTGGGGTGAAGCAGAAGGTCTTATTTATCGCGCTCAAGTTCATATTTATGATTTGAAGCAATTGTCTACTTTTGATACTTTGTTCGTTGGTATGATTGTAGATGTGCACCGCGAAACTTCTTTTGCCGATTCTGAGTTCAAATTATTGGAACATGGATTATCCAAAGACCCTGAAAACGCAAAACTTTTTGAAAAAATGATAAGTATCAGGTATTCAGTTGGTTTATGGATTAAGAAAAATACGTTTGAAGGGAATCCAAAAATTTTTCATACGATACTTCCATAAAATTTTACAAATAGTGTTTTACCATAGGTAAAACTCCGTTTCACTAAAAGGAGCCTAGAGCTCGCCCGAAAGGGAATGAAAAGACCGAGTCGTTCATCACACACGATTCGATTCGGAATCCGACCTTTTTTACAAATCCAAACGACCCTAGGGTCCGCACGGGGTGATTAACAAAAGCAAGCCATTTTCAGAGTTTTCATACACAAAATCCTCAAAATGGCTTCCATCGAATCCCGCATCGACAACTTCATTGCCGAGCACGGTCTCGACACCGACATCAAGGAGGAAATCTCTGTACTCGTACTCGGGTGCATGGAGGACCTTTACAGGCAGGTGTTTACCGCCCCTGTTCCCGAGACCGACTCTAAGAAGGCCAAGAAGGTTCTCAAGGCTGACAAGGTCGAGGACCCGACGACCTGCGAGACCATCGATGAGCTCAACAACTGCACCACTGGTGTTCTCAACCAGTTCTGCAAGGATCACGGGCTCAAGGTTGGTGGCAACAAGAAGGAGATCAAGGACCGCGTGTGGCGCCACATGCAGGGCGAGTCCTCGGAGGAGGACAAGTCCACGCGTGGCAAGCCCAAGAAGGAGAAGAAGGCCGCTGAGAAGCACGCCTGCTTCGGTACCAACGCTTCCGGGGCCGACTGCGCCATCTCCGCGACTGAGGTTTTCTGCGCCCACCACTTCTGCCACCGCCACATCGCAGACGCGCAGAAGTTCATCGATGCCAAAGCCAAGGGTACGACCATCGCTGAGCCCGTGAAGCCCAAGACCAAGGCCACCAAGACCCCCGAAACTGAGCCGGTTTCTGCCAAGCAGGCGAAGCCGACCAAGAAGAAGGTTGTTGCGCCGCCTCCGCCTCCTCCGCCGGAGTCTGAGCCCGAGGAGGAGGAGCTCGAGGAGGAGGACTACGAGGACCAGCAGGAGACTGACACCGAACAGTAAATAAAAATACAAAAAAAATCAAGAAAGGAGCTTTGAGCTCGCCCGAAAGGGAATTAAAAGCGTAGCGTTTTTTGTTTCTTCGTCAAATGGCTTCCTCTTCTTCCCTTTCCAAGCAGCTCAAGTCTCTTCGCAAGAAGATTGATGCTCTTCAAGTCAAGTTTGAGGCAGCTAAGAAGCCCAAGAGCATTGATGAATGCACCAGCAAAAAGCAGCTCAAGCACTTTACCGTGAAGCAGCTTACCGATTGGCTCAAGAAGAAGAACATTGACACTGAGAAGCTCACCAGGAAGCACAAGGAAGACCTCATCAAGTTGATTTGGAAGAGCCTCGAGGAAGATTTCTCTTCGGACAGCGGCGAATCCGAGACAGATTCCGATTCCGACAGCGATTCCGACAGCGATTCATCTGACAGCGATTAAATACAAAAAAATAAAAGGACTCTAGAGGTCGCCCGAGAGGGAATTAAAAGTTTATTGTACTCAGATTCCATGGTTCTTCGTATCACCGTTCTCCCCGAGCAATGGGCTATTATGAACGAAATTGAACGTGAAAGTTTGAAGACCTTCCTCCGCGCAGCTATCGCATCTCACCTGAACTCTTTTGACGACTGCGAAAAGACCATTATCAAGCTTCCTCGTACTACTACCAAGGTTCAGCGTTACAATATTCACCGTCTTAGTGTCATTGGATTTACTAGCGAGAGCTACGACAATGAGAACGAAGACCGCATTATGGAGATTACACTTTCCAAGCAGTACGTCCAGACTTTGTTTGAAGGATATCAGTTTGTTCCGAGGCAGATTAACGTTCAAATCGAGGAGGAGGCTCCAAAGACCAACAAGCAGAAGTTGTTCGAAGCGCTTGTTGGGTTTATCAATGAGAACCTCGAGGAAGAATTCCAGAATTACATGAACTCGTTTTAAATAACACAGTTTCAAGAAAAGGAGCTTCGAGCTCGCCCGAGAGGGAATTAAATGAATTTAGCCAAATACGAAGTTCTTAATTTTCTTATTGCCTCTTATCAAGCGCAAATGCCTACTCCAATTCAACGCATGGATGATTTCAAACCTGGTGATTTTTCATTTCACTACGACAAAACAAAGTGTGAAATGTACTCGTGTGATTTTAAAGTAATTAGTAACACACCTGGTGCTTGGGAGTATATAAAGAACCTTCCTAAAAATCAAGAACTTTTATATAACGACGTTCTCGCACCTGTTATCGCAAAGTCTTGGGCGAAACATACCAAAGACTCTTTTACAAAGTGTATGAGTGTTATGCGATTTATTGCAACACAGGGTTGGGAAGATTACGTTTTTTTGATGCGTGAATAAAATTAATTTAAAAGCTTAAATAGATACCTTCGGGTATCCTTTAAGCACCGTAAAAACGACAACGTTATGGCGCTGTGTCAAGCAATTTGCAAATGTTATCCTTTCGAACGGTGTACTTTTATTGCAAAGTATAATGATGATGATGATGATGGTACAACGAAGGTTTATTGTGGTAACCATCGTACGAACAAACCAGTAGCTAAGAATATTTGTCAAGGTATCACAAAAGAAGGTAAGCAGTGCAAATGTCCCGTAAAGCGAGGACAGTTTTGTAGTCGCCACATCATTCCCGAACAACCAGATCACGATTATTCAGAATTGAAGTTGTATAAGCCTGATGTCAACTGGCCTGATATGGGTTTAGTATTAAATGGTGTAAAGAAAGTAAAGACTGGTAAACAACTTGCACGTGCGATAGAAATGTATAATTATGCTTATTACCCAAACAATTTGTTTCCCATTACCGAAACCAGTCCCGAAGAACTTGAAAGGTGCAATAACCGTTTTACAATTTTGATGATGGAAACTTTTTTTGTGAATTACTACCTTGACTACGACACACCGCATTGGCAAGGTATCATCACGGACCTTGTAAAGAAAACTGAAAATGTCAAGTGGTTAAGTGAATACCATTTGTTATTTCGCAAAAAATTTGATTCGGCTTTTCGCGAAGAAACAAAAAAAAATTATATTGAAAAAGTATTGGTTCAGGCAAGTGGAACCGATGTTGCCAAAAAGATTAAAGAATTTTTGTAAATAATTTATATAACAATTTGTTCCTTAGGGAACCATACAACACCTTAAAGTTCCAATCTACGATTGGAACGTCGAAAGAAACGAAGTTTCTTTCTTTTAAAGAAATTTCGTTTCGTAGTCTTTTTTAAAATGGCCGACAATGTTAAAGTTGACATTATGACTGAACTATTTACTGGACTTGGCATAAAGAACAAGGGAACTGGCGCTGGTGGTGCAAAAACCAATGAAAATGGTAAACAGTTTGAGGAAATCACAAACAACGAAGTGCGCTTACTTTCCCAAGGATTTACCAAGACCGTTATCAACAAAAACAAGTATGGATATTACCTTTCCAAGAAAGTTGGTCTTTTCACTGAAATTATTTTTGTTTTACAGGGCGGATTGATTGATTACATGAAACAAGAATTTGAAATTGAACTGTTTCGTAATCCCGATGAAGCCTATATCATCCGGAGACCTGGTGAAAAAACCATTATCAAGATTCTTGAAAAGAAACACCAAAACGTTCAGGGAAGTGTTGAGACCAAGTTATGGGCCGCCGTTGCTCTGAAGCGTGAATATGAATTGGTGTGTGGTGAACGTTTTGAAATTGAATATGCATTTTGTTTGAATGATTGGTTCAAACAACAAAAATCCGATAAGTACATTTATCTTCACATGATTCTTGAAGAAAACGATATCGATGTTTTTTATGCCGACAATGATTATTTCCATAAACTTGACACATGGATTCAAAGAATTTAATCATTTTTGGATTCGACGTTATTGAATTTTTTACAAAAAATAAATTACTTTAAAGATGCTTAGGCATCTATAAACAACACAAAATGGGTTATTGCAAAGGAACGTCTAACAATGGTCTCCGTTGTAAACGTCGATGCTCTACTGAATTTTGCAGTATACATGACAATAGTATACTTTGTGGAATTTGTAGGCGTCATCACGATATTCATAGTCGCTTACGAATACATGGATGCGGTCATGTTTTTTGTCACGAATGTCTTACAAAATCTATTATGAACGAGCAGTGGCATGAAGGGTTTAGTACTGAAGACAATCTTTGTTGTCCCGAATGTCAACTTGAGCTTGATGTTGATTCATGGCAGAAGGTTACTAGTCTGTTAGTTGAGCGCAATAAACTCAAACGAAAGATTATTTACAATACATACCTTTCTCACGAAATGTTTGTCAAGATTAGACCAAGGGTTCATTTGGATTACGAATACACATTCCATGAACTTGATGCTCTTCATCGTTATCACGACAGTGTTACTGCAACTTGGTCTAATTTGTATAATTTTTGTAATCAAGAATATGTAGAAAAAGTTTATTTTGAAAAGATAAATCCGGGTGACTGGAGACATGGAAACACACGTGAAAAAAGTGTTTATGTCTTTTATTTGGGTGACCCCGGTATAAAATTTTTGTTTCAAAAAGTATGGAAAGAACTTGTAGAATATGTTTTCCATCCATCTCGAATAAACTTTGAAAATCTTGAAGATATATAAAACTTTATTAAAAACCTTCGGGTTCCACTGAGGTGGTTAAAAAATTTCAGCTGAATTAAAATGAGCGATCCTAAACTTGGATGGATATATGTTATCACGTGTGATATGTATGCTAAGGATGGTATAGTAAAAATAGGATATACTGAAAAACCTGACCTCATTGAAGAAGAAGTAAGAAATGCACTTGTTCAACGTTATGGAACTACTTTAATAAATCCGATTATCCATAGTTTAACAAAGGTGTCAAATCCTAAACAAGCTGAAAAATATGTTTTTACTGAACTGATTGATTTAAAAATAAAAAAGGAAATATTTAAATCTGATTATGGTAGAATAGATAATGTTATATCAAGTTTAAAAAAAGATTTTAATCCTGATATACCATATAAAATCCCCGAAGAACTTTTGGAAAAATTATTATGCCGTCTTCGTAAAAAATCTCAAAAAATTGCAAAAGATATTTCATATCAACAAACTTTTTTTGCTTGGATTCAGAACAATAAACATAATTTATCCATGCAAAATATATGTAATTTTCAATATTTATTAAATAATTATCCAAATCCTTGTAGCATCGGTTCACATTTTGATTGGACTAAAAAATCTGAAAATCAATCAATATTAAAAATGAGAATACTTACAGCCGAACAAACTTTTCTTCCTAATAACTGGGATCGTTGCGATAAACAATTACACGCATTTCTAAAAAATCTTTTAAATAATGTTTAAAATCAATTTAAAAAACCTTCGGGTTTCCCCGAAAGGGTTAAAAGAAAATGAATCGTCGAGTTATTCCCGCCGCTGTTCGCCATGAGCTTATGTCCCGTAAAACGTGCGCAAATGTTCCAGGTAACTTTGCACCTGGTTGTCGTAACTACATTTGTCCCATGTGGAAATCAAATGGTGGATATTTTGATGAATCCGGATTTCAAATCGACCATATCGTAGAAGTAACCCACGGTGGTTCGAATGAGATTACCAATCTTCAAGTTCTTTGTCCCTCATGCCATGCTGTAAAAACCAAACGGTGTGCCACTCAAAGCTGGGAATTTACTTCAGATGAAATTGATATTGGTCGGGCCAAGATGGAAATTGGGTTGGGGAAAAGAAGACGTGCGAATAGCCAGTAAAACAATTTAAGAAAATAAACGTTGCTTAGGCAATAAAAGCAACACCCAATTTATGGGCTGTGGAGCTTCAAGACATATGGATAAAGAAATAATCAACGTCGTAAAAACAACATTCACTCCAACTGGTGATTTCAAGAAGGATGAACTTCGTGCTCGAGGATATGCCAAAGCAGTCGGTATGGACCAAGCAAATACCGAAATTGCTGTTGTGATGGCTACTCAGGGATTCGATGCAGGGGCAAATGCTATGATTAAAAAACACACCACAGATGGAAAATTTGATTACTTTGCTATGAGACAACAATATGGTTAACCTTCGGGTAAGGATTTCGCACATTAAAAAAAGAATGGTACTTGTCAAAATTATTACGCTTTATTACGACAGTTATGAAAAGAATTTCGGAGATGGTTTTTATCCTCAAACAACTTTCGTTCAAGGATATGAATCCATAAATATACAGTTTAACTTTACAGATGGTTGCTGGCAACAAAGTTCGGGTGACCCAATTACTGGATTTGATGGAAATGAGCGCAAAAATATACTTAATTTATTAAATCACCATAATTACATAAGTAATAATATCCTTGATACACTCGGTTATCTTATTTAAGTTTTTTACAAAAAAATAAAAACCTTAGGGTTCCCTAAAAAGGGTTAAAAAGTTATGGATATCTCTTATTATTTCAAACATTGGCGCGATATGACCCGTTTTAATAGATATGACCGTTGGTGTGAAGAAAATTATGATTGGCTTGTAAAGGAAAAATTGTATAATGACTCTGAAGATTATTCAAAATTTATTAATGGTTTCAAAGTATAAATGCTCTTAAAGGCAACGCCGGTGGCGTTGCTTCGCAACGCTCTTTAAAGGACCCTTGAGGTCGCCCGAAAGGGAATAACAAAAACTATATTTTTGTTATTCCCGTCGCAACACTAGTGTTGCTTTTAAGGGAAATAAAGATGTTGAAAGCACTCAAAGACGAAAACACTTTTTTAAAGGCAACCATTATAAAGCTTGCTTCCCGTATCGCCGAACTTGAAAGAAATGCTGCCAGTGTTAACAAATACCTTTAAGTTTCTTGAAAAAGAAAATTACAATGCCGCTTCGTTTACAGAACTCAATGAACTGAACCATGTTATTAGAGAATGTGTTATGGGTTCATGTTATGCGATAATTATAAACGAGGAAATAATTTACAATGCATATGATAAAAAAATCAAAACTGCTCGTGAAATTATACTGGATGAAATGGTTAGACAACAATTTGCAAATACACCTGAACTTTTAGTACAACCAAATGATACATTAAATATTAAAATTTATATGTTTTCAACAGAGTGTTGGTATATGAATATTATATATGATAGTGGTTTCTATAAATTATTCTTTTACAATTAAAAAGCACGCAAATAACAAAAACCTTCGGGTTCCACTGAGGTGGTTAAAATGGACTCTAAACTTAAACAAGTAAACAAAGACATAAAATACCTTGAAATCAAGCACAAAAAACTTATCAATGCAATCTGGAAACTCCTTCAAAAATCAAATAAATCTTAAAATTTCAACATCTTCGGCGTTTCGTCCATGGAAAAAACCAAAAATAATAAATAGTTGTGATATTATAATGGGTCTTATAGAATCTGGTGAGATACGTATTGCTAGAAAAAAAGATATTCTTACACCAGCAGAAGGACTTATTTGGATAAACTCATTAAATGTTAAATGTTTCAATGGAATTATCAAAATTTTAAATTAAAAAAGATAAAATTAGTTAAAATGAAATAGTTAAAATGTATGCTTAGGCATACATTTTAACGACATAAAATAACACAATGGTTGACGCTCTTACAGAACAACTAAAAAATATCAAGGTTTTTACCGTTAATGATATGTTCGTTGAATGTATCGAAAACCAAAAGGAAAAAGAGAAAAAACAAGATATCTGGAAAAATAGTATTTTTAAAGACCTACCAACATTACAATCAAACAATGTCGGAAATGTTGGTGAAATCTTTTTGAGGAATATTTGTATTAAAACTGGTATACCCGTTGAAATCGATGGTACCAAAACCAAAGAAGCTGGTGGTGGTACGGGTGATGGAAAAATTAAAGACCATTCAATTGAAATTAAAACAGCCCACCAAGGAAGTACTGCACCCAGTTTCCAACACGAATTGGGTGAACTTCCATGGAAAGCTGAATATATGGTATTTATTGATATTTCACCTGAATGTATTTATTTAACTATATTTCCCAATTTTACAGAAGAACATTATAAATCGGGAGATAAATGTGAACCCTATTTTCCCACCAAATCGGTAACATGGAGAAAACAAAAGGGTGCTTTTAAATTTGATACATCGGTTTCCATAAATGAAGCCAATGTAGAAAAACTTTTTACTTTTAAAATCACCAGTACAACTGATTTTGATGACCTCAAAACTTATATTTTATCAAAAATTAATTAAAAACTTTTATTATTTGTGAACTTCTTAAATTATATGCCGAATTTGTAGATAAAAAGGCAATTGTGGTCCAGTCAGTGGACCTCATTTTGTCAATAAATTCTTCTTTAAGTTCTTCAAAAATAATACCATATCCCTTTTTTCCTGGAAGCTCTTCAAATGAATCATAGCATCGCATATTTTCTTTTCCAAAACACGTCGATGGAATATAAACATCACACTTACCAATAAAATCTTTATTGCGAGTTGTTGCAACTGTACCTCCATCGGACAAACTGTAAATTTTTACGTTTTCATGGATATTTTGATTTAAAGTGTAATTTTTATCGGTGTGATATTTCGACCATATCTGGAAAATACAATTTACTTTGATTTCTTTGTCATTGGGTTCGTAAAAAAGGGGTTCAATCTTTTCAGAATGTATCAAGTTGTACCCCTTCACGCGTTTACGAGGAACACCCTTTCCATCACTTTCAAAAAGCTGCGGCAATATAAAACATACGTATTCGGCAAATTCAAATGAATGATTGATGAATTTGAGCGCAAGATGTCCCCTCAGACCAAACGGAGGATTTCCAAAAACAACGTACCTTTCATGCGTTACTGGCTTCCATTCAAGGTAATCTTGTTGAATAGTATTTTCACACATCGGCTCGATATCCATGGAAATTGTATTTTCAGGAAGAACTTTTAGGAAATTTCCAGTTCCTGCAGAAGGTTCGATAAATTTAAAACACGAAACGTTTTCATTTACCTTTTCACAAAAAACATCGAAACAATGTTGGGCTGTTTTTTCGGGTGTGAAAAATTGGTCTTTCTGTTTTGATGGATAAACGGTATAATCTATATTTATACCGCTCAATTTTAGTAAATCAAATTCATAGTTGGTTGGAACATCGTCCAAATCAATCCATCGTGTTATCGTCCCTGGGGACAAATTGAGGTACTCACTAAGTTTTCGCAGTTTATGTTTCGTTAACAATTGTTTTACTATCAACACCAAGTGATTCTTTTCACTCATTGCTTTGTTTAAACCTTTAACGCTTAATTTCTTAAGTTAAATTTTTTTACAAAAAGATATTTACCCGAACGACCAGAATCAAAATAAAGTAAAAAATTGATTACAACATGATGTTCTTTGACAAACTAAACCCATTTGCTTTTTTTAATTATCTTAAAAGAACACACCAAGATAAGCCTTGTCTTTTAGCAGAAATAAATGAAAAAAATTTATACCTCGTAAAACATCATAGTTATTATGAGATACTTTCTTTCAAGATATTTATTTGCGAACTTGTTTACAACGGTATAAATTTGTTTCCTGAAATCTGTGAATATACAATTACGTGTGAAAATGAAATAGGTACCTGCCAGTTTATTCTTGGTAATTTTGAAGTACCCGCTGAAGACGGTCTTCCATGTATGGCTGTTTATAAAAATCTCGGAAAACAAAATATAAAAAAAGAAGACCGCGAAGAACCAATCGTTTGCCATTTTGAACTCCAAGACATTAAAAAGATTTATTGTAACAATCGTCATTCCAATGTAGGCCAAGATGAAATAAATACACTCGTAATGTTGATGTATATGGGTGGTTCCATGCCAACAGTTTCAACAACCTCAAAAATCAATAAAGATTATTTTAAAGACAAATTGAAAATCAAGTAAAAACAAAGTTGCTTCGGCAACTAATAAAAAAACTAAAACTGAGCGCAAAATGATTGACATTTCTAAAGTTAACACCGATGAGTTTAGCTTTTTTTATTATGAGCCGTTTACTTATAAAAAAACTGAACCTGCTTATGTACCACCTCAGAGGAGACAACCACCTGTTTATCAGCCCATGAGTAGGCAATATGTGCTATACCACCCCATAAATAGACCACCTCCTCTTTATGTTGTTGCATACCAAGCTCCTGTTTTTTATACTAATAGTCCACCTCCTGGGTATGGAATGCCATTGTCTTACACCCCCTCCATGACTTCTATTAACAATTCTCCTTTAAATTCACCTAGGTCAGATTTGAGCGGTGAGGCATCTCCATACAGCCCAAGGTCCGAAATGAATTCGCCAAGATAAAATTAAAACTTTTTAAAGAAATAAAATAATTGTAATTAAAAAACCTTCGGGTTCTCGAAAAGAGTTACTTTATTTATGCAAAATGATTCAAGAACAAAAGCTGGAATGAGATGTTGTGGAACGACCGAATCCGGAAAGCGTTGCAAATTGAAAAGAAAGTACAGTGATTTTTGCTATTTCCATACATCCCCGGAAAATGAAAATTGTTCTATTTGTTTTGACAACATTAAAATAAAAACCGACCTTGAATGCGGGCACAATTTTTGTACTGTTTGTATTTTAAAATGGATGTCTAAAAGTATGAGTTGTCCGTTGTGTCGTACAACTATTACTGATTCTCGGCTTATATGGAAAGCTATACATTATGGACTTCGTAATAAATTATTAGTTCGTATGGAAGAAAATTATATTAACCTTTCTCAATTATCGGAAGAAGAACATGAGGTACTTGGATTTATTGGAATTAATTCTCTTCAATTTATGGGAGAAGAAGAATGGAACTCCATAAAAACACACATCGATTCTGCTATACTCGATAAGATAATTATTAGACGAAGAAACTGTATTATGACAATTAACGAACCCGAACAATGGGAATACTTTAAAAATTTTAAAAAAATTTATCTTTTCGAATAAAATTTTTTACAAAAAGTAATTTACTTAAACCTTTGGGTTATATAACAGTAATTAAAAATGTCTAACGTGATAGATGCCCTTACTGAAAGCGTCCGCAAATTTGGTGTTAGTCAAGACACTAACACATTTAATAATGAGCTTGATTTTATTATGACAAAAATTAAAAAAGTTGACCTTGATAATGAAGATATCCATTGGGAACATTTACAGTCTGATTATTCTAAAATGAAGTACCTTTATGAACTTATCAATTTTTACAATGTTTCAACTGGCAATAAATTTCGCGAGAGTCTGAAAAAATTTATGGATTCTATTGAAGCTAGAGTCCAGTATTATCTTTCTGAAATCAATTGGTATGACACTGTTCCCGAACTTAGAGATGATACACTTCGTATTAAGGATTTTTTTGAAGAATCTCTAAACCAAAACGATTCTATTCTCAAGCTGGAATCTGTAATTAAGGGGTATCAAATTCTTGTACCCATCGTTGAAGATTTTCGCAATGAAAAAATTAGTAATGAAATTGACCGGGGTTTTCTTGATGAATTTCAAAGACCACCAAAACGTTCTAAGTACTAAATTAACATTACCTTGTTCCTTCGGGAAATAAAAAACACCTAACGATAATGGAAATTCCATGGACTCCGGAAGAGGAAACGCTATTGATTGTGATGTATCGTTTTATGGATGTAAATATGCTTTCAGAGCACATTAATCGTAGTCCTTTAGCTATTTCATTTAGACTTGTAAAAATAGGTATGGAAAAAAATGTAATTGATGTTATTGGGTTTAATCAAAATTGGATAAGAAAACGAAATAGACAAAAAGTATATACAATTATTTTTAGATAAAACTTTGTTTTAAAAACCTTCGGGTTCCGCTGGGCGGTTTAAAAGAAAGAAATGTACTGTTTTGCTTTTAAATGAACGTTATTGTACCTGTCGATGAAATTGCAGAAATACTATTTGATAATTCCGAAGCATTACCAAATGATATTTATATACATTTTATGAATTTATTAAAACGCTACCACGAACATCCATGTGAATCAACTGAAAAAGAAATTCGGGATTATCTTAAAAAAATTGCTAAACCTGTTCGTATTAAATTAGAACGTTATTTACCACCAAAACCATTTTGTGTTTGTACTATTTATACAGAAGGATTTATGAAAAGTTATTTATTTTGGGGAACTATATTTGTTGTATGTGTTACTCTTGGAGCACTAATGTTTACTGCTATCACACAAACTAATTCTAAACGTACTCAATCTTCTAATAGTACAAAATAAAATATTTTGCTTCGGCAAATAATAAAAAACTTAAAAATGGACTTTTTAATTTTGATTGGTGCCGGGGCTCTTGCATACTCTATTGTTATCGTTGGAACTGCTTACCTTGTTCTCAAAGACTTGAAATTATGAATTGCCAAGCAATAACAAAAACAGGAAATACATGCAAAAGAAAAGCTGAAGATTTTTGTTGTTTCCATAAACAAGTATTTTGTAATAATTGTAAAAAACTAAATTTATCAAAAAATTCTATAATTCTTGAATGCGGGCACAATTTTTGTAAAACATGTTTAGCCAATGATATTTACAAAAACCAATGGTTTGAGGGGTTTAGTACAGAACATCCCCTTCTTTGTCCGGATTGTGACAGTGAATTATCTGATTCTAATTGGCAAGACATTATGGACCATTTGGTTTTTCTTAAAAAAGTCCAACGTAAAATAATTTATACATATTATCTTACAAGAGAATGGTCGGATTTGTTATTTGGAGTTATTGAAATTGGAAAAGAGTATACATGGAGTGACTTGGACCAAATTGATAAATTTAACGAAGAAGAATTAATTCTTCTTCTAAAAGATGAACCAAGTAAAGTGTATTTTGAAAAATATGGAACCAACTGGATGGCAAAATGGCCGAAAAGAAAGTATACAATTGAACTCGATTACAATTCCATAAAATCGGCAAATAGAATTTCACAACAAGAACTTGCAGAATATATTTTCCATCCAGACCGTGTAAGACGGTTTGGTATAGAGTATCTTGATACTTAATTTTTTACAAATATTCAAAAACCTTAGGGTTCCACAACGGTGGTTAACAAGTTCCAATCTAAGTTCGAAAAAGCGCAGCGAAGCAGCGCAACGCGTTGCTAAAGTTCTTTTAATGAAGATATCGCCGGCAATCGTTTATGGATTTCCATCAAAAGAAAAACTAGAACACTCGGAATATTTTAAAGTAGGCCTCACCCATTTAGGAGGAACCCCTGTATATTATATTAATGAATGCAATATAGCAGCTATTAATATAACACAAAACGAAACAACAAATAAGTTTAATAAATTTGCACGATTCCATGACAAACTTCCTGGACTTATGTTAATTCTCGTTGTCGATTTTGACCCATTTACATAAAACCTTCGTTTTAAAAACCTTTGGGTTCCCTGAAAAAGAAACAATCGTAGATTGTTACGTCACAACGCTAGCGTTGCTTTTAAAGGGTTAAAAGAAAGAAACGTAGTTTCTTTCGTCGCAAAACGTATGTTTTGCTTTTAAATGCTTGAGTTTTTTTTATTGATTGCTTTCTTGATTCATCTTTATTTTTCAGACAAAGAGCTTAACAGAATTTGGAAAATCTTGATAGACCAAGATTATCGTTTTAAAGCAATCGAAGAGAAATTGAAAAAGATTACTTAATGTTTAAGATTTATTGGAAACACAAAATCACCGGTCAAACCGGTCAAAGCAAAGAACCAATGACCCTTGAAATTGCAAATTCATGGATAATACCTTTGAATGAAAGATATCCTGATATCGAGCACAAAATTATTCAGTAATTTATTTAAAAAAAACCTTCGGGTTTTCCCTACGGGGTTCAAAAGAAACGTTATGATAATAAGTATACTTTTATTGATACTTCTTTGGCTTGAATATAAAGAAAGGTGTGAAAAATCAAAAGAACTTACCGCTTGTTATTCTGCTTTATTACAACAACAAAAGAAAATAAACGAACTTGAAGCTAAGCTAAATGGACCTCCTTGATTTATTTTATTTTAGTTTAATTTTAATTTTAAGTGTAATTCTTGTTTTAATTGTTTACCGTCTTTGAAAGTTCAAACTGTAAGTTCTTTTATTTAAAAACCTTCGGGTTCTCCTTTGGGAGTTACTTTATTTATGGAAATTGATTTTGAAAAAAGTTTCCATGAAAATTTATTTTTTTTCTTCTTCGGAAGTTTTTTTATGGAATTAAAAATAAAGTTTTCCATAAATGTGCGCCTGTGAAAATAACCTTTTTATTCAGTTCGATACTCCCGAAAAGAAAGACTATTTTTTGAGTATACTTGAAAATGTTGAAAATCAACTTCTTTTTCAATCTTTCATTCCAATTTTTGAATCCAAAAAGGAAACATATGGAACTGATTCAGATGTTTACATAGAATACATTACGTTTGATGTTTCCGATTCTGACGTTATTAATATAATTTTTTATACAAACGAAACTCCGTGTATTGAATTTTGCAAACGGGTTTCTGCAAAGTACAGTGTAAACATTCAGCTTCTTTATTTCTGTGAAGAAAATGGATATTCAGGACAAATTCAAATCTTCCACAATCAAGTTGTAAAGAATGAACTTTATAATTATTGGCAAGGGATGTACGTTTTACAGTATGACCTTTTCTGGGAACGTTTACAGGATTTTTTTGAATCCATGGATGCAAAAAATTTCATGGAGTTTCTACAAAAAAATGAAATGACTATCTACCAAAATGATTTTTCAAAATTAAATTATCATTTCGACGAATTTAAATTATTGAATCAATTTAAAAATCTTTGAATTAAAGAAGAAACATGGAAGCGGTTATCCCAGTTATTTCAGGGTACTTACCACCCAAAACAATAAATATTTTGCGCTTAGTTTCACAAACAATTCGCCAAACCGTTTTAACAGATTGTTTGTGTAATTACAACTGCAAACCAACTTGTAAGTGTAAATGCAATATTTGTAATTCAAGACTTTCCTTTTAACTTTCGAGTTAATATAAAAACCCGTAAAAAATGGCAACGTGTATGAGCGTGATTGTACCTATTGAAAATGATACAAGTCAGTGCGTTGAGTTTATTTTTGAAAATGCTGAAAAAATGCCAAATGACTTTTACATCAATATTATGAATTTGATAAAATATTACCACGATTATGGAAATAATTATTTTGAAATCCATGGATTTTTGGAATTAAATAAAAATAAAGTTGACAATTCAATTTTAAATGAAATTAAAAAACACATAAAACCTCCTCCTCCACCACCTGTACCACGATCGGTAATTGTAAAAAGAATAAATTGTAATATAACATGGTGTATAGATTATAATCTCGCATGTTGTAGGTGCTGTGTTAGTATTTTTTCAGTAGTGTTCCTCCTTTCATTTGTAGGTGTTATTGCATGGTGTTTTGCAACTCGGAAATAAAAAAAATTAATTTAAGCATTCGTGCTTAAAAAAAAACAATAACAAATGATTTATGCATGAACGAAATCCTTCATTTATTATAATCGATATTGAAGGAAAGATGCCGAGCAAAGAAATCAAAGCAATGATGATGAAGAATGCACTTGAAAAAATTAATAAAGAAGAATTTATTTTGAGAAAGTTTGTTAATTATATTTATTACTTTTTCAGCTACTACTTTCCATTTTTGCGTATCCTTTTTTGCAAGAAGTACAAAATAACCCAAATAATTGTTTTTGAAAAGAAAGAATTTGTTTCATTGGCAAAAACAGAGCTTTATTTATACGATAAAGGTATATATTTTAACAAATTGCTTGTTCCATATGAAAATATACTCTCATTTGGTGAAAAACAAGGATACCTCATTCTTGAAATTTTTGCCAAAGCCGACTTTGAAGATACTAAAGTATCCATTTCCTTGAATGATAGTATTATAAAAATGGCATTTAAAACTGAAAACGTCAATAGCCTCTTCAAAAACGTCAGAATAAATATGTTTTATCACATAAAGTACAACCAAGTCAATGAAAAAGTAATTGATTACTACTACTTGGAAAAGAAGAAAAATTAAAATTGTAAATTGAAACTTTTTACAAATAATTTTTTACTTTAAAAGTTAAAATCCATGTTTAGACATGGATTTTAACGACACAAATACCGAAAAAGTTTAAAATGAACTGCTACGCATATCCCATCATTTTCGATGCTATGAAAAGCAAAAACGATAATTTTTTGTGTTTAGAACTAATGAATTGCAAAACTGTTTATATAAGCAGAAAAGGAGATGACCTTTTTGTAAAGTATTCGGGTATTTGTTTTAATTATACGCCAAAAACATTTAACTTTAGTATTGATACACCTATTTTAAAAATAACCCTTATTGGAGATAAGTATGGAAGTGTATTCCATGATATCTTCAATAAGGAGTATTGGAAAGCATCAACAATTATTCAGAATGCATGGAGAAATCGTAAAATGTAAAAAGAATTTAATTCAACCCGTTGCTTAGGCAACTATACAACACCTTACCTTAAAATTAAATTTCAAAGATGCCTATTACCGAGCTTTCCCTTGAGAGTATTGAGCTTAAATTGCAATTGTTGAATCAAAAGGTTGATAAGTTACTTGAGTTAATGACTCTTCAAACCGAAAAGAAGAAGAAAATGAAGCAAGAAGAAATTGAAACCAATTGGTCCATAGTTGATTACAAGAACAGTGTACTTATTTCATTTTCATTTAATATGGAATTTAAAAATTATATCAAAGAATTGGGAGGTGTATGGATGGTTTCTAAGAAATCATGGATGTTTCCTAAATCAAATGAAACAGAGATTGTATCTCAAATTACAGAAAAGTTTCCCAAATGGAATTTAATTAAAGAAAATTAAGTTAAAATAATTTAAAAGTGAGTCTTAGGACTCCACCCAAGTGGTTAAGTAACAATGAAGTACAAACCAGGTGATTTCTCATTTGTCTATATATATCAAAATATATTTGAATATGATTACTCAATTGTTGATAAAATAGGAAAGTTGGCATGGGACAAATTAAAAAGATTTGACGAAGCTTCTTATAATAATTATATCGTTGAAATTATAAACAATTCACTTTATCCAGGCCATAGTTCAAAAACGTACAAATTAAGTATTCAAAATTTAAAATGTATCGCTATCCATGGATGGGATTACTTTGTTGAAAATTACGAACAAAATTTATTTTAAAGAATTGAAAGTTAAAAAGTTAAAAAGTGACCTTTGGGTCGTATAAAAATGCATAACTTCAAAGAGATGGCTCGGGAATTTATCATGGAAAAGGAAAAGATTGCTTTTGAGGAACTTTGTAAACTCGACGAAACTATAAATCCATGCATTATTGATTTATTTAAAATTTTAGTACTTTATAAAAATCAGTTTTCTCAGCAACTTAATGTTATTGAAACAGGTATGGAACACAATGTAACTGTTCTTGAAAAGAATTGTAAAGAAATTGATTTACTTAATGCTCTTGTTGACAAAGAAATAAAATATACTTTACAAAGTTTTAAGAAATATGAAGAACTGGTGAATTTTGATTTTGACAATCATTTGGAAATAATTTTAGATTACAAAAAAGAAAATGAAAAAATGGTAAATGAGCGAATTGTTGAAGTTATGGAATCTGTTGCCGATGATTATTTATCTTTAAAACGTTCTCAAAAAGTTCTTGAATCGAAATGCGATAAAATTGTAAATACACTTCAAAAATCCGTTCAAATTAAAACTGATACTTTGGAAAATAAAGTCGAGTCATTGGAAGATAAGATAAATGAACTTGAAATAAAACTTCTCAAGAAAAACACTAATTATATTAATTGGTTTTGTTTGGGTGTTTTATTTCTTTGTTTTAATTACAAGTTCTAATTATATTAATGAAAAAATATTTTGCTTTTGGTCTTCTTCTTTTAGGAAATGTTATGTGTAAAGTACTACAAACCTGTAAAATAACACATTCTGGCAATGGATGCGTATCATTTACAGTAAGCCAAGGAACTGGTTGTTCGTGGATGTGTAATTATTGTGCCAATTCCTTAGGGACGAGTAATTATTATTTCACCACGCCAGTTTGCACCTACGAACCGGGTGGATGCGTTGGAAACCCAATTGCCGGAGTTGAATACAGCTGTTGTTCGGCCTAAACAACCTTTGTTGCAGTGCATAAACGGAACAACCTTTGTTATTCCGCTTAATTTAAATAATTGTTAAAGTTAAAAATGTTTTCCAAAGTTAACGAATCCATAAATTCACCAACTTTAAAAAATAATAATTCTGTAGATGGAATAAATAAATCAGGAACAGCTTGTACCGTTGCTGCATGCAAAGCACCCTCCTCAAAAGATTGTATTATTATGTAAAATTTTTAATCAAAAGCTCATTGACAATTGAATCGGGTCGTTTACTGTTAATTGAACGTTTAGCTGGAATAGTTTCAGAGGTACAATTTGAAGTATTTTCTCTTACAAATGGAACGTCAGCGTTACTCAAAAGATAACGGTATTTTGCTTGTTTTAAGGAATCAAATAATAATTGGTGTTTAAAAGGTAAAGAAGTGTACCCAACAAAAGAATCCTTTGCAACGGGTGCATATGGAGGGTCGAGATATACAAAATCTCCAGCTTTGGCTTTTTCCAAAGCTTCTGTAAAATCAAGTGTTTCAAATGTAACACCTTGGATAAGTTCGTGAATTTCTTCAAGGTGTTTTTCATTTATTATTTCTGGATTGTTGTAATGACCGTATGGAACATTAAATCCATTCGGGCCTACACGATACAACCCACGAAAACATGTTTTATTTAAAAAAATAAACATAGCCGAACAAAGTATGCTTTCACGGTCGACTAAAGCATTAAACTGGTTTCTAATATAATAATAATAACTTTCTTTGGATGTTTTTGCTTCCGTTTGTAAGTGAGGATTGCGGCAAATGATGTTTCCATAAATTGCATTAAATTCTTTTATAATGATACTCAATTCGTTATAAAGTTCCGTGTGTCTATTTTGAATATTTTTGTAAACACCGATTAAAGCTTCATTGGAATCGCTTGCATAAATGTTATTTACTACAATTTTACCTTCATTAATTTGGTTCAATAAATGGAACAAAACGCTTCCGCCTCCCAAAAAGGGTTCATGGTAAACTCCGATTTCTTTGGGAAAATTTTTAAAGACATTTTCAATAATTTGGGTTTTACCACCAACCCATTTTAAAATTGGTTTTGTCATTTACACTTGTTTTACTTTTAAAACCTTTAAAACTTTAAATTTATTTAAGGTTTAGCACATTAAAAGAATAAATCCCGATGTCAGTTTTAAAAATTTTTGTTAATAAACATTCATGGATTATTAAGAAGGATTTTTACGATATACTTATTGAAATGTATCACAATGCAAAAGATAAAGATTATACAGAAGTTATATTGTATTTTCCCAAAACTATATTACCTGAAGATGTTATTTATTTGAATAGTAAAAATATATTTGATAGTTTTTTTTTATGTTGTTACGTAGGCGATTATTATTGTATTTCATTTTCAGTTAAATTTATTAATTATCTTGAAAAACAAATGGAACAAAGTACTGTACCGTAACGTTTTTTAACTTTTAATGAATTATAAACAAATCGTTTTGGTACAAATGTATAAACTTTCCTTCGTTTCACCATATCACCAAGTTCATCGTATAAATTTTTAAGTGCTGTATTTGAAGTTCCACGACCTGAGTATTCCAAAACCATGGAACCTTGGAGTTTATTTTCCATAAAAACTTCAACAACAAGTAATCCACAGCTGATAAAACTTCCTTTTCGTCCATCATTCCTTGCCATTATACAAAAAACGATGTCTCCCCAGTTTTGGGGTTTAAAAGGTATTTCTTTTGTACCAGGTGGTATCATGCTAGAAACAGTTACGACATTTATATTTCCTATACCTGCATTTACAACAGCATCGTCGTAACTTGTTGTTTCGTTTTTAGAATTTTGTAAATTTGATTCACCAGAGCCTTTTGTTATAAAATAATGTTCCATTTAATTTAAGATATTATTTTAAATTGTTTAAAGAAATAAATTTTTAAAAAAAGAAACATGGAAAATGTAACAGAAAAACTTTCTGAGCTTCACGGGGATAAAAATTATTCGGATTCAGAAAGTGAAAATGACGATATCATGAAATTTATAAAGCCCAGACAGAAGGGCTTGGATTTTGAGACAAAGGCGTATCTTTTTAACAAAAATGCAAAGCTGCGTACTGAACTTGCACGTTTGGAAGAGCGTATGAGGTATCTTCAGCTTGATTACAGCAATTCTCAGGTTAAGTTGGAGGAGCAAAAGCTTCTTTTAACGAATTTAAAATCACGAGAAGTAATTAATTACAAAGTAATGAAGGATTTAAAAAATACAAGTTACATCGTTCTATGTTTTTTGTCTGTAAGTTTAGTTGGAAATGCAGTTTTTTGTTTAATGGATTCTTTTGGAGGTCCTCGCGTGATTTACACTTAAAAAAATACTTAAGAATTTGTGCTTTAATAAAAGCAAAGCAAAAAGCTAAATTTTCAAATGACGAGTTACATTGTGGATGAAGTTACGCTTGAATTGAATAATTCAGCATTTAAAGAAAAGATTCGGTATGAGCTTCGTAAAGAATTTTGTGAGGTTTATTCTAAAAACGAACATTTTTACCAAGAACATTTTGCGAGATTAAACAAAATTATTGAAGATAAGGATACAGAGATTAAAAAATTATTGAATATAGTTGAAATTTTAAGTAAAAAGGTTAATAGTAATTAACGTAAATTACAACTGATTTAAATAAACAAGATTTAAATTTTTTAACTCTTGTTAATTAAATGGAATTTGATTTAAATCGTTATTTTACAAACGACCAGCTTCAATTTTTAGCTTGGTATGGAGTTTTTTCCATAGGGTACCTTCTTATTAAATTTTCTAGTAATTTAAAGGTAGACGATTTAATGCCGAGGGGACATCGTTATTCTGAATTTACCGATTCGAGTGATGAAGAAGTTTCCGAAGAAATTATAATTAACGAAAGTTCCGAAAGTTCCGAAAGTTCTTCCGAAGAACATGATGACCCATCTGACACATCTTACGTACAGCCGAACAATTATACATCAAAACTTCGCAAAAAACAAAAACTTATTTAAAAAAATAACAGCTTAATTTACAAAAGAAGCTTTAAAGAATGAAATATATCATTAGCATAGAGGGTAACATTGGTTCGGGTAAATCAACACTTATAAATCTTCTTAAAGAATATTCTTTAAACAATGTTATTTATTTGCCTGAACCAGTTGATACATGGAATCAAATCAAAGATTCCAACGGAATTACAATTTTAGAGAAATATTACCAAGATTCCAAGAGGTACGCATTTCCATTCCAGATGATGGCGTATATTACTCGACTGAGTCTTATACGCAAAGCAATTGATACTGCACCTGATAATTCAATCATTTTAACTGAACGGTCAATTTATACGGACCGTGAGATTTTTGCCAAGATGTTATATGATTCTGGTAAAATAGAAGACATCGAGTATTCCATTTATCTTCGATGGTTTGAAGAATTTTCAGAATCAAAGCTCGATGGAATCATTTACGTGCAGACAACACCTGATACATGCGTGCATCGGATTGAAAAACGCAATCGTAAAGGTGAAGAATCGATTCCACTTGAGTACCTGAGTGAATGTCACCGTTACCACGAAAACTGGATAAACAGTACAACGACCCGAACATTATTTCTGGACGGGCAGCCCGAACAATCCATGGAAACTGCTGTAAAGATTAACGACTTTTTAGATTTTTTCCAGCAAAATTCGCGGTGTCCTTCTCAATTTAATTAAATTATTCGTTAAAAAATGTAAAAAAATGTAAAAGTAAAAGTAAAATGTCTAACTCAGCCGAAAAACTCGTAAAGCAGACAATCAAGCTTCTTTCCAAGACCCAGGACCTTGATTATGAAGAACTTAAAATGGATGCCAAGAAGCTAATCCGTGCTGCTCGTAACTTCGACGAAACCCTTCTTGGAATGATGGAAGAAATCATGGACCTTGGCAATGTTGGCGCCGAAGAAGAACTCGAGGAATTCAATCCCGAAGTTCTTAAGATTTACTGCCGCATTAAGGAAATTGACGATTCTGGTTCTGACAAGTCACTTCGTGCACGTGTATGGAATCACATCGAGGAAGAATTCGAACTATCCGATGACGAAGAAGAAGAAGAAGATTCCGAAGTTTCAGAAAGCGAAGAAGAACTCGAGCCCGAACCGGAACCGGAACGAGTTGTTAAAATCAAGAAGTCTAAGAAATCAAAGGAGCCCGAAGTAGTAGTAATTAATTAAAAGTGTTTTTAACCAAATGTGTTTTCAGTACCATAAATGACATACAGAAAGTTGTCTTCGGAATGGTATTGATTGTATATTTCTTCAATGGTATTATTCATAGGTACTAAACAATTATTAACAAAAACAAACAGTGCATGTTTTTCATCTAAAATTATTTTTTTTCTGATTATGTAAACAAGGTCTGACATTTTTAAATTTTTTGGCATTAGGTAACGTTCTTTATCCATTTCCGGAACGTTTTTACCATTTGATTTAATAATAATAGGCACACGATCGGGGTATTTATTTTTTAGTGTTTCGGAGTATTTTTTACGCTCTTCTGGGGTATTTCCCGAAACAAAATCGTATGTTATGCTAGGAGCCCTTTTAAAACAATTCATTCTTTTTAATACTGGTTATTTTAATTTAAAAAAAATAAAAGTAATTAAAAAAGCATATCAATGTCAGTAAATATATACGATTTATTGGCAGCAAACTTAACAGTTACTAATAGTTATCATGTGAATATTGACCCTGTTTCTATTGGATACAATGCAGGTGAATTCGGTCAATCAAGTTATAGTATAGCAATTGGTTACGAAGCAGCTCAAAACTATGAATCCTTTTACAGTGTGGCTATAGGATACAAAGCCGGTCAAAATTATCAAGGACATGACGGTGACGATGCTACATACGGAGTCGATGGAGCAATAGCAATAGGTAAATATGCCGGGCAAAATACTCAGTCTCCCCAGTGTATAGCTATAGGAACAAGTGCGGGTCAAAATAACCAGTCAACTGGTGCAATTGCAGTTGGTTTCAATGCAGGAACATTTACACAGGGATACTCAGCCATTGCAATAGGTAATTACGCAGCCCAAACAAATCAAGGAATTGGTGCAATTGCTATAGGAGGAGTTGCAGGTAGAGTCAACCAAGCAATTGGTGCAATTGCTCTTGGTGATTTTAGTGGGGAAACAAATCAAGGAGCGTACAGTGTTTCTATTGGATATGAAGCAGGTAAAACAAACCAAGGTGCTGCTTCAATTTCAATAGGATACCAGGCAGGTATTAATAACCAGCAAGTAAATTCAGTTGCATTTGGGTCAAATGCAGGAAGTTACAATCAGCAAGCGCAGTGTGCTGCATTTGGTACTTTTTCGGGACAGACCAATCAGCAACAAAATAGTGTTAGTATTGGTTATTCTGCTGGTAATTTTAACCAAGGATTATCGTATTTTGGTGGAAACCCTACAACGGCGCAATTGGGACAAAATGCAGTTGCTATAGGTAATTTTGCAGGACAGACCAACCAACATCAAAATAGTGTTGCAATTGGAGCAAAATCTGGTATTTATAGACAAGGAATCTCTTTTGTTATCGGTCAAAATGTTATACAAGAAGGTCCTGGTGGTAATTGTGTTGCAATTGGAGACAGTGCCGGCCAAACAAATCAAAAATTCAATTCAGTTGCAATTGGTTCAAATGCAGGTTCTCTCGAACAGGGAGGAGTTGAAGACATTAATCAACCAATTTATGGAAATTCGATGGCAATTGGTTCAAATGCTGGTCGGTATTACCAAGGCCAATTGGCTATTGCAATTGGAAACAATGCAGGTCAAACAAACCAGGCATCAAGTGCTCTGGCAATCGGAAATAACGCAGGTTCTTTTACACAGCTGGCATTTGCATTTTCAATTGGAAACAGTGCAGGGTTTTTAAACCAATCGACGGGTGCTCTGGCGATTGGAAACAGTGCAGGAAGTTTTACCCAAAATATTTATGCAACGGCTATTGGAAATAATGCCGGAACATTAGTTCAATCAACAGGTGCACTTGCCGTTGGTTTCAATGCCGGGTCATTTACCCAAGGGCTTTATAGTGTTGCTATTGGATTTATAGCAGGACAAACAAAACAATCTGATTATAGTATAGCTATTGGTTCAACCGCAGGCAGTCTACTTCAGGGTACAGGTGCACTTGCAATTGGGTATGGTGCAGGTTCTTTTACCCAAGGAACAAATTCAGTTGCCATTGGATATCTTGCCGGACAGGGATTTACGAATCCAAGTCCACAACCAGGTTACCAAACTAATAACCCACAAAATCAAAATGCTATAGCTATTGGAGTGCAGTCTGGGTTTGCCGGACAAGGAACAAATAATATTGCTATAGGTACATTTGCAGGAAGTGCTTTTCAGGCACAAAACAGTATTGCCATAGGTGCATATGCAGGTGCTGGTGTTACCGTTCCTGGATATCTATTAAATTCTTATGAATCAGGTCAACGTACTGGTTCAATTGCAATGGGGTATTATGCAGGACAATCGGCACAGGGAACAAATTGTATAGCAATTGGTAATACAGCAGGACAAATATCTCAATCACTAAATTCAGTTGCTATAGGTGACAGTGCAGGATATTTTATACAAGGAACGTACAGTGTTTCTGTTGGAAACCAGGCAGCAGAACAATCACAAGGACAAGAATGTGTTGCTATTGGATACCAAGCAGGACAAGAATCACAAAGTGATGCTTCGGTTGCGTTGGGATACCAAGCAGGTCAATTTGCACAAGGCGCGTTTTCGGTTGCAATTGGAAATAATGCAGGCAATCTAAATCAACTTTATAACTGTGTTGCAATTGGAACTGGTGCTGGAAGTAACGAACAAGCTGAATTTTGTATTGCAATTGGTGCCGGATCAGGACAAGATTACCAATCACCTAATTCAGTTGCATTGGGTTTTGCAGCGGCCCAATATAATCAAGCAGCTAATTCAATTGCTATTGGATATCTAGTAGCACAATATTATCAAGGTTCTGATTCAGTTGCTATTGGTGGAGGAGGGCAAAACCAAGGATACCGTTCTGTTGCCATTGGTTCTGGTTGCGGAGCACAATTTCAATCATACCAGTCTGTTGCTATTGGGTTTGAAGCAGGTCAATTTAACCAAGGTATAAATTCAGTTGCTGTTGGTACCTTTGCTGGACGAACATACCAAAGTACAAATTGTATTGCTATTGGCAGTAATGCTGCTCCAAATTCACAAGGTGCTTATTCAATCGCTATTGGTCCAGGTGCAGCGAATATAGCCCAAGGGGGGTTTTCAATTGCTATTGGACCATCAGCAGCATATTATACCCAGGGTCAAAATTCACTTGCTATAGGTGTAGAGTCCGGTACAGTCGTCCAGGGACAAAATTCAGTAGCTTTGGGTTATCAAGCAGCAATGTTTACACAAGGTCAAAATTCAGTTGCTTTGGGTTATCAAGCAGCTCAAAACTCCCAAGCTACAAATTCAGTTTCTGTAGGATATCTTTCTGGAAATAAGTACCAGGCAGGTAATTCGGTTGCAATTGGATATCAGTCTGGATTTACAGGACAAGGATTTAGTGCTGTCGCAATTGGATATGCTGCCGGTCAAGGAGTAGAAAGTCTGTCATTTCCTGGAACATATTTAACCCAACAAGATTCCGCTGTTGCTATGGGATATCAATGCGGGTATGCAAGCCAAGGTTCTACATCCGTAGCTATTGGGTACCAAGCAGGCTGGAATCAACAAAGTATAAATTCAGTTGCTATTGGTTACCAAGCAGGTTCCGGTGCATGGTACGGGGGTCCAGGTGGTAACCCCAATTTGTATGATCCTTGGACTGTTCCAGATACAGCAACTGGTAATCCAAGAAACCAAGGATATAGCTCAGTTGCTGTTGGGTTTCAAGCAGGGCAATATCTCCAAGGAAATAGCGCAGTTTCTATCGGATACAAATCCGGGCAAACAAATCAAGGTTTTGCATCCGTAGGTATTGGGTATCAAGCAGGACTTAATTCACAAGGTGGTTCTAGTGTTGCTATTGGTCTAAGTGCTGGGACCGGATACCAAGGTAATAGTGCAGTTGCTATTGGTGGAAATGCTGGTTCATTTACACAAGGTAGTGCTGCCATTGCTATTGGATACTATGCTGGTGGTAGTACACAAGGAACAAATGCAATTGCTATTGGATACTATGCAGGGCGATTTTCACAAGGAACTAATTCTGTAGCTATTGGATACCAAGCCGGGCAATCAACACAAGGACAAAATGCTATTGCTATTGGAAATTTGGCAGGTCGTCTAGGCCAAGGTTTAAATAGTATTGTGATAAATGCAACAGGAGCAGATTTAGCAAATACAGTTGCATCAAGTACTGTTATAAAACCTTTACGAGGTGCTGCAACTGCAACAGGGACATTTTCTCTTTTACAGTATAATGTAACAAGTGGTGAAATTGCATTTTCTGGAACAACTGCTGCACCAACAAGTTCTGGAAATTTGAGTAAAACATTTGTTATCGACCATCCGGTTAAAAAGGAAAATTACTTGGTCCATGCTTGTTTGGAAGGTCCCGAATCTGGAGTCTATTATCGTGGTGAAGGAAAGATTTCATTTGGGGAAAGTACAATTATAAAATTACCAGATTATGCAGATGCTCTTGCAACAGATTTTACAGTCCAAGTTACACCAATAGGTAAACCACGTGTTCTTGGAGTTTCACGTGTAAGAAACGGACAATTTGAAGTTTATTGTAAAGAACATTGTGAATTTTTCTGGACGGTAATGGGTAAGCGTGGAAATATTGTCGTTGAACCAAAGAAATCAGAAAGTTTTGTCAATGGAGATGGTCCATATCGCTGGATTAAGTAAATTATCTTAAAAATAAAATAATAGTAAATCGTAAAAAAGATTTAAATGGGTGGAGGAGGACTTATGCAACTTGTTGCCTATGGGGCACAAGATATTTATCTAACCGGGAAACCACAAATAACATTTTGGAAAGCTGTGTACCGCCGATACACGAATTTTGCAATTGAAAGTATTCAACAGGATGTTTTAGGAACTCCTCAATTTGGCGGACAAGTGAGTATTACCGTAACACGAAATGGAGACCTTCTTAAACGTTTATGGATTGAATATTCACCACAGGACATTTTGGAAGGCGTTAAGTCAAATTTACTTGGATATACCGGACAAACAGTTGGTGCAAATATAGGACATGCCATAATTGACAACATTACACTTGAAATAGGAGGACAGATTGTTGACCGTCATTATGGAAAATGGCTAACTATATGGAATTATCTTACAGAACAAAATCCAACTGGAGAACAAGGAGCACTTGATAATTACGCAACTGGTCCTGGTGAATATTCTCCATCGCCTGCTTTTGGACCACCTGGTTCTGGAGATAATTCAGTTGTTGAAGTATACCCCAGAGCAACCAGGTACAATCGAATGGCATATACACACAGAGCTCAGTGTAATGTTGTAAGTAGCCAAGGAGCCGCTCAATTAGCTTGGGTACCACTACAATTTTGGTTTTGTAAAAACCCTGGTTTAGCTCTACCTCTTATAGCGCTGCAATACCACGATATAAAATTATTTATTAATATAGCCCAGCTGGAACAAGTTCGAACTGGTGGACTCCAAACTTTAACTGGAAATGAATTTCGGCGATTTGCTATTTATGCCGATTTTGTTTATCTCGATACAAAAGAACGACGCCAATTTGCCCAAAACTCCCATGAATACCTCATAGACCAACTTCAAATATTTGAATCTGTAGCAGCCATTAATATTAAACTTCCTTTTAACCACCCAGTAAAAGAACTCATTTGGGCTCCCGTTCCTCTTCCAGTTGGAACAACTAACACGGACCCGCCAAACAGAAATAATATTGTACCCGGAGGTGCAACTCCTCATACAGGTTTTACACAAACAACTATCCAAACACCCAATTTGTATAGTTTAGTTCTTAATGGAGCTGATAGATTTGCTCCCCGTGATATTACCTATTTTACTCGTAACCAGGTATGGGAATCTCATACAGGATTTGGTTCAGTTATTTATCCTGATTGTATCGGTGTTTACAGTTTTGCACTCCGACCAGAAGAATTCCAACCATCGGGAACATGTAACTTTAGCCGAATTGAAAATGCACGACTTGTACGGTCCCAAACATTTAATGTCAATACGTCACAAGCAAGTGCCGATGTTATAGACATTTATGCAGTCAATTACAATCTTTACAGAATAGCATCAGGTATGGGTGGAGTCGCTTACAGTAACTAAGCTACGCTTAGTTTATTTAGCAATTAAAAGCGCAAGCGTTGAACTTCTTCTTTGGGTTAATTGCAGCGAGCAGCGTAGCTGCTCTTTTGTTATTTTTTAATTTAATTTATGTTAAATTGAATAAAAAAATAACATTGATTTATAAAAATGGGTGGTGGACTTATACAACTTGTTGCCTATGGAGCTCAAGATATTTACTTAACCGGGCAGCCACAAATAACATTTTGGAAATCTGTTTATCGACGCCATACAAATTTTGCAATTGAAAGTATTCAACAAACACTGGTTGGAAGTCTTAATTTCGGACAAAAAGTTTCATTTGTTGTTTCACGAAACGGTGACCTTCTAAAACGTCTATGGATTCAGTACAACGCAAATGATTTACTTGCTGGTGTAAATAATAATATTGTTGCAGCAAATGTAGGACATGCTCTTATTGATACAATAGAGATTCTTATAGGAGGTCAAATTATTGATAAACACTATGGAAAATGGCTAACGATATGGAATTATCTAACTGACAACAATAACGACGGAACCCAAGGAGCAATTGGAAGCGGCCATGGATTTGGGCCAGGAGAACAACCTTCACCATCTGGAGATACTGCAACAAATACATTTCTTCCTCGACCAACAAAATACCAACGTATGGCATATTGTCATAAAGCAAATACTGCAGTTGTAGATGCTTTAGGTGCTCCACTTTATGCATATGTACCTCTGCAATTTTGGTTTTGTAAAAACCCTGGTCTTGCAATACCTCTTTTAGCATTGCAATATCATGAAGTAAGTGTTAATCTTACATTCGCCCAGTACAATGGTATTACAAATGCAACGCCAACTGGTAACGAATTCGCTCATTTTTCTATTTATGCCGATTTTGTTTATCTCGACACAACAGAACGTCGCCAATTCGCCCAGAACGCCCATGAATATCTTATAGACCAAGTCCAAATTAATAGTAATAACACCAAACCAGTTATAAATCTCAGTTTCGTACACCCGGTCAAAGAACTCATTTGGGCTATACCTCCCCAACCAATAGTATCGGTAACTTATCCAGCTGGTTCTGCAAGTATGCCTTCCGGATTTTATAAAACAACGGCAGCACAGCCAAATAATTATAAGATTATATTTAATGGAACGGACCGTTTTATAGAGCGAGACATAACATATTTTACACGTAACCAAGTATGGGAATCTCATACTGGTTTTGGTTCTGTTTTATTTCCTGATTCTATAGGAGTTTACAGTTTTGCACTAAAACCAGAAGAACATCAACCATCTGGTACAGCTAATTTTAGTCGATTAGATACAGCACAGCTTTCACGGACAAATACAAATCCAGTTGACATTATTGATGTTTATGCAATTAATTACAACGTTCTTCGTATAGTTTCAGGTATGGGTGGACTTGCTTATAGCAATTAACCCTACGGGTTAATTGCAGCGAGCAAATATGCTCTTTTAATTTTATCTTAAAATAAAATACCATTTAAAATTAACGGTATGTCAACTAGTATAGATAATTTAAATATACTAACATCCGTAAACGTCAATCAAAATTTAATTTGTCCTGCAATACCATCTGCGTCTGGTGTACCTGCACCTGTAATTCCAGCAGGGTATAGTTTTTTAGTTATAAATAACTTAACTGGTAAAATTTACAAATACACACCTTAAAAAATACAAATTTACACTTTAAAAAATACAAATTTACACTTTAAAAAATTATTATTATTAAATAAGATGTCAACTACGGTAGGTACTTTATTTACTAATAATTTATCACTTGTGGGTTCAACCAAAGTTACCAATTTAGAAACTGTTAATGACTTGATTGGATTTGAGTATCTTATTTTGAATAATATCAATTTGGTCCATAAATACCCTGGAATTGTTACACCATTTAGTACAAAATGGCTCATAGTTGATGGTGACCGTTCAATAACACTCCCTCTTGTAGACCCTGTATTACTTAATTTACCTGATTCTGTTTATGATTTTATAGTCGATTGGGGTGACGGTTCAACAAGTACAATAACAGATTCTAACTGGAATACTGCATCACATACATATCCTACGGATGCCGAATACACAGTTAATATTACTGGAACTATACAAGCATGGTCTTTTGCATACAATCGAACAAGTAAAGATATAATAATATCAGTAGAACAATGGGGATGTTTAAATTTAAATTTCACTAATGCAGATTTTATTAATTTTTCATATAGCTATGGAGTTGTTATAGGACAATCAATCGATGCAACATTTTATGAATGTTCTCATTTAACTTTAAGTAATGTAACTGATGTTATTAATTTAACTCATATCCTTTCAACTTGTTATATGTTTTATGGATGTGGGGATATTACACTAATTAATAATATTAATAATTGGAATGTTTCATCTGGGATAGTTTATGCAGCTAGCATGTTTCAAGATTGTACCCAATTTAATGACGATATATCAAATTGGGTTTGTGGTGCAGCTTCAGTTGATCTTATGTTTGCTGGGTGTAATAATTTTAATAATGGAGACTTTGCGGGACAAAGTAATAAACCATTAAATAATTTATTAAGTGTCCCTACTTGGATCAGTGCAGTATATATGTTTGAAAATTGTGATTCATTTAATCAAGATATTTATGGATGGAATCTGGTTTCTGAGGTTGGATTTCTTTATTTACAAGGAATGTTTCAAGATGCAAATAGTTTTAACAGACCACTTCCATGGGATACTTCCGTTGTTATCAATATCTCTTTTATGTTTGTTGGTGCAAACAATTTTAATCAACCACTTCCATGGGATACAAGTTCTGTTACAACAATGGAGAGTACATTTGAAGCAACCGACTCATTCAATCAAGACCTTTCAAGCTGGAATACATCTAACGTAACAACAATGCAAAGTATGTTTTATCACGCAAATATTTTTAACAATGGCGGACAACCTCTTACTTGGGATACAAGTGCTGTTACTGATATGTTTAATATGTTCCGAGATACGCAGTTTAACCAACCACTTCCATGGGATACTTCTTCAGTTGTTACAATGCAAGGTATGTTTAATAACGCAACTTTATTTAACCAAGACATTTCTTTATGGAACACAATTAACGTGGTTTTTATGGATAATATGTTTAATGGTGCATCTGCATTTAACCAACCTGGTATAGGACAGTGGAACATTGATTCATTGGTTCCATTAGGTATGTCTGGTATGCTTGATAATTCAGGTATAACAAATAGTAATTATAATCTTATACTTACTGGATTTGATTCTGGAGTTATACCATATGGTATCACGTTGGGAGCAAATAATTGTCAGGCAACATCAGCTGCAGCAATTACAGCCAGAAACGAATTAATAGGCACTTACGGATGGACGATTAATGATATACCTCCATAAAAATTATTTTAAAATAAAATAAAGTTAAATTAAAATGCAACAATTAATTTTGGTAATTTTATTGATTTTATTGATTTTGGTATTTGTTGTATTTTTTGTATTTTTTAAATTTAACAGTACCTTTTCAAACATAAAAAAGAAATATCCAAAAATAAAGTATATTTTTACAGATAAAGACAAATACAGTAATTATAAAATTACATATGGTGAAATGACTTACAACGGAATAGATAAACTTTATAAATCACTTGATTCAAAATTTGAATATTTTTTAGATCTAGGTTCCGGTAACGGACATTTATGTTTATATATGGCAGAAAAACCAGAAATCAAAAAATCAGTTGGTATTGAAATAGTAACAGAAAGATACGAGTTTGCTAATACATTAAAAACTGACAATGTGTCATTCATAAATGATGACATATTAAATATCAATATTAAAGATTTATTTGATAAACCAGTTTTTGTATGGTGGTCTAATTTATGTTTTAGTAAAGAATCAATTGATAAAATAGCTCAAAAACTTCTTTCTGAATTAAAACCAGGCTCAATTATTTGTTGTTCTAACCCAATTAATTACAAATTACATAACAAAAAAAAGGCTCAAATGTCATGGGGTAAAAATAGTGAAGTCTATATTTATAAATTAGAATAACTTAAAGAAATGCACGTTATTAAACAAAGAAATGGGCTACCTGATATTTGATACTGAGACCAATGGGCTTCCGCAATGCAAAGCTTATGGGTTTTTTCCACCCTATACCCAAACAGAGAAATACGCGGGTGCACGAGTCGTTCAAGTAAGTTATATCATTACAAATGAAGTTTACACAAAACTCGAAGAATCCGATACCATTATCAAAATGGATGATTTCAAAATAACAAATTCTGAGTTCCACGGAATTACCGAACACATTTCGGAAACCCAAGGTATTACATTTCAAGAATTTGCCAAAGGATTTAGTAATTCACTTGATTTCGTCCATACCATTGTCGCACATAACTTAAATTTTGATTTTAATGTGATTTGTGCTGAACTTTACCGTTACGGTTTCCATGACATCATTACAAAACTTGAATCAAAGAAACAAATTTGCACTATGAAACGTTACAAGAACCTTGTTTGTGCTACATTTAAATCAGGAACTGGTTCATTTAAAGGAGAACCTTCTCTTCGTTTTAAAGACCCCAATCTCAAGGAGCTTTATACATTTGCAACTGGTGAAGTGATGGAAAATCACCACAACAGTATGTATGACGTTTTAAATTTACATAAAGCAGTTAAACTTCTTGAAATGAAATTCAATTTAACTTAAATTGTCCGCGCGCTCGGATCAGTTGTATTCACCCATTTAGGCATCCAAAAATACGGAACGATTTCACCACAGTGGGCGTAATCTTCTTCGAAAAGCATTCGGTAATACCGTTGCTCTTTGGTTTGGGGTGTATTATGAATATATATAGTTTCCCTCTTGGGGAATTCTATATTTTCAAGCTTTTCTGCTATAATTGTGTACCACGAACGATTTTCCGAACTTACTCCATCACTAAATGCTTCTTTCGTACGAAGAAGTACTTCTTCGGGAAGTAAATCCTTATTCATAAAGGACAATGCGCCTCGAAGTAAAAACTTTTCGGGTTGATTATTATAACGATGATTGCGAAGGTCCATTGGAATGGAAAGGTAAATTTGGACCAGAGAACGGTCTAAAAATGGTGTACGGGGTTCAAGACCATGCGTGCTGATACAACGGTCACTACGAAGAACATCAAAGTAATGAATATCACCGAGCAGTCGTTTGCATTCACGGTCAAATTCAATTTCTTCGGGTACATGATTAAAATAACGATACCCACCCATAAGTTCATCGGCACCATCGCCATTGAAAATAACCTTGGCATCACTGTGTTCGGCAATATACTTTCCAACAAGATAATTACCAACACTGGCACGAACCGTGGTGGTATCGTAACTTTCAATTGCCTTAATTACTTCGGGTATAGCTTCAAAAAACTGGTCTTCTGTTAAAATAATCGATGTATGTTTGGTACCAAGGTGGTCCGCAACTTTTTGGGCGTAAACGAGATCCGTCGACCCTTCGAGCCCAATACTGTATGTTTCGAGTTGTCCTTTTGGTAAAAAGCTGTTTACCAGTGCAGTAATTGTACTGCTATCGAGACCACCTGAAAGGAGGCATGCAATTGGACGTTCTGTTGTGATAACGCGCTTCTTTACACAGTTGTAAAGGGTTTGGTAGAGTACTCCATAAACATCATAAAGACTGTTAAAAATCATTTTGGAAAATCCAAATGAAGTGTACCGTTCATTGCGAATAATTGTGGGATGAAACTTGTTAAGTTCGATTTCCATGAACGAGCCTGGTTGAAATTGTTTAATATTGGTACCAATTTCTTTGATTTGTTTCATTTCCGATGCAAGGGTAATACCACAGTTGTCGTGATAATAAAGCGGGCGAACACCATAAGGGTCGCGTCCTACAAATACCCTTTGGATATTGGAGTCGTAGAGTACAAAGGCAAAAACTCCATCAAGAAGTTCAAAAAGATATTTTATTCCATACATCTTGTAAAGGTGAATAATGACTTCACAGTCGGACTTGGTTTTCATTTCAAAATTTTTAAAAGAGCGATAATTATAAATTTCTCCATTGCAAATGAGGTAAACACCGTCAATTTCAATGGGTTGGTTTGAAGATTCGTCAAGTCCATTTATGGCAAGACGATGGAATCCAAAAAAGAGGTAATTGTTGAGGTAATGTTTAATTAAACTTTGTGAAGATTCGGGACCACGTGACTTCCCTTTGGCGAACTGACGTTCAATAAATTTTTCATTATAAATATTAGTAGGTTTGTTGATATCAGGTGTATTGGTAAGGTATGCAAATATTCCACACATTCTTTGCTTTTAAAGTTCTCGTTCTTTTAAGTAATTTTCAATTTGTTGTGAATACTTTTCTTTAATTGAATAATTATCGATGTCATTGTAAAGAACATGGAGATTTGTATCGAAAGATACATTTATGCCTAAATCGTTTTTTCGGAGTATTTTTCTTGAATTATATACTTCTTCAGATTGGTAGATATAATGGGCTATATATGCAGACACATTTTGGTAATCATCTGTAATTTCTACAAATGGAATACTATCAATTTGTTCTTTTTTTACATTGTATGCTTTTCCATGAATATCGTATGTATGTGGTGTACGTACCAGAGTTACATGTTTAGGACGAACAAATGATTTGACATGTTTATCTAATCTACGTTCACATTTTGTAAAATTTGAAATAATAAGTCCATCAGGTTGTTTTAGTAAATTATTTGTTCCAAACATTAACCAATTAATACTTATTAAATCAGCAAAAGAGTATTCATCTAAAAAAGAAGTGACGTCTTTGTTTAGAATTAAAAATTCATCTGCGTCAAGATAAAGCATCCATTCTGCATTTATTGATTTTGATATAGTTAAAGCATATTTAATACATTCAAATTTTATTCTCGATTCGTCTACATCAATTCTAAGAACACAAATACGAGAATCAAAATTAAAAAGTTCTTCAATTATTGGTTTTTTTGATAAATGGTCGAAAATATAAATACAATCAAATCCCAACAAAAGATGATGGGCGCACCATTCCTTTATACTCAGTTCATCTCGTGCATTTGTAAAAAGTACTTTTTTCTTTTGAACGGGGTTGAATGTATGGAATTGTAATTCGTTATCCGTTTTATTTTCTTTAAGTCCTTGTGTTATGAAATGAGAATATGCACCTCTTGGTTTTAATCCTGGATAATTTGAAATGTATCGATTAATATTAAACATTTTAATTATACTTTTATTTAAAGGTTTTATTTTAAACGTTTTATTTTAAATTTTATTATAATAACACATTGTTTTATTTATCCATACCCATTTATCGGGGTGAAGGTTTTTTATACCAACAATATATTCTCCATCATGTGTCGTTGTATTATTCCACAGAACGCCTTTTGCAAGGGATATATCGACTAAAAACATTGCGGTATCGATTCTTTCAATTGCAACGTTATCTCCACCAGCAATTCTTTTTGGTTTTTGTTGATTAAATGTATAAAATTTCCCAGGTTCGATAATATCCATAAGTTGATAAAAATTTGGATGGATGATATTGTCGTCATCTAAAAAATAAACAAATCCAGATTTAACAAATTGCAAAGCGTAATTTCGTTGGGCCGTTCCCTTTATTGAATCTTTGTCTGTATGGATATGTTCTTGTATTTGGGGATGATTTAATTCTTGAATTTTATTTACACATTTTCCATCGTATACAATTATCCAATTAATGTGTTGAAAATTAATACTTTGTTGGATTGTTTTTATATTTTCTGGCCGAGAACATGGAGTGATAATTGTAATTTTTTGTTCCATGATAATAAATAATTTATTTAATTAACTTTAAATGAACTTTAATTGGGAACAATACATTCAAAATTACCCGGACCTTTCGGGCTTTACTCGGGAAAAGGCGATTCGGCATTATAACCGTTTTGGCAAATTTGAAGGACGCAGTGATAAAATTATTTACCAAGAAAGTAAAATTATTTCACAAGAAAGTAAAAATTTATTTGATATAGTCATTCCACTTGGACCAAATGATATATCTTTTATAGAACACATTGTCCTTCATTGTAAAAATAACATCATTGACTATAGAAACATTTATATCATAACAAAAGACAATAATATACCAACCGATTGTATTTTTATCGATGAAAACAGTTTTCCATTTAAACTTGAAGATTTTAATAGTTTAAACAATCGTAAAAACTGGTACCTCCAACAACTTTTAAAACTGTATGCGTGGACGATACCCGGTATATTGGATAACTATCTTGTAATTGACGCAGATACATATTTTTTAAAACCAACGACCTTTATGGAAAATGATTTATTTTTATTCAATACCTCTGGTGAATTTCATACACCTTATTTCACTCACATGAAAAAGCTCCATCCAACTTTAATAAGAAAACTAGATTGTAGTGGTATATGTCACCATATGATTTTTAATAAAAGTTATATAAATGAGTTATTTGAACTTGTTTCACAATATCATAATTGTGAATTTTGGAAAGCATTTTTGAAATGTGTAGAACCATCTGAAAGTTCTGGAGCAGCAGAATATGAAATTTATTTTAATTTTATGTTAATATATCACCCTGAATCCATAAAAATTAGAAATCTAAATTGGGCTAATTTGCGAAGTTATTCTATTGGAAATTATGACTATATATCTATACATTGGTATTCACGCCAAGTGTAATTCAATGGATAATCTTTTAGGTCTTCCCATTTATCAAGAAGTATCATATGGACTTTGTCTTTCATTATTTCAGTCCATTTGTTTTTTACACAAATTGGTATTACTTTAAGATACACACATTCCCAAAACCGGTGAGTATCGAGTCCATTTCCTTCAACACAAATACAAAATCGGTATTTTGCAAGTGTATCTATATATTCTTGGTATTCTTTATTTTCTACCCATGGTATAAAATTGAGTATATCCCGTAATCCCACTCTTTTTGGTGTTGTGATGTTAAAATTTAAAAAAATACCCATTGTTTTTTCAACACAATCCATTGATTTTTCAATACACTTCATTTTATCCCCAAGAATTTTGGAGTTTCCATGTTTCCAACTACTGTTTGCTTGGCCTATCGGAAGCGTTATCACTTCTTTTACTGTATTGTTTTGTGAATATATTTGTTTTACAAAGGGTACTTTTTTTAGTGTTTGGTACATTTCTTCGGTAAAGTTTTCATCTGAATTGTGAAAATAAATATCAAATGGAAACTCTATTCCATGAAGTAAATCCATAAACTCGAACATACGATGGGTATAACAAAATATTTTACATTCTTTTTTTACATCAGAAGAAAACTTTAACCACTTTTCAGGAAATTTATGAACTTCCAGTTTTATAAGTGGATTAGAGTTAATATCGTATAGTGTTCCGATAAAATAATCACAACGAAGCTGGATTTTTTCACCAGAAATAATACCGTTATTAAAATCAGGGAGTACACTGTCTGTTCTATTTTCTTTTTTACCAAAACGGTTATAATGCCGAATCGCCTTTTCACGCGTAAAGCCCGAAAGGTCCGGGTAATTTTGAATGTATTGTTCCCAATTAAAAGTTTTCATTTACGTTAGTAATTATTTTAAAAAAAATACTATTAACGTAAATGTCTTATCTAGAATCCATTTTTATACACGAAATTAAAGAACCTATAAAAACAATTTTTGAACTAGGAAGTCGAGATTTATTGGATGCTATAAAATTATCCAAACATTACAATTGCAAAGTATATGCATTTGAATGTAACCCAGATTGTTTAATTGAATGTAAAAAAAACCAAAGTGAAAATGTTATTTTAGTTGAAAAGGCGATTAGTTTGGAAGATGGACCTGTAAAATTTTATCCATTTGACTTAAATTTATACAACAACATGGGAAGTAGCAGTATGTTAAAAATTGATTTTTCTACAAGAAACCCGAATGACCCCGATTACAATCGACCAAATCCACAAAAAGAAATCACAGTTCAAGCAACTCGACTTGATACATTTGTGGATTTAACAGTTTTACCTGAGTTAATTTGTATCGATTTACAAGGATATGAATTAAATGCATTAAAAAGTATGGGTGATAAATTAAGAAATGTGAAATACATAATTACCGAATGTTCTATACAATCTACTTATATTAATGGTTCAACATTTGAAGAATTATATAATTATCTTAAGATGTATGGATTTGAATATAAAGTTAGTAATTTGTTTAATTACAGCTTTCCAAATTTAAAATTAAAAGGTTTTACAGAATTTGATGCTCTTTTTATAAATACTTTATAAGTGTTTGTTCTTTTGGAGAATCTCCCTGAAAATTACATAGTCTTTTTGAATGAATATGGAGACCTGCAATTTTATAAAAACGGTCTTCGACTTTTATCATTGGAACAAATAATTCATTTTCCTTCACCCAATGAAATGTGTATTTTGAAAAATCGATGATACAGGTTTCATTTACAAATCCAGGTATTCCTCCATTTTTATGGATTGTGTCTATACCTCCAAGATATTGTCCTATGGCAGCTGCATCAAATATCATTTCAAATGTGTCAAAATACTCCGAATTAAAATGAATTGGAAAACTTTTGACTGAATCGTTGGAATTGTGAAATTTTGCCATATTTTCCATATCGTTTTTAGAAAAATCATAATTATTTATCAAAGGTTCTAAATTTGAATAATTATGAATAAATACTATTCCAGGTATACATCTGTTTGGAGAATCCATGGTTAGCCAAAGAAATTCGCTTTCTTTTAAATTTTTTGTTGAAAAATAAATGGTATAGTCATTTTCTATATGGATACAATTTGTTCGGTTGTACTTTTTCATATAACTGTAAAGTAAAAATAATCGTTTCGAACAATTAGCCCAAAACCCTTCTGGTAATTTATTGTTTTTGTCAAACGTATTTGTTTCTATGTCAGCTGTAGAAACAACGTTAATTTCCTTGAATTTATCAATTAAATGGGGGTCTGTTATAACTGTTATGTTTTCATTTCCAAATAATTTCAAGTTTCGAATATTGTCAAGAATGTATTCCTGAAAAATTCCAATATCTATTAATATAATTTCCATAATTAAAAAGTTATATAAATATAACTATAAATTTTATTTTAATTTATAATGATTTATCTGATAATAACATCGAGTATAAATAACAAAGTTGGAATTGTAAATGAAAATCATAGGAAAGTGACCTATATAAATAGCATATCCAAAGCATTAAATTTATTACCAGCAGAAATAAAACCCATTATTGTGGAAAACAACGGAAATCGTAAAACATTTCTTGATGATTTTAACTGTGATATACTTTATACAGATAACAATAAGCTTTCATGCGCCCATAAAGGTGTAAATGAACTTTATGATATAAAAGAAGTGATAAATAAGTACAATATCTCTGATGAAGATACTATAATCAAATTAACTGGAAGGTATTTTCCCAGTAATAATTCTTTTTTTAATTTAGTTCTGTCAAATCCAGATAAAGATGCACTGTTGTCATTTTTCAATGTATGTACTTTGAAGTATATGGAAAATGATTGTGTACTTGGAATGTTTGCTATAAAATGTAAATATTTAAAGATGTTTGAATACCTTTGTAAGGAATCACCTGAAGTAGAGTTTGCTACATTTGTAAGAAAGAACCTTAATTTTATGGAGGTTGAAAAATTACATTTAACTTGTTGTTTTGCCGATAATTTACGAATTTTAAATGTTTAATTAAATTAAACAAATGTATACAGTCGTTATAGCAAGATACAACGAAAATTTACATTGGGCTGATTTTATTGAAAACAAAGTGATTTATAATAAAGGAGAACCTATTCCAGATACAATCCAATTAAAAAATATAGGAAGAGAAGGTGAAACTTTTTTGTATCATATAGTACACAATTATCACAATTTACCTGATTATCTTGTTTTACTACAAGGAAATCCATTCCAACATACATTTAAACATGTTAATTATCTAAATCTTAATTTAATTAAAAATTTAAGACCAAAAACAATAGAACCATTTTTTACAGACTACCATACCGAACCACTTGACGTATACAAATGTTTAAAAACAAATGAATTTTTAGAATTTTTAAATTTGCAACCTGAAAAAGAACGTGTTTTTGCACCAGGGTGTCAATACATCATTCCTAAAGAAAATATACTCAAACGCCCACTCGAATTTTATAAAAAAATACACTCAATGCTTTTAAACAATACAATAATCACCAATGAAGAAGCTCATTACAGTGATTATCCAGTTAACGAAACAACACTTAATCCATGGACTTTTGAAAGAATATTTAAATATTTATTTTCTTAACTTCTGGGTCTTCTTCTGTGAATTTCATTAAAAGAAGATGTTTATAAAAGATATTTTTATCGTAATCTAAAAGTACAAAGTTATATTTAAGAAGAGGATATTTTTCTTTTATTGTGTTCCCCAATAAAAAGATATCTTCTTCTTTTGTATTTGGTCTTGTTAATATAAAATGAATAAATTTATCGGAACTGAGATATTCTTTTATATTTTGAATTCTTCGAGTATACCTTAAAATAAATTCTTTAAAATTATCCATAATGTAATGTTTTTTTCCATGTTTCCAGTTTTGTGTAATATACAAATTTGCATGGCCCGGGCTTTCATGATTAAAAATAAATTTATAACGATTATTGTATATTACAATATCCCCTTTCCCATTTGTATTTAAGTATGTACTTTCTTTTGGTATTCGAATGAGTTCGATGTATTCTAAATTAACTATACCTTCAAAATCATTTTTTATACATTCTACAATACCTGGATAATTTGTTATCATTTCATCAAATACACATGTTTTATACCCATTTTGTTTAGTAGAACGTATACCATTTGTTACTCCATAACTTGCACTGTCACAATTCCATCCCAATGAAATTGATTCCTCCATTGTTTTAGTAATTTATTTTATTCCATTCTGGAAAAACAAAAATATCTCCATGCCACAGTTTTTTTATTTCTGGAAAATAAACAGTACTTTCAAAACTAAAAGCACCTATGTACCACGAAAATGTACCAAGTGAAAGAACTATTTTCTTACATGAACTTCCAAATTTAATTGTATCGACTTCATCGGAACTAAAAATAAATAACTTGTATTTATTTATCAAATTTTGACAAATTGGGTGTGTTATCGTATCACTTGATATATACCCTTTATCAAAATTAATTGAAGAAAGTGCTTTATCGTAATATTCGAATGGCTGGTTAAGATTATTTGTTATATCTCCTAATCTCACATGAATAAAAACATTATTATTATCGTAAGTGTATGGATTTAAATTCATAATATTTTCACGATATTCATTTATTTTGTTTTTTATAAATCGTGCCGTTTGAGGTGTTTGGAAAAATCCATGGATAAGTATATTTTTTTCAATTTTGGGATTTTCTAAATAAAAATCAACATTAGAATCTGAAATTGTATGTAATTCGGTGTAAATGGTTGTTCCTTCTGTAAAAAGCGGTATCCCTAAACTCGTTATTTCATTAAAATTTTCATAACTAATCGGTAAATCATTTATTCTTGCTAAATAATCAACGATGTATGTAAAAAAAAGTAAATTTCCAAATCTATATCTGCCTACAGGATTAAGAGTTTTAACACCTGTCATATAAACTATATTAAATTTAATTTTTCGACCTTCTCTTCGACCATAACAATCATAATGTTTAATTACCTTTTCTTTTGTTTTTATACCTGCATTCTTTACATCTTGGTGTGTATTTATATATTCATTCTCATCAATTAAAAATAAAAAATCCATTTATTATTAACATTTTATTTTTAATTTACAATTTATTTCTTACTGCGACGTCCTCGCTTGGGTTTAACTTGTTCTGGGGATGGTGTTTCACCTATTGTTATCTCCGATTCAACTGTAACATCATCGCCTTCTTCGGATTCACCTTCTGCTCCGGGTGATTCTGGTTCAACTGGTTCTTCAGCGGGTGCTTCAGCAGGTACTTCAGAGGGTACTCCAGCGGGTACTTCAGCGGGTACTTCAGCGGGTACTTCAGCGGGTACTTCAGCGGGTACTTCTACGGGTACTTCAGAGGGTACTTCAGCGGGTACTTCGGTTTCAACCGGTGCTTCAGCTGGTATTTCAGCGGGTACTTCAGAGGGTACTTCAGCGGGTACTTCAGAGGGTACTTCAGTGGGTACTTCGGTTTCAACCGGTGCTTCAGCTGGTATTTCAGCGGGTACTTCGGTTTCAACTGGTGCTTCAGCTGGTACTTCAGCTGGTGATTCGGCTGGTACTTCAACTGGTACTTCATCTGGTACTTCAACTGGTGCCTCTGCAGGTGTTTCAACTGGTGCTTCAGCGGGTACTTCGACGGGTACCTCTGCGGGTACTTCGACGGATACTTCAGTGGGTACTTCGGTTTCAACTGGTGCCTCTGCAGGTACTTCAACTGGTACTTCAGCGGGTACTTCGGTTTCAACTGGTACCTCTGCGGGTACTTCAGCGGGTACCTCTGCAGGTGTTTCAACAGGTTCTTGGATTTCAACTACAATTTCGGGCTCAGCTTCAGGAATAAAACAACACACTCGTCCTTCGCGTTTACCATGGCGGGTGTAGTGTCTCCATGCCTTTTCAAATGTATTAATACCAGCTGCTTTGAGGTCCTGGTATTTCTCTACATAAAACGTCCAATCAAAGATTTTCATGTCGTTATCCATAATTTGGTACTCATTTGTTTTATTTTTTTTACAGGATTTTTACAAATAAAAAAAAACCTAAGGAAACAAAGGATATAAAATTAAAAACAAAATGCCTCGCCAAGCACCAACTTGTAACATATGCGTCGAAAATTTAAATCAGAGTACTCGTAAGGTAATCACCTGCGTTTACTGCGATTTTGATGTATGTCGTACATGTTTTCAAAAATATACAATTGAGACCTCTTTGGACCCTCATTGTATGAGCTGCAAGAAGACCTTTAGTTATGATTTTCTTAGTAATAACTGCACCAGTGTTTTTATTACCAAAGAATTGAAGTCTCACCGTGAAGACATACTGTTCGACCGTGAGAAGTCTCTTTTGCCTGAAACCCAGCCGCATGTCATTGTTGAGTTGGAGAAAAGGAATCTTAAGAAACAAATTGATAGTTTCCATGAGCGGATATTTGAACTTCGTAGACAAGAACGGATACTTAATAATCAAATTAACGATTTGACTTTTAATATGAATCGTTTGAATGTTAATAATGTTGGTGAAGGTACTACTGTTGAAGAGCGTAAGAAGTTTATTCGAAAATGTCCTATGGGAGATTGTCGTGGATTTCTTAGTACTCAATGGAAGTGTGGTAGTTGTGAAAAACGTATTTGCAATCGTTGTAATGAAGAAAAAGTCACGGGACCTGATGGGACCGAACATCGTTGTCTTCCCGAAAACGTAGCAAGTATGGAGCTTCTTAACAAGGACACCAAGCCTTGTCCGAACTGCGGAACTATGATATTTCGTATTTCGGGTTGTTCCCAGATGTTTTGTACTGATTGCCACACTCCATGGGATTGGAATACAGAACGGGTCGTTACTGGTGTTATCCACAACCCCCATTACTACGAGTTTGTAAACCGCAATGGTACAGGTGCTCGTAATCACGCCGATATTCCATGCGGGGGTCTTCCTGATGGATATGATATGAGGAACATGATGTCAAGACTGTTTAATAACAATCCACCTCAGTATATATTCAACATTTATCAGTGTGTTATGCATATTCAACATCATGAGCTTCGTAACCATATCGTCGAAGACGTTGTAGTAACGAACCGTTCTTTGCGTATTAAGTATCTTTTGAATGAAATAACTGATGCCGGGTTCAAAGCTGTTCTTCAACAAGCTGAAAAGAAACGGCAGAAGGCCATAGCGTTTCGCAATATCTACCAAATGTTTGTTGATGTAGCTTCTGATATTTTTAGACAAATGTACGTCAGTTACAGTGAAAATCGCCTGAGGACTCCTGGTGTAGCTATTGAATTTGTTCGTTCGAATGTTATTATTCTTAATAATCTTGTCGAGTACTTCAATGAAAACTTGCAAAAGATAGGTAAAATGTATAAGTGCGTTTATCCTGGAATCACTCCCGAACGTATATTTACAAACAATCTAGCCAGTTACAAGGCGAGACAAGCACCACAAGTTGAAATTCACCACATTAATTAATAATTTATCCATAAAGTCCTTTGGGAATAAATAAAAGGCATTTAAAGTATTGTTTTGTTTAAAGATAAAAATGTTTACCTTTTCCGATGCCGGTAAAATTTTATTAAACGCACTTTATTCCTTTATTAATTATAATACTACCTTTAAAGTAAAGCGTCTCCACCAAGATGCCAAAGTTCCCCAAAAAGCAGACAGTGGATGTGCCGGGTATGATATCTTTAGTGTCGACCAAATTAAACTGGCTCCAGGAGAACGATCCCTTGTTGCTACAGGTATCAGTACCGAAATCTCCAAAGAATACTACCTCAGGGTAGCCCCGCGAAGCGGTTTGGCCGTTAAGGGAATTGATATTGGTGCCGGTGTCGTTGATAGCAGTTATCGCGGTGAAATCAAGGTTCTTGTTATTAATAACAGTGGTTCGGATTATCTTGTTGAATTTGGTTCAAAGATAGCACAGCTTGTTCTCGAACGTTGCGGTGATGCACCGGTACAGGTAGTTGATATTCTTTCGGAAACGGAACGTGGATATGGAGGATTTGGTTCTACGGGAAAATAAAATAAAGGTGACAGTTAAATGAATTTTCTTTTATTGGTTGTTTTACTAAGTTTGGTCGAATTTATAGGAGATACGAATCTCAAAATATAAGGTATTTTAAAAATTTACTAATTGGTATAATTTCATATATTTTAATTGTTAAATTATACATTGAAGCACTTAAACAAAGTAATTTGATTTTTACAAATGCTATGTGGGATGCTATATCAACGATAATAACAACGGGGTTAGCTATTTTCATACTTCATGAACGACTTACAAATTGGCAACAGTGGGCTGGTCTTATAACTGTAGTCATTGGTATTTTGTTATTAAATTATGGAAAAAAACCAATTTAAATAAAAGAAAGCTTTAAAATAAAAGACAATGTTTGTAAAAACATTAACCTTTGGTAATTACAAGTATCGCATTTTTTATAAATCCAAAGCAATGAGTTGTAAATATCCCAAAGAAACGGTTTCCCCAAGAATACGGTCTCCAAGTAGATTCTGGGTTAATAATAAAAACGAAACAGTTCGTGAAATAATTTATCCAGCCGACCTTTGGTTTAAACCAATTGAACCCGATGACCCAGTTGAAAATTTTATTTTAAATATTTCTTTTGAGCTTGATTACACTAAAATTGAAATTGAAAAAAAAATCACTTAAAAAGATGTGCGTTAATAACTCAAACAAACATGGAAACCGTGTTTATCAATTTACTTACTCCCGAGTTGGTGAAAATTACCAAAAATAAAAATAAACTAATTTCTTATGGGAATTTTTTTGATATCAAATTAGTTTATTCGTTGGCATGGATTTATAAATACTACTTTGAAGAATCTGTTCTTTTATTTTTACCAAGGTGTATAAATATAACAGAATCATTGGAACAATTCAACGAACTTGTTGGTGATTACCCGTTACTTCAAGAAGAAATAACTCATTGTACTCTTGAAACACTTGAAAATACATCTTCAGTTAAAGTTGTCATTTATGGATTTGGTGACCTGATTTTCAATGAACTATCCATTTTAAATAAACGCCGTGTTAATAGCCGTTTGAAAGCTTTAAAGTGTAAAGTCCACATTCTGAGTTATACTTCATTAAAGATACTTGACCTCGTTGCACTTGATTCATTTGAATTGAATTTTAAAGAGTCTTTTCCAAAATTTCAATTTGAATATATAGACTTTTTGGATTCCGAACAAGAAATATTCGATGAAAATTTAATTGCTTTTGCAGATTTTATTTCGGAAAATGAAGCTGAATCAATTTACATTTCCTTGAATATCCATGTTTCTAAAATTCTTACATTGGAAAAATTACTCAAAGAACGCAATGTCAATGTATCGAGAAAAGAAAGCGCCAATGGTGTTGTTATTAATTCACAAAAAATAATTAACAGTTCCTTTTTAAAATACAAGTACCAGCTTTATATCTTTATTACCCAGGATTTTGAATATCCACTGGACTTTTTGTTTTATCTGAAAGAAATTCACAACGAAGCCGTTGTTTACATCGATTCGTCAAAAATAAAGAATATTAATTCGGTATTAAAAAGGATAACAACTGAAGATTTTCCAGAACGAACGGTTGTAAAAGATTCCAAAGAATACCCGACTTACAATGAATTAATAAAAGAAATATCTGGTGAAGCTTTGGTTGTTTCCGAAAGCTATTATCTCTTCGAAGCACCGGAATCATTACAAAAACTAAATCTCAGTAATCTTGCAAAGAAGGATTACGACCTTATCAGAAATTTTGTTAAACTAAAATTAAATACAAAACTTGACAATTTAAAAACTTGTCAATTGAGCGCTCCATGTAGTCCGAAAGACCGTTCAAAAAAATTAAACAGTCTTTCTAACAAAATAAGTAGTTCCGATTATCGATGTGACATTACATGTGAAATATTTAAGGACTATACTATAGGTGTAGTGTTATGGAATGATACATTTTCAAATAGAAAATCTATAAGTGTTTTAAAGAACCAGACATTTGTTTATCAGACAACATCTGGTAAGTGGAAATATACCAGTGTAACGTAAAAAGTTTTAAAACTTTTAATGGATATCAGTTGCCAACTCAAATTAACCAAAAGCTTTAAATTTCCTTGAAGGCTCATCGTAAAACCCAAGGTCATCAGCATTGGGAAAGTTCCAAAAAATCTAAAGATAATTTGAATCGTTTGGAGATAGAGAACGGCCAAATTATAAATTACTTGAAAAAAAGTAAAATCATTTTTTTTAATTTATACAGTACATTTTTACTTTGTGTTTCATAGAAAGAAAACCATCGAAGTTCGCTTTTTTCTTTGAAATGTTTTTCATTTAAAATTTGTTTGTTTATATAAAACTGTAAAAAATCGACATAAGCCGGAAATTCTACAAACCAAATATAAACTGTTTTTCCAGTTGATGTTTTTTCTATAATCGGTTCAATTAAAGTTAATTGTTTTTCTATATATCCATTTGCATTGGTAAATATCGTTGCCGTTTCTTCATGGAATTCTCTAATTGCTGTTTTTCTTGGTGTTTCTCCTGGTTCAGAACCTCCAACAAAACCAGACCATTTGTTGTTACTTGTTTCCTTACCCAATAAAAAATAAGTGTACCCATTTGAAATAGTGTATGGAACTATCCCCGCAGCAAAAGAACTATTCATCATTTTAATACTTTTAAAGATATTAAATTAATATTATTAACTTTAAATAATGGAAAATTGTCCTAAAAGTTCTTACAATGTTTCTCGATTAAAACGCTCAGCCAAAGAAAATATAAAACTAGCTTCCATGAATGAAGGTACCCACGGGCCCTTTTATACTGTATATGGGTCAACTGGAACAATGTATAAAATAGAATGCCATCCTAAAATGAGTTGTACGTGTATTGATTTTAAAAAGAACAATAGATACTGCAAACACATCTATTTTATATTTTTAAATGTATACAAAACAATACCTAAGTTAGATAAAAATTATAATTTAGAAGAACTTAAAGAACTTCATACGAATTTTTTTAGCCATCCGAGTGTTGAAATCAGAGACTCCGACGAACCATGTTCTATTTGTTTTGATGAAATAGTTTCACCTTTTGTTTGTAAAGTTTGTAAACATGGATTTCACAAACAGTGTATCAATGAAATGAGCCGATTTTCTGGAAAGTCGAATTGTCCGCTGTGTCGTTCCAATTTAAATGAAAATATTTTAGATGACCTTATTAAACAAGTTGAAATGTTATAAAAAAATACCTTTTTAATGTTAAATGAAAAAGGTTTTTAAAAAAGAAATTCCAGATTCCGAATTCCATGGAAAGGGAAAAAACTTTGACGAATCTTATTACAAATTTATTATTGATAAAAACAGTGATGGATACTACGAAGAAAATGGTGTTAGCAAAGTTTTATTTAAGTTTCGAAAAAACGCAATAACTCCAAAGTATTCTGATATAGCAATCAAAAGTTTCCTTGAACTTTCCAAAAAGAAACATTCCAACCGAGGATTGGCTGCTGGAATACCCAAAGGACAATCAAATGCTCGTCACACAACTGAATCGGGACAAAGTGAAGGAAGTTATATTGCAAGTAACATATCAGGATATTTTGACCGTCCACTACGCGAACATCGTGGAATACTTGGAACTATCCGTGCTTGTCGTACAACTGCTTTTACTTTGAATAACATAGACCTTTGGAATGAAGGTCTTCGATTTATTCAACGGTGTTCGAAACTTTACCGTCGATGGGGTGGAAGTTATTATACGGCCCAAGAAGCAGAATACAATCAGATAAAGCCACAAATCAAGATACCCAAAACAGTATTTACAACGGTAACGTCAAATTACAATTGGCGTACTGCGTGTCACCAAGATGCTGGAGATTATTCAGGTGGATTGGGAAATCTAGTTGTAGTTGGTGAAAACTTTGAAGGTGGGTATCTTGGATTTCCGCAGTTCAAGGTTTTGATAAAAATTAAGCCAGGTGATTTTTTGTTGATGGACGTCCATCAATGGCATTGCAATACCTATATTAGAATTAAGGAAAATGGATATCGATTATCATTTGTGTTTTATATTCGAGAAGACTCTAAGCTTTGTAAAACAAAAAAGAAAATTGGTGAAACAATTTATTTAATTTGAACTTCGTTAAAATTTTTAATTTCTTTTCCATACTTCATAAAAAAAATCATAACAAGGTTGCCATCCACCCGCTTCTACATAGTCTCTATAAAACCCATTTTCTTTTAAGACGGTATCTACATATATCTTTTCAGATATATTTAAATAATCGTTTTCCATAATTATCAAGTTGATACCGTTAAGAATTTCAGGCATATCAATTAAAATATAATAAAAAGCTGCTTCACAATCAAGAACAAGTGTATCAAAATCAATAGGATACTTGGCTTTTAGTTCACTTAATGTAATGGAATTAACTTCAATAAAATTTTTATCTGAATATTGTTCGTACGGAACAGTAACACCTCCTTCTTCCTTTTGAACTATTTTTCTAAGTGAAAGTGCAGAATTTTCAATAAAAAAGTTAACATTATTTAAATCTATATTTTCTTGTAATTGTTTAAAAACATTTTTATTACATTCCAATGTTACCAAAGTATTTGTTATGGAAGCAATTATTAATGAATTCCTTCCAAAGTGTCCTCCGATTTCCAAAACCTTTTCATTTCCAGTGAGATACCTAACAGCCATCAATTGTTCTGGAACTTCTTCATTAAATGAACCATGTTTTAATTTTAGATTTGATTTTATAGTATTCCATTTGTTAACGATTTCTTCCATTAATAATTAATAAATAAACCAATTGGAGCAAGGTATCCCGAGATACCTAAAAAACTTATATTATTAAAGCTTACACCTTTAAGTAAATTATGTTCGATGTATCCATACATTATAACGTTATTTAATCTTTCCATAATTAATTCAATTTTACTTGATGGAAATCCAAATAACGATGTTACACAGCATTTTCCATTGCTTTGTGTTACTTCTCTGGCATTAATTTCATTTTTATCAAATAATTCAAGTTTAAACTTTTCATTTAAAAAATATCTTCCCGATATTTTAAAAAAGAAAGTATCAGGTGGAAAATTAGTTGAACTTAAAAACATTTTTAAATAACTAGCTTCACCAACACTTTTGTTATAGTAAAATCCATCAGGTGGTTCAAAATACATCATTGTTACATCGTCAAATAAAATATTTTTAGAAGTTTCCAAAACTATTATTTTAGCATTTGGAACAAATCTTTTAATACTTTGAATTGTTATTTTAGTTTGGGAATATCGTTCTTCAGGAGTATAAACCGATAAGTTTTTCACATTAACAACAGATGTTACTATGAAAATAATATTATTCATTTAAAATTTATTTTATTTAATTTAAAATAAATTAACGACTTTTAAAATTATATTATCGGAATTATTTGTATCCAATGGTATATCCATAATTTTAAATTCAAGATATGGAAATTTCATTTCCCACAATTTTACTTGTTTTTCAAATAACGATAATTCATTTCTATGGATATCTTCAATAATATAATACCCATTCTTTTTTAATTTATGTATACTATTTTCAAAAAAACATACATTTGCTTCGAATGTGTGTAAACCATCTTCAATAATTATATCAAATTGTTCGGGTATACAATCCCACATATTTTTAATAATTTCTTTATCTGTTTGGTTACAATAAAAAGTTTTAATTCTATTTGATTCAAAAAGTATATTTTTATCTATATCGGCTCCATAAATCATTGCATTGGGAAAATACTCTCTCCAAGCGTACAACGAAGCTCCTGGTTTTCCATTTATACCCATATTACTTGGTACGTTTATATTGTTACTTCCAATACCAAGTTCAAATATACTCAACTTTTCGTGTCGTTTAAATAAAGTTTCATAAAGAAGAGTATAATTGTGATGTCCGTTTCCTTTATCACTTCCATATTTATTCATGATAGTTGTCAAATTATCTTTCTGGAAATAATTCAATCCTTCGGGCCATTTATCTTTTGAATAATACAGTTCAAATAATTCAGGATTTTTATGATAACATCTCAGAAGAATGTGTTGGTCGTCATCTGAAATTCCTAGTTTATGGAGTTCATCAACTGAGTTGTGATAAAGTTCTTGAAATTCATGGACTTTATTTACCGGAAGTCCATAAAACGTTCCAGTAAATATTTCAGGTGCATATTTAAGAGTATAATAGGGCTCATAGTCAATAAGTTCATTTCTTAGAAATGTGTTAATTTTATTTGTATTAAATTTTGAAATGTCAAGTGTATCTGTTGGAAATAAAGAAACATCGTTATGGAGAATTGCTTTGTGATATCCAAAATCCGACCAACATACAAAATCTGTTTTTATAAAAGGAAGAGCAAATGAAAGAAAATCTATTTTTGCATGATTTATACAATTGTATTCAGGATAAATATTTTCAGGGTGTCCGAGACTTATTCGTTCTTTTAGAAAATTTTTGTATATATCGGAATTTATAATTGAACGGTCTTTTTCAATATTTTTCCATGCATGGATATTTTCATTTAAAAAATTTGAATCGATTACAATAAATGTTTTATTTTTATAATAAGAAACCCCGTTTGTTTTAAGCCCCGAAGGGAGTATATTTAATTCTGTTATACAATTAATATACAATGAATCAATAAATATAACCATTGTGTAATCTAATAAAAGGTAATTTAAAAATGAATCAATATACTCTTTTGATGTTCGACTATATTTATACCAATTAGAACGATTTATATCAAAAAAAGCAGTAACAATTGTAACTTCGTTTTTAATTTCGTTTTTAACTTCATTTTTATTCAAAAATACTTTATTAAAATTTTCCATAACTTTTTCTGGTGTGTACTCACTATAAGCATTCCAATATCCGACAAATCGTTCTTTTGAAGAATTTAAGATTTGTTTTAGACTTTCTTTTGAAGTATAAATTATAGCTTTTTCACCAAGTAATTCGAGGTGGGCGTTATCAACCAAACTCCGTGATGTTATTACTGGTTTATTACAACTTGAAAACTCAGCTATACTTAACCCAAACGTTTCTCCTTCCGTTCGTGCATGTATCATTGCGTCACAAGAGTTTATAAACTTAACTTTATCTTTAAGGTCAATAATTGGTTCAAGATAAATTATTCTTGGGTGATTGTAAAATGGTTTTGTATTTGCAAATAGAAAATAAATATCTTCACGTTCTGAAAGAATTTCTTTTATTGCTTCATATACGAATGGTATATTGAATTCATCGAATCCACCATACCTTCCAAAAACAATTCCGTTGAAATGTTTAAGTTTTTCTGAAGTTTTTGGTAAATTAACCATGTGAGGAATACATGGAAGACCATTTTGACCTTTTACCCATGGACTGATTGTTGCAAGTATTTCATTTGGGTCTGGTTGTATTTCTTTTATTTGAAAAACGATATGCGATAAATTTTTAAATCGCGTTAGTTCATATTTTTCATTTGTTGCTTTTATATTGTAAAAATAATCGAGTTGGTAATTGTTAATTTCATCAAATGAATTATAGCCTATAACTTCAAATTCTTTTTTAAATTTTTCAATTGCGATATGATTTGAATTGATATCATAAAAAATAATACTTCGGTAGCCATTTATTTTTTGATTAAAGTACGCATAGTCAAACATAGCAACAGTTGTCCCTCTTTCTCCTAAATACCCACCTGCATGAAAGCCGATAACTTTAACGGTCTTTATTAAGAATTCCTTGTTTGGTGGAAGGTAATCGTTCAAATGAATTGGAATTTTGGTAATTTTTTCTCCAGGACGTAAAAATAAATCCAAACCATTTTCCATACGAGACTTTATTAAATTTGTTTCTGTAAACTCGGTAGTATTGTATTCTTGGTGACTAAAATTTTCAATTTTGTTACTGATAAATTCGGGTGTTCCAAAATAACTTAGGTGCCACCCTCCATGTTTAATAAAATTAAAACTTTTCCATCGAATTTGGTCTATACTTAATCCTGAAAGTACGTAACTACGATAATCTGTAATTTTAGAATAATACCAATTTCCTTTTCTTGATTCAAGATTATAATAATAAAAATCCTGTTCGAGTGCATAAATATCTTCAAACTGAAAAGTTTGGAGTAATTTAAGTGTATTGGGGTCTGGTATTTCATCGACATCCGAAAAAATAAGGATATCGTGATTGGTAAGTTTTAATTGGTCGAGTCCACGTTGAATACAATTACGTTGAAACTTTTCATTTTTCCATACTTGTTCTTTGGTTGGCTCGATAAATGGAAAATCATCAACAACGATGTGAATGATACGTTCTTTGAACTTTTCTTTTTCAAAATACAACTTTTTAGGTTTACCCGTAAATGTACGAGTTGATTCGACAATAACGAATGTATCGACTACATTTTGAAGTGTATTTAAACGGTAATTCAACAGGTCAATTTCATTGTAAAAAATAAAACAATCAATAATTTTTCGTTTTGAAAATTTAATATTCAAACATTCATTTAATAATGAAATATATCGTTCTTTGTAATTTCCAACAACATTTCGTTTAAGTCCATCAAATTGTAAATAGCTCAAATTAATTTCAGAAGACTTAGCATAATAAATAATGCTATCAACTACATTACCCAATTTAAATCCACACCGTTCCATACTTTCTGGATAAAGTGTTGATTTATGGACTGCTGATTCCAAACAAATATAATCATGTTCGGATAATTCTTCCTGGTCGTTAATAGCTTCTTGAAGTTCGGATGTTATCCAAGGTATATTCATACAATTTTCAGGAAAAGGTGTTGTAATTATAATATAGTCCGATATCCGCAAAAGTTCAGAAAGAGCATTATAAACTTGATCGATGTAAAGATGTTCCATATTTTCCATGGAAAGTGCGATGGTGCAACTTTTATCTTCGAATGGAAGTTTATCGGAAGAACAAAAGTGAATTTCATCGAAGATATCAGTTGTTTTGAGATAATCGATGGTAGCTGGTGAAAAATCAACCCCGACAAACTTTGCATCGATACTTTTTTTAAATTCTTGACATTGTTTTCCAATTCCACAACCTATATCGGCAATTACAAGGTTATCACAATTAAAGCTTTTTATAATAGATTTAACAGGTTCATTTAAGTATTCTGGACTATGTTGTCCGATACTCGTTTGTTTTTTACGATAAGTTCTCATTTTATAAGTATTTGTTTTGATTTTTAAATTAATTTAAACTAAAGAACTAGTTTAATTTAAAAATGAGTTTAATAGTTGTTGATAATTTTTATTCAAATCCCGATGAAGTTAGGAATTACGTTCTTACTCAAAAATTCGAAATAAAAGGAAATTACCCAGGAAACAGGACGCGTTCATTTGCAACAAATGAACTTAAAACAAAAATACAAGAATATATTTTTCCATTTGGAGGAAAAATAATTGATTTTCCAATATCCAAAGATGTCTACAACGGCTCTTTTCAATATACAACATCGAGAGAGAGGTCATGGATACACGTGGATTGTTATAACAACTGGGGAGGGGTATTGTACTTAACACCCGATGCACCTCTTAGTTCAGGAACTGGTTTTTATAAATTTAAAAATGGAAGTACCGTTCAAGAAACAGAACACGGTTCGGAAACCAGTAAATATAGCCAAGATATGACAAAATGGGATTTAATTGACAGAGTTGGTAATGTTTACAATAGGCTTATTTTATTTAATTCTAAAAAGTTCCATACATCACTCGATTATTTTGGGACGGATAAATTTGATGGTCGATTGTTTCAAGTATTTTTCTTTTCAACTGAAAAATAAAGTTAAAGAAATAAAAATTATTAATTATCATGGAATTCATAATACCACCACCACAAGCTGAAAAGATAATTGAAAATCCCAAAATATGTTTTGCACTTGTTTGTAAAGATGAAGAAAAATGCATACTCACTGCATTAGAGAGTGTATACAAATTTATTAGTTACTGGGTTATCTGCGATACTGGTTCAACAGATAAAACGTGTGAACTTATTGAAAACTTTTTCAAAGAAAAGGAAATACCAGGTGAACTTTTCCATGAATCATGGGTTAATTTTGGATATAACAAAACATTACTTTTTGACAGATGTTACAAAAAAGCAGATTACATTCTTCATTTTGATGCCGATGATTATTTTGTAGGAGATTTAAAATTTGTGGGAGGTAAGACACAATACTACATTAATGTTAAAAAAAATGATGTTAATTATCCATGTTTTTTATTATTTGATTGCAATTATAAATGGAAGTTTTGTGGAGTGGCCCATACAACTATAAAATGTTTAGATAATGACAATCCAACATTAGGATATTTAATAACAGATGATTTTTATATGTATTCATCGCCAGATACAGGTGCACGAAGTTTTGACCCAGAAAAGTATAAAAAAGATGCTGAAAAACTTAAAACACAATTTTTTGATACATTGATATTTGACCCGGATAATCTAAATACACGTTCAATATTTTATACAGCCCAAAGTTATAGAGACCATGGAGACCTAGAACAGGCTGCAAAATGGTACAATCTTTATTTAAAAATTAAAGATACATGGATAGAAGAACAATACATGTGTTATTTTAATCTTGGAAATATTTATAAATCATTAAAATATGATTTTAAACTTATTGAAAAGATGTATCTTTCAGCAATAGAACTTATAAATGACCGCGCTGAAGCATATTATCATCTTGGAATTCTCTATAATCAAACAAACAATCAAGAATATTCTTATAATTTACTTTTAAAGGCCAAAAACATAAAATTTGAAGAAACCGTAAAAAAGTACGTTTTATTTTTAGATTCAAGGTGTTATGGAAAGTACATTTTGGATGAACTTTCAGTTGCCTGTTATTGGACTAACAGAATACAGGAAGGAATCGAGTATCTTTCTCAGATAATTGATGACCCTGATATGGACCAAACTCGTTTACAAGAAAACATGAAACATTTTAAAAATAAATTAAATACTGATTAAAATCTTTGTAATATTCGTAAGCATTTATTTCATCTATAGATGCTTCTGGTATATTAAACTTATTTAGAATTTTAAAAACTCCAACACCTCTATAATTTTGATTATTGTAATATTTAAATTCAAAATCTGTTGAATGGTATTTTAACATATAATATACAACTTTCCATACATCACCAGTCCATGGCTCACGATATTTTAAAATACCATTTTCATAAACATGTTTATTTGGTATTTTAAGTTGTTCGTTATAATTCAATGGCAGAATATCATCAATGAATATCACCCCGTTGTCATTTAATTTTGAAATGCTATTGTTAAAGTCTCTAAGTACATATTCTGATTGATGCATTCCATCTATAAAAACGGTATCAAAAAAATCACAATTTTTTCCAAAAAAATCGTCAGATGTTAATTTAATTATTTCATTTTCGCATTTTGGGTCTGGGTCAACTCCTATCTTTGTTTTAAAATGGACGTTATTAAAATTATATCCAGTTTCAATTCCAATTTCTAAATATTTTTGTTCGGGAGTTGTATTTTCATTTATAACTAAATGTCTCTGGGATAAATTGGTATTGTAATTATCAATAATTTCATAGTTATCTGTTGATTTATACATCATTAAGAAATAATTAAGTGCTTCTTCGATAGAAACAGTGTAACACTTAAAATTAAGTTCGTATTTATCAAGAACATTTTGAATTTCTTCGATATTTACAGAATCCAAGAGTATAAAATCATTTCGTTTATTAAGATACAATTCTTTGATGTATTCCAATTTATATATTAAAGAACTAATTCCAAGTATACAGTATTGGCCGTCATAATCTGGGTTTATAATTTTATTTGAATAAAGAAATTTATAATTTTCACGTTTCCATATTTGTGAATGTTCGTAAATGTATTTAGGGTCTTCATAACAATTAAGTTCTTTGCATCGTTCATCTATTTTGAAAAGCTCATAAAAAATGGGTTGAATAAATCCAGGACCAATTCTATTAATTTCGCTATTTCTTATAAGTGAAAAATTGTTATTTGATTCATTCATATACTGAACGTACCCTAATTTATGGATTTTAGCCATTTTTGTAGTACAGAATGTCCGAAGAAGTATTTCATAGTCATCACAAATTGGTAAAAACTCAGAATAATTTCCTGCTTCTAAAAGTGATTCTCGTTTCCATATTCTTGGGTGGTTCGGACAACAAACCAAACTTGATAACGTTATATTATTGATATTTGGTGTATTATAAACGTAAACCCATTTATTATTGTATTTTTGAGAATAATAACTTCCATATCCTTTGCAAATAAAATCACCGTAATGAAAATTATTTCCATTTTCATGGATATTTATGAAATCCATGTAAATAAATCCAATTTCAGGATTATTTTCAAAACATTCAACAGAATCTTTAAGAACATCTGGTAATATTTCATCATCGTGGTCGAGTTCAAGAACATACTTTCCCCGACAAAGCGATACAACTTCATTTTTAACATTTCCAATATTTCCACTGTTACAGCTTCTTTTATAAAGTCTTACTTTGTTGTTATTATCGAAAAGCTCCTTTAAAAAAGAAAAATGCGAGTCATCTGGAGAATCATCTAAAATTACCCATTCATAGTCTATAAATGTTTGTTTTTTTATGGAACTGTAAGCGCGAAGGATTTTGTTATATGAATTATATGTACTTGTAAAAATTGAAAAAGTTGGCCGTACGTTTATCCTTGAAAGAGTACAGTTATGAATAAAACAATAATTTACAGCATTATTAAATCGTTCGATTGATTCGATTTGTTTAAAATGAATCCAGCGGCTTCTCATTCTATTTGCAATAACTGAATTAAGATTTGGTTCATCTGGTCCATATGTCACAAGTATTTGGTAATTTGGATTAAATAATTCATTTAATTTGTTATTTGTAAAGAACAAAGTACAGTTTAATTCTTGATTATCAAAAAAAGAAATTATTTCAGAATCATCTGAGTAAAAAAGTACAAATGGGTACTTCATTTTAAGTTTAAATAACTTAAATTTTTAAATCGTTTAAACTTAAATGGAATCGTTTATTTATTTATATCCAAGAGGAGATAGACTAGGAGGTCATCTAGTACAATACCTTAGCATATTAATTTATGGATTTTACAATAATTTGTATATTTATTATGATATATCTGAGTTAAAATATACTGAAAGTATTTTTGTTAAACAAATTCTTTCTTTTATAAACAATTGGAATACTAGATTTAATACACCAAATACAAGTAAACCATATATTCAGCCTTATTTTTTAGATTTCACTAAAAAAAATGATAATTCCTTTTTTTATTCAGAAGACCTTTGTATATTATTTACCCAGGTTGTTTATAATATTAAATCTGACCTCATAAGTTATTTTAAAAAATACATCATTCCAAAAAAACCGAGTACCCAAAAAACAATAGCGATACATCTACGCCTCGATGATGTTTCTACACAATCTGATTATGACGGAATGGTATGTGGAAATTATTACAAAAACATTATAAATGAAAGCGAAATAGTTTCGGGAATCGTCCAAAAATGGGAAACATTGTATAATACACAGCGACCATTGTCAAAAGATAAATTAAATTTGGTAATATCCCAAGCAAAAGAAAAATACCCAGATCATGAAATCGTTATAGTTACATCACCTGGTGAAAAAGTTGATTTTGATTACCCGGTTATTACTCATTCAAATCCAGACGATGATTTGTCGTATCTTTGTAACTCGGATGTTCTTATTTTATCGAGAAGTACATTTTCAATAATTGCTGCTTTTATGGGAAATGCATCTGAAATATGGTGTCCAGTGTGGGGCCATTTTGTTTGTTTGGGACTTAATACAAAATACGATAAATCAAAATTTAATTATTTTAGTTAACAAATGGAGGATAATCAATATATATTTCATCATTTTCCAAAACATTCGGATTATCAAGACTACTAGGTATTAGTTCATTATTTAGAATATAAGGCAGTGGGTAATATTTTTTGTGTATATAAGTACATTCAAAAACATTTGGTATATTAACACCTTTATGAGTTCTAGAACCACATGCATTATTTGGATGAAAATGTACTAAAACATGTAAATTACTAAGTTTATTAAATACATCGAGTTCCTTTTCACCAAAAGGATTATGAAATTCGATTACAATTTGGCTAAACTTGTTAATTTGTTCTAATGACAAACTATTTATCCATGGAATTTCGCCACCTTCAATATCCATCTTTATAAATATATCATTATTGTTATTTATTATATTGTGTAGATTCGTACAATATTCTGAATTTGTATCAGATATGTATTTTTTAACAAAAGTTATATTTTTATTTTTAATATTAATTGAATCAATAGAACCATCATATGCATAGCATTTTATGTCTGTGTACTTATTACAAAAATCTTCTTCAAATGAAATATCATCTAAAATACCACCTGATAAAAAGATTGAATATTTAACATTAGGTATATCACATAAAATATATCCACCATCGTATTCTTTTCCTAATCGTATTTTATTATAATTTGGCTTGTAAACTGTTAAATGTTCCGGATGTATTGATTTGAATAAAGGAAGTTTAAATGTTACAATATTACAGTATCGATAATGGTCGTAATATTCATTTAATTCACATAAACCATTGTTATATAAATAATAAAATGTTGAAAATCCGTATTGTTTTAATAAATTTATTATGTCTATTAATTTAGTATTATTATCTAAAAATGTCCCTCCGTATTCAAATTGAATAATATTAACTTTATTTAAATATTTACCAAAACCTTTTAATACATTTAATTCATAACCTTCAGTATCTATTTTTATAAAATCAATAACATCTATATTATTTTTAAGTATATACTCATCGGCTCTTTGTAAATTTAACGAAATTCTATTTTCAGAATCATCTACTTTACAACTGGTTATTCTATTATAAAATGATTCATATCTTGGATAATAATTAGCAACTTCTGATTTATCAGATAATCCAAAATTATTAAAATAAGACCTTTTATTTTTATTTTTTTGTCTGGATAAATCAGTTAAACTTGATAATACAGGTTCAAAATAATGAACTTGGTTATCAAAATCTAAAAATAAAGAATCATTTCTAGAACCTATATCAAATATAACAGTAATACTAGATTTTATGGAATTATAAAAAAACAATTCTCCATTTGTTAAAGGGTCTCCGTTATTAAAACAATATTCCAATTCATTTTGAATAATAACTTCATTGTTTTTTATATATAAACACTTATGGTGATTTATTATATATTCTTTTTCATTCATATAAACATAAATACTTTTAACTGTTCCATAAACAGGATCTCCAAATATACTAGCTCTAGTTTCATCACCCGATGGTATATACATATCTTGAACTTTATCTGTAATATCAATAAAAACATCTTTGGTTCCGTACCTAATGTATTTTAAATTATCTGGTCTTTTAATATAAAAAGCATCACCCCAACCATGTGTTGTCATACATGTTTTTACACGAACTAAATTAAATTTTAAAAGATAATCATCAATTTCTTGCAATAAAGCACATCCTTCATACACTTCTATAACATTAACTTCGATATAAACATAATCAATAAAATTTAATATAGCACCTGTGCCTTTTAAAGCCATTAATTCGGCTCCTTGAATATCCAAATTTATAAAATTAAATTGACTGTATTCAAAATTATTTTCATTATAAAATGTTTTGAGTGTTTTTGTTTTAAGATTTATCCTGTCAATTTCATAAATATCAGGATGTTGGACCAAGTGCTCTTTTAAATTTAAAAAAGAACTTGATTGATAATTATTTGTAATTTTAAATTCAACATTTTCGTTGTCTTTATTACTAATACATTCGTTGTAAATTTTTATTGTTGGATTTCTATTTTTTATGTTTTGAACTTTTTCTTTTAATGCATCTATCCATACAATTTGATTATCACTTACAAAATTTAAATAATTTGTTCTTTCTTCACATTCATGTGCTCCTACATGAATGATACCATGTATTTGTTTTTTTATTGGTAATTCTTTTATATTTATAAGCATTTAGAAGTATAAAAGAATTTTAAATATTATTTAAAACGAGTTAAATCTTTCTTTTATAAATCCTAATTGATAACCTTCATGAATAATGACTACTTCATTTTTATTAATAAATTCTAAAAATGTGTTTTTCCAATTATTATTATAATCGTCACACCATATTATTCCTCCTGGTTTGATATATTTAAAAGAATTTTCCAAGTCGTTTTTAATTTGGTTGTCTGAATGTTCTCCATCTATATATATAAAATCAAATAAATCTTCATTCGTTTTAAAAAAATCATCTGAATACATTTCTTTAACTTCTATTTTATTGTAATTTTTTGATTTTCGTATGTTGTTATAAAAGGTACTTTTTAAAAAACTGTAATTATATGGATTACATCCATCACTGACAAATGGATCAACACATACCATTTTAGAAATTTTTAAATTATCCGAGAAAAAACAACTACTGCATCCTTCAAAACATCCTATTTCAAGAATAGAATATTCTTTATCTTCAAAATTAAATTGTTTTAATTCGGAATTATTAAACCATGATTCTGATATTTTAAAATTGTAATTAAAGTAATTATCTAATAAATTTTCATTTTTTCCAATAACAAGGTCTTTAACATTTTTGAAAAATATTTTATTAGGGTCATTCAATATATTAAACCAAAATGGAGAAAATATTGTTTCTTTGAAATAACTCGAGTAAAGTTCTTGGTCGTTATCAACTTTTATAATAAACTTTACAAGTTCTTCAAATGATCCAAAATCATTTGCATTTATAAATGTACTTGGATTAAAATTGCGAGATACTTCTTTTGTTCCCCAATAAATTGGTATACAATTTGATTTGTAGATATCAAGTATTTTTTCAGTTACGTAACCTGGATAATCTTCATTTTCAAATGCTATCGAAAATTTATAGTCATTATTAAAATTTATTTTTCCGGAACAATCCGTGCCCCTTGGAACAATCGGTACGTTATTTAAATACATCCCTCCGCAATCTATTCTCTTGTATTCACTTAACAAAGATATAATTGTTTTTCTATGAGTTGTTTTAACTTCTCCATTCGAAATAAAAGAACAAAATTTATTTTTTACTGGAACTTCTATTCCTCCATTAAGCCTATTACTGAATAAATAATCGTTAATATACATAACCCATAATGGAATTCTTGAATTATTTAGTGAATTTTCATCAAATGTTAAATTGTAATTAGCATCCACTCTCGCAGAAAAAGGTTCACCCGAATAAAATACTTTTCTTTTGGCGTTATAATTTTGGTGATTATTTCCAAAAATACTATAAAATAATACATCTGGATTATCTGATGGCTCAACTACAATTACATTTTCAAGTAATTTTGTAAAAAAATTATTTTGCTTGTCAAATATTCCTCCGCAATATTCATCTTCCCACCAATCACAAAAAGCTATTGTAATATTTTTTGGAGAACTTTGAAAATTAAATGAATTATAATTATTTTGAATATCTGTATCAGTACGGTTTTGAAAGAGTATATTTTGATTAAGATAATGGTATTTTAATAAATTTCCTGTTATATAAGGATTATCACATGCAGATTTTATAGAACATTTATTAATAAAATCAAGAGATTTTTTAGCAGCAGATTTACTAATAATATATCCAAATGTTAAATTCCATATTTTATATGGCTCTTTAAGAATGGTATACAACTTATTATCTTTATTTAAATTATTATCATAACTTCTTCCTAATGCTAAATGTTCCAATTTTTGTTCTAAAAACAATTGTGTAACGTAATTTATTTTTTCTTTAAAGTTATCACATAGTGTTATATCATCTTCTAAAATAATATAATAATCGTGTTCCGATTCCACAAGTTGTTTCCATAATGTTATATGACTTAGTGCACAACCAATAACTCCCTTACGATAATTAAAATCATTATTTTCAAAAAGAAGTCTTAATTCTTCTGATTCAACCAATTCGTTACCATCAACTGCTTCAAAAAACTCATAATTTAAAATATTTTCTTTTTTAAATTGCAAAATCATTTTTTGTTTTCTATCATCACGTTTTTTCAAATTAATAATTTTTATTGTATTGAATCCAAAAACAGAGTTCCATTTTAACATACGATTGTCCCACGAACAACTTTCGGCATAACAAAGCCCATTCTTACGAATTTTTATTTTTTGTTCTTCCGATAATTCCATTATCTTTTCAATCTCGTTTCCATGTGAAATTTGTATGCCGTAATTTCCAAGTGTATCACACAAACCTCCTAATGGATAATATAGACATATTACTTCGGACATCAACATTTCCATAGATGTAATACATGATGTTTCATTGAAATTAACAGTATACATCCAATATTCACATTTACTCATAAGAGTATACAAATCAGTTTGATTTAATTTTCCATAATGTGTTATACTTTCATAAGAATTTATAATAGTATTCATATTATTTTCAGATTCATTTCTAGGAAATTTAGTATACGTACAAATATGAAGTGTTGCATCTGGCATTTTGTTTAAAATTTCAGGCCAAAGTTCAAGAAGTCTATCAAGTCCTCTTTCGGGACATGATGAATAAATAAAACTGTTTTTGTTTTTTAGATTGTCATAATTAAACAAAGTAGTATCAATTCCATTGTTTATTATTGTTATTTTTTCAGAAATACATGGATATAATTTTTTATATTCATCGGCATGCCATTTAGTTAGACAAATACAGTTAGTTATTGAATCTTTGTAAGTATTTACCAATGAAAAGGCTGATTTATTACATCCTTCGAGGTTATTTAAAAAACAAGTATCGTGTGCTTGTAGTATTAGTTTATTACATTTAAAATATGGATACAGTGTAAAAAACGAAACATATCTTGAAACAATTATTGTATCAAATACGACATTTTTCAAATTAAAACGATTTATAAATTTTACATTGTCTATTTCTTCTTCAAGTACGTCTCCTGAAATAATTACAGAATATTCTTTTGGTATTCTTTTATATAGTTCAATTGCAGCTCTTTCTGAACCACCTATTGCATTACTTAATGAATATGTTAAATTCCACCTTGTTTCACTAAAACCTGTATAAATTAATATATTTTTAAACAATTTATATCTATCAATTAATTGTTTTTTTATTTTGTAATTATGATTTTTTTCAATAAACAAAAGATACTCTGTTAATTTATTATAAAAATCTTCATTTTGTTCTGGATAAAATTGAAGATTATATATTAAATTATCTATATACCATTCTCCAGTAAAAGTCATTTTTTCAAAAATAATGGTATACATTTTAATACCAGTTGAATAAAGTTTTAATTTTTCAGACACTATAATCATAAAATAAGCTAAATAAAATGAATAATCCATTGTTCTTGCAAAAAGTCTTGTTGAAAGGTCATCTAAAATGTATTCATTTTCATAATAATCTTTTATAAGTAAATAGTAATTATTTGCTAAAATGTACTCTGAATTGCAAACATAATATTTAATTAATTCAAGAATTCCTTCAACTCTTCTTGAATTATAGGTATAACTTTTTACAAGGTAATAATACCTTGAATTATTTTCCGTAAGCTCATAAATTTTTAAACAACTGTTGTATTTTTCTTCACTCCATCCATTACATGTTAATGTTTTATGGTACCACTTCAAAGCATTTTCATTATCCCCTGCATCATGATAACTATTAGCACAATAATAAACATATCTGTTATACAAAGGGTCATTATTTTCTAAAGCAATATTATAAGCTTCTTCTAGTATTTTTGCATCCTCTAGATATTTATTATTATTTTTATTTCTTGCACTTGTTCTTCCTGAAATAATGAAATAATCACCATCTATACTTCCTTGTGTTACTGGAACATCAGCTGATATAACTTCATGTAAAACTCCTCGATATTTCCATTGAATATTTCCTTTTACCAAACACAATCTATTATAAGCACTGGTTTGATTTCCAAATTTTAACATATAAGAATCTAAAACAAGTTCAGGTAGTTTAAAATTTCCTTCAATTGAATCATCTGCATCAAAAATAAAAATGTAATCTGCTTTGTTAAATGCATATTTTAATGCAATGCTTCTATTAGTACCAAAATCTTTCCAAGTGTCTTGATGGATTTCTCCTGGAATATCTTTTTCTTTAAAAAAAAATTCAATTAAATTTATTGTATTATCCGATGAACCAGTATCCGAAATTGCATAATAATCAATATTTATCTTTTTTAAAAGTTTTGAAAGTGTATCTAAAATAATATGAGATTCATCTTTAACTATCATATTTAGACATATTGTCATTTTTTACTTTAAAAAATATTTTATTGGATGTTTTTAAACTCATTAATAAATATTTAGTAATTACTAAAGATGTCCCATGTAGGGTGGTGTTATGATGAAGAACAATGTTGTCCACCACAAAATATTGTAATAAATACTGGAGTAACAGGAGCACAAGGTTCAACTGGAGCTCAGGGTTCTACGGGAGCTCAGGGTTCTAGTGGTTCTGGTGCAACTGGAGCACAAGGTTCAACTGGAGCTCAAGGTTCAACTGGTGCACAAGGTTCTACTGGAGCTCAAGGTTCTACGGGAGCTCAGGGTTCTACGGGAGCTCAGGGTTCAACGGGAGCACAAGGTTCTACGGGAGCTCAAGGTTCTACTGGAGCACAAGGTTCTACTGGAGCACAAGGTTCAACTGGAGCTCAAGGTTCAACTGGTGCACAAGGTTCTACGGGAGCACAAGGTTCTACGGGAGCTCAAGGTTCTACGGGAGCTCAAGGTTCTACGGGAGCTCAAGGTTCTACGGGAGCTCAAGGTTCTACGGGAGCTCAAGGTTCAACTGGTGCACAAGGTTCTACTGGAGCTCAAGGTTCTACGGGAGCTCAGGGAAGAACAGGAGCTCAGGGTTCTACGGGAGCTCAGGGTTCAACGGGAGCACAAGGTTCTACAGGAGCTCAAGGTTTACAAGGTAATTTCGGAGGAAATACTTTACTTTATAATGCAAATGGATCATATTCTATCCCGGGAACTGCACAGCCACCAGTTGGCTCAGGTAATTTTAAATTTGGATATGAAAATTTTAACTCTTCCCAAATGCAATGGTATGAAGTAGTGGATATGAGTTATACTGACGCTCAAAATGCAAATGAAACAACTTGGTTAGATAATGTAAAAATAAATGGATATTTTAGATTTTCATTACAATCAGATTCATCAAAATTCGCAATTTATCAAATTAATACAGTTGGCAATTATTCAGCTGGTACTGTGTATGAATTCTATCTAACTTATTTGAGTTCTTCTAATCCAACAAATTCAACGACTACATTATTTGGCTTAAATAGTGTAACTATATCTTATACTGAATCTGGTTCAACTGGAGCACAGGGTTCAACGGGAGCACAAGGTTCTACGGGAGCTCAGGGTTCAACTGGAGCTCAAGGTTCTACTGGAGCTCAAGGTTCTACGGGAGCACAAGGTTCAACTGGAGCACAAGGTTCTACGGGAGCTCAAGGAAGAACTGGAGCACAAGGTTCTACGGGAGCTCAAGGTTCTACGGGAGCCCAAGGTTCTACGGGAGCCCAAGGAAGAACAGGAGCTCAGGGAGCAACTGGAGCACAAGGTTCTACGGGAGCACAAGGTTCTACGGGAGCTCAGGGTTTTACGGGAACACAAGGTTCAACTGGAGCTCAGGGTTTTACGGGAACACAAGGTTCTACGGGAGCTCAGGGTTCAACGGGAGCTCAGGGTTCAACGGGAGCACAAGGTTCAACGGGAGCACAAGGTTCTACGGGAGCACAGGGTTCAACTGGAGCACAAGGTTCTACGGGAGCACAGGGTTTTACTGGAACACAGGGTTCTACGGGAGAACAAGGTTCTACAGGAGCTCAGGGTTCAACGGGAGCACAAGGTTCAACTGGAGCACAAGGTTCTACGGGAGCTCAGGGTTCAACGGGAGCACAAGGTTCTACGGGAGCTCAGGGTTCAACTGGAGCTCAAGGTTCTACTGGAGCTCAAGGTTCTAC
>Ga0114959_10000021_pt1 | contig 124204 bp, 169 predicted proteins | sample C_130625_EF_Meta_FD_87317 | JGI IMG/M metagenome (GOLD analysis project Ga0114959, IMG submission 87317) | Freshwater microbial communities from Lake Croche, Canada to study carbon cycling - C_130625_EF_MetaG | ecosystem: Environmental > Aquatic > Freshwater > Lake | place: Lake Croche...
GGAGGAAGTGGAAATTTTACTTGGTCAACTGACGGGAAGACCTGGGCCCCGCCAAGTACTCCTCAGGGTGCTGTTAACTTTTATTCAATTGCCTGGTCCCCGCAATTAGGACTTTTTGCGGCATGTGGAGGAAGTGGAAATTTTACGTGGTCAACTGACGGGAAGACCTGGCCCGCGTTAAGTGTTTTGGGGTCTTGTAACTGGACATCAATTGCCTGGTCCCCGCAATTAGGACTTTTTGCGGCATGTGGATCAATAATTGGTGGATCAACTGGATATTTTACTTGGTCAACTGACGGGAAGATCTGGGCCCCTTTAAATACTATGCTCGTGGCCGCCGTGCAATCATTGTCCTGGTCCCCACAATTAGGGATTTTTGTGGCATGTGGACTTGAAAAATTTGTTACTTCAACTGACGGGAAGCTCTGGACTATATCTTTTTCTATAGGAACTAACTTTACTTCAGTGACATGGTCCCCGCAATTAGGACTTTTTGTGATATTTGGAACATTTAGCGGAAATGGATATTTTACTTGGTCAACTGACGGGAAGAACTTTCCGCCTCGAGTTTTGACAAGTGTAATCGTGCAAGCATCGACCTGGTCCCCACAATTAGGAATTTTCGTGGCAGGTGGAAACGGAGGAAAATTTACGTCCTCTGAACCTTCCTTCCCTCTCCAGACTGGAGCCTGTCTCTTGCCAAACGGTAACGTCATCGTGCCCTACCCCGGAACTGCCAACGTCATCCAGTTCAATCCTGTAAATCTCACGAGTTCAAATATATTCGTGGGAACATCCGGGTTCAACGGTCTCGTCCTCGCGCCCAACGGAAACGTTATAGGCGTCCCCCAAAATTCAAACATTCTGGTCATTAACCCGAGTACTTTCACGTCATCAAATGTCAACAATCCTTCTCAGACCTTTTATAACGGAGGGTGTCTTTTGCCCTCAGGAAACATCGTATTCACGCCATCTCTCGCCTCTAACGTCGGCCTTTTCGATCCATCTACTTTTGGGTTTTCAAATTTCACGCCTACAGGAAACTCCTTTTCAGGGGCGACCCTCATTCCAAACGGTCAAGTTATTTTCAGCCCCCAAAGCAATCAAATAGGAATTTATGATTCTTTAACTCCAGTATCAACTGAATTCTGCCTGAGCCCTTACTTTAATAAATTCTAGATACCTAGTAGATATGGTCCTTATAACCAATTTTGGGGACGTGACAACGACTGGAAACATGTCCGTAAACGGAACTCTTACCGTCTTGGGCGTTAGCACGTTCGCGAGTATCCTCCCTCTCAACGGATCTGTAAGCATAGGAACTCAGGGAAATCCGTTTCAAGGAGCATGGGCAACCACCCTGAACGTGGCCACGACCGCAAACATAAAAAGTATTTTCGGAAACCCCGGAATAGGAGTAGGAACTACGGATTCATCGGGCACGACCCTCTTTGTTCTAGGAAATTTGGCCGTCGCAAATACACTTACGACGAACAATGTTTACGCGGCCACCGCAAATATTATAACAATGAATACTGCAAATATATTCAGTTCTACAGGATTTATTGGAATAGGAACTACGGTCGCATCCGGAACTACCCTTTTTGTCAGAGGAAATATATTTGCGAGCAATGCGATTACCGCCCCGAACATACTAGCTATCAATATAAATACGGTAAATTTGAATACAGTATCTTTGTATGTTTCATCCAATATAGGCATAGGGACGAGTCCGAGCCTCGCGAATCTCACGGTTCAAGGAAATGTTCAGATTACAAACGCACTCACAACAACAAATATTTTTGTATCCAACATTTTTTCCTCAAATATGACAGTCTCCGGGCTTCTCACGGCCTCTTCAATATCTTCAAACCTGATTAATTCAGTCACAATAAACACAACCTCCCTCATTTCTCAAAATGTGGGAATCGGGACGGCTCCCAATTTGGCCAATTTATTCGTCAACGGGAACGTACAAATAAGCAACGCACTTACGACCACAAACATCTACGCGACTACTCTTAACGTCACGACCCTCAATACGAGTAGTATTACTAGTCCGTCCCTGTACATTCTAGGAAATGTGGTCGCGGGGAATGCCGTGTCGACATCCAACATCTTTGCGAATACGGCAAATATAAATTTTTTAAATGTTTATTCTCTTTTTGTAACATCAAATATAGGAATAGGAGGAAATCCGGGAACGACAAATCTCTACGTAGTTGGGAATATGTTCGTGAGTAATTCCTTGACGACCACAAACCTTTACGCCACGACTGTAAACGCAACTACGATCAACACTCAGAGTATTTTCGCGCAGTCCCTTTCAGTCCAGGGATCAGTTAGTATAACGGGGTCCATCACCGCCACAACCGTCACGGCAACCCAGACTCTCTATTACTCGGAAGATTTATTCAAGCGTGGCCCGTATCTTCAGCCCAGTCCCGCAAACGGTTCTACTATTCAGGGATGGATTTCCGCGACGTGTAACGCATCCAGTCAGCCGACGAAAAGTTGGTGGGCCACCTCGGCCGCTCCCACACTTGGAAACGTTACTCAGGCAACGACTGGTTCTTGGCAGGGGAGTGTTCTTTTGCCCGACGGAAGGGTCTTGTTTGTCCCTACTTCTTCGGGTTCCGGAATCGTCTTTTTCATCCCGAGCATCGGGGGATATTCTAATTTTCCAGTGACTTTTAATACTGCGGGGTTTGCAGGGGGGGTCCTTGCTCCCAACGGAAACGTGGTTCTCATTCCTAATAGTTCATATTCAAACGTTGTCGTTCTCAATCCCTTGTCTATCGTATCGTCCAATATAGTCACCGGGGTCGCTGTGCCCGGAGCTTTCCAGGGGGGGGTTCTCGGGCCCACCGGAAACGTCATCATGTGCCCGGCAGCATCGGCCAACATAGGTCTCGTGAATCCAGTCTCTCTGACTTATATAAATATAGGACCTACATTTGCCGGACCGTCTTCCAACTTTGCTGGAGCTGTTCTTCTTCCAAACGGAAATGTGTTTTTCGGGGGGTCGGTGGGTTCCAACTCGGCCATGTACAATACGGCCTGTCTGGCGACAGTATCGACATCTACACGGCTCGGAGGAAATTTTACGAATGTGTACACAGGGACCTCCAACATCTCTTCGGTGTTCTTGACTCCTTCTGGCAATCTGGTCGCTTTGTCTTCTAAACTTTCTGGAAATATAGTTTCAATAGATCCGGTCACTTTCAATTATTCAAATACTTTGAGCAGCGGCGGCTTTCAAGGAGGGGCCATGCTCCCGTCTGGAAATCTCATATGTGCTCCAAACACCGTATCCAACATAGGAATGTTTGACCCTGTGGCTCTTTCTTACTCTAACATACCTGGTACTACTCTTTCAAGAGTGTCAGGGGCTAGCCTTCTCCCCGATGGAAGAGTCATATTCGGACCTGATCCGACTGGTAACATAGGATGTCTGAATTCCATGGTACCAGTGGACACCGCGTTTTGCCTCAGTCCTTATTTTAATAAGTTCTAAGAGTAGATGTCTACGATATATTACGGTGGTCAGAACCTGGCCTCAATTGGAAAGGTCGGCATAGGGATGACGAATCCTAGCACCGCATTACACGTGAACGGCACAATAACGACACCAGGATATATAGATGTCCCGCCAAATAATCCTGGAGATCTTATAAGCGTACGATACGCATCCAGTGATAGGTATGGAATTGGACAATACATCAATGGAATCACTCGCGTGTTTACGTCTGGGACTTTCGCGGGCAGTGTCCGAATTTCAAAGGCCGCCGATGATCTCCGTACTGGTTCGGCAACCTTCACTGATTTAATGACTGTGCTTAGCAATGGCAACGTCGGCATCGGGGCGAGTCCTAATTCACCCCTTCAAGTACAATGCACGGATGGATATCAAGGAGGTATTACGCTATCATCAACGGCCTCGGGCGCTGCTTCATACTTTGATTATATGATTCAAAGAGGACCTAGTAGCGGTTCAACTATTTTGGGGGCGGGTACTAATTTATCAAATGTTATGTTGTTTCATACTATAAACGAAACTTTTAATCCGGCTCCGCCGGGCGGGACAAAAACGGGTTTTGTATGGGCATCTTCAGGTCAGAGACTAGGTATGTATTTTGATACTACGAATACTCGTTTGGGCATCGGGACGACAAATCCTACGCAGCTATTTGAACTGTATTCTCCTGCAGCATCAACCTCCCATTCTACATTATTCACGGGAAATAGGATTCCTCAGACTGGCGGCGGAGTTGCAAAAAACTATTTACAAATTCAGTGTCAGGACGCAACGACATTATCGTTGGGTTCTAATATAACTCTGTTTACTGATACATTCAGCGTAGGTCCTTCAATAGACTATTCGTCGACGCGGCACAATTTTATAAATAATTCCGGAGCTAAAATCGGATATTTTCAAGCCATTCTTTCTGGAAGTACCACTACTACTTTATCAGTTGATACGTCCGGCGGCATATTTCGTACTGGATCTGATGCACGCCTCAAGAATAACATTCAAAATATTCAATATGGTCTCGATGAGATAAATGCTCTCCGACCCGTGACACATACGTGGATAGATAAGAGATACGGTTCTGGTCGCCAAATTGGTATGATTGCCCAAGAAGTTGCTCAAATCTTGCCCGAGGTTGTAGGTGCTGCAAATGATGAAGATCGTACATTGAGTCTGGATTACCAGAAAGTCGTTCCTGTGCTCGTCAAAGCCGTCCAAGAACTCTCAGCGAAAAACGCAGCCCTCGAGGCCCGCCTTGCAGCTCTCGAGGCAAAGTAGGCCCTCTTAAATTCCCAACCTAAATTAGAATGAACTACACGCCGTCTTCCCCAAGTCGCTTGCTGTTCGGAGATTCCCTCAATCGGGACACGACCCTGTACCCCCAATGGAAACCCTCCACCTGACCCGCTCGATTCGGAACATCGAGCGTGTAGAACTGGTCTCAGCCCCTACTACGGAACAATACATGGCGGCTGTCGGAAAGGTCATCAAAATCCTTCCCGACGGAAGGGCCCCATCATAGTCAAGGTTGCGTAAATAAGTTCTGCGAACTTAATAGAAAATGGCCGCCAAAGAGGTTATCCTCTTTGGAAGTTCAAACAGTCGTGACCCGACTCTCTATCCCTCAGGGAACTCGTACGTTCTTTTTCTTTCGAGTCCCGTGAAGAATATAGAACGTGTGGATCTCGTCAGCGCCCGTGTTCCCAACACTCTCTACAATATTACGAATGGAACAGAGGTCCTCACCCTGGGACTCGCAACCGTGTCATTGAATACAGGATTCTACGGCGTATACGACATGGCCACGGCCCTCACAAACACCGGCCTCGTCACGTGTACCTATCTCACCTTTGAAGGAAAATTTCTTTTTAGTTCTTCGGGTCAGTTCAGTCTCACCGTCAATACACAAGAACTTTCAAAAATTTTAGGAATTCCTATGGGTCAGCCGCTCCAGGGGACTCTTGCAGGGTCTACCTGGCCAGCCTACACCAATAAGTACATCCTGACATCGGCCAACATCGTCAACACTTCGACCGGGGACCAAATCTTTCTTGACATTGACGAACTCAGGACTCCAAGACACGTCTTCACAGGCGGACTCCAGTACGTCACAAAGACCGACGGATCTAACCAGTACGTCGCTCAGCTAACATCTGGAGCAGGCCCAAGCCGGGCCTTTGCCCCCATTCCTCTCGATGTAGGCTCTGGGTGCATGAAAAACTTTCAGGAAAATAGTGATTACAAAATTTCAGTATTTTACCCAGAGCCCATAAACTCCCTTCAGCGCCTTACGGTCAGGTGGCTCGACATAAACGGCCAACCCCTCATATTCAACGGACTCGAGTCAAATTCGTTCATCTTGCGTCTTCACGTGAGGGCAAAGGTCATGGAGCCTGACGAGGACGAGACCGAACTCGAGAAGAGGGTCTCTCAACTCGAGATAGATCGTATGGTCGCGGACGCCAGGGCCAAGGATGACCTTCCTCCTCAAAACAAACCAAAGACTCGTTTTGGAAAGTGGACTGTGGTTCTCCTCGCCCTTCTTGTAATGTTGGGTTATGTTGTCTATAAAAGGTTCTTGGTTCCTAATGAGGTTCCTGTCTAGGCTCTCGTGACTGCGTAAATCTGGCCCGGCTTGTTGATGACCACATTGCGGGCCGTCATCTTGATGATCATGTAGACGATGACCGACAGCAGAGTTGTCAGCAGAGCCGTCACGAGGAAAAACTGGCTAGTGTCCCTGGGGACCTTGATGAGCATTCCTACGACGGACCTGACAAAGTCGAGCCAACTGAGAGAGGCTGTGAGGGCCAAGGACCCCACGATGGCGTTGAGCGCAAAAGATTCAACCTCGACAGCTGCTGACACTAGACTACTTGCCATTACTTTAGTGCGAGAAAAAATATTCCAATTACTGAAAGGACCGTAAGGACCAGAAGAACCTTCTCGCGCCAGTCCTGGGCACACCGACAGTTGTGAGTCTGGATGGACCAGAGTGAAGTCGAGAGTGCGAAAAAGGCTACGATCCCGAGAAAGCCTAGCATCTTCGTGAATACGGCCGGAGGTTTCCCCATGTACATTACCAGGGGCCACACGAGAGCCAGAATGTACCAATACTTGAGAAACTTCCTGCGCCAATCGTCAGTACAGGAACACCCTTTCTTTTCGAGATCCATGACCCACGTGAGAGCCATGAAGTTTACGAGAGTCGATCCGACGTGTGCTGCCATTACTATTAATAAATAATTTTTACTCAGTGTCATAGTCTGAAGAGTCTGGCTGAATATTGGAAAATTTTTCAAACAATTCTTCTTCTTCCGAGTCACTCATTTGAAAAATACTAAATTTTGTTTTTTCAAACGGGCGAGGGTCTTTAATTATTACGTAAAAAAAGTCTCCCCCTGGATCAAAGGGCTCCAGCTCCATTACTGATTCATAGCCTTTTCTACCGCATCTTTGAGCGCACGTTCAGCGGGCGTCTCTGGCTCCCATTCTTCCCACGTGTCAGCGCACTCATTGACGATCCTGAGTTGCGGGTCGTCTCCTTCGTACCTGGTCCATTCCTCCTCCTCCTCCTCCTCCTCTTCTTCCTCCTCTTCCTCCTCCTCTTCGTCGTAAATCTCTGGGAAAAGAGAACCTATTTGTTTTCCGACGACGTGACGAGCCGCGAACATGAGGCCCATACGGACATCCTGGACCTGTACGCAGGTTCGGCCAGACGCCTTGGCGTAGTGACTTGCGATGACTATGGCAGACTCCATGGCGGGCAAGAAGATGTCCTCCATTACTGTTTTTTTGAAAAAAATCATAGCAAATACACGAGGTATCCATCGTCGCCCTTTCCGTCGAAAAGGTTCTTGATCGTCTTGAATCCGTCAATTTCTAGAAATGTGTAGTGTCTGGCCCATATAGTCAGAATGCGGTCCTTTGTAGTCGGTCGTAAAAAGAAATCAAAATATTGATTTTTTATTCTTCCCATGTTGACTGATCCGGTAGGTTTTGGATTTTCCGGATCCAGAGAAAAAGAGTACATGTAGAACGGTCTGGTGGGTACACGGGTATGATAATCCAAAAATTGGGTCGTTCCGAGATAGAGGCTGGTGGCCCACGTAGGATTTACTCTCTGGACACCCTCAAAGTACATCGCCATAGAATTCAGGTGATTAATGTTTGAAAATGTACTGGACCAGGATCCCTGGAGCGTGTTCGGGTAGTCGTACCAATAGTCAGGGACAAGAGATGAAGAATTTCTAATTGTAAAGAAAAGTTCCTTGACCGGGTGAAGAAATTGAGTAACGCACCTGACATTAGCGCTCTGGGTCGTCACGTCAAACTGAGCCCGTTCTATGCTTTCACCCAGGTACAGGGTCGGCCCTCTGTTTTTTATAAAATTTCTTTCAGGCTCGCTCAAAACTATAAATTCTGTCAAAAACTTTATTTGGACTGGAGGGACGGGCCCTGACAAAAAGGAGCTTGTGGGGTTCAGGCCGACCCTGAAGTTCATTCCAGGAACGAGCGGAAGTCCGTGTCTTAGACACTGAAAAGGCAAGGGAACCGTGAATTTGAACGGATAGCTCGTAGGAACAAAAAGTGATCCAGGAGTCCCTCCGCCCAAAATACTCGTCAGAGAACTCTGTTTGCTCGTTGGGACCTGACACTCGTTGAGGAGACCGATACATTCTCCCCAAAGTCTTTCTATGAGTTCGGACCCCGAGTAAAGTTCTACAAAGTTTATCATGAGAAGACCGGCCTGGGGATTAAATGACTGCCCGTACGAGATGGGAAAAGTAAAGTCGAGATACATGGATGTCATGAGGTCTCCGTTGAGTGGTATCTCGACTTGTTCCTCGGTTCCGAAATTTAGGTCATTTTTGAAGGATACTTCTATGACTCTGCTCGCGTAGAGACCCTGAGTGGCGTATCCCTCTTTGAAAAATGTAATTTCAGGTTGTCCGGATAAAATGATGTCAGCCTGGCCCAATTGAGCCAAGAGTTGCCTGCCGGCCATCTACTACTCATTGATATATAATTCCTGCCAATCCATCTTCTACTCGCAGAATATTGTAGGATACTGCCATGAGACGGAGAGTCTTTGTAGACAGAGACGCCAATGTAGGAAAAGTAAATGTAATATTTTTTTGATTTATTCTGCTCATGTTGACTGAGCCAGTCGGTCGTGTATTGAGGGGATTCCTGCACAAAGGAACCACGTGAAGAATTCTGTCGGGCTGTCGAGCGTATTTTTCGAGAGGTCCTATAAATCTCATAAAATTGTAATTCATGGTACTAGAATCTATGTAGTCCTCGCCATTGAATCTCAGCGTGACTCCTAGACCAGTATCGGTTTCGTAGACGTACGGGCCGTCCGATGAATCTTGAATGACGAAATATAATTCGCGGACGGGTCCTATGAAATCTACGGGGAAGGTCAGACTCGAGCCTAGACCGAACGTGTCGTACTGGATTTGCCGAATTATGTAATTCTGACGATGTCTCTGGAACCACATGATTTCTGGATCAGATAGGTATGCGTAATCGACAATCACGGATGTTGTGACTGTGTATGGAGTTGGTACTTGTCCCGGAGTCGTGAGTAAATTCTGAAAGTTGTTAAATGTTACCCATATTTCCAAATCCTGAAGATCCAAGGCGCAAATGGGCAAAGAAAGTTCTGCTGATCCATAAAAGAAAAAGGGTAGATTGATGTAATAGGTCCTTGGGTTATAAACGGTAGAAGAATCTAATTTTCCCGTCAAGAGGCTAATTCCTGGCTGATTTTCTTGAGGAACAAATAAATCATTATAAATTTCTATCATTTCTCCCGTCAAGGTTTGTATGGACTGTCCTCCGATCCGGAGTTCTGCACTCTCGACGAGGTATGTCCCCACGGAATCTACGTAAGAATATGAAATTGTTTTTCCGGTCTGGGTCATCCCCACGACTGTAAAGTATGTGTTGGCCGTCACGTTGGTCGTCGTCTGACCGGCTACCTGGGCTGCCATTCCTACCCGAATTTGATAGTTGTTTGAAGTGAGTGTTATAGGAATAACGAAATCGAGAGTGTACCCTCCCGTAATACCTAACGGAAGGGTCCTAGAAGCAACGAGAGCCGCGGACCCCCCGGGAGCCAAGAGAGCATCGGACGAGGCCGACCAGACGGTCACGTTGGACACGTATGAATTGCTCGTCTCAAAGTATGAAGTCAGCCTGTACTGAGAAACGTTGCTGAAAGTGAGGTTCCCCCCAGGAGTCACTGACACGTGATACGAAGATCCATAGACATTAGAGACTGAAAAAAGATTTATATTTGAGGTGGCCAAAGGATAATTAGCGACATTTGACCTGAGAAGAAGACCGTTCTGCCCAAAGTCATTCTGATGGGAGGCCGCGGAGGACCCGAAATATTCTATACCGAAAGAGGTTGGCGATATAGCATTCCCTAAGGGGTTCGTGTCATTCGTAGAAACAATTATAGAATAGTTGTTTGTAGATGGATTGAGGACTTGGACCGGAAGAGAAAAATTGACGCTCGGACTAGATGACTGTGGACTGTTCCATTGAGAAATGACGTTAGCCTTACCGACTCTGTTAAATCCTATGAGCTGCTGTTCCACGAGAGCCACAGAGCTGATGGTATTCGATGAATTAACTGAAAGAGATCCGTAAATGTTATAGAGTCCGGCCGTTCCAAAACTGAATGTATTACTTCCGGATGACGTGTTTGGTGTAATTTGCTGGTTAATTCCGTAACGCGTGAGGCTGGAAAAATTCAGGGTGTTATAGTTTATGGATGAATTGCCAGTGATTGACCAAAATTCGTTTATATCTGTGACAACTACTTCCGCATCAGAACCAAGAGAGGTTCCAGTGGCAGTTTCAAAATCTATGAAATAGAACTGAGTGGTGTCCGATACGATGACCGTGAGGACGGCCCTGGGGTTCTGACCTGAGAACTGAACGTTGTACGTGTAAACGAAATCGTACGTGTATCCAACGACGGGCCGAGCGTCTGTAGACGTGTGACCGACCCCTATGCGGGTCGGGGCTCCTAGTCCGGAAGGAGTTATCATGAATGCATATGTTCCTGGATAATTGAATTGGATATTTCCTGATTTAGAAAGAGTCATGAAAGAAGTCACGCCTATGACGTTGGTAAAATTTTGAAAATTTATATAAGTGGGTAAATTAAACTGAGCTTTTGGCCCATTCGTGGGATTCGTGACCGGGCTCGTGGAAATTCCAACATTGGCGGGGGGAACAAATACCAAAGAGTTTGCAGAGTTCAAGGTTGCCGAGGAACTGTAATTTTTCCAGCCAGACTGGGACACGGAGAAGTTGACCGGACCAGGACCCTTAAAATTCCACGTTACTATTGATTTTCCATTTAATGTTCCGACTGATGAGAAGCCGGCCGGGTCAAGACCCCAAAAAACTCCGATAGTTGTAGCATCGGCCGAGTACACAGACAAGCTCGTGACTCCGTCCTTGACCTGGAATTGCTGAGTCGATGAGCTATACGTAATGTACGGATCAAGTGGACCTAACCAAGATGGAGTCGGTAAAGGAACGACGAAGAATGTCTGTATTCCGGCCGATGTGAACAATTGGTTAGAATTGCCGTTTACAAAAAGGTACGGCTGTGGACTCTGGGCCTCGACGGGTACATTCCATTGATACTGGATAGAAAAAGGGAAAATCTGAGGGAGAGTGACTGCCAAAGTCGTAGACTGAATCATGTCCCCCTTAAAAGGTATTCTACAAATGCCCTGATTTCCCCAATTAATAGTCTGATTTTGAAAAGGAATATTAAAAGACTGAACGCTAAAAGGCGTGTGTCTTCTATAGACTCCCTTGAAATACGTGATTTGGGGCGAACCAGTGAGGTACGCGTCTTGCATTCCGAGAGAGGCGAGTTGAACCTCTCCTGCACTCATTCTATTAAGTTGCTTGAAAAAAAGGAGGGGAGCACAACGTGCGCAGTGTTGTGATCAAAAATATGTCCGCAACTCCCAGGATGACTGTACAGTTGCGAAAATTTGACCCTAAAAGCATGGCAGATGACAAGGTGTGTATATTTATAGGAAAACGTGGTACTGGAAAGACCAGTCTTGTAACGGACATCCTATGGCACAAGAGACATCTTCCAGCCGGGATAGCAATGTCAGGCACCGAAGAAGGAAACGGACACTACAGACAATTCATTCCAGATTTGTTTGTGTATGGCGAATACAACAAATCAGCAATTGAAAAGATTATAGATCGTCAAAAGAAAAACATTGCACTCGGAAAAATAACTCCAGTATTTATCCTTATGGACGACTGTATGTACGATAGGGCCTTCATGAGAGACTCGTGTATCCGCCAGCTCTTTATGAACGGGAGGCACTGGAAGATATTCTTCATGATGACGACCCAATACTGTATGGATATGACCCCCATGATTCGGACAAATGTAGATTACGTCTTTGTTCTTCGAGACAATGTTCGTCAGAACCGTGAAAATCTGTACAAAGCTTTTTTTGGAGTGTTCCCAACTTTTGATCAGTTCTGTCAGGTGATGGACGCGTGTACTGAAAACTACGAGTGTCTGGTGCTTGATAATACGTCCAAAAGTAATGATGTTCAGAATTGTGTGTTTTATTACAAGGCGACTCTCAGAAAGAATTTCAGGTGCGGGTCTGCAGCCCTATGGGATTTCCACAAGAAGCACTATAATCCTAAGCATGGTCTGGCTGGGTCAAAACCGTTAGGACTTGCCAGGAAGAGCAGTTCAGGGTCTGTGATTGTAAAGAAGGTCTAGAGACGAAGAGAGGCCCGCAGGGCCCCGCGCCCCTTCTATTTTTAAAAAGTAAAAGACAACGATAAATGGAGCCATACGATGCGAATGGGTCTACCGATATATCATCAGTGATACCCCAAGGTCTTTTGGAGACTCCGCTGAATCCTCCGGAAAAAAACGTTGGTGAATCTCAAATGGCGGAGTTTTCTACGTCACTTGATGAAATTGTCCCACCCGGTCCAAGCATGCAGATGCAGAATATGGTCATGGGGCAGGTTCCTCCTCCTTCTGCCCCCATCCAGCAGCAATCGCAACAGGCCCATCACGGGAAGATCCCTTTCAACATGACTCCTGAGCAGTACATGGCGTGTCTGGCGGGTCTGGCGGCCGTGGTGGCAGGATCCAAACCCGTACAGGAACGACTCGCATCCTTCTTTCCAAACATAGAGGCGGGTTCCATGACGTCCATGCTCATCACGGCTCTCGTGGCAGCTCTGGTATTTTACACGGCTCAGAGGTTCCTCTGACCCGAGTCCTTCGGACTCGTCCCTAGGCTCTAATATTCTCACCACAATAGGGCCCAACATTGCCCATTGTATACAGGCCGTGCTCTGAGCAGTACTGCTTAAAATCTTTAAAGTTTTCCCAGAAATTTGTCGAGTGCTCGTATTCCGTTACGGACGAGTGACACAGCTCGTGAATCAGCACATGCATTGCTGTATTGATCCTAGTCTCTGGATCAATACTCGGGTCCATGTCCATGCATATATAAATTTCGTACCCTTTGTTTACGTTGAACCCTATAGCCCCCTTGGATTTGTTCCAACCGTTCATAGCCGTAAGTATAACGCGGCGTTTGATTGGCTCCCAGCGCGGGTCAAGATTTGGATCCTCGTGTAGTATCCATAAGAGTCTCTCGTACCGATTCTTGAGTTCTGTCAAGAGGTCCGGCTGATCATTGAGCGTGAGGATCGCCACGAGGAAGCCAACGAGCATCAAAGCTGTAACGACCTTCATCTACTATACCTTTCGAAAAGAAAACTTGGTGTACAAATCTGAAATAAGTCTGTTGGGTGTGGGAATCATGGGTTCCCACATCAAGACCTCAAATCCGAGCCTTTCTATAAACTCGGGTCCGTCTAACATGGGTTCTTCCCTCGGTCCATCTGCATAGAATGGTCCGTCTGCCAAGTTGACCCAGAGTCTATCTCCTCGAATCTCGAGTGTGTTTCCGAGCCGATCCCTCCAGGGCTGGCCATTTGTGAGCATCTCTGCCCTGGCCTTTTCGGGAACTATACCAATGAGAAGCCCGCCAGGAACCAAAGCCCGCCTGATGGCCTCCAGGGATTCTTCGTACGAGTCTACTATGTAGTGGAGTGAAAAGTTGTAGCACACAACGTCAAACTGGCCCTTTATTGTACGAATATCCCCAGGACCGATAATTCGGACTCTACTTCCGCTCTCAGCGGCTCGGGACAGAGCCTCCTTAAGAGACTCTTCGTCGGGATCTATAGCCACGACTTCTTTGGCCTGGCTCTTCTTCCATTTGTGAAGATCGCCTCCTCGGCCGCATCCACAATCAAGAACTCGAGCTCCGGGGCCAACAAATGTATAAATAATATCCCTCTTACATTTGTTATGGAGTTGTCTCATGTGCTGCGTCATTTTACTTAAAAAATAAGAGCCTTTTACTTTTAAATGGGTTCTCTCGAGCCAGACTACCTGACTGTTCCCGGCCAACTCTTTGCGTGTGTGTCATTCGTTGGACCTGATCAGCCCCAGAAGAATGAGCTTCTGGGCATGAAGATTCGCGGGTGCTTTCCGACCCGTGATGAGGCTTCCAGCCACGCCAAGCGTCTTCAGAGGGAGGATGGGCTCGTGGATATCTATGTGGTGGATATGTACAAGTGGCTTCTGATCCCTCCAAATCGTGATCAGATTGATAACGTCCACTATGCCAACGAGAAGCTTGAGGAGATTATGGTCAAGTACCGCGAGAATCAGTCTCAGGCGGCGGCAATGTTCGAGAAGCGCAAGCGGGATATGATGGCCAAGCCCCTTGAGGGTCCCTACCCTTACGCAGATCCGTCCGACGAGAACTCGATCTATTATAACCGTCCAGACGTTCCCCCCATTCCTCACCCAGCAGAGATCTTCGATAAGCTCAAGGAGGAGTTTCCCGAGAAGGACGAGGAGGTTCTGCGTCGCATGGCGGCCGCCGAGGTCAGTCTCGAGATTGCCAAGCGCAAGAAGGAGGATGACGAGCGTCGCGCGGCAGCTTCGGAGAACCCGGCTCTTCAGCCTACAATCAAGGACGGCGATCCGGTGACTCCAATTTCGGAAGTTGAACCACCTAAAATTAATATGAACTAGATAGTAGATGTGGCTCGCTCTTCTGGGTCTGGCAATGGTCCTGTGGCTTCTTTCGACCGCCTATGGACTTTTGCCGATGCTCAAACCCCCTTCGTGGGAAAATCCATTCCCAAAACCCCCATACTACGATTATGACTATATGAAAAATGTAACAGACAGTACTCGGCGCGAAGGAGCCTGGGTAGGATTTCTTCAGGAGGATGTATATAAAAACAGAACTGGACCCATCGGAGACTTCGTGGGGAACGACTCTCCGAGTGATAAAGCACCCTTGTATTTGATTACCTAGACCGAGTGATCACGACCCTTCTGGTCGGTCTACTTTCCATGAATCACCATAGGTCTCATCGTCATAAGAACCCCCATGACGATTACACCTATCGCAATCCCTATAATCAACTTGTTATCGACAAAATTGTTAGTTTTTTCCTCGAACTGGAACCTTGGTTGTTGGAACCTTGCGGGCTGCGGGGGTTCCGGATCGGGCTCCAGCCACTGGGGCGCGTACTCTGCCTGAGGAGTCTGTTCCTGATCCATTGTCATCTTCATCACTCTCGTTTTTATCTGGAACAATGAAATCATCAATGTCCGAATCGTCCTCTTCGGCCTCAATCTCCGATTCACTAAACTCTACGGCCGAACTCACGTCCGACTCGACATCTTCGTCATAATCGTCAGTTTCGTAGTCATCTTCTACTTGCTCAATAGGCTCGTACCTAACTGGAGGACGAACGGCTCTTCCGTAACGAGTACGAACTTCAGGCCCTGGTGTGGCCTCCGAGGGCGTCGATATGGGGGCTGCGTCCAACCGGGTTGACATCTATGGTATACATTGGTTTTGAATCGTTTAAGTAAAGAGTCTGTGGTTGATCTGGAATAACTTCATTTAAGAATTTAGGTCTGAATGCTGTTCCGTTCGTCACGGCCCTCTGATTCAAGAGAACCTCTCCTTCGTAGCCAAGGCGATCCGCCAGTGCATTTATCTCATCTGTAAAGTTTGTATTCATGAGTCCCAGGTTTCGTGCATGTTCTACGGCCGTGTAGAGGGCAGGACCAGTTAGATTTCTGTCAAATTCCTGCAGGTTCGTCAGAAACAATTTCCATTCTTCTGGATCCAGGCCCGAGTACTTGTGCATCTTCTTTACGAACCCCTGAAAGCGTCCCGCGCCAGGACGAGGGAAGAACGTCCATAAGACGAGGACGAGTAGAAGTATCCACACGAACAGGTTCATTACTAATAGATGGAGGGAGAAAATGCTCGCGCCCAGAAAACTCTAGACATTCTTCATCTAGGCACTTTTGAACGATAACCTTTCCGTTTATGTAGAACCACACATGATTTGATCTGTGTTCTCCCTGGATTCTCTCGCACCATTTCGAGTCAGTCTCTACATAAAATCCCTTACCCTCACCCTTCTTTGTACGTCGTACGGCGCGAACCCTTGCTCGCCCTTGACCTTCTATATTGTTTTGAATAAATTGTTCAAGATTTGAAGGATTCAGCCCGCTCGAGGATTTTGACGGGCTTTTAGACTCTCCTTCGGACCTGACTGAAAAGAGTCTGAGGTATTCAAAAGATGGGGTTGGAGAAAGAACCTTTCCTTCTGGAAGGGATCTCCACGGGACATAGGATCCACTGACACCCTTCTTCATGGACCACAAACACCTGAGACCTGAACCCCTGTAGACACTCGCGTCGATCGTATCTGCCCAGTGATCTCCTTCGAGGTCCATGAGGATCTGAGTTCTGAGAGACATTGCATAGTTTTTGTCAACTATGAGTTCGGGCCAATGAATATGAATACCTGATTTTATGAGACCCTTTTCTTCACGAGGAGGCGCCCTGGACACAAGGGCCGGGCTCGACCCGCCGACAGCTTCGTAAATCTTTCTGCAGAGTTCGAGCGTCTCGTCGTTTGAAAGGGTCTGTTCGGCCCTATAGTCAATATCAACAAAAAACCGGAAATTGTCAGTTTTTTGTTCGACGACATAGAGTTTATGTCCCGAAGCAAGATCGGAGAGATAGGCTCTCCAAAATTCATTCAGATCTTTGTCCGGGACGTGCAACTGACCTCCATTCATAAGAACGTGGGTCGGAGGTTCGTTCCCTTTACGATTCCATTTGGAAATCTTCATCTTGCTAAGAAAGAGACGGGAGTCTCTAAGACTTCCATCCAAAAAAGTCATCAAATGCGCTTCTTTTTATTGGAGGTGCCTCGTGACCCCCTATGAGAGCCGCCTCTTCAAGGGTTTGATGGGCCGACTTGGCCGCCTCGCGCTTCTCATCCTCAATCTCAATAAAATGATACAATTGTGACATTGAATATTTTAAAAAATCTGAGGGCGGTGTAGACTCGTCACCCCGAAGTTTCAAAAGGCGGGCAATGAGCTGGTCCTTCTTTTGAGTCATTTGTTTTAAACTATTTTTTTATTTTTATCTAAGGACGTATAAAAAAAGGTTGTTTCTCAGGTTTTGCTAAAAACTTTTGAAACTGGGGATTTCTGAGAACATGGGTCCTTATCATGTCCCAAAGATCCAAGCGACCCGTGATTCCCTCGAGTGTATCAAATTCGCACGAATCATTCTCGTCATAATTCTTTCGAAACGGCACCTGACGTCCGTCCATTTTTGACTTTTCCTCTTTGAATTTTTCAACTATACGACTCTGCTCGGTCTCAGACATAGGGACGTCAAAGACGTACACGTGATACACGTTGTTTACACCTTCCGAGTCTTTGAAGGAAAAACTGAAATAGGAATATGTTCCCTTTTTCAGATTTATGATCCCACGAGTCTCCTCTTCCAGCTCGCGAACCGCACAGCGGAGAGGATTGAAGATTTCACGACGGCGACACCCGCCCGTTACAAATGTCCATTCTTTGTATCTTCGGTCGTGGACCAATAGAAACTTTGCAGGTCCTTCTTTAGGACTGCTTACCGGAATCGCTATACTCTTGTGCCGTTCGTGCGGAAGGTCGTTCCGCCTCGGTGATGGATCCATCACGCTCTACTACTGGACTGTCAAAATAATTGGACAGGTTACGCGAGCCTGGCTCGTAACTAATCAAAAATATGAGACCTAGGAGAAGAAGCCAGGGCCAGAATTGCATACTGTAAATTACAAAGAAAATTCTAGGAGGCGTAAAGCACGGAGCCCATACCCTTCTGGAGACGGAGCACGTTGTAGTTAACTGCGTAGAGGTATGGGGTTCCTACGTATCCTGCGAAACCAGAACCACCCCAAGCTACCGATTGCTTGAGAGTCAATCCCTGGAGACCGTTTAGCAGACCATTGGGGACGACCAGGCGGTACGTATCGAGACGAGAGAAGTTAAGCGTCCCGGTCGGCTGGAGTTTGGAAGTGTCCAGACAGTAAGGAATCAACAAAATGGGCGTCTCGGCGCCATTGGCGTTGTAACCCCATGGCGTATGGTAGTAATGGTTCACATCGGACCACAAAGGAAGTGGGCGGGACTCGCCGACATCCACGCCATTAATCTGTACCTTGAGTTGGTAATTGGCGGCAGTGGCTGAAAGCCCTCCAAAGGTTGAATTTGCGTCAGTAGAGTATGTGTTTCCGTACTGAACACACTGGAAGGCTAGGAACTTGACTGGCTGGGCCAGGGCGAGCTCCTGTACGGCGTTGTTGCCGATGGGAACCCGCTGAACCTGAGTAATCAGGAGATCATGAGTCGCCTGGGCAAAATACTCGCGTTCGGCCTGATCAAGGTACACAAAGTTACACCAGCATTGATAAGACAGAGCTGCGTAAGTTGTTCCAGTGGCGGCTGGAGGCGTGGGCACAAGAGTGCTCGATAAAGTATTAGCCCAGGTGATGCGGATCTCTACATCATGGTACTGAAGAGCCACGAGGGGCAGACTCACTGACCAATCCTTGCAGAAGAAGAACTTCAAGGGATAAAATGAAGATTTCTTGTTTCCAGGTTTTGTTGCATAGTCTTGTCCAGTGTTGGTGTTCAGGTACCTCTGGGACCAATTCTGTGCTCCCACGACCGGCTCGACATCCAGATCGTAATTTGCATCGTGAAGATCGATCACCTGGCCACCTATGAGGAGCTCGATGCGATCAATGACCTGCATCCAATCGAGATTGGGAACCTGAGCGCCGTTGTTATCACGGGCCGTCAGGTACATGTAAGACAAAAGGTCGCCCTTCTTCTCGATACGGATAGTAGAGATGGAACCGGGGAAAGGAACTCCCTGAATAGTCTGGCGCTCTGGAGCTGCTGCGTAGTGCGTGTACCGCTTGTAGTTGGAACGAAAAAAGGAAATTTCGGGCTTTCCAGAAAGCCAAGTGTCCTGGGCACCTGTGGCGACGAGCTGGACGATTCCTCCACTCATTTACTAACTACATCTAGTTTTTTCACACAGTCGCCCACGCGGGAATAGCCAAAGGATTGTTGATGACCTGGTTCCGGGCAATGTTGAGGTTCCTCTGAGAGGCCAGTGGGTTCGGCTCGCTCTTGTTGTTATTGAGACTCCAATTCTCCGGAGGTTTGTAAGGCCCAGCGCCTCCTGCGGCGTGAAGATCCATAGGACCTGGACGGAGCGGGATGGACTCGGCGCGAGTGCGGGTAGCGGCGCCGTTTGCACCTTGAGGATCGGCCCGAACGTTCATACGGCCGCCGTTCGCAGCCCTGTCAGGGTTCACGCGATTTCCAGTCGAGTGAGGAAGGCTCTTGTCAGTCAGGTTTGGATTGTACGCCTGGTAAACTGCGGCATACTGGCCAGGACCCATTTCAAGACCGTCCGTCCTCATTCCAGTCTCCTGGCGAATGGTCGTCTTCCTAGTCTTGATTTGGTCCGGACGACCCTCGGCGGCCCGAATGATACCCTGACCCTGGCCGCTGTTCTGGGCTGGAGGACGGTTCCACGTCTTGGTCACCTTGGCCTGATGGCTCATCTGGCCGTTGATGAGACCATTATCTGGAAAGGCGACACCACCGCTCTGCACAAAGTAGCTGGCCGGACCCTCACCTCCTGGCAGAGTCACGAGCTTCTCCTCATTCACGTTGTTTGGAAGAGCACGGAAAAACTGCTGGAAGCCTCCTATAGCTGGAACGTTCGGAGAGACTCCCAGACCAGGTCCTACGTGTACACGCTCTACTGGCTGAAGGTTGTTCATTTTGTTCGTAACGTTCTCGCGGTCATACAAATCATAGACTGGCTGACCATTGGGGTATCGGTTCGCCATGGGAGAAAAGTCCTGAAGAGAAGGCACGGCCTCCTTGGGGGGGAGGTAATCGTCGCCGATACGACGCCCGAACGAAGGATTGATTGGACGAAGACCAAAAGCGTCGGCCTTCATCCCGGGAGCGCCCGCGACCAAATCAACATCCTTCTTCGTCACCTGATGAGGAGACATAATAGGTACAGTGGTTGCAGGAGCAGGATCAGACTCGCTGAATCTCTGACCCGCAAACACAAGACCGACAATCGCTGCTAGAGCCAACGGGTCCATATTACTTTTAGTTTATATTTTAACCTACGTACTTTACTCGGCCTGGGCCGGACATTGCCGCCCATGGGGTCGGACGAAGATTGAGGTAAGGGACGACAGAAGGGTTTCTTTGATCAAAACGGTTATTCTGGTCGTTGCTGTACGTGCTGATGGGGTCAAACAGACGAACTGGAAAAGGATCCCCGCCAATGTACAAATTCGGAAAGTCGTATGGGGTTTCCGCGTACTGGTTTTTCCACGTGCTGGTTGTCTGAGAACGAAGCCGATCATCTTGTTTTACGACATCCTCGAGCATAATTTGCGCCGGACCTTGCCATATGCGGGGTTGTAGCATCAGCTGATCAGTCATAAGATTACGACCCATTACTGTTTGTGAAGGTTTTTTTTTCGAATGGAGGCAGTAGGCCTCTGTTCATAGACCTCCGATCTGAGCCCTTCGGACTCGTCTCTACCTCCCGTTACCCGCGCGCATCTGCGGGCGCTCTGGGAAGTGGAAACGATCGCTGTCGATATTGGCAACCCCAGAACCATCCTTGGAAAATGGAGCAAACTTGGCCCCGAAAGCACCCTCTGCAAAAGCGGTCTGGTCGTTCGGAATGGTGGTGCTTGCAGGCGTGTAGAAATTTCTCTGGGCCTCTTTTTTATTCTCGAATGGATGAATAAAGTCCCATACGGCTTCAGATTGGGGCTTGACACTTGCGGACCATGCTGCTGGGGGGCGGTCTGGATTGTCTACATAATCAGTCAACAACACATTTCCCATGGGATTATCAATTGTAGGAAGGGTCACGGTGTCACGGGCCCAATAGGGCGCACGTCCTTCACTTTCGGTCGGGCGAATCTTTCCGTCTGGAATCTGATTGTTTACGTAAAGGAAATAAAGAACGGCCAGGACAAGAACTCCAAGAGCGAGTATACGAGCGTCCCGCTTTATGAGGTACAGGATACTCATCGCGTAAATGATAAAACGGGTCGTTGCCGAAACACGTTCTTTGGCTGACTGAAATGATGTTGGCCAAAATTCAAGAAGTTTGTCCTTGCGAAATATATCATGAGGATCCATCTACTATTTACTTTTTACTTTTTTTCTGACGGGAGCCGCTTACTACACGGCGCTGGGAGGCGGGGGAGGAGCAGCTCAGGCCGCCGCCCATCATTCCAGACAGAAGGCCGGACAGCGCCGACGGATCAAATGACCCGCTCTCCGCGCACTTCTTAGCAGCCGCCTCAATCGCCCCGAGCGTCTCTGGAGGGAACATAGAAAGAGTCATTCCGATCATGTACATACCGTTCAGATGGTTCCAAATAGCCTGCTTAGCCTGGTCTGATGCACCGTCCCAGACTGGCGCGAAACGCATTTGCTTTATGAAGGCTGGATCACGAGTCGTAAGACCCTTTGCGTCAATCTTCATAAAGGCATCGAGTGGACCCCGAACGGAAGTATAACGGGCCGCCTCGTAGTCAGCCTTGAAGGCCTTCACGGACTCGTCATCCGGAAAAGCGCTCTCAAGGTCACGAATAAAGTCAGAGTACAGCTCGTTAAAGGCATCCAGGGAACTCATTTTAAAGAATTCTTTTTATTTTTTTAAGTCTCCCTCGCGAGACTTCCTCCTTAGGTATCAAAAAGGTTCCAGACTCACAGACTCCCTGTGTCCAGACCCCTGTGCCACTATAAGGTACACGAGGATGGCCACGAGAACTGCCGGCTTAGCATACTCTGAGTTTGGTGCACTGGCCTTTCCATTCATTTTGTTTTTGGCCATTATATAAGCAACCGTGACAGCGCCTGCGATCAATGCGGCCGTCGCTGGCTGACGAAGGTACTGATCCATTTCTTATTGTTGAGCAGGATTTTTCATAGTCTCTGGCGCGCTCGGAAAGAGTTCCTCTTTGTGAGGAGTCTGAGTGACTGGAGTGACGTTTATAGTCTTGGATCCTCCGGGGGTCTCGTCCGGAGTCGGGAGTCCGGTTTCGTCTATAGGTGTCCCCTCGGCAGGAGGAGGACCTTCAGACGCTTCTAGTGCCGCATCCATATCAGGCTCTTGCTGAGTATCCTGAATGAGGTCTTCTCCAGGCTCTTCTTCGGGCTCATCATCTTGTCCCATGTTGAAATCATCAATATCTTTTGGAAAATAATTGTCCATGATGGCCTCGAGTGGAACGAGGTTCTCTATAGTCTCACGGATGCACTTGGTGAAACGCCTCGTCAGCTCCTCGCGACGCTCGCTCGTAGACTTCTCTTCCGTGATACAATAAGGATCTTCGTAGAGGTCCCGTGCGCACTCAATGAATGAAGTATGGACAAAGACGTCGTTGCTTGGCAACTTTAAATTTATTTTCTTTGAAGATTTATCTATACGGATCGCGCTGAGAATCTTCACGTGGATGACGAATACGGCCGCTATAAGACGGGGGAACAAAGGGCAGGCCTTGAGTATGTTTGCTACGTGCTCTTTGACCTTGACGTTCGACCATTCACCCTTGATCTTACGAAGGTTCTGACGGTAATTTTCAAGGTATTTGCGATCCTTTGTCTCCTTCTTGGTATCTTCCCAAATAGTGACGAGAACCTCAATGATTTCTGGGAGCATCGCATCTACGAGTTTTCTCGAGTAGCGCCTCTCTGCGTCATTGAGAACTTCCATTAGTAATAGTGTACTTTTTACTTCCCGCGGAGTTTCGCAGCAACCTTCTGCATGTTTGCCAGGCCTGCAAAGAGATCGTCTCCTGGTTCGGTCTCGACCCCTTGGGCCGCCCTCGTAGACCTGCCTGACTCCTTGCGGGTCGATTTCAGGTCCCACGTCACTATGTACTGACCTTGTTCAAGACCCTGGGAAACACGATATCCCGAAAGAGTCAGTTGTCTCCTCAGGTACCAGAGGGCCTCTTCATAAGGGTACATAGGAAACCCGAGGACCATCGGAGGAACTTGAAGGATCGCATACTTTTCTCGGCGCTCTACAGCAGCCTGAACTTTTCTTGAAAATTGTTCAAGAATATTTTTATAAGTATTTTTTCGGATGCTCCTCCGTTCTCGTTCTTTCTCGGCAATTTCACTGGCCGATATCATTACTAGAAGCCAGTAGTTTTATGAACCCCTAGTCTACGCGACAACATTCGTCGTACCGGGAAGTTCGCGACTTTGCTGAACGGCCTGTTTGAGCTGAAATCCGAGAGAATCTCGTACGTCCGAGTAACTTTGGTACTTGTCAGGGGTGAAACGTTCGAAAGGTCCGTCTGTAGAAGGAGAACTTGTGCGCGTGTTCCTCAAGAGATTCACTGCTCCATCAGGCGCCACAGTTGCAGTCACATCGTACTGCTCTCCGAAAAATCCCCGAGTATCCAAAAACATGAACCGAGCGTTATAGTTTGTCTCGCCCTGAGGATCCCTGATTGGATTTATAAACACAGTATTTACTGGTTGAAGCCATGGAGCCCCTGCCTGTATCTTTTCTATGATAGCCTGGATTATGCTCCTCGGAACTGATGGAGTGTTGATAGGAGCGACTGGGTCCGCATATTTTGCCGTCAGAGAAGATGTATTCCAGAAAAGGTACGCGGTCAAAAGAGCAACCACCCCAAGAATGGCCACATCAGTCTTCATGTGTTATTACTGTATTTTAAAAAAAATTATAAAGTTTAATGGCGCTACTGGTTTTCAGTGACAAGTGTCAATACTCATTTGAACTTTTAAATTTTATAAAATCTAATCCGACTCTAGGGCCAATGATCAAGTATCATAACGTATCTACGCACGGACGGCCTGCAAACCCTCACGTAAAGAGGGTCCCTACACTTATAACTTCAGAAGGAAATATACTCGTAGGGGGTGAGGTCAGAAACTGGCTCGAGTCTATGATACCCGTGGAGATTGAGAATTGGTCTTCCGGGGGTATTACGTCTGCATCGCTCGACGGAGGTGAAGGAGGACGAGACATGTTTGAACTTGATTCATATGGGATGAGTATGCAGCCTATGCTCACCCCAGAACTCAAGGCAAAGATGACGAAGGACGTAAAGGATGCTTATTCTTCAGGTATTAGCAGTTAAAAGAAATATGTACTTATTCGGAAAGATGCATCTACGCACTATTCAGGCGAATGCTATTAAAGGCATTTTTGAGGTTCTAAAGGACATAATAAACGATGTGAATGTATATTTCGGCCCGGAGGGTCTGAAAATCCTGACACTTGATACCGCCAGAGTCACCTTGGTCCACATGACAATGTCGGCCGAAAATTTTGAAGAATATTCTTGTCCTCAGGAGATTACGGCCGGATTGAATATGGCCAATACGTTCAAACTCCTCAAGTCTGTCGGTCCTTCCGATACACTTACTATGAATATAGAAGGGTCCGAGACTCTTCAGTGTATCATAGAAAATGTGGCAAAAAAGTCAAAGACGACATTCAGTCTAAAACTTTTAGATATTAATGAAGATATTTTAGATGTCCCTGAAATTTCAATGGATGTCATCACGACCATGCCGAGCATAGACTTTCAGAGAGTGGCGCGCGACATGGGAAATCTTTCGTCCGACATGAATGTCTACAGAGACGGTAACCTGCTCGAACTGTCTTGTGAAGGAGACTTTGCAAACCAAAAGACTGTTTTAGAATTTCCGGATTCCTATCCTAAAAAGATTGGAGCGACCTATAACCTCAAATATATCAACATGTTTACCAAGGCGACGGGTCTCTGTTCGAGCGTTCAACTCATGCAAGATTCTTCTGATGAAAATATGCCAATTGTTTTTCGGTACGGAATTGCAAACTTGGGAGACGTAAAGTTCTACTTGGCACCCCGAGTAAACGAAACTTAAAAGTTTTGGTATCGGTTCCCGTAATGGAAGCCAGATTTAACGAAAAGGTACGCGAGTTTCAGTCTAGAATAGAGGGGGCCCAGGGGTCTGAAAAGGGGAGAATAGAGGGTGAAATGTATGAATATATGGCCATGACTGCTCCATTTATAAAGGAATATCACCACGGAGAGTCAGATGCATCTTTAAGTACAAAGAAGGTGGCCGGAATTCAGGTATCGTCGCGCAAGGGGGTCCAGCGCCAGGATATCTACACTTCATATCTCATTCAGGTTGAGGGTCAGCCCGACCCCAAGGTTCGTGCTAGATGCGAAGTGACAATGCCAAACATGGCATGTACAAAGTGTGGAGCTAAATTTTCCAAGTTTATGGATGAAACTCTTAGCGAAGAAATTTGTAAAAATTGTGGGCTGACTGAATTTATTCTTGGAGAAGAGGTTGGATTCAAGGAGGAGCAAGAAATGGAAAAGAATGTGGTCTACTCATACAAGCGTGAAAATCACTTTAATGAATGGGTCAGTCAGTTTCAGGCCAAGGAATCCACGAGTGTTCCCCCAGAAGTTATAGATGAATTGAGGGTTGAATTTAAAAAACAAAAGGTGAAGGATCTTACTGAGATTACTCACGAAAAGGTCAAGGCTCTTCTCAAAAAATTGGGACGCTCGAGATTTTACGAACACGTTCCGTATATAACGACGATTCTCAACGGGATACAGCCTCCGACGATGAGTCAGGACCTGGAGGCCAGGCTCAGACTCATGTTTCACCAGATTCAAAAACCTTTTGAGAAACATCGACCCAAGGACCGAAAGAACTTTTTGTCATATTCTTACGTTTTGTATAAATTTTGTGAGTTGTTGGGAGAGGATGATTTTTTGCCGTGTTTCCCTCTCCTCAAGTCAAAGGAGAAGCTGTACAAGCAGGACGAGATCTGGAAAGGAATTTGTGAAGAATTGCGCTGGCAATTCTTCAAGACAATCTAGTTCTCTTACTCTTCCCGATACGCATGAGGTTCTTTACTCCTTGATGTGGAGATTGTTTGAGACGAAGCATCGCCGCGGCTGCTGAGTTTGCCCGCCGCGCGCTCGCTGCCTCCTTAGCCGCCTTGGCCGCCACGCTATTAGCCTTGCGGGCTATCTTCAGGTACTCCTGCTTCTCCTTGAGAGTCAGGGGCGCGTTAGACTTGCGGACCTTGCTAATGAGACCCTTTACACGTGTCTCCTCAGCTTTTACCAAGTGGCGCTTTTTGTAAGATACATGCGCCTTCTTGAGACGGGTGCCCATGGCCCGTAGACGAGCAACACTCCGGCCCAGAGCTCCTGCGACAGCCTTGGTGCTTCGGCGCGCCACAGAGGCGAGAGCGGACGCTCCCGCGCGCACGGTCCTGACTCCGTGACCTATAGCGTTTTGAATACGCACAATCATATCCAGAGTCTGCCGAACCTTTGTCGCCCCCGCTCTGTACATTGCCGCGATGAGTTTGGCAGAAAACTTGAGGAATATCTTGGCGGTCACTGTCGACATTTTAACCCCTACTCTGGCGATAACCAGAAGGGCCTTGGCAGCAGCGACAACCGGTGGTCCAAAAAGGCGCGCACTCTTCTCAGTAATGTGAAGAGCTAAAAGAACCATCATAGTATAAAATCCAAACTTGGCATAAGGCGTGACCCGTGCGATCAGTTCAGCAACTTCGGCACTTACGGACTCTGCCAAAGCGAGAATTCCGGCGGCCGTCACTGCATTCATCCCCTGTGCCGGCACGTGAACATCCACGCGGGGAGCGCCCGCCCTTTGACCCAGTAATCCAGCGGCAGTTTTAACCACTGTAGCTCCTAGAGCCGCGGCCATCTGCATTCCACCTCCATGACCTCCTGTAATCATAGCCATTTACTTTTTAACAATTTTATATTTTGGATCCGTCTTGAAACGGCTCGCATATTTTGCGCGGACCCACTTGGAATCAGCCTTGTATATACGGCTGGCCCGGGGGAGATGGCCCTTTGTCAATGTGCTGATTGCCACGAGTCGACGAACGACGGCCCGAGGCTCCTCCTTTCCTTTCGTGACTGCTTTGCTCAGGGCCTTGTGGCGATTGGTCATTGCTTCTACCGGGTGGTAGCCGTAACGAGTCAACATGCCCTTCTTGAGGGTACCTATGCGAACTTTGGACTTTCCTGCCGTTCCTACATCATAGGCCGGGACCGCCCTGACACGGGTCCGACTCGCCTTCCGGATGTACGAGTAGGCCTTCCGTCCCTTGCTCGCCTTGACGTAGATTCTCTTCGAACCGTTCTTCCGAATGTGGCCAGTTCGGATTGTGTGCTGCATTTACTAGTGGACAAGATTTTTGTCCGTCGCAGAAGAGACGGAGCCTGTCTGCACTGAAATCAAATATATCCATAGTTGAAGTATCCAACTTGTATGTTTGGACAGAGCTCTTGTGACGCAGACGAAGTGCTGAATTAAATAAATTCATTATAAAACTTGCCAAGGTGTTGGTGGGGCGCGGAGGAGCCTGAGTTGTCTGAATGGCCAGGGTTTCCAAAAAAGGCCTGTCTACAAAAGGCATGAAAGGCACCTCTTCCTGCATGGCTCCGTCGACATATCTCCACGGACCTATGAGGACCGCTGAGAATATCAAAGGAACGGCTATAGACGCAGAGACCACTTCAGTCACGGACTGATTCGGATGGGACTTGTGGGAAAAATATACCGTCTCGCATCTGTCGATACAAAATGCCGACACGTAGAGGTCCACAGGTCGGGCCCTGTACAACTGAGAGAACGTCATGTCCTTCACTCCAAAACTTTTTAAAAATATTGTTTGTAAACTTTTTTGGATCCGTTCAAGTGGTATCAATCCAAAGTGTAACAATAAATTTTTAATGTTTGGTTTCATGACAGCCCTGAGTGGAACCTTCAGGGAAAAATCGAGAATTTCTGGAATGTCGCCCTTAAAGACAACCCAGAGAAGCGCGAGGATGGAGCCCGAGCTGCACCCGCTCACGGCCCTGACATCTGAAGTGTCAATCTGTGACAATTTTCCTAAAAATAAATAAAAAGCCATTGCTCCTGGGCCTATTATGAGATTCTTTGGTCTCATGACCTAGTAGTAGGCTGGAAACAAAATACGGAGATAAGAAAACACCAAGAGAAAAATGAGGCCCTTGCCGACGGTCGTTGTAGGACCATCAAAAGGCATAGGGGCCATTTCTAACATAATTGTAAGAACTCCCGGAACGATAATATCGGCCGTAGTCACGTTGTGCTTAAGGACAAAGCGAATGATGACCCATGAAAGTATAGGAACGATAAGAAAAGCAATTCCTCGTGTTTTGGATGAAATCTGGGTCAGCATGAAAAGTGTGGCGGGCACGGCCACCTTTGGGGCTGCAAGGTCAGGTAACATCTTATTTTAATTCAATATAATATTCAAGCCATGTCTGGAAACTTTGAGGATCAAAGAGTTCCCTGAAATGAAGTTTCCGGTACAGACGCATGACGTCCAGACGAAGTACACAGTCTGACCAGAACCTTTCGGCTTCGTGAATAATCTGGGTATACTCTGCAACCCCATATCGGTGCTTTACACGATGGCACCCGTCGTAGACAAATTCTTGAATACGCACGACATCTCCATAAATCTCATCACTGTACAGAGCCTCAAAATCCTCTGGATGTAAAGGCTCTGGGCTCTCTTCACAGTCAGAGTCGGAGGCTGAAACCTCCTGGTCTGGCCGCCTGAACAGAGCGTCACGCGAATACTCGTCACCGAGTCCCATTTTTAATTGTTAGTATAGAGACGCTCCCCTTTAATCAATGTCAATACAGAGCATGTGTGAGGACCTCCAAAACGCTTTTCAATAACTCATCTTGCGAGGACCCCAAAACGTTTCATCCGGCCCGACCTATCAGGGCGAACACGGAGTCTCCTGTAGCCTGATGAACTCCTGAGAGTCATCCAGGCCAGCGCAAGAACAAGAGAGAAGATTATCAATGATAAGATCTTCATTACTTATTAAACTTATTTTTTTTCATTTTTGAGACCAGTCACGCTAACAGACGAAACATCTTTGGTCGGCTGGGCCGCCTCTATCGCCTCTATCGCCTGATCGACCCGAGCACCATCGTTATTGAAAAAGTTCAAAAGGCCAGTGCGTATAACTTGCTTCGTGATGGCTCCTTTGGATGTCTTTTTCTTGAGATTGACCTTTACAGTGTCTTTTACCTTGACAGTGTCAATGTCATTCTCAGTCATGTGCTGAGTGATCTGGGTCTTGAGTTCCTTCTCGCGCTTGTTGAGTGCTGAAAGGTCCTGACGAGCAGCAGCGAGCGTGAGTTTCAAAGAGATCCATTCCTTCATGGCTTCAGAGAAATCCATTTGTTATTGTTTGCGAAAGAAATGAATGAGACTGTACGCGTTTAACGCCGACGGCGTCTGTGGTGCCTGTCATCGTCATCATCGTCGTCGGCACGGTTGAGAGGGGCCGTCGTAGGTTTCGTAGTGACTGCGGGAACAGGCGTGGTTTGTGCGAGATTTGCAGATTTAGCCACCATGGAAGTCGTTGGTGTTGTGTTTGTCATTGTAGTGACGGAAGTGGCTCCTGGCATCGTCTTGACGGGCACCACGCTGGTAACTGTGGAAGGTGTGGAGCTGGTCATCGTCTTGACGGGCACCATGGTAACTGTGGAAGGTGTTGACCCATACATCGTCTTGACGGGCACTACGCTGGTAACTGCGGAAGGTGTTGACCCATACATCGTCTTGACGGGCACTACGCTGGTAACTGCGGAAGGTGTTGACCCATACATCGTCTTGACGGGCACCATGGTAACTGTGGAAGGGGTGGAGCTGGTCATCGTCTTGACGGGCACCATGGTAACTGTGGCAGGGGTGGAGCTGGTCATCGTCTTGACGGGCACTGTTCCTGGCGCATCATAGCCTGATGACCGATTGAGGGTCATCCACGCTAGTATGATGACGAGAGCAAAGACTACCCACGGGAGAATCTTACTCAACTTCATTACTTATTAAATTTATTTTTTTTTCAAACATGTAGACTTTAAAAGTTACATATATTCTGGGCTTATCTCGAAGTGAGGGCGCATGGTATCCGGAGGAATTGTGCTAAGGTTAAAGATGGATACTGGGGTCCTTGGGTTGATGGGCTCTGAGCGGAAGTCGCGGTTGGCATTACGGAGAACGCCGCCAATCGTCTCTGGGTAGCCAATCTGGCTGCGGGGATCCAGGTAGTTCTGACCCTTGAGGATCGCGTCTGGGGCAAACTTACCAAAATCTTCCATTGTCGTAATTTCACGAGGGATGAGACCCGCCGCGCTCACGTCATAATCAGTGCTGTTTGCGGCCATAAGTCCAGCGGGGGCCGCGTTGTACGTAGCACCTGGACGGTCTAGGTCACTTCCCTGGATACCTGATGCGTAGTAACTAGACCTGGGCATGAAAAGAGCGGCCAAAAGTACCACAAGTAGGACAATCGCCACGACAGTCTTGCGTGAAGGCATTTGTTATTATGAGCATACTTTTTTCTGGAGTCAGTCGACATAATCTGTAGGATCATCCTCGGCGACCTCATCCTCATCCTCAAACATATACTGTGTTGGAAAGGATTGAGGTCGGGCACCTCCTCGGAGACGGGCCTGGACAACACGCCAGACCGGGCCAAAGGACTTCTTGAGGAACCACAGGCCGGCCAGCTCGACAAATAGATCGCACTGGGCTCCTGGCTCCACGGCGGAAAGATCAATTGGCTCCTTCTGGCTGTTGAACGCCTTTGTTACAACCTCGCCCTTGAGCTTGGCAAGGCTGGCGTTCAGACATCCTTCTGTGACGCTCCCCTGATATGCTCCCTGAATAGTCTCGTCGCTCAGCTCACGGCCGAACCAGGCCACCTTGGATTTCTTGGCCTCCTCGACAATCTGGTCATCGATAGATGAAAACTTCTCGGAGTACTCTGGTACCTCGATAGTGATAGATGATGTCAGACCCTCCTGGACCTTTACGTTTTTCAGCTGAAACATCTGACCGGTAATTTTAAGAAAGTAACGACCATCGGGCAACTTCTGAGGCGACGCAAACTCCATTATAAATTATTAACTAAAATATTCTTTAAGAGTAATGTGCAGCTGTCTCCCAGGTCCTACTGGGACATTCTGCGGATGGATAGGAAAGGCAGACGGAATCGTACGTCCCTGTGATCCTGGGTCTTGCCAGCCCTCTTGCGACGGACCTCCTCCTTCCAGTTTGAGTCAATACCAAGCTACGACTGGAGTAGGCCTTCCTCCTGGGTTTGGTCTGAATCTGATGACGAGCGAACGGGCAACAAAATTTAAACTTGAATCAGACTTTGAAACTCTTCAACCAAATTACGGACCTCCTTATCATCGCCGCTTCTTTTGGTTACTTTTTCTCACAGGAGTCATGGTTCTCATGTCCGTGTTCCTCATATAAAGACTCGGGCCCCGTGTATAATAGAAATGGCCACTCTTGATTCTATCGCTCTCGACATTGCTGCCCTACAGAAGGACCTGAAGGCCCTGCGGAAGATGGTCCGCAAGGTCATCGGAGACATTGAGGATCCGACTGGTGAGAAGAAGGAGGCTCGCACGAAGAACAACGGTTTCAACAAGCCCCAGGTTGTCACGCAGGCTCTTCGTTCTTTCCTGAACCTTGGGGCCGACGAGATGATTTCTCGCTCCCAGGTGACCAGGGCAGTAAACGCTTACGTGACTGAGAAGGAGCTGAAGAAGGGCCAGAACATTACCCTTGATGCCCCTCTTCAGGCTCTGCTGAACCCTCCCGAGGGCACGCAGATTACCTTCCTGAACATTCAGAAGTTCCTGAACCAGCACTACGTGAAGCAGGACAAGCCCGCTCCTCCTCCCAAGGAGACCAAGGAGCCAGTGGCCGAGAAGCCGGCGCGTCCAAAGGTTAAGAAGTCATCTTCGGCTTAAAAATATAATATGTGTAATAAGAAAACATGGAGGCCATTCCTGGTCCTCCCAGAAGTGTACTGGATACACTTGTGGGAACCAAGGTGAAAAATACAAACTATTATATTAGAGCATTTACCCATAAATCAGCGCTCAAGCGATATGAAGGCCTTTCGTCCTCTTACGAAACGCTCGAATTTATGGGTGATTCTGTCCTCGGCTTTGTAGTCACAAAGTGGCTTTTTGATCGTCACGAAAAGGAACAAGAGGGGTTCCTGACCAAGGCTCGTACGAAGATGGTCAGGGGTACTACGTTGTGTGAGATTGCCAAGGAGCTGGGTTTTGACAAATGGATCCTCATGGACGAAAAAGGTATAAGGAACGGATGGAACACAAACCCCAAGATTCTCGAGGATGTCTTTGAGGCTTTTGTAGGCGCTATATACCTCGACCTTGGGATGATTTATGCAAAACAATTTATTTTAAAATCTTTTGAAAAAATTGAGACTGACGTAAACTTTGACGACAACTACAAAGACCAGCTGATGAGGTGGTGTCAGGCTGAGAAGATTGACTTGCCCGAGTACAAAGTTGAGGGAAATGTGAATGGAATTTTTGCAGTGTCCCTAATAGTAGATGGAGCAAAAATGGGGTGCGGGTACGCAAGTACCAAAAAACAGGCTGAACAAAACGCCGCCGAACTCTTACTTAAGACGGACAAGCGGTTTAAGAAGAATGGAGCCAAGAGTAGCGGAACTTCTGAACCGCACGTACTTTGAGCAAAGGAGTGAAGAATGGCTCTCTCTTCGCGAAAATATGTTGACGGCCAGTGACGTCGCGAGCGCCCTGGGGCACAATCGCTACGAAAAACCAGATGATCTTTTGGCCAAAAAAGTTTTGAAAAAAGCTTGGGCAGGGAACGCAGCCACGGCTCACGGAACGCTCCTGGAGCCTGTCGCCCGTGATTTGTACGACGCACGGACCGGCCGCAAGACCCACGAGATTGGCCTGGTCCAGCACCCAAAGTACCCTTTTCTTGGCGGGTCAGCCGATGGCATTACTGAAGACGGTCTCTTGGTCGAGATCAAGTGTCCTTTGACTCGCAAAATTGAGGACAAGGTCCCAGAACACTATCTCCCTCAAATTCAACTTTTGTTGGAAATTTTAGACTTTGAGGATTGTGATTTTGTTCAGTACCGTCCAGCGACCGTCACTCACGTGAAGACCAAGGGCCCTTGTGAAGAAAACGGAAGTCCTCCTCGTTTCGCCGAAGTTCCTGTTCCTGAAATTTTTATGGTCACTCGCGTCAAGAGAGACCGATCGTGGTTCGAAAACCATATCAAGACTATGCAGGTGTTCTGGGACCGTGTAGAAAATGCTAGAAAAAACGGGTTATGTGAAGTCGTGTGGGACGAGCCATACGTACAACAAATACATTGTGAAGTGGTAGAAGATGAACCCCAAGACTGTTTACAAGTGCCCGCACAAGCCCAAGTTTCTGACGTGCAAGGAATGTCAAGTGAATTTCTGTGCGAGGTGCATTCAGCTTGAGGTTCATGATTGCCCCAACCTGGAAACACGTTCCAAAAATGAAAAAAATATTTTGTCTGAAAAGCTCGTAAAAGTGGTGGCACCAAAGGTGATCAAGATTTGAATTTTGTAAGATAGATGGCGGCTGCCGCCAGAACAATCACGAGAATGAGTGGACTGGGCGAGGACGTACCACGCCGTCTCATAAAGTCTGGAAGTTTTTGAGACCCGATAAAGTCTTTATCATAGACATAGTTAAAGTTGAGATCTGGGCGGACCCACGAGAGTTTCCCATCGTTCCGCTCGTACTTGCGGGCCGGAAAGGAGGGGAAAGGAGCTGTAGGCTTACCGGGCATGGTATTGAACCACATGTTGCTCGCGTCACTCAGGGCCATCACGTTAAAGTCCTTGAGATCGCGGTTCGTGTCGAGACGATCGCTAGGAGTATTGTCGTAAGGACGCGTGAAGGTTCCGTCTGGCTGCCAGTTGTGCGACCCATCGCTTGACACGCCATACGTTCCCGTCCAGGTGTACGGGTTGAAGCGGTTTATGCTCAGGTCATCATCTAGCATAAGCGCTGTGGCCATTAATAGACGCCGACATTTTTTGTATCCTGGTAGACTTTTCCCTGGACCTTTTCACGATGAAGAGCCCACATTTGATCCAGATCTATATTCAGCATACCCGCTAATTGAAATAAATAACTGAAAACGTCGCCCATCTCCTGAGTCACGTCCGTACCCTTGTCTTTTTTGAGTCCTGTCTTGCGATAAGTCCTTAGCATTTGACGTATCGCACTGGCCAACTCGCCATTTTCTTCAGTGTAAAGCATCCATACTGTGCTTACAGTCGCCTTGTCCCACCCTTTGTGTCTACACATTTTCATAGTTTCATCACGATACTGATTCATCTTAGACTAAAAGTTCAGTTTCTGTTTATCTGGGCAAGAGGCTTGCGAAACCTGATGACCAAGAAGATACATGCAAAGAGAATAATCATTTCGGACGCCAATTTCCAGTTTTCTACAGTCTCTTTACTGGCTCCCCTCGCCAGGGCCCTTGGTTCCACGACCGCGTTACTGAAGAGTCGTACGGCCCGATCGATGGCGAAGAAAATGAAGAATCCTATGAGAATGTCATCAAGGGCTTTCATCTACTAGAACCCAAACTTAAAGTTCTGGGGAAGTTTGTTGCCGTATGTACTGGTGCTGGTGGGGCGCATCTCTGGGACCGGATTTGCCATGATGTCCCTAATATACACGAGCTGCTGAAGAACCCCTGATTCGACCGTCTGTGAAGCCTCAGTGACGACCGCTCGGTTCATTGCGTCGAGTTGACTTTTGACGTTGGTATAAGGGTCTCCACGCATATTCACAAACACCTTCTTCATCAAAAACTGAAGATCGGCATCATTCTGGCGGTCGATTGTGTACCCGGTGGTCGCCTGAATATTTCTGATGATTGCCTGATGAATTTGTTCTCTGTTAAAGTCTGAAAAAAAAGCAGTGTCTAGCGGCGTAGGCAGATACTTGGTCGCCATTACTACTGGTTGGTATAAAAAAATAGACTCCTTGTAATGCAAATGAAGGTCTTCAAGCGTGATGGCTCTACGGAGGAGATGCTCTTTGACAAGGTTACTCAGAGGATCCGCAAACTCTGTACCGGCCTGGATGTAGCGCCCGACCGAGTCGCCCAGAAAGTCTTTTCAAATATGTACGACGGAATTCACACAAGTGAGATTGATTCTCTGAGTGCCGACGTGGCCATAGATCTTATGACGGAGAACCCTGATTACGAGACTCTCGCGACCCGGCTGACCGTAAGCAACATGCACAAGACGAGCCCCAAGTGTTTTTCGGACTGTGCTTTGGTTCTGTATCAAAAAGGGCTCGTGAGTGACGAGTTTATCAAAGATGTAAAGTTAGAACTGGATTCGATCATCCTTCACGAAAAAGATTACTCATATGGATTTTTTGGTCTCAAGACCCTCCAGAGGAGCTACTTACTTCCAGGGGAGACCCCTCAATATATGCTCATGCGCGTCGCCCTGGGTATTCACGGTCAAGATACAGAGCACGTGAAAGAGTCCTACAAGCTCATGTCCGAAAAGTACTTTACGCACGCGACCCCTACCCTTTTCAACGCAGGATCGAAGAATCCACAAATGTCCAGTTGCTTCTTGGTCGCCATGAAGGAGGATTCGGTTAACGGAATTTTTGAGACACTAAAGGAGTGTGCCCAAATTTCTAAATGGTCGGGGGGTATAGGCATTCACTGCTCGAACATCCGGGCCAACGGTTCAGTCATCAAAGGGACCAACGGAAAATCGGATGGAATAATTCCAATGCTTCGAGTCTTCAATAATACAGCAAGGTACATCAATCAGGGGGGTGGAAAACGCAAGGGATCCTTTGCGTTTTACCTCGAGCCGTGGCACGCAGACGTAATGGAGTTTTTGGATCTGCGTCTCAATCAGGGTGACGAAGAGTCCAGGTGTCGCGACCTTTTCACGGCCCTCTGGATCCCTGACCTGTTCATGAAGGCCATAGAGTCCGATTCTGACTGGCACCTGATGTGTCCGAGCGAGTGCCCTGGTCTCCAAGATGTCTACGGCTCAGACTTTGAAAAACTTTATAAAAAATATATTGATGAAGGAAAATTCATAAAGGTCCTAAAGGCCAGACAAGTCTGGGACTCGATCCTTCGGTCCCAGATAGAGACCGGGACTCCTTATATGTGCTACAAGGACTCGGTCAATGTAAAGTCTAACCAGAAGAATATAGGCCCCGTCAAGTCGAGTAACCTTTGTACCGAAATCATGGAGGTATCGGGACCCGACGAAACGGCCGTGTGTAATCTGGCTAGCATCTCTTTGCCCGAGTTTGTGACTGCAGGTGGGGACTTTTCATACAAGAAACTTCACGACGTAGTCAGGGTCATCACGAGGAACCTGAATCGCGTCATCGACCGGAACTGTTATCCGACCGAACCTGCAAAGAGATCCAACCTGAAACACCGGCCGATCGGTATAGGAGTCCAGGGACTTGCAGACGTGTTTATGATGCTCGGGCTTTCTTTCGACGAGCCAAATGCCCGAAATCTCAATCGAGCAATCTTTGAAATAATTTATTACGCGGCTCTGACCGAGTCGTGCGAGTTGGCCAAGGAGGAGGGATCTTACGAAACCTACGAAGGGTCTCCAGCGTCTCAGGGAGTTCTCCAGTTTGACCTTTGGAATCAAGTTCCGGAGATGTGCGATTGGAATTTTCTGAAGAAAAAAATCAAGGAACACGGTCTCAGGAACTCTTTGCTTGTCGCGCCCATGCCGACCGCCTCCACGGCCCAGATTCTCGGGAACAACGAGGCGTTCGAGCCCTACACGACCAACCTGTACCTGAGGAGAACTCTGGCCGGAGAGTTTGTCATGATCAACAAACACCTCGTGAAAGATCTTCAAAAGTTGGGTCTTTGGTCAAAGCACGTGAAGGACCAGATTATCGCAGCCAACGGGTCTGTCCAAGACCTCCAGGGACTTTCTGAAAAGTTGAAGAATGTGTACAGAACCTCCTGGGAAATTCCTCAAAAGAGCCTGATAGACATGTCGGCCGACCGAGGGGCTTTCATAGACCAGTCGCAATCACTCAATATTTTCATGGAGAATCCTTCGATGGCCAAGTTGAGCTCTATGCACATGTACGGATGGAAGAAGGGACTAAAAACAGGTATGTACTATCTTCGGACCAGGTCAAAGGCCCAGCCAATCAAATTTACTATAGACCCTGCAGTCCTTGCATGTTCGCGTGAAAACCCGGAAAGTTGTTCGATGTGCTCCGGTTAAACAAAATAAATTTAAATAAACAATGGAAGAATGTTGGAAGGATCTTCCGAACGATCTTGTATTTTACATAGTGGATCTTTCTGGAGATATAGACCTTCGGAGAGCCTTTGGCTTCCTGCCCCGAAAACTTTCGCCTGAAAGAATTCTCGGTCTTCATTTTCTTTTAAATTCTCACGATGGTCTCGTGTATAACATGGATACGAAATCTCTTCACATACTCAGGATACCAGGGGTCTACGTAGTACGACGACCCATAGAACTTGACTATGTGGATAGATGGGCCTGGATGTTCAACGCTCTAGAAGAATCACATACTATAGAAATTTCATGTTCTTCAGGGAGATACTGTTTTGTCCCAGACGCAAGGGATCCTTTTTATACAGAATTAAAAGTTCTCCTGAAAGGATCTGGAATGGCTACCCTCTTGTCCAGTACACTGTGAAGCGGCCCTTTTTGACTGGTACAATTTTTGTGAAAATTGTAAATCGGCCTTTTTTAGTTTTTGAATAAACATTTGGAGATTTCTTTTTTGGTGAATAAACTGTAAATCTTCCCAATTGTTTTTTTGTGTACTTGGTCGGTGAAGGAGACTTTCTGTTTTTAACAGGGAAAACACTCACAGGTGGTGAAGGTGACTCACGGATCGTATTGAGGCCAGAAGGGCGCCGAGAAAGTTTCGCAGTATAGGTACTCAGTGACTGACCTCTGTAAGTATAAGGCATCTTACTTAAAACGAACAAACAAAATAATATAAAGATGCCCAAGTGGAACGAAGTAAACATGGATTGCGTACAGGTCGAAAATGGCCGGGGTCGGCCAAAGTTTGGTCTCGACGGAGGGCCTCTAAAGTTTCAACTTCCTCGTGGAACGTGCCAATGGGGGTACAATCCCGAGTACAAGTCTTTTCAGGTGAGCATATGTGACCCTTCATTTATTACATGGTTCAGGGCTCTCGAGCAGAAGCTTTGCTCGGACGTTCCTTACCGTTCGAACCTGAAGGATGGTCAGTTGCGCATGAAGGCTGACGATTCTACTCTGTTTTTCGGACCAGACGGAGTCCTTTTGGCAGACGGGCCAGAACGCATGAAAGGGGCGGACGTTTCATGCATTATGGAAATTTCTGGTTCCTATTTTTTTCAAGATGTGTATGGCTTGACGTGCCGCGCGTCTCAGGTGCGAATTTGGAACGAGGTGTTCGGTGCAGAATCGGACTTGGGATCGCCTCCTGCTGTTATAAATCGACGGGCTCTTTTGGATGATTGAGACGGGACCATGGGTCCCAGATCACATAAGCCCCTTGGCCGTCTTGTAGAGCTCCGAGCCCTTTTTCGGGAAAGCCATCTCCCCCTTTGGAATGCCCAGTTCCTTCTTTGCCTTGATGACCGCCTTTATCCATGGGTTGGCCTTTCCACCCTTGGCCTTGTCTTTGCTGACAATCTCACCCGTCTTGGGATTTTTCTTGAGATCTTTCTTTACGAGACCGCCGGTCGTGTGATGAGCCGTTCCGTTCATCACCTGAGCGCGCGAACCAACTGCCTGAGTATGCGTCATTTATTCTTTACTTTTATTTTATTGTGGAGCCCAAGGGTGCTGGATAACCGATGCGGCGTCGCCCGCCCACCGAAACCTATCTGACATATCTTCTGGGGGATAACTTACTACGAAACGCGACTTTGAAAAAAGGGAAAAATAGACAAGAAGAAGGATAAGGGATACTAACAGGATCCTCATTACAATTACACACTAAAAATCTTACGAACTGCCCTGGCCGTCACCCCGCCCTTGAGGGAGGTGGGGAGTTGAACCCTGATTCTTTCGTCGGCAAGAACTTCTGCACATACCGCTTGTTTGTGGCCCTGGAGCTCGATGATCGACTGCTCAATGCTTGGAAGGCCCGACTCTGATTCTGCATAAATGAGCTTCTTGACCCAGACCTTTTGTGTCTGCCCGTTTCTGTGAGCCCGAGCTATCGCCTGAAGCTCCGTGGCTGGATTCCAAGCCGGGCAGGTTATGTAGACCCTTGTGGCCGACTGAAGATTCAGCCCGACGCCTCCCGCCTTGATCTGAATCAGGAACACAGGGGCTGGTCGAACTTGACTTTTTTGAAACTGCTCGATTCTCTCAGACCTCTTCAAGGTGTCGATAGAGCCGTCTATCCTGAAAACAGGGATTCCGGCTGCGTGGAGACGCTCTTGAATTTCGTCCATCTCGCCCATAAACTGGCCAAAGACGAGAGATTTTTCTTCTGGGTGTTCTCTGATCATCCGCATCAGAGTATCGATCTTGACGGACCCCCCTGTCCACGCCACCGGGTCGCTCTTTTCCTTGATGGCCATACCATCCAGGTACAACTGAGGCCAGGCCATAACCTGCCTGACTCGCAGGAGACACTCGATGAGTTCCATCTGGTGGATATTTTGCTGACCTTCTGCGAAAATCTCCTCGACCGTTTCTTGGCTCTTCCTGTAAACCTCCCGGTAAATAGAGAGCTCTTCCGGGTTCATCTGAAGTTCGACCGTCTCTATGTCGCAGGGAGGGAGCGTGAATCGCTCGCAATCCTGCTTTGTTCTTCTCAAGAGGTACTTTGTCCTGATTTCGTTAGTGTAGCACTGGATATGGTTTTTCGGGATTCCGACAAAGGAACCGAGAGTCACAAAGTCGCGAATTGAGTTGAAGATGGGGGTACCCGTCACGACCCACCGGATTCGTCCGGGAAGAACTCTGGCCGCAATGGTCGACTTTGCCTTTTGGTTTCGAACTTCGTGACCTTCGTCGAGAATGACTCTATTCCACTCCACGCTGATCAAAGGACACACAGGCCCTCCTTTTCGCTGAGGAAGGACCGAATAGGGAGCGATAGTCACTTGAGCATCAGGGTTCACACTTCTCTTCGGCCCATCAAACAAATGAACTGAAAGGTGCGGGGCAAACTTGGTAATCTCAGCCTGCCACTGCGTCACGATGGATTTGGGAACTATGATTAGAGTCCTTGGAACTGGGTTGGCTATCATAGTCGCCACGAGTTGGACCGTCTTTCCCAGGCCCATCTCATCGCAGAGGAAGCCTCCCGGGTAGTCACTGGCGCGCTCGCGACTCAGGAGCCACTTGACGCCATCGCGCTGGTGCTTAAGGAGACGACCTTGGAGAGCCATTGTTTTTTTGTAGAATTCCTGGTGTCGAACATTGTGACCATAGACACAAAACCTTTTTTCGCGGACCCTAGTAGGAATGGCCCAAGACGAGGCTCTTGTAAAACTTCTTGCGCAAAAGTTTAAAAACCTCTCACTCGGCCAAATGAAGCAAGAGATTAGAGCAATGCCGCCAGGGAATCAAGCCGCGGGAGTCGCCGCGGCCGGAGCCGTCGTTCCAAAACAAAGTTTTAAAAATATTTTATTAGAGTTTCCTTCAAAGTTGGCAGCATCTTTAAAACTTTTGCTTTCCAAGAGTTCTCCGGCGACTCGGCAAGCGCAAGAGGCGGGAGCCGAGGCAACCTTGGAAGTGGTCGCTTCACGGACGAGTCGTTTGGCTTGTACAGTTACAGGCCTCGTTTCAAAAGTATACGAACAAATAGAAAGTTCTTTGGGACACTTGCCAGCACTGTCTATACTCGGACAGACTTCGGGCAGAGTACCCATCTGGAGCGAACGGTACGGTCGCGTCACGCCACAGTTTCTCGAAAAGTTGATTAATAAGGTTGGTCCCGTAAAAGCTTCTAAATTTTTAGGAGAGTTAGGAAGTCGACGTTTTCCCAGGGTTCCGGCCCTCCCAGAGAGGTACGAGGACAAAGACTGGAAATCTTTGTCGAGCATTCTGCCACCAAATGTTTTAGAAAATTTAAAAAAATATACTCGTTCCACAACTCCGAGAGTATCTATGAATAACTCGAGATACACGGTACGATCAAATTCTCTACTCAAGAAGCTCGTGGAGGCTGGAGTGTCCCCGGATGTCGCCAAGCAAGCGTCTCACGTGCTTGCTTCGAGCGGTTCACGCATAAATTGGTCCAGCCCCCCTGTAAAAAAATACTCTGCTGACAGTAGTATAATGAGTAACGTATTTAAGATGGTATCTCGTATGCGTTCTCGCTCAGCTATACAGGCAGCCCTGAAAGAACTTGAAAATAGAGGAGTTCATCCCGCATGGGTATCTTCGATCAGACTGCGTCTCACGACGGCTAAAACACAAAACAATATTAATAAAATTTCACAAGATTTTGCAAATGCTGTAGCCAGGCAGGCTTCAGGGAATACTGCAGGTGCCCAAAGAGCGGCGGTTGGTCCAGGGCTTCCAGTAGCTCCCGGAGGGAAGATAAACCAGAACTGGTTAAAGGAGGTTGGAAATAAAAATTTAGAAAATATGTCGATAGAAACTCTCGTTGGCCTGCGTCGCAAGTACCCTTCAAAAAAGGAGGAGATTGACCGGGCCCTGGGTCCCAAGGTCGAGAGTCTCTTGAGCCGAAACAGCCGGTACGGAACAAGCGGTATAAAGACTGTTCTGAAACTCATGAAGAACGCCCCGAACCTTCCAGGAAAGGATCGAGTCTATGATCTCTTGGAGACACGGATACAAGACATTGAGTACGATGCGCGTAACAATCCAGTCTCGGCCAAGGAAAAGTTGCGTCGTTTCAAGTCGGCTATAGGCTACACAGGGGGTCTCTTTGCGAACCGAAATATAGGTCGTATTTTCTCCAATGCCGAGGCTGAGTACAACAGAAAAATAGCAGATAATAGAAGGAGAAAAATGAATGAGAACAGAAACCGCCGTGGGCTCCCGCCCCTTCCCAACACCCGTAGGATGCCCAATTATTCAGGTGCCCCTCTCGGAAATGAAGGTGTTTTCCGCCCTCCTCCAAATCAGCCTGCGCTAAATCTCCGAGCTCCGCCCAACATGGCTCCTCCTCTGAACACAGGCGAGGTCAAGGCTATCAACAACATTGGGGGTCCCAACAAGGCTCTGAACCTCGTGCAGAACGCGGGAGGCCCGAACAACGTCCTCAGGGCGGCGAATCAGATCAAAGAGGCAGGGGGGTCTCCTGAACTGGCCATAGCCAAAGGAGCCAATGCAAAAAATGTACGGATAGTTCTTCAGCTTGGAGGAGCAAATAACGCTGCAAAGGTGGCCACGGCCGTCCCAAAACTCCGCAAGCGCCGACGATCCAAAAAGGCAAAAAAGACAAAGACCAAGGGACGTCCCAAAGTAACGGCCATAAAGAAGCTCCTGCGTTCCCTGCCGAAGAAGAAGCTCTTGTCTGTCCTGCCCAAGTCAAACAAAGTGGCTCTGGCCAACAAAAACAAGGCCAACGTTGCCACCAGGGTCACAAGTTATCTGACTGGTCGGACGAAGAAGAAGTGAGGTTCTGTGCCCAGGGGCCTTAAAGACCTCGGTGGCTCTTTAACAAGAAAACAAGATGGAAGACACCTTCCGCTACATCCTCACGCTCGACGAGGTCAAGAAGGCTCACCCAGAGTCTTCATGGGTCCGCATCACGACCGTGACGATGATTGCCAAGTTTGAGAGAGACATAGATCTACCAGCTTTTCGTGAAAAATTCAAACCCATATGTATTCGCTCAAAAGGATCAAAATTTGGAGGATTCACGTGGGACATGAAAAAGACTACATTTTATAACCAAGTAACCATCTTCACGAGAGATCAATATTCCAACAAAAGCATAAAACTCTTTCCGAACGGCTCGGTCCAGGTTGCCGGATGTTCAGACCTTTTGGACTGTAGGAGAATAGCCCGCGAAGTTGACTTTATAGTGAACACTGTCTTGTCCGGTCCAGAACCGAATAGACTCAAGCTGGATACAATCAGCGTGAAGATGATTAACACAAATTTTTCTTTAAATTATTCAGTGGCCCTGAACAAGGTTATTCAGCATTTCAGCCAGGCTCGAATCCCTTCGAAAGATCCCGACGAGCCTGACGGAAACTTTCTGGTCACCTTTGACCCCGACCGATACTCAGCCGTGAAGATCAAGTTCTGCCCGGCCCCAGGAATGAAGAGAGTCACGGCCAGTATCTTTTCGACTGGAAAAATTATCGTCACCGGGGCCCAGACTCTCAAAGAGATTGCCTTGGCTTATAAGATTCTTAATCAAAACCTTGGACAGTCTATGCGCATCGGCTGTTCAGAAAAAAAGGATTCGTTCGATACAATCCTAGGCCACAAGTTTAGCGTTTGGGTCACGAAGCTTCAGGAGAAGGGCCTGAAAGCCTGGAGGTCGTGATCGGGTCGGTCTCCAGCCTTTTTTCCTCGGCCTATACTAAATGTCTACGAGACTTGGAATGGGCGAAGGCCGATGTTTGACGTCCTATCTTTCTAATAGACAGACCAACGACGTCATCATGGCTCGTAATGGTATCCAGTACGCCGACAACTACCACTTCCGCCAGTTTCTTCAGAAGGGAGGCGTGCAGTCTCTGAACCTGCCTTTCCGTGATGCTGCGTGTGGTGCTCCAGTTCCAGACGGCACCTCGGCTTTAAAAAATGGCAACCTTAATTTTAAATGAAGATAGTCATTGACGGAAATATAGGCTCGGGGAAGACGACCCAACTTCTTCTTCTCCAGAGAATCGGGGGAATTGTTTACAAGGAACCCATTGAAGAATGGCCGCTCAAGGAGTTTTACGAAGATCCGAAAAAGGGGATTTTCCCTTTACAGATGGCTGTCCTCAGGACTGTCTGTGATAAGGGGCCGGGGATCTATGAGCGCTCTCTCCTCAGTTCCAGATGGGTATTTTGGGAGTGGGCCAAGGCGAAGAATCTCGTAGAGCATGAAAAGACGTATGAATATTTTTATGAAAGGCACACGTGGTCCCCCGATCTTTACATTTTTATAGATAAACCCCCGTCCGATTGTCATAGACACATTAGTTCTCGTCGCCAGGTGGGAGATGACAAAGTGAGCCTAGAGTATCTCAAGGAACTGGACATGTTGTACAAAGATCTCTTGGAAAAGATAGAATGTCCTATTCATATTATGGATGGGACGCGCCGGCCCGAAGAGATTCATGCCGAAATTTTACATATTATAAATAATAATGAGCGCTCAGAGGTGCTCTTCTGTGACGGCGCAGGGGACCAAGTGCAAAAACTTGGCGAGCCACGAAGGAAAGTGCGCGGCGCACCTTGCCCAGACATGTGCAGTGTGTCTTGAAGACATCTCTAGGAGCTCGCAGAAACGCCTCTCGTGTAAACATGTGTTTCATACCAAGTGTATCTTCACCTGGTTTGAAACTTCTGATGAATGTCCCCTGTGTAAGACTGAGCAGGACGCAGACCCCATAATTGTCTTTAAGCATCATGTAGAGGAGAACATGCGACTAAAGTACAGAGATGCGATCAAGTCTCTCGAGACCGACTTGGCCCGAGCGCGCCGTGCCTAAGAAAACTTTATAAAGTATATATTCTATGGAAACGTGCACGGGTCTCACGGCGTCAGGAGCCCGATGCAAGATACGACCCGGGGCCGGGCAGACCCAGTGTCATTTACACAGGGAAAATCCGAATCAATGTTCGGTCTGTCTTCATGGCCTCGCACGGTCCACTCGGACCTTGCCGTGTGGTCACGAGTTTCATCTCAAGTGTGTAGACCGCTGGAAAAGAACATGCAGGGGAGATCCTACGTGCCCTATGTGCAGAGCACCCTTTGATTTACCAAATTATAGAATTAGAATAATAGTAGATCGTGTCGCCGAAGGAACACACGAGGTGCGATCGTACGTGACGTCAAACATCCAGACCATACGGGACGAGTTTGGTCTGGATCTTCGAGTCTTGGAAGCTCATGAAGAAGCGAGTCTTAATATACTTTTTGAAATTGAAGATAATGAAAATTTAGAAGAAGTTTTCAGGACGCTAGGAGTTCCTGGATGATCCAGTACTTGCAGCACCCCGTCTTACGGCGTAAGCCGCACAAAACTTTGTATAGTGAAATCCCGGATGCCATTTTCGATCTGATTTCCTCGGATCGACAATGGTTTTTCCCTTGGCATCAATCATCAGTGGTCCAGACGCATGACCCTGTTTGTGAGACCACAGGTTTACAGGAAAACGAATGATTCGACCGGGAATAAGTTTAGGCATCCCAGGGGTGTTTCGAGCGATCAACATTCTAATATTTTTATTATTTGTTGAAATCTTTCCATCGGAGTTGCTTAGGGGCTTGATGGTTTTACGGGCAGCCATAGCCACGACCGAAGGACGAACGTGGAAAAATTTGGCCAACTTGGCGACAGTGTCTCCCAGACGGACCTTGTACCTGACTGATCCCATCTGCACGTACCAATGAAAGTCCCCCGTAGAGTTTCCAAAGTCATTTGTAGGAGCCACGAAACACATTACTTTGTAAAATCCGGCAGGTGGCTTGGCATTTGGATTTCTCATTTTACGGACAGACCCCGGATTATCGGCTAGGACTCTTTTTACGATCCCATCGCACGTACGAAAATTGAGTCCGTTTGATGAAATTCCACTCTTGTTTCCAGGAACGCTTTTGGACATACGGGTCGCACTAAAACTCCCAAATGCATAGTCGTAGCAATTATCGTGCGTGACGCCTTTCGTTCCCCAAGGATCCCATGAGAATTCTCGTTCCCAGCCCGATTTAGGCAAGGCCCGAGAGCTTGTCGAGTCTCGAACTGGGGCCTTTACCATTATTATCTATAAATATTATAAATGTTAGCCATCATTCGGTCCCGGGATTCTTGCGAACGCCTTTATAACATATTTAGGCCTGTTGGTTCTCTCTTGGACACGTTCCTACTTGCTGTGGGTCTGGCTGCTTTCAAACTATAAATTTTATTACACGTCAAAGTCAGGTATTTTTACGCTTCGTCCTCGTCTTCGTCCTCCTCCTCGTCGTCCCCCGACTCTTCATCTACGAGCGCACGGCTCGGGAGCTTGTTGGCCGCGCTAAACTTCACCTGGTGAACGCGAAAGGTTGACCCGAAACCAGCGGGCGTCCTCCAAATCTGGCTGAGCTCTACAAGAGTCGTGACCGTCTGGCCCTTCTCGAGAGAATCCAGGGGCACATCAGTGCCTGAAGAGTCGTATGACTCGGTCTTGATAGATCCGTTCGCAGGATCCATAATCACCTTGAGATTCAGGATCGGTGAGTAGCCCTCCTTGCCCGAAGGCTTGAAAGGAGCCTTGAACATCTCAGACAAAGTCTCGCGACCCATCTTCTTGCCCATGATTTCCTCGCAGTGGTCAAAGACAAAGTTGAGGACAGCCTTGTTGATTTCATCCAGACGCTTGGCAACATCAGGATTGTCCACACTCAAGGGAAGGTTCGTACTCGTCACCTTGCCCGTGTTCTCGTCAGTAAAGGTACTGAGACCAAAGGGGGCTCGGAGGGGAGGAAGCTTCAGCATGAGCTTCCCTCCTGCCTTGTGGTTCAGGTAGACGACCTTGCCGCCCTTGGAATTTTTGCGCACATCGCTGAACTTGATGTCGGAGACAGAGAGATCGGAAATCTTGGTGAGTGTAAGAGCCATTTGTAGTGCTTTCTACTTATACCTAGGTTGGTGTCTTTAGGCCAGGACACAGGACCATCTTTTTTGTGTGCGTCTTGTAAGGTATGGCGGCCAATGCCAATAAGAACTTGATGTCTCATAATTTAAACAAAAATACCGAGGCTGTCGCCAGGGCCATTTGGGCCCAAGTTGACAATAAATACGTGAAACAACCAGGGAACAAAAACGGCTTAAATAAACTGAAGATTGTGAGAAACAGAGTGATAAGGGGGGGCTGGTACCCGCCGCCCAAGCCTGGATTTTTGTCAGGGCTGACTGGGATGTTTAGCTCGAAACCCGCGGCTAACAAGAATGGAAATATTTTTTACGAAACATCCACGGCCAAACCCAGGCGGTTTGACTTTTTCCGAAGATTCGGACGAACCAAAACTCCTCTTTCGCCAGCAGTTACAAAGACCGCGGTTCAACAGGCCAATACAATAGTTAGTGTGTGGAATAAGCTGACGTCTGAAACCAGTAATACGGCCCAACAAGCAAACGCGTCTCTTTTGGCGGCGAACAACGCTGCTAACCAAGCCAGGGAGGCAGCGAAGGAGATTGCAAAACAACAGGGGGTCACTACTGAACAAAAAGTTGCGGCAAATGCTAAAGCTTATAAAGCTGAAAAAGTGGCCAAGCTCGCAAGGGATCAACGCAACCAGGCTGCTAAAAGCGCGGCAGAGGCAGCCGCGCGTCTCAAAGAGGCCCAATCTAATAAAAACAAGACCGTCGAGGCTGCTCAAAAAGCATCTGAAGAAACACTTGCCCAATATGCCAACCAAGGAGAAATAAATGCCCAGAAGGCGGTGGCCTTGGCCAAGGCAAATGAGGGAATAAAGGCTTCTGTAATGAATACTAATAAGAAAATTTTACAATTTATTAAAAACGATTGGTGGCCGACTACAAATGGAAAGTTTCAAAATAAAAATAAAAAAGTTTGGAAGGCTCGGCAGAACAACAAAAAGAATGCTCTAAGGAAAAACCTTGAAGCAAAACTTAAAAAGATTAATAGTTCCTTGACTTTTAACAATGTAACAGCCGCACGTGTAAATAAAGCCCTTGAAAATAAGCAGATAGGCTGGAAGAGATTGCTGAGAAGGTACAACAACAACAAACAACAGAGGAGGAACTGGGGGCTTAATTTAATTCGGTCAAAAAACCTAGAAGTGCCCACGGCGGGCAATCAGACAATACGCAACCAATTATTTAATAAAGGACAAAGTTTCAATTTTTGGGGGATGCACGGACCGAGTCTCAACGGGCCCTTGAAGAACATCTTGACCAGGACAAAAAATAAGACGAAGCGTTTTCAGTTGGGTTTTGGACCTAAGACTATAACTCCCAGCAATGCACAGTACCAGGCCCTGAAGACGAAGAACGCCAAGGGCAGGTACTACGGAAATCTCAAATTCTGGGAGAACCCAGGCCTTCCAGCCCAAATAGAGATTAGCAATCTTCCCGAGCTTCAAAAGAATGCCCTCCGGAGAATGATCCGCTCAGTCAAGCTGAATAAGAAATACCCGGGTAAGACGCGAAATGCATCCAATAACAGAATGGAACTCACAAATAATTTGATGAAGATTGAAAATAATGCGGCGCTAAAGAACGCCCTAGTGAAAAAGATTTCAGAACAGGCGGCAGCGAATGCGGCTGCTCGCCGGCCCTCGGGCGTGCGGAATAAGATTCCAAATACTCCAGCAATCATTGAAACTCCGAAACAACTAAATACCTACAACAACCATCTCAGAAATTCTGGCAACTACTAGTAAATGATTGCCCTCTTTATTCTCTTTGCCCTTCTGGCTAGTCCAATGGCCTTCAAGAGCGTCAGGAGCATCCTGGGAACGTGGGTCTCGACGGCCGATGGCCTTCCCACGTTCGCAGGAGTCTTCTTGCATGCGTTCGTCTTTGTTCTGGTCCTCAGGCTTCTCAAGTATCGCCCAGGCCGGCGGGCCAACTACGAGGAGATGACCATCTATGACCCAAGCGTGTCTCGTCAGACCAGCTACGGAATGACCCTGGCCGCCAAAGGCCCAGACGACCTCAATAAATTTTAGTTGTCAATACTAAAATGTGGATGAAGATGCTGATTGTTGTCCTCCTTTTCTTTATCATCGCCAACCCAGCCCTGTTCAAACTGAACCGAGGTCTTCTTGGAGGGTGGGTCGCCAGCGCAGAGGGTCTGCCCAAGACTGCGGGCCTTCTTCTACACGCAGTGGTGTTTGCAGTGGTGACTCGTATAGTCATGCGGATGCTGCTCCGTCGTAAGATGCGCAAGTACTACGCCCAGTACGCCGACGAGTACGCCGACGAGTACGCCGACGAGTACGCCGACGAGTACGCCGACGAGTACGCCGACGAGTACGCCGACGAGTACGCCGACGAGTACGAGGACTACGGTGAGCCCGAGTCCTATGACGAGAAGAAGGAGGAGTAAATAAAAAAATATGTAAAGAGTAAATGCTGACCAAGATTCTGATCTATATGATTCTGTTTTTCCTGGTTGCCAGCCCAGCAACTTTCAAGCTCATGCGCAAGTTCCTGGGCTCTTGGGTAGCAAGCGCGGAGGGTCTCCCCCACGCTCCGGGTCTTCTTCTTCACTCGGCTGTATATGTTCTTTTGGCCTGTTACATCCCGGCAAAGCTCGTGTCCAGATTTGAGGAAGATTTTGAGGACGAGCAGTACATTGTCGGGAAGTACTACAGCCAAGCAACCGGACCTACTACCCAGGCAGCTTATGGCCAAAACCTAACCCCTATGGATATCTAGAACTCCTCGTCAAACCTTACAGAATCACCCTCTTCAACCATCCTCTTTGAATAATCACCGACCCTCTTTTCAAAAAAGTTTGTCTTTCCCTCGAGACTGATCGTCTCCATCCAGGCGAATGGGTTCTCGGCTCCGTAAATAGGAGCTTGACCCAATTGCTTCAGGAGACGGTCTCCGACATAGCGAATGTACTGCTTCATTTGTTCGGCATCCATGCCTATAAGTTTGCATGGAAGCGCCTCCGTAATGAAGTTTTCCTCTATAGAAACAGCACTCCGGACAATCTCTCGGACTACAGTCACGCTCGCCTTGTCCTGAAGATGCGAGTACAGAGCCACCGCAAACTCCAGGTGAGATCCTTCGTCCCTGCTGATGAGCTCGTTGCTGAAGCAGAGTCCTGGCATTATACCACGCTTTTTGAGCCAAAAGATGGCGCAGAAGGATCCGGAAAAGAAGATTCCCTCGACGCACATGAATGCCACGAGGCGCTGAGAAAAGGTCTCAGTGGCCCCCAGCCAATTCAGAGCCCACTGGGCCTTTTCTTTGATGGCCGGCACGAATTCTATGCTTCTGAGAAGCATAGCCTCTTCCTCAGGATCCCTGACAAGCTTGTTAATCATCAAAGAATATGTCTCAGAGTGGATAGACTCGTTGAAACCCTGGTAGGCATAAAAAGACCGGGCCTCTGAAATCTGTACCTCGGACCCAAAATTCAAATCTATATTTTCCATGACGATGCCGTCGCTGGCTGCGAAAAAGGCCAGTACCATTTTAATAAAATTTCGTTCTTCGGGCTTGAGCCCGTCCCAATCTTTGAGGTCCGTACTCAAATCAATCTCTTCGACCGTCCAAAAAGACCCTACTGCTTTCTTATACAGTGCCCATAGGTCTGGGTACCGTATAGGGAAGGTCGTGAACCGATCTGTGCTGGGGGTGAGTACAGGATCCATTGTGTTATTAGCTTACTAGGTTTTTAAACCCGAATCAATCTGATTAAAGTCTGAGTCCTGGAAATGAAGCTGATCTTCGTGCCTGTTGAGAGTGGCCAAGTCTGCAATTTGTGAATTAAAAGACTTTTCTTTGTAGTTTTCATGCACCTGCAAAGTAAGTAAGAGCGCAAGGGTGATAATGGCCGCGATGAGACTATCCTCCATATTATGTTTGTATAAAATAGTATGACCACGGCCCAACTAAGTGGTTTCTATGCAGCATCAAAAACAGTGGCTAATACAATTACATTTTATGTACAGACCCCTGTTCCCACTGGTGTTCAATACGGATGGACCTTGACGGGCCTGTCTGGTATTCAGGGACAGACGCGAGTCGTAGCAACGACTCTCCAAAAAGGGTCGTATCCCCAAGCAGGGTCATATAACGGTACTATTGACTTTCAGGTGAACGTCCCCCAGACTATCCAGGGTGTAAGTCAATCCGTTTCAATAACGGCATCTTCTACCCCTCTTGTATCATTGCCTCCGCCGCCCTCCCTAACTGGGGTATATTTTACACAAGCAGGTCTTTTAGTATTTTATTCAAGTCGCCCTCTCCCGTCTACAGTATCTAGGGGGTGGACACTTTCAGGACTTCCCGGGATCCCTTTTAGCCTGAATGTAGAATCGGTATCTTTTCAATCAGGAGGTATGGGAAGAGTAAATTATCTGGGTATACTCACGGCCGCCCCTATTCCTCCACCCCCTCTTTCAACACCCCCGGATCCATCCGATCTTCAAAAACTTTTATCGGTCCTTCGCCAAGTCGGAACATTTTCGGAAGTTTTGGGAGGAAAAATTATAGGACTGAACACGTACGTGTTCAGGGACCCGGCAAAACTTTCGGACTATTTGGCAAAAACAAAAAATCTTTTAAATTTTTTTGTTTCTAAAACTGGACTACAACCCCAGTCTATTCTTGCCGATCCCATGCAGCTCAAAGATGTTCTTTCGAACTTACCAGAACTTACAAATGCTCTTGGATTCAGGATGAAGACCGGAAGGAACAAGATGGTTGATGGTTTTCTTAACGATGAAATAATTCTGAGATCGCTCGGACAGGGTCGGATCCTCATGCCTGTCTTGCCATCAACAGACGCATACCCTAACGGAGTCCCTGTAAATGCGCAAGGTCAGATATTCGACCCAAATGTTTCTACCGCTTTTGTCCCGGCCCAAGTAGCAACCGTGCAGCCTCTTGTTCGGGCCCCTATCGAAGATTCAAACTTTAAGACTATTCCGAATATCTTGCGTGACCTGGACGAAAATGTCCCGGTACCTCCGTCCGCCCCTGATCCTCTCACCGAAAAGAGAAATTTGGGGTTCAATTCTGGAGGCGTTCTGTCCCTTGAAGCCTTTGGTCCTCAGGAAGAATATATTTCAAATGTTTCTGACTTTTCAGAGAGTCAGTGGACGCCGAGATACGAACAATACACAAACTCTGTACTGTACCAAGATTACATTAAAATGACTTCCGTTGCCTCTAGTACTTTTATACAGCCGGACAAAACAGGGACATGTATAGTTGAGTTACGGCCTAAAAACCAAGGAGATCTTTTGGCAAATATGTTTCTTCAGTGCACATTACCGGCACTTCCCGCCGGCACGAGCTACACAAATCAGATAGGCCGGGCCATCATCCAACAGGTTGACTTTATGGTGGATGACCTGATTATAGAGAGTATCTATGACGACTGGCTCTTTATAAAAGATCAGACATTTCTTGATTATGATGAACAAATAGGTATGTTTAATCAGGTGAATGGGGGTCAAGCAACTGGTCTCACAGGTCTGTCCCCGAGTACCCCCGTACCTCTCGTTATACCTCTCGAGTTTTTCTTTTGTCGTCGTCATAGCGGATCAAATAAAGGACGAGAGCGTCTCCGCAAGCCCTTCTTCCCTCTGTGTGCTCTATGGGGAGGTCAAAGAGTTTATATAAAATTTACTTTTAGGCCACAGTATTGGTTTACGAACGCACCATCTGGGACTATAGACATTCAGAATCCTGTACTTTTAATCGAATACGTGAAGATTACGGATTCGGAGCGGATGTATTACAAAAATACACCTCTTCGTTACATCGTGCCTGTGGTAAAAAAGGATGGAACCTCGCCATATGCAGGCAGCGTTACACAAAATATTAGTGCTAATTTCCCTGTCCAGCTGATTTCTTGGTTCATCAGAAACCAGGCATACGAATCCACATCTTCGGCCTATTACAACGTGAGGTACCTATACGGATACGCTACACAGTACCAAACAGCCGCAACACCACTTAACTTTGGCCTGACGTCCCAGACTACAACCGTAAATTACACGGACGTTATTAAATCTGTAAGAATAACAGTAAATAATCAGGATATATTGGACACGTTCGCCGATGGCCCCTATACGTCTTTCCTACAGCCTATACAGCACGGTCTGTCCGTGCCTCAAAAGAATATTTATATGTACTCATTCGGATTGAATATAACAGAATACAATTCGGGCGGGTACTTGAATTTTTCAAAAATTAATTCTCAAACTTCGAACCTTATAATTACCTTTTTACCTCAGTACGCGTCTGCACTCTCCACGTACAATATGTACTTGTTCTATTACGGGTTCTCAATTCTTGAATTTAGGAATGGTTTTGCGGGCGTATCTTATCTTTGACCATATAGTCCATGATTCCGTTGACTATACAAAATTTTATAAAATTTAGCTGGGCCACGGTCGTGCTTAGACCATGGAACTCGATTCGTTCGGTCCGACAGAAAGGATCGAACAATTTTTTGGAATATCCATCCAGACTTGACTTGTAGGCCACATGGACCGTAAAGGGACGGCCCGCGGGTGTCGTATATGTCAAGTGCTTATTCTTTGCGTAGTTCGTGACGAACCATTCAAGGTTTCTCAAAGAAATCCCTTGAGACTTGGTCGTCAAGATGTCCTTCAACTTTTCGGCATTTTCGGGCTCTTCATAAAATTTGGTGAGTGACTCGAGCAGAAGATCTGAACGAGAACTCATTAGTTGAGTAGGATCAGTAATTTTTAAGCCTCGAGCCTCAAGCCGGAGGCTTGGTCTCAGCTGATTACAAGAAAGAAACCTTACGGACCTCGAGCCTCAAGCCGGAGGCTTGGTCTCAGCTGATTACAAGAAAGAGACCCTACGGGCCTCGAGCATCAAGCCGGAGGCTTGGTCTCTAAATAATCATTCGTGGCCTACTAGAAACCTTTTCACATGCAGGACAGCCCGCCAGAAAAAAGGGAGGAAGGGTGTGTGTGTGTGAAAGGGCCGGTACCACGTGATCAGTCTCAACCTCTTTCATCCTTACGATAGGCTTTTGATCCTGATGAGATTTGCAGTATCCTTCGAACCTTGCGTGACGGGTACATCTCTTTCCAGAGCCTATGAGCCCGAGACACTGACCCGTGTTGACCTCTAGGGTCGCCGTCTCTTTCATGAGACGTTCGTACGATATTCTGTACGTTTTTGAAATGTGCTGCAAGACGGCCGAAAGACGATCTGAAACTCGACGATCAACCTCGTCATCGACGGCTTGCATTATTGTTCGCTCCATTTCCTTACTCATCACTAGGATGCCTTCTTAAAATAAGAATCTATACTTTTCATCTTGGAATCGTACGAGCCCTTCTTGTTTCCAGCAGTCGCCGCTCCAAAGACGAGACGCTCTGGATTGGAACCTACGAGAGGCTCGAGCAAATCACAGATGGGCTTCTTCAACTGGTTCAGGAAATAGTACTGGTAATCGAGAGGAACGTTATTTTCTCGGACCCACGCTGGATCCTCCGCCTTTTCGTATAGTTTCCCTTGACCCTGGACGACAACAAACTGAACACGGTCTCCTTGTTGAGGCTCGGATCCGGGAGCCCTGGATTGAATCTTGTCCCTCACGGCAACATGAGGCATAGGAACCTTGTACTCCGACCCAAGTTGCTTGCTCATCATCAATTTGTCAATTTGGACCTTACCAGATGAGAGTTCTTCCGAAGCGGATCGTGCAAAAGCTATGACCGGCCGGGGGTCATTGCTCTCGAGCATCATATCCAAAAGTTTTTTGAGAGTCTCGCGGACAAAGGGACAACTGTCTCTCCGGACCACCTGAAGACCCTTGATGTCCACCTTTTTGAAAACGACCGAATCTCCCTTCTTTTCATACATCTTTGCCGCGTAACGCTTCTTGCTGTACAGAAAGTACGGGCAGTAGACCTTCTCGAGCTCCAAGTCGTTTGGCGCCTTGAAGAGTTTCGTGCACTGCTCGGCCGCCAATTCACCCTGGACCCACGAATAGTCGATCGCCTCTTGACCTTTTCGCCCCTGGACATCAAACTCGACCATCACAGAGTCCGTGTCACCGTATCGAACCTTGGCGCCGGGAAAGTGAGCCTCCACGTAGTTCTTCGTCTCCTCGATCATCTGACGGCCCCGCATCGTCACGGTGCTCGCTATAGCCACGAGAGGAAGCATTCCTTTCCCAGCCCCCGTGAACCCGTAAATTGAATTCATGCTAATCTTGTAGGCAAGTTGTTGCCCGTTGTAGACCGCCTCCATGGGCGTTCCCTCCGCCTGGGCCATGAGTTTCTTGGCCTTTTTACGAAACGCCTTGAGGTCCGTGAGGATAGAAGGAAGCAGACTTACTATGGGCTTGCCATCAGCATCCGTTTGCGCAAAGGTATGTTCTCCGTAGGTCTCGTAGGTCACCCCTGGAAGGTTCGCATATCTCTTGTCCATCACGAGCGTCGAGTAGCACAGATTGTGGGCGACCATAATACTCGGGTACAGAGAGGCAAAGTCCAGAGCCGTGATCGGCGAGTAGTAGGCACCCGTCTGGGCCTCAAGAACGGTCGCACCTTCGTAGCCTTCCACAAGTCCTTCCGGGCGACGAATAGTAGGAATCAGAAAGCCGAGCTGACGAGCCTTGTAGGCCATCTGACTGAAGACCTTGATTTGCTGACCTCGTTCACTCAGGAAACTCAAAGGAACCCAGCACGCCTTGGCCATCTCAATCTGGTTCTGAAGTTGGCACACCTTGGCCATGATTTTGTGAGGAAGGACCGTATCCTTGATACAGTACTCGGCAACCTCCCCCAGTTTTGTGGGGTCTCCTTCCAAAAAGCGAGCAAACATCTCTTTGACGGGCATATCAATCTTTTGATCCTTGAGAAAGTGCTTGGAGCACGCATTCAGTGAGTAAGACTCGAGTTTGTGTTCGCGCTTGATATCTTGAAACAGGTCAAAGACATACCGGCCGACCATAGGGACCATCTTGAGCTCGTTGCTTCCAAGAGCGCTCGAGGCCAAGTGTTTGATGATCAACTCAGAGGGTTGGTCGGTCCTGCGACCCCAGACTGTCTCGACGCCTAGACGGCTCGCACGCACGAAAAGAAACTCGAGATCGAAGCCGAAGATGTTCCAACCCGTGATGATGTCCGGATCCTCACGAGCCAAGTACCTGCCGAAAGCATCCAGAAGATCTGGTTCGGTCGTGTAGGACTCACAGTCTGGACCGTCAGTCTGTTTTAGGCAAAGGCACTTCCTCCGAATCATTGATTCGTCATTAGACCCAAATTCTTGTGTCGTCATGCCAATCTGAAACACGCAGTCACCCGGAATCCGGGGATTCGGAAAGTTTCCTGTGCTCGAGTAACACTCGATATCGAACGACATGACCTTCAGGGGAGCCACAGAATCCTTGTCTTTGATGGGAGTCAGGGTCCCGCGAAGATTCAGGTCGCAACGAGTGTCTGGATCGTCCGTTTCGTCCGAGACTTGGATCCAGCCCGTGCTCGTACACCCAGAAACGTGCATGAACCTGAGAACAGGGTCGAGGTTCGCCTCGTAGATTCGCCACTTTTCACGTTCCAAAGAATACATGGCGCTCCGAAATGCCTTGTGGGTCCTGAAGGTCAACTTGGCGAAACGAGACCGAGCGCCGTTCTGGAATCCCCACAAGTCTTTGGCACTCAAATATTCAACCTTGGCCCCACGAACATCCGGGACTCGTGCGCCCAATTTTACAAAAAAGTACGGCTCGAAGACGGTGCTTGCAGCAACTGACTTTCCGTCTTCGGTCCGACCATAGGCCCGTACGATATATTCATGACCCTCGTCAGAGTCGTAGCCTTCCCAGGCAACGGCTTGAAAGGATACCATTTTGTTTATTTTTTAGAGTCTAATCTTTCTAAGCCCCAGTCGGAGCCAGGTTCTCGTTTGGAACCTCCACGACGTCCGGGGTCACGCACGACTCGAGGATGAGTTGGGCAATCCGGTATCCAGGGCGGATGACAAAGGCCTGGCGCGTATCGAGGTTCTGGAGAACAACCTTGATCTCTCCCTGATAATCAGGGTCGATGACGCCTGCCAGAGTATCCAGACCATGCTTTACGGCAAGTCCAGATCTTGGAGCAATTCGACCATATGTACCTGGCGGGGGTTGAACACTGATTCCTGTCGCGACAACAACCCTATGGCCAGGAAGGACGACATAGTTGTCAATGCTGAATAGGTCATAACCAACCGCTCCGGGGGTGGAACGGACTGGAAGATGTGCGTGAGAAACGAGACGTTGAACATTGAGGGCCATTCTATCATATACTGATCTCTGGTCTTTATACCAAAATCTTGGATATGAAAAAGGGAAGACACAGAGGTATGGCGCCCCAGACGGCCGACCAAAAGTAGTTGAAGAAAACGTAGTACTCTTTGAGGCTAGGGAATATCATAAAGACGCGGAATATGAAATCCAGGAATATTCCATACAGAGCCAAGTTTTTGAAGTTGACGGGAAGACCAGACACCAAGAACAGTGCGTAAAACAGGCTCATCATGCCACCTGCTATAAAGAGGGACTCTGGAGCCCCGTGCAAAGCAAAGTAGTTCTTGAGACCCCAGCCCGTCGGCCCTCCCAGACCCATCTTCACGCCAGTCTGGAGCAAAAAGTCTCCTGCGAACCCGGTAAAGCACGCCAGTGACACGAGATTCATTCCTTGTCTTGTGTTAATGTTTTATTCTCGAGTGCCGGGAGCTCGCATTTCCCATTGATGCGTTCCATTATGTAATTCAGTGGAGCCCGTACAACCTTGTATGCCCGTTCTACAAAATCCACGTGACCGCTCATCTTGGAACATCCCTTTTCAACAGCCTCCAGTCTTTTTTCAATAGTGTCAAGTTTAGACATTATGAGAGCCAGAGCCTCTGGATCCATTAATACTGTTATAAACTATTAAATGTCCCTGAGTATTCCCGCAAAAGTTGGCTGGGTACTCATTTAGTTAAAAATTTAATTTCTTTATTCTATAAGATGCCTTGTTTACTCTTAGACGTCGATGGAGTTATCGTCCGTGACAAAGTTCTCTTCGAGCACATGAAGCACAACATCGTCCGCTACGTCTCTAAAAAACTTCCTCAGTGTGAAAATCCGGCTGTCACGAACAGCGTCTTGTACATGGGACACGGGCACACGGCCCGGGGGCTCAGTAAGGTCTTTGGCATAGACGCTTCTGATTTCAACGATCAGGTCTATGACAAAAGCCTCATGTCACACTTGGCCGAGGTTCTCGAACGTGATCAGTTCAAGAAGGATGCCGAACTCGTTCATGATTTGACGACCAAGGGCTGGGACATTACATTGTTTTCTAACGCCCCTTACGAATGGCTTGCGCCGGTCGCCATAGGTATCAACGACCAGATCAAAATCAAGTGCCCTGGACCCGACCTCACAACCTCGTACTTCAAGCCAGACATAGAGTTCTACAGACAGTTTGACAATTGTAAGAGTTATTACTATGTCGATGATACGTCCATGAACCTCTGGGCCGCACGAAATCTCCCAAACTGGCGCCTTTTCCACTATACAGAAGAGAACAAAAACTCCAAGTTTGAAAAGGTCCGGTCGATCCAGGACCTTTCTCTCAAGCTCGCGAATCTTTGGAGATCCGATACATGATGTAATCGAGATCCAGAAAAAGAGTTTCTATATTTTTTGAAATAATTTTTTCATAAGAAAAACCAGGATCAATTTCTTTCGCAAGACCTTCGAGCAAAGTGTAAGACCTGAGGATAGTCAGGGTAGTGGAGTCGAGCTTGACTGGAACCATGGTCATTTTATCCTTGATTTCTGGAGAATTTACACTGAACGAACTGAGGTCGAGTGTCTCGAGGTACTTGAGATACTGTTTCACAAAAACCCGGGCGACCTCGGAATCCTGAATGACCATTCCCATTTTTTTCATATTCTCCATGACTTCGTCAACGTTAGAAGTTTGGACCCCGTACACAAAGTCCCTGATGGCTGATTTGTACTGGGGTGTTATCCTGATGACATTGCCAAAGTCATAAAGAACGAGGACCCCGCTTGCCTGGCCCACATTCCCCGTGTGAAGGTCTCCGTGAATCGTCCCCTCGTACAAAAGTTGTTCGAGGAACATGTTTATGAGACGCTCGGCTGTAAAGGGGGCCTTGATCTGAACGGAGGGAACGTAGTCCATCACAATTACGTCATCGTTTGAAAACTTTGAGTACGGCCTAGGGACCCTGACGTCCGCCCGATCTCTGTAAATGTCTCGAAAGATGGTGATGTTCCTGAGTTCTGACTTGAAATCGACTTCGGCCAAAAGACCTTTTTCAAATTCTTCGATCCAAGGGGCTACGCTCGCTATATCCAGAGCTGGGAGATACGACATGAGTCGGGTACATTTCCGGATAAGGCCAAGATCTTCCTTGATCTGGGCCTCTACCCCTGGACGTTTGAATTTTATGACGACGGAGCGGTCTTTGAGTTTGGCTCTATGGACTTGGGCGACAGAGGCGCATGCGATGGGGGTAGGATCGACATCTGTGATGCCGGGCGGAACTTTGGATGAAAGGGCGGAAAAGGGCAAGGGCGTAACTTGGTCGCGAAGGGGGGCTAGATCTTTAGAAAATTCTGTTCCAAAAATATCTGGTCTGTTGCTTACAAACTGTCCAAATTTGATGCCAACAGGCCCGGAGCCATCCAGGACCTTCCTGAGCCACTTCCCCCTTTTTTCGGGAGGAACGAGTTTGAGGCCGACCCCTATTTCGAGTGGACGGACGAGACGGGGGGACCACATAACTAATAATATTGTATATTTTTAAAGATGGTCGCGATCCACAAAGGAAACAGAGCGCAAAAAACCCTGGCCAAATCTTCGATAAGGAAAAAGGCTGAAAAGTTTTCAGAGAATTTATTTGTTAGTTCAAAGGCGAGCGTTCCTCAATATATAAGTAATGCAAACAGGCTCTATGCAATAGCAGACAATAACAGAAAATTTAGGGGGTTTGCAACAGTCGTAAAAAAACCAAATGCGCTGAGTCTTGAACTCATAGCCGTAAACACGAATAGGACCAAGCGCATCCCTGGCCAAAAGGGCTGGGGAACTCGGTTAATGAATGAAATAAAGAACAATGCGAAAAAAATGGGGTTCAAAAGAGTAATAGTTCATAATCCGGTCTGGAACGCAAAAAATTTTTATAAAAAACTTGGATACAATAATATAAGTATGACTTCGGGAGGAACAAACAGAATGGCCAGAAATCTATCCCCGAATGTCACATCAAAACGTCGAAACTCTCCTAGCGCCTCGAAGGGCTGAACCTGTGGGCAACCTCTGACGCCCGACGTCTCCCTGAATTTGGGTATTCCCAACATTTCATTACTAAGATAACAAAATTGTTCCCCCTACGATCGCCCCGATCCCCGCAATCTGCTTCGGCCCGACGCTCTCTTTGAGAATGAGGACTGCCAGAGCCGCAACGAAAATGGGAACGGTCGAGGTCAGGGCCGTGACGAGTGAAATTTCCCCGTGACGAATGAGGCTAAAATACAGAATGTTGGCCAGGAACCCAAAGACGGTCGCGGCCAAAATGGTCAGAACCACCGGTACGGCCAGCCCCCGCATCTCTGTACTCAAGTGGTCACTGTGCCACCCTATGTACAGAAGCGTCAGCACAAAGTATATGACCGAAGAAACAACCAATATCATCTGATGACTTAAGCTCTTCACGACGTGTTTTTGAACCACAACCTGAAGAGCCGTCAGGCCCGCCACAGTCAGTGCGGGGATAACGACTACGTTAACCATTAAATTTTACAAAGTTTATTTTTACTCGGCGTCCTCTACAATCTCAACTTCGACCTCGTCCTGTTTCTTGAGGAGTTCCTTTACGAGAGCAACTTCGTCATTCGCCTTTTTCTTGAGAGCCTCGTGAATTTCACGGAACGAATCCAGACGCTTAGACTCGAGAACCCGGCGCTGACGAGCCAGACGGGGCGGAAGTTTGAAGGGGGACTGACACGCACTGATCATCATTTACTACTCTTTCAGATTTTCTTTCCTGGATACATGGCACACATCACGAATGTTTTCATGTCAATATCTTTTGAAAACTTTTTATTTATTTTTTTTAAAATTTTTTCCATTTTGAACTTGTGGATGGAACACATGGCATAGTCCCTGAGAAGGACCCTGACCGTCTCGGCCGCCTTTTTTTGCGTATCCTCTGAAAAGTCTCGATCGAGTTCCGATAGGGCCGCGTCGAGACTGTTCGTCGGGACGTAAGCGTCCGTCACGTGATTACTGACGTACGTCTGAAGAGGGACGGGCTCTGACACAAAGTTTGGGGGAGGCTCTGGCTTACAAAGAAGGTACTTGTCTATGAGCTTGGAGATGATTCCGCACACTGCAAGGATGACCGCCTCCATACTAAAATCCTAGAAATTTAATGACCCTCGACTTAACGCAAAAGATCCAGTGGAAGATCTCGCCCACCACAAAGGTCCAGAGCATGACAATCCAAAAACTTTTAAAATGAAATGTTTTGAAAATTCCAAAAGCCAAAAGAATCGTCAACAGAGTGTCGACCAGAGCCACGTCAAGGATAGGAACGCGCCATTTGTGGGCTCCTTATAAGGACACGTGCCCATTATTATACCTGACTAAAATAGATGGCACCTTGGTACCAATTATTTTCGTACTGGGGGTTCATCTTGTGGCTCGTACCAGTCGTGAGTCCGACCCTCATTTTATTTTTAAATTTATTTTTTTCAATTTTGTTCGTCATGAAAAGAAAAATAAATTTTGTTTCTTTTTTTATACTCTTGACCCACGTGATTCCCGCATGGCTCGCACGTAAAGGCCCCATGGACATCATAGGGACGGAACTTATTTTTATTATATATTTGCTGAGTTTGTGGCTCCAAGGGACTGACGCGATAACGGTATACCGTCAGGTACTTGACGAGCCACCTCTTACCATCAAAGAGTACCTAAAGACAAGACGCATTTTGTAACTAACTATGTGTGGAATCTATGCATGCACGGCGGGCACAAAGCCTCCTGAGAATGTCCTCAAGCACAGAGGCCCGGACCAGTACGTTTCGGCAGACGGGCTGACTATTTGGCGTCTCTCGATCAACGGAGGTCCCGATGGCCTTCAGCCTCTCGAGCACAACGACATGTGGGTAGTGGCGAATGCCGAAATTTACAACTATTTGGAACTTGGTGGAGAGGAGGGTCGCTCGGACTGTGAGGTCATCTTGCCGACGATCGAGCAGCACGGACTCGCGCGGGCCTGTGAGATGTTCCGCGGAGATTTCGCCTTTGTGTACACGGACGCCACCAACTTTTGGGCGGCTCGGGACGCCATCGGAGTCCGTCCTCTCTTTTGGACAAGGCACTCCAAAGGTATGGCCTTTGCTTCAGAGGCCAAGGCTCTTCTTCATTTCAAGACGAAGATTGAAGTCTTTCCACCGGGACACCTGTACGATTCGCGACTCGACATGTTTGTCTGCTGGGCCCCCAATTACTGGCCAAGTCCCCGTGACGACTCTGACGAGGAATTTGTCAAGTCTCAGATTCGCGACCTTTTGACCGAGGCTGTGGATCTGCGCGTTCAGGCAGGGCGTCCAGTCGGGTTCTTTCTGAGTGGGGGTCTGGACTCGAGCATCGTGGCGGCACTCGGAAAGCAGAGTCTCGGAAAGATCAAGACATTTTCGATCGGTCTCGAAGGGTCTCCGGATCTTTTGGCCGCCCGAAAGATGGCTGACTTTCTCGAGTCTGATCACACGGAGGTTGTCTTCACGGTCGAGGAGGGCCTCAAGGCGCTCAGGGAGGTTATTTGGCACCTGGAGTCCCACGATACGACGACCGTCAGGGCTTCGGTCCCTATGTACCTCATGAGCAAGTACATCAAGGAACATACGGACGTGCGGGTGATTCTGAGCGGAGAAGGATCCGATGAATTGTTCGGAGGGTACATGTATTTTCACGGGGCTCCGGACGTAGAGGCCTTTCGGGTCGAAACAGGTCGCCTTGTTAGGGACGTTCACATGTTTGACGTACTTCGGGCCGACCGTACGACCGCTGCACACGGTCTGGAACTCCGAGTTCCGTTCTTTGACCGAGACGTTGTAGATTACGTGATGGATGGGTTCAGCACGGAACTGAAGATGCCTCGCGAAGGCTACGAAAAGTTCCTCTTGCGCAAGGCGTTCGAGGACTTGTTGCCTCGAGAGATTGCCTGGCGCGGGAAGAACGGCATGAGCGATGCTGTAGGCACGGGCTGGGCAGAGGCCCTGCGTAAGCACGGAGAACACAAATATCAAGAACTGTACAAAAGTTGTTTTCCGACTGAGTTTGTCCCGTACAAGTGGATGCCCAGGTGGACAAATGTCGATGATCCGAGCGGGGCTCTTTTGCCCGGATTTAGACCCTGAACGAAAGAATGACTATACACGTCGCGAGTGCACAAAAAAATGAATCTCTAAAAAAATTCCTGTTTCTGTACTGAACGGCGATCGGCACGAGAACCTGACTCTCTGGGTCCTGGATCATCCTCAGGCTTTCGTGGCGTGCTCTACACATGGGACACTCTAGTTTCTCCTTGAGGGCCCGTATGAAACATTCGGCATGAAGGACCTTTTTACAACATCCGAGAGTCGTGAGGGTCCCTGTGAGATCTTCTTTACAAATTGGGCACTCGTCGTCCATTCTTTAAATTGTAGAGACATTAAATCCTTTAGAATTGTACAGATATTTTATCATAGAAGCTTGTAAAGTTTCATTATAAATTCTGATAGGTCCTGCTTCCATGCTGGATAAAAAACTATTATCAGTCGATGAAGTTCCTAAAGTCCCAAAAGAAAATGTTCTAATTCCGTCTACTGAATTTGTTGTTGTTAACGTAGTGGGAACCCCGTTAATATATATAGTATAGGAAGAGCCCCGGGAGCATATCGCATAGTGATACCAAGTTCCTGCTGTTATACTAGAAGTAATCTGACCTACCAAAGTTAAAGGACTTCCGGCACTTGGCGCAGTATATAAATTTAAAGTAGAATCAGTTACATTCTGAAACGCATAATAACTCGATGACATTCCATTGAAATTATCTTTCCACGCTAAATAGACCTGAGTCGAGGCTGAACCTACAGTCAATGGTTTAAACCACCCGGTTATAGTAATATTTCCAGTAACACCGGAAATATTATACTGAAGAGTATTTGAAGATGGGGGGTTCACGAGTATATTATTTTGTAATATAAGACCATTATTATACAAAGAAAGTCCGTTTGTGTCATATACGGGAAAACCATTTGAATTTACAGGGGAGGAGGTATCGTTAGGACTATTATTATTAAATGGGACCGAAAATATGATACTACTCCTTTGATTTACTTTAACATTTACGAGTGTATTTGTAGACTGATAAATAGTCTGGACTTGGTCAGCCGTAAGGGCTGTGTTGTAAATTCCTAGATTGCTTATTGTTCCGTTGAAATGACTTGCTTGATTAATGTTTATTCCCGCGATAAAAACAGTAGTAGAAGTAAAATTTGTTGTGTTTGTAGGAAGATTATTTATAGAGTCCTCAAATGTTCCGTTAATATATATATTTAATACATTCGGGTAATATACTGCAGCAACATGATACCAACTTCCAGTAGTTGGCACTGTGGCTGAGTAAAGTAGTCGGGTTACTCCATTTACTGTTATAGAAGTAAGGAAATTTGATTGATTAACCATTAAATTGAAGAAGGCTCCTGATGTTCCCCACTGACAAATATAACTAGCCGCCGGAGACAAGGTCGAAGCATTTATCCAGCAGGCAATTGAAGTTCCTGATTTTAACAAAGTGATAGTGGATCCATAAGTTAGCCATGAGTTCACGGTTCCGTCAAAACTAGTCCCCCGGATCTGAAAACTTACATTATTATAACCAGTAGTAGGACTGAACCCATTGATAGAATCTGTTAGAGTATTTTGTAAAGTGAACAACATGACCGGGTACAGAGAGGACTTTACAAAATTTACATACGGAGGGATACCTTGAGAATAGTAAATTCCTAGGACCTGTTGGGCGTTCAGAGCCGTGTTGTACACGCGGATATCCTGAACGGATCCCTGGGCTGCAGATGATCCATTCCCACTACCAAGAGTCATATTCGTTAAAGTTACGTTAGGAGGTGAAGAAGTCGTTGAAATCAATTGACCGTTTTGATAATAACTATAATTTGTAGAAGTTACAACAAGCGCCTGGTGAAACCACGTTTGGGCTGAAACGGCTGGTCCTGTTTTGGTTGTTGTAGTACCAGAAGTACCTAAAATAAAAACTCCGGATGTAGTGTTTGTGCCGAAGCTGTAATTTGTTGTTGAACTGTCTGAAAAATATAAAAATGTTCCAGGATTCGACCCCGATGGAAAAGACGTACATTTTATCCACAAAGATATAGTCAAATTAACAGATGATAACGATGTCGAGTATTGTATGTACTGTGACGGGCTTCCTCCAGGACTATTATTAAAATTAATAGCCTGATTGTAAAGTCCTGGAACGTATGTCGGACTTCCCACAGTTGCGGTAGGACTCAGACCAGTCACGGAATCAGAAGCCGACCCGTTAAAACTAAACAAGAGGGTCGGCGACGGAGACGAAGCCATTCTAAAGAATACACACTTTTTTTTCATATGGATGATTATTTTCACTTTGATTTTTGTAGGGAACTCGAGAAGCGTCCTAGAAAAAATCCACTCGGCCAAGACTGTCACCTAGCCCCAGATGGCTCTGTGACCCGTGACGAGGACAAGATTATCGCCGCGCAGAGGATTTGGAAGGAGAGGGCCTATTCGCCACCGGGGACGCTTTTCGCTTCGAGGGGGAAGATGTATGCCCTATCCTTGAAGGACTGGGAAACCCTTTTGCCTTTAGCCAATTCTTAATTTTTGTGTTGTTGTTTCCAACTTTGAAAACAGAATTCGTTTTATTTTTGGCTGTCCAGCCGAGTCTTTCACGGACGATCCACGTGGATGTAGGAAGATTCGCCCCTCCTGCTCTAGTCTTGGAACGATTCCCTAGATTAATTCCTGTATGATAAATGGGTTTTTTCCGGGTTATTGCGTAAAGTGTCGCCAGGGCCCGTAAGGTTGTTCCCGTGCCCTTCCCTTTATTGTTGGTCTCTCCTTCGTAAATGTACACATGAGATCTATTTTCGTATATGCTCACGTAAGACTTGCCGTAACTGATAGTATATTCCGGTTTTTCATTTTTCACCTTGAAATTGGTCCCTTGAAGGAAGTTCTTAACAAACGCGTTCATTACTTTTGTTAAAGATAATTTTTGCTTCAAATCCAATGAAGAGCATCGTGACCAGAATCAAGTTCTGCGGAGTAGAGTATGATGTCGAGCGAGTCATCCATCTCGAGGATGGTACCGACTACTACGTCCTTCTAGGATCGGACAGAAAGGTCAAGGACAAGGACTGCGAGGTTGTTTCCAGAAGGCTTGTTGTTTAAAATATTTGAACTAAATAAATGAAGAGATTCAATGCGCTCGTGAAGGAGACGACAAAAACTCGTAAAGAATTGTTGGCAAATTTGCTCAAGGGTAAACTCCGGCCCTATGTCCCGACTCCTTACAAGGACCGGAAGGGACGCACGATATACAGGGCGGTTAAAGAGACGTATTTCGTCATTTCAAATTACAAAAAATATTATGGAATCAAGGCGGCGTCGCCGATCCATTTGTTGTCCAGGGCTCCCAGGGCCATAAAGCCAAAGAGCGCATAAGAATCAATGAAGGTCAAACTCGTCAGTTATTCTCAGATACCCCGAAATGACGGAGAAGAGTCTCTCCAGGATTTGATCGCATATTGTGCACGTGTATCAAATCCTGGAAATCAGAAGAATTCTGACAATCAGCACTGGTCGCCTTTCGAAATGGTCAGCATCTGCATGGAGATTGAGACGACCAGGGACATTGCGCGCCAGATTCTGCGTCACAGGTCATTCTCGTTCCAGGAGTTTTCACAGAGGTATGCGGTGGCTCCGGTCACGGATTTTGAGACCCGTGAGGCCCGACTCCAAGATTCAAAGAATAGACAGAACAGCATCGAGACCGATGACGATTCTTTGAATTTTGAGTGGCAAATGAGGCAACTCGAGGTCTCTGCGGCCTCGAAGAGCGCCTACGAATGGGCCCTCGAAAAGGGGATCGCAAAGGAACAGGCCCGCGCGGTCCTCCCCGAGGGCATGACGCCGTCCCGCATGTACGTGAACGGGACCCTGCGTTCGTGGATCCATTATATCCAACTGCGTTCTGGGAACGGGACTCAGAAGGAACACCGCGAGGTTGCGATTGAATGTGGGAAGGTTCTGGAGAGTATTTTTCCATTTAAGAACACTGAGAACTAAAACCTCAATGGACTGTAACGACGAAATCAAGGCTCTGATTGCCGAGCGTATGGAAAAGGGCCGGAAACAATACGGACACGGACTTGTACAAAACTCGGGCTACGATTGGCTCCAAGAGGCGCTCGAGGAGTCCTTGGATCTTTCAATTTACCTGTCCGCAAAAATAATCGAAGTCAAGAAGCGCATCACTGATTCGGCTGATAGTACCCCCTCGAGTTCTTTTTAAACTTACTACTTTCATAGAAGAACGCAGCTCCTACGCATAAAGGGGGCAATCCCTTCTCGACCGCCGCGACCCGGAATCGCGCCAAAAATATAGTGAATCTGTATGGAGTTCCAAGAATGGGTGGTGGCTTCAACTTTCACCGGAGATGAATTCGTGTTCTGTGCCTGACAGGGTCCCGTTTTTCCCTCGAAAGTCACCAAACAAAGACAAGCCCTTCCAAATGGATCCCAATTTCATCACTCGCCTCAACACACTGATGGTCAAGCGCACCTTCGGGAAGCCCATGTTTCGGCGCGAGTTCAAGGACTACGCCATCATCATCTGGCTTCGCGAGGATGGCTTGTTCCACTTTACGAAGTTTGACCGCAAGACCCAGAAGTGTCACACGCTAAACTATTGGAGGGACAACGGCAAGACGACAAACCACGAGTGGAGCTACCTAGAGTCTGTGTAAAAATTCGTGTTCTGTGTCGTCAATAACTTAAACCCACGGAGCCCCAAAAGAGTAATAACAAATGGAACCAGTTATTATTTTTATTTGTGTTTTTGCTGCTGTCGGTATATCTACAGTAATAGCTGCTTGTGTCCGTGATCTGTTGCTAATAAGAAAGAATGCCCTTGACAGAAGGTCTGAAGTTAAACCCACAGAGCCCTAAAAGAGTAAGAACAAATGGAACACGTGATTGCCCTCGAGGCAGTCTGGCCGTCCCTTTCAAAGTCTGATAAAACACAAATATGTAAACGAATTCAGGCTATGAAAGGAACTCCTCAGAGGTCGCACAAAAAATGGACGCCCGAAGAGTCTCTTCGTATGGAGGAACTTTGGGTATCGGGCCTGCCCGCCAAGGTTATCGCTCAAAGTATGGGTCGAACAGAACTTTCGATCAAGTGCCACTTGTGGCAAATTGGTCAGCCACGACAGCCTGAGGTTGTCACGATCGAAAACGCACAAGTCGGTGAAGAGGTCCTCAGGGGTCCAGACCTATTTTTACCCAAAAAATACATTCGAGGAAGAATCACAAAGATTATCCCAGAATGTGAAATGGTCAAGGTTCTGTGGGAAGGCCTCGACCGCGAAATATCGGCCCGAATAGGGTTCGATAACAAGTTCGACTTGTTCAAGATTCCCTAAAAATTCGCGTCTCACCTTCATAACTGGGGCGTGCTCTTTTGACAGCGACTCCTCTAGTTCTTTCGGCAGTTCTTGTAGGGCGCGCAGCTCGCACGCATCGTAAATCCAGAAATCTTTTTCAAAAGACAATTGAGTTTTTTAAATTTTCTTGGAAGACTAAAGACTTTCCTGTTGGATTTTCTCACGCACTGCTTGTTCTTGGGGCCAGACTTGCAGCAGGTTCTCATTACATTTTAGTAATTTTAAAAACTTAGAGACTATTGAATGTAATGGAAGTTTCTAGTACCTTCAAGTGTCCTTGTCGCCCCGAATTTACATACAAAAACGCACAGGCCCTAGCGAACCACAAAAAGACTAAATTGCACTCGGCGTGGGAAAAGACACAAGAGGTCAAGGATGTCCGGACACAGTCAAAAAAGTTTGAAAATGAAATTGAAAGACTCAAAAATAAATTGATTCATAGAGAACGAATCGAGGCCGAACTCTTGGCCAGAATATCTAGTCTGGAAAGCGCCGTGCGTTATTGGAAGAGCCAGACTGAAATAAAATCTTCCTAAAATTTAATGAAAAGCAATGCTCTTTGGGGAAATTACAAGCGTCTCGTGGCAAACAGGAAAAAGGCTATAGAAAATTTTCGTAAAAGTGAGCAGAGACGTCTTAATATACAAGAATTCGAAGGTCTCGTGAGAAACCTTAACCAAAAGGCTAAAAATATAAATAAACAATTTATAAATGCGTACAATGCCAAGCTCAATACACTAAAAAAGTCTATTATAGACGAAATTAACAAAGAGGAATCTATGGGTCACAGCAAGGCCAACTTGCGTAGACTCGTGACGAGTACGAGCCGAAATACTCTCGCGCGTTTTGGCGAGAAAATGAGGAGTAATTCCGCAAAACACAAAGAATTACGTACTACGATAGCTGGGTACAGAAAGTCCGCAATGAATAAATACCCCGCCATGAAAAGGAAACGTAACGAACGACTTGTTTCGCGGTTCTTAGTTAACCGTCTGTACAGGCCCGGCGGGTCAATGTATCGCAAGGCCCTCTCAAATTTTGAGGTTCTGAGACCAAGCATGAGTAGGAGACCTAGTTCCATCAACAAAAATGGCAAAGTTCGCAGTCATCGCTCCTAGTTTCTCGGGGGTAGCGCCCTACCTGTGGAATTTTGAAAGTTACAAGGAAATCTTTGACTTTTTGTACGAAAATCATCTCGTGGAAAGGAGAGACTGGGACTATGAAAATCTCTACATTTATATGGGAACCAAGGTCGTCCTCTCTTCAGGAAAAAGAGTCGACCTCTATGACGACCATTTCGACCTCAGGCTCATCGGGTCCCTGATGAGGCAGATTATTCAGTTAAAACAGTAGAACATTTTATTCTCAATGGAACTGAGCCTCAGAGCTCCAGTCAGAACCGATTTCTTTGCAAAAAGAGACGAAAAAGAACAGGCCCTTAAAGAGGCCATGGGTCGACTCGAGGAATTTAAAAAACGAAGGCCCGAGTCTTTGTATCCCAAAGAAATTTACGGACTCGTCACGAACCCCAGTATCATGTACGCTTCGGAATATATCCGGCTCTTGGAAGACGCAGTCAGGGCCAAAAAGTCTCTAGAAATGATGGACATTGTACTAGAAGGACTTATGCACGAACGAATCAAGATTCTTGAAGATCTTCTTAATTAGAAGGGCTGCGTTTTCTTTTATGGGAAACTGAGGGCGAGGCCCGGCGAACAGGAGATGCGCTGCGCGTTCTTCGGACACTCGTCACCTTTCTCGGGCTCTTTAAGTTTTTGAGATTATTTTCAACTGATTTTCGTCTATTTCTTAATATGTTTTCACGGGGTCTGATAAATTTTTTGCCGTAGTGAATGTTTGCCATGTGGACATTTGCACGAGACCCTTTAAAGACAGGTACGAACGCACCAGGCTTGCTGTACATGTTCGCCGTATTAAAATTTCCTGTTTTACCCATCTTCATGTAATGTGTTCTTTCCGTATTTCCTAATGGAATTTTTGTAGACCTTCCAAAATCTATGACCCACATTCCCGTTATTCTTCCAGCCGAATCAGCCGTCACGAGAATGTTTCCTGCGTGGAGATTCCCGTGAGAAATTCCTCGGACGTGCATCTCTTCTATGAGAGAAAAGACTCTATTCTGAATACGAGACTTGTTTGTGTTTGGAAACTTTTTGAGGTACTGAAAAAGTGTCATTGCGTCACCTCCACCTACCCTCCCCATGATGAATATAGTCAGGATACCTCCTACGCGTTTTTTCGGGATATTTAGAGTTTCTGCGACGGCGCTTCTCGTTTTTTTTAGGGGAACGGTAAGTTTCATTTGATTTTCTTTCCTGAACCTAGGCACTACACGGGTCCCTTGAAGCCTCAGGAGAGATTCCCATTCTTGGGGCGAGTTATTAGTGACAATCTTCATGTATCTTCCGTTGTTCGTCTCAAAAACGCGGCCGTTTACTCCTCCTCCGATGTACTTTACAGGCAAAGGCCATTTGGGCGCCAACCTCTTTATGAGTATCTGAACGCCCTCTACATCAACAGGCATCTTATTACATAAAGAGATTAAAATCAGTACTCTTGGAGAGGAGAAATCCTCTCTGTCTCGCTCCTATAACACAACTGGTTAGTGTGTCGGTCTTATGAGCCGAAAATCCGAGTTCAAGCCTCGGTAGGAGCAAAAAGTTCCGTCCTTTGTTTATTTGTCGGTTTTGACTTTGGGACATCTGGATCCGTGCTACTGTACCATTTGTCATCCACATGGGCCATCCAGGGCATTCGTATCCGGTCAAGGGCCTTTCGGCAAATAACGCAAGGCATGGAACACCCGGGCTGTCCATCTTTTCTGGTTCTCTGAATCACGAGAGCCCCAAATTTTCTATAGGTCCAATGAACAAAACGAGACGGGCTGACTCCCTCTCGTTTTGCTTGTTGCTGAAGACGCGCCAGGACTATCCGTTCCGCACAACACAGAAATGAGTTTGGTGTAGGCCCATACGGGACACGGGCCCCGCCCGTGCGGGGCCTTAGCTGGAGAGCAGACTATATACATTACTTGAATAACGCGTGACGTTTTTAACCCCTGAGATCTTGGTCCGGATCAAACTTGGTTGCGTACCAGGCCCTGGGAGCCTTTTTCTTCGTGACGAGGACGTATTTATATGTACGAGCAACCCCCCATTGATTTGCCGTCATTCCAGGCCGACTCCCGCCCGTCTGCCAGGCCCTGCGCCCCCTATTGTACACGGTGTTCAGGGTCTTCAAGGGAATTCCTGTTCTCTTTGAAATCAGGGACTTGTCAAACTTCAGCCCCGGGTAGACCCTGTGAAACTGAAGTGTCCACTTGGACTTTCTTGGCTTTGCAAACGAGTCAGATTTTCTCAAAACAAAACTTTTATTTTTTTTTCTTTTTAAAAGTTCACGTTCGCGAGTAAACTTGAGCATTCGGCTCAGACCTCCAAAGTACCGTTCGGGCCAGGTTCTCTTGAGGGTGATGTGGCGCGGGTGTCTCTTTGTCATACTATAAAAAAGGTTTTGTTTCAAGGGGCCTGGGGCCAAAGTCAAAGACTTTAAAAATGTTCAGACGTCCGATCGTTCGTAAGCAGAAGCCATCCCCTTGGGTGGAAAAGGTCCTGAAAATGATTGAATGTGGAAAACTCGTCCAGGTGGAGACGGACGATCGCGGCCGCCCTGTATATAAAATACATGACAAAGAGTAAATGACCAGTAGTAACGTCCAGCTTCAGCAGCTCCAGACCCAGATTAACCAGCTCGGGCCTCCTCCTAACCCAGCGGTTCAGAACCAGATTACCCAACTCCAGGCTCGTATAGCGACCATGGATAAGACGAATATAGTAGCTTACTCTACGGCCCTGGATCAACTCTATTCCCTCCAGACCCGTTATGCCTCGTCGAACTCGGCTGCGCTCCAGGACCTTCTCACCCAGAAAATTGCCCTGCTGCAAATTCTTACTCAGCAATAGTAGATGAGGTGTATGACTCGACAGGACAACCCTCTATACGTGATTCTGCCCTACTTTAATTATTGCGGATTCAAGTCCCGTCGTCGTCTATTCATAGAGTGCGTAAAACGTCTTCAGAAGACGCCGGGACTTCGCCTGGTCATCTCAGAGGCTCTGGGCCCAGCACCCCTTCCGTGTCTGGCCATCAACGGAGCCCATTTCAAGTTTGAGATTAAAGACCATATATGGATCAAAGAAAATTTGGTAAACATGGTCGTTCCTAAACTTCCTGCAGATTGGCTATACGTCGCTTGGATAGATGCGGATCTCACGTTCCTGAATACAGAGTGGACCCAAGAAACGATCAAGCAACTTCAGACAAACGAAATTGTTCAATTGTTCCATACGGCCGTAAACCTCGGCCCCCGCGGAGAGGCCCTGAAGATTGATAAAAGTTTCGGGTACATGCACAAGGATAGCGGGACGAAATATATGAAAACGGACAAGTACGGATTTTGGCACCCAGGGTACGCATGGGCCTGTTCGCGCTGGGCCTGGGAAAGAATGGGAGGACTCATAGATTGGGCGATCCTGGGGTCGGCCGATCGTCACATGGCCATGGCCCTTATAGGAGAAGTGAAGAACAGTTGTCCCGGGAACATTCATAAAAATTATAAAATTCTTTTGGAACTTTTTGAGAAACGGTGTGAAAAGTTTAGACTTTCCTACGTTCCGGGAACGATCCTACATCATTGGCACGGGAGTCTCGTGAACCGCAAGTACAGAGAACGATGGCAGATCCTTACGGATAACAAATATGATCCCAATGAAGATCTAGAAACAGACGCTCGGGGCCTGACGCACCTTTCAAAAAAAGGAAAAAGACTCTCAAAGGATATTTCAGACTATTTCCTCGAGCGCAAGGAAGATGAGTAATGTGTCCAAGGGGCTGAGGGCCCTGGGCCAAGTCCTTAAATTTTACAAAATGTCGACGCTCGCACAAATCGAGTACCTCCGGAACGCTCGCCGCGCGGTCCTGATTACCCAGAATTCTATGAGTACGTACCATATCGACTGGGCTCTTTCGTACTGGAGAATGTACCTCAAGTCTTCAGGGACCAAAAATATGAACAAACTCGTCACTGACCTCAGGGACCGCCTTGAGGCCAGGGACACAGAGGGGGCTCTCAGAATTGTGAGTTCTGTGGGCACGACCAAGCCAAAGGCTTGTGACTCTACGAACTGGCCACATTCGCTACTGAACAGGAAAAACTAGGGACCGTCTTGTCCTGGGTCAGAAATTTGTACCAGGACAAGATGTTTCCTACACGGGACGAGTTTAACAAGGCGTACGAAGAAGGAGCCTTTGAAGATGCTGCGAGAGACTACAGGAGTAATATATGTTTATTAATAGTACGAAATGGAATCCATTCTCCCTCTAGTCTCAGTTTGCATAGGAAGTTTCGCTCTTTGTTTTCAGATATTCGTTCTTTATCCGTGGCACCTTGAACTATCTACACAGTTTGAGGATCTTCAGAGAGCTTGTATGACGTTGTAGTCGAGCGGAGGCATATAGTTCACGGCCGGAATAGCATCTTCTGAAGAGGCTTCTCCTATTGGGATGCACACGCGAGGGTTACCTCCAAAAGAATTGGGTCCTGGAACGAGGTAGTAGCCACGGGGGCAAACTGGACGCGAGGCGCGAATTCGAGGTTTCAAAAAATACAAAAAAAGTATCAAAATAGCCAGACCGGCAAAGATCTTTCTCATTAATGTAGAGCGAGAAAACTTTTGATACGAGCAATAATCTTCCGTAATATTCCCAAGATTCTTTCACGTATAGTAGGAACATGAACCCTGACGGTCAACGGGCGCGTGGACCAAGACTTGGTATCTTCATCGTAGCAAACCTCCATTAATCTTCTTCGGGCTTTTTTCCTTTATTAAAAAAAGTGTAATAAATGACCATTCCCAGAATGAGAAGAACTCCAAATATAAAGGCCACCGTGGGTGCCCATGTTGCAAAAAGACTTGGCGATTTCGTTACCACTGCAACCCCTCCTCCAGTCACGGCTGCTGCCGTGGCCATGCCAGTGACTGACGTAGGAGTCCATATCGGCTCCGGAGGCTCCTCTGGCTGAGGATCGCCTTTTGTTCCCGGCCAATAAATCCGTTTATGGAGAGAGCCGGTGTGGACGCGGCCCGTGACTGGGGTTCCTATAGGCGCCTGCATACCCGGACCTACGGGTATTTCGGGAACGCTCGTAACTCCCCCTAAAGCTGCGGAGGCCCCTGGAAGAGCCGCGGGTAATCCTGGTACTTTCTGAGCCAATTTTCCCAATTTTCCAGAATTCCGCGCGAGCATTTTTCCGGCTAATGCCGCCATCTACTAGTATCAACCTTTTTTATTCCACCCCAAGTCTATTGGAATTGCGTGAAGTCCTTTTTCATCTACATACCCCCGTTTTGACTCCCACTCAAAAGAAAACCAGTCTTTTTGGGGCATATTTACAGGTCCTTGGCCAAACGTGACGTGCCAGACCTTCTCCATGATGTATCCAAACTCAGTCGTAAAGTCTAGATTGTTGTTGAATATATAGTACCATCCCTCGTAGAGCTTCTTTGGGTTTGCCAGGATGCGCTCTCGGGAAACTACAAACTGGGATCCCAAATCAAAGATCCAGGGAGTCCCCTCGAAGGGAAACTCCCCGTTGAGAGGAATGCACAACCTTCTGAAAAATGTGTGAAATCTTATGGGCTCTTTGTATGTGACATATTCGTCTGTGAAACCCTCTGCCCAATGAGTGTTCCCCAAAGGAACGAACCCATACTTTTGCCAATTGGCCCCCTCTATGACCTCGAGCAAAGGCCGGTCGTGATTTTGATGCGGCGCCGTCTCGTGTCCGTGGATGAAGGCTACGGCCTCTGGCAAATTGTCGTAATTTTCTATAATGTACTTGAGGTAAGCAGTCGACTCGCGGCCCAAATTCGGAATGACATGCTGAGGAACAAACGGACTGGGATCCGCGCCCTCCTTGTCAATCAGAACTACGGGAAATTTTGATTTCAGGAGCCAGTTGAGATCCTCTTTCCAGTGATTCGTCACGATCGTGAGGCTCATTAAAGTTTAAAAATTTTTTTTAATAGAAAACAAAACGCTCCTCGACCGCGTACGCCTCTGCCTCAAAGGGATGTTTCACGTACTCACGGACGTCCGTGATGCTAGAAGGGTTTGGTCCAAAAAATCCCCCTGCCGGAACTCCTCCCTTGTACCAGACCTTCCCGTCAGTATCCGGATTGGCCCGAAGATTTTCTATGTGCTGGTCGGACAGAACGTAGCCTGGAGGAATACGAGGTCCCTGTAATTTCTGGCCTATGTGAACCATCTCATGTACGAGTGTTCTCGCGGTTACAACCTCTGAAAGGAAAATGACGTTGAGACGGGTGTGCGGAAGTCCATCCTCGTAGTAAGCCTTGGCGAACCTCCACGGAAGCCCTGAATAAATGGTCGTCTCTAAAAACTCCTGGGCCAGTTGGGCCTGGCGCCATAACTGATCCTTTTCTTCGGGTGTCCATGCACTTGCCGAGTTTATGGCCAGCGCTTTGTATTCTTGTCGGGTCCGACAGTGACGAGCCTTGAGATCGTAAGGGCCTAGACGGGCGATAAAGCCGTCTGGGTCAGCCGCCAAGAATTTTTGGGTCTGTGTCCTTGTGAGGAACTCCATCTAAGGATAGCACTCAAAAAAATACCAAGATGTCTTCACCAAATATCACCTTTCTGCTCGATTGCTCTGGATCCATGGAGTCGTGCTGGGACGACGTCCTAGGAGGCTTCAACGCCTTTGTGAAGGACCAGGACCCTCAGGCAACCTTGACCCTGATTCAGTTTGATCACGAGTACACAGTCTCGTATGAAAATACAAAAATGTCCGAGGTTCCACCACTGACCCGTGAGACGTACAAGCCTCGCGGGTCAACAGCTCTTTTGGATGCCATTGGAAAGTTTATTTCGGGTCCTACGAGTCCTTCGGTCTCGGTCGTAGTAGTCATCTTCACGGACGGTCTTGAGAACTCGTCCAAGACCTACACCAAGGCTCACATCAAGGATCTCATCAAGCAAAAAACCAAGGATGGATGGACCTTTGTGTATATGGGGGCGAACCAGGACGCCTTTGCCGAGGCGGGATCTATGGGAATTGCGGCGGCCCACACGATGAACTACGACGCGAGCAGGACCCCAGAGGCTATGGGTCGTCTGAGTCAGGCTGTGAGTTCTATCGGGTCTAATTAGTTTCCTTGCGCCGTTTTCAAGGCTTCCAGCGCTTCTTGTGCTTTTTTGGCAGACGCGGCTGCCTTCACGTTGGCTGCTCCTACCTGAGTGACCAGTTCAGGATTTTTTGAAGCTTCTGTACGTAATAAGTTTGCTGCTTCTTTATTAATTTTTGCTTGCTTACTCGCTTCCTCCAAGGAATTTCGTAAACTGTTTAATTCTTGTGCAGAAGCACCTCCCAAGTTTTTGTTGGCTTCTTTAGTCCCCCCTCCCCTCAGAGCCCCAGACACATCAAACATCGCAAGAAGAAGGAAAAGCATGAGCATGTACAGAGTCTGGCCCTTGGCCGACGGATTCACCTTGGCCTGAGCTCCGTTGTAGCCAATAGACCCGACGATAAATACATACATGAGTGTAATAAGACCTCCTTGAAGTCCTCCCATTTTGTCACCCATATTAAACCCGATAGAGAAAGCAAGTGTCACGAGAGCGAACAAGAGCCCCGAAATAGGAAAAGCCTTTGCCCCGCCGCTCTTGGGATCTTTCTTGAGAGCGACCATCCAGGGTGTGAAACTGACTACAGTCAGAAGGACCGCCATAAGAGCCGAAAGACCATAGAACTTTCCCCCTCCGAGGCCAGCCCGGTTCGCCATGTCGAGTGAAATTGCCAATGACATGAGTAATATGAGGGCAAATGCGGCCGGCTTTCCCTGGGAAACAAGCCAGCCAGCCCCAAAGCTTGTTGGGACCTGGCCGAGCCAAGACATTATAAGAGCAGGAAAAGCGCCCATTATTATATCCATCTAAAAAAATTAAACAGAGGATCCACTAAGTGATGCATTGGTCGGCCCACCTCCTCGCATCCTGGAGAGTTGTGCAAGTGCTCCTGCTGCAGCCCCAGAAGCTTTCGCCAATTTATATGAGAACCACAGAGTCCAAAATATGGAGAATATAAGACCTATAACCTGGAAACCATATTTGCCGCCCTTTCTTCTCTTTGCATTTGAAATACCTATTGAATTGATAATGACGAGAAACAACCCCAGGGCTATACACATAGTAAAACTCATTACGACGACTCGCGGAACGTTGGGAGCATTGGTACTCATTATTACTTTGCACGGAAAATAATACGGTGTCCAAGGACCTTTTCGGTCTGCTTCAGTGCGGCCCGAAAGCTCGGCCTGGACCACAAGAGCCACCTGGACCAGAACCCGGCCGTGTATCTCCCGGCTCTCGTCCAGTTTTCCCGCTTTCTGTGCCTCGACAGGTACCTGTGCATCCTTTCTTTGTCCTTGTGTTTCGTGTAATCCGAGTATCCTTTGCGGCCAAAGTGTACCTTTGAAACAATACCCCCGGTCTTGGGCACGTACGCCACAAACTTGTGGATTCCGTCACGGTCTGGGGTCAAGACTATCATGGTCTCAAGCTAATACGTATAGAGATATAAATTACGAGAGCCAAAGTGAGGACGTTGAAAGCCATCCAACCAATTATATAAGGCATGAACGCGTTATTTTCGAGTATCATATTTAAGAGCTGACGAGTAAGAGAATCATCATCCATGGATCGCTTTCTTAAGACTCCGCATTCTAAAAAACATCCACAAGATTTCGCGTCGGCTAACGTCATATGTATATGGGGTCCTGAAGGAATAGGTAAGACCTGGTTGGCCGAAAAGACTGGAGGTGTCCACCTGACTGAGGATGTCCTGCGTTCTAAACAATCCACCCTAGAATTTATGGCTCGTATGAGATCGAGTGATCAAGCAGTCATCATGGACGATTTCGAGTCCCTGAAAGACTTTGTGGGCATCCGCGAATTGACCGGAAGTCCGTCGCGGGCCCAGATGTTTATCACGGCCCGGTCTCCCGTTAAACTCTCGTTTCCTGTCCTCAATCACGAATACCCGATCCCGACTCCTGAAAAAATAATAAAAATAATTAATTTTTTAAAACCTGTGACGGATGAGAAACGACTCCGAAAGTTGGCCGAAGAAGCCAAGGGGTCCGTGAGGTACGTACTGCAAGGACTCGAGTTTAATTCTGACCAACGGGACTTTTTCCAAGAACCCCGCAAGGACCTGGAGGTTCTTTTCTGTAAGGGTGCCTCGGGTCAAAAACCAACTTTTATACATGAACACGGGTTTTCGTGGGCGGTCGTTCAAGAAAACTACCCAGATGGAAACCTTAGCCTGGACCAAATTGCCGAATTGGCTGAAAACATGACCGATGTCGATATCATTGATGAAAAAATGTATCGAGAACAGTCGTGGTACATACTCCCATACTTTGTGTCACTGGCTATATTCAAACCAGCGCTTTTAGTACAAAAGACTTTGAAAAAGTTGAGACCAGGATCGCTGTGGACAAAGTTTCAGAACGAATGTATGAAACGAAAAAAGATAGAGGCTCTAAAAAGAAAGTACAAGGGTATAGAACCCGAATATCTTTCTCTATATTCACTCCTTTTGACTGAAGCAGATCACCAGGATATTTCCTTTATGAAAAAAATATCTACATTTTGTAAATGAAGTTGGCACTGACTGTCGCCATCATCATTATTTTGTTTTTGATTCTCAGACCTGTCATCATCGAGGGATATTATGATTCAGAGGCTGATAAGGAATACAAGGATCTCATGATGGCCCAACTTCGGTCTATAGGCGAAGGAAAACCCATAGACGAGAATTCACCTCCCGATGTCATGGTAAAGGTGATGGCCAGCTGGCTCGCCGGGTACAACAATTACGCGAAAAAGACTGGGGCTCCTCAGGCCAAACTAGAGGATGCCCCGGAGATGTTTCCAAACTCTTGGTTAGATGAATACAATAAATCAGTTACTACAGAGTGATATGAAAATAGCAACGAGTGCAAAAGTGAGAAGGGGTGCGTCGGACGCTTCGAGCTGCGGAATCAAGCCGCCGCCCGAAAATTCCTCAGTGTACTTGGCTCTCCCAAAAAAGCCCTTTTTTCCTGTATTTGGAGGCATACTTTTATCTGTTTTCATTGCTTGTTGTTGATTTTTAAACTTGTTAAAAAAGCTTCCCCCCTTTTCATCGCTTCCCCCCTTTTCATCGCTTCCCCCCTTTTCATCGCTTCCCCCCTTTTTTTCGTCGGCCATCGTATTATTTGTCATACCCGGGGTACCAATCTCCTCAGAGAATACACCTGAAGAAGCGGCCATATCTTTACCCGAAACCTGAATGTTTACTCGAACGGGTGGGTTATTTATGGTTATTGGACCAGACCCTCCTCCTGGTAACCCCCCCATCGTCCCTCCTCCTGGTAACCCCCCCATCATCCCTCCTCCCGGTAACCCCCCCATCATCCCTCCTCCTCCCAGAAGCCTGCCTCCTAGGGCTCCGGCTCCCAAGAGGGCCGCATCTCCTGCGAGACCCCCTATACCACCGGCTGCATTCATTACACTACTGGCCCCGCCAGATATTGCACCAAGTGCTCCACCAGCAAGGCCAGCAATCTTCCCCATGGGGGTCATGGCCATAAGAGGCCCTGCTACCTTCATAGCCCCGCCAATAAACTTTTTAAAATTTATTCCGTATTCTTCTGGTCGCCTTGCCCCGTACCAAGTGTAAGTCGCCTGCCGTCCGGGGACATACATTCTATTACTATCCAAGAACTTATTTTTCTTCGTGAGTGCCAGGCTCTGGGGCGACGGGCGGTTCAGCAACGGCTTTCTGGACCTCTGGCTCCTCCTCGACATCATCTTCGTACTCCTCTGGAGCTGGAGCACGGTACCGGCCGACCCAACGTTTGTAGAACATCCATGCGGCGAGGCAGATAAGAGCAATGACGATTCCAGTAAGGAGATAATCCATTACTAAGAAAACAGGTTTTTTGCTCAAGGGTCTAACGCAGACAAAGGCCTGACTAAGAAAAATGGATCTCGAACGCGCCTGGGAGGATTTTGATCGTTTGAGGGCCGTTCCATCGGAAAGTCCAGAAGTTTCCTTGTCTATTTATGAATGTGAATGCGGGGGTACTAGAATATTTAACGATGACAACATGCCTGTTTGCATAGAATGCGGAAGGACTGATGATGTTTATATATCCGACGAGCCTGAATGGAGAGGGGGTATGGATGCAGACGGGGCTGTATCGGACCCTTCTCGCGTCGGAGCTCCAACGAACCTCGACCATTTCAGTATAGGATGGAACACAGGAACGATAATGACTGTCAAATCTTCAGGGTCCTACGCAAACAAGAGACTTGCCCGAATAAACTTTCATCTTTCCATGAACCACAAGGACAGGTCGCTTTTCCATGCGTATGCCGAGATGGATCGGATAGGCAAGGACATTCTTAAACTTCCTGACAAGATTATGTATTCCGCAAAAATCAAATACAAACACTTTAGCGAGCAGACCCTGACAAGGGGGGCTGTTCGCGTCGGCGTCAAGGCGAACTGTGTTTTTCAGGCGTGTAAAGAGGCTGGCCTGTCAAGAACGACGCAAGAGATTGCGGCCGCTTTTGAAATTCCAGTTCGAGATATGGCCAGAACGTCAGAGACTTTTCTCGAGCAGAATCCTGATCAGAAAGTCGTCGTGACAACTCCGGCCGACTTGATTCCGAGATTTTTCAATTCCGTCGCGGCTGTACCAGAGACTGAGCGCGGACGGACAAAGTGCAAAATTGTCGCCAAATGCAAGTCGTTGGAGGATTGTGTCGCCCTTCAAGGAAGGACTCCCAAAGCCATAGCCGCGACTATTATGTTCATGATGTTGAAGGAACCGTGGGGGGTGACGAAACAAGAAATGGCGGCCATCTGTGAAGTTAGTGTACCGACGATTACCAAGCTAGAAGCACTCGTACTTAAACATTTAGGGACTTTATGAATTAATGTCTGTGTTACTATTCGTTAGTACTCCATGCTACGGAGGTATTTGTCTGGCTGCGTATGCCGAGTCCATTCTGCGTCTCCAGCGTCTTTGCGCGGCCAAGGGTATTCAGATGATGCTCGACACGACCGAAAACGAGTCGCTCGTCCATCGGGCCCGTAACCTCGCAGTCGCTCGTTTCATGCAAAAAACCCAAGCGACCCATTTTCTTTTTATTGACGCCGATGTCCATTTCGAGCCAGAGTCGGTCATTCGGCTCATTGAGTCCGGTCACGATATTGCGGTCGCCTGCTACCCAAAAAAGTGTATCATGTGGGACCAGGTCGAGAGCGGTGTCAAGGCTGGCGAGTCCAAGGATCCTAACAAGATGGGCTCGAGTCTCGTGATGAACTTCAAGTTTGCGAACAGCCCGGTACGCAACGGATTCGTGGAGGTTCTGGATGGCCCGACCGGCTTCATGTGTATCAAGCGTGAAGTATTTTCCAAGATGGAGGCCAAGTACCCCGAGCTCAAGTGCGTGAACGACCACCAGAATAGGGATCTCGAGGAGTACCACGCCTGTTTTGACTGCATGATCGACCCCGTGAGCCGTCGGTACCTCTCGGAGGACTACGCATTCTGCCGCCGCTGGCAGCAGATGGATGGCCAGATTTTCGCAGACGTGACGACGACCCTGGGCCACGTGGGAAACATCAGATTCCACGGGACTCTGGATGCGAGACTGGAGGCTCAGGTGAAGTAATTTTTCGCATACCAAGCATTCACCCCTGTAGCCTCACATGTAAGGTGAAAGAACGCGCCAGTCAAAAAAACTGTCAGGAGGAGTCCAAGACCCAAAAGGCTCGTGAGCCTAAACAGGAGAACGAGCAAAAGACCGACGACGAGAGCCTCGAGAGCCAAGGTGCGAGCAGATTTCATAGTTAAAAAGAGCCGACATAATATTTCAAATGACGATCGTTCATGTGTGTATGGTCACGAAGAACAAGGCCATCAGTGCGACCACTCTTCATTCGGTCATGAATATTCACATGAATTGTATGATGCGTGGAATTCACTTGGACATTTCGTTTGTACCCGACAAGTCAAATCTTCCACGTCTGATCAAGACTGGTGAGAGAATCGTATGGTTCGAGTACGGTACGAACCTCGACGAGGGCTCTATTCCCAAGACGATTCTCCCTTTTGAAAAAGGTATTCAGGTTCTCGTCTTTCCATCTGTAAAAGAGGGAATCAATTGGGATTCGTTTGCAGCCAAGACAAGAAACGGGTCGACCGAACCAGCTAACCAACGCGGCCTCGAGTTTGACACGACCGTCGGGAAGAAGCTCGGAGACTCTCTGTACGAGGTGACGAGCACGGAGGCGCGCGTGTGGGCCATGGATACAAAAATGGTCGATAAGAAACTTCGCGGAGAAAAGGTTCCCGTGAAACTTCCTTCAGACGAAAGTATGTTTCGTGTCCTTGCTGGCCTAGGCATCAAGATTGGGGCTGTTACATCCGCAACAGTCATTTGCCATTTCGTCCACGAGTGCGTAGGGAATATTCTAGAAACATCCGGAGTTCGTCTGGAGGCCTAGAGACGACTCCTCGGGAGTCAGATCCGGGCGACTTAGAGAAAAAAACGACTAGACTTTTAATGGACAAAGAAGTCAAAGACTTTATACAAAAGACCTGGGAATCGCCAGATCCAGAACGATTCCCAGGTCCTCAGCCAGTCTCTATAGAGAGACGGCACTTTGTCGAATTCAAAAAAAGACCCTACTACGTGTGTGAAAAGACGGACGGGGTCCGCCATCTTCTTTTGAGCCTCGAGGTTCAGGGGAAGCGCTCTACGTGTCTCGTAAACAGAGCCTTTGACGTGATCCCATTCAGTACCATGATTCCTAGAGGGACGGTTCTTGACGGAGAACTGGTTGAGCCAAAGGTGCCCTCGAGGCCTATATTTCTCATTTACGACGCAATTTGCATCAAAGGCAAAGATCTCAGAAAATGTCCTCTTGACAAGAGGCTCGAAGAGGCTCAAAAGCTCATGAAAACGGTCATTCGTTCTTCCAGAGATCCATTTGAAATCAGGGTAAAAACGATGTCCCCGTTTCCAGGGACTCTCCCGGACCTTGATTCCTTCCCATGGGAAACTGACGGCCTCGTGTTCACTCCCGTGAATGAACCAGTCAGAATGGGGACCCACGAGACGCTCTTCAAATGGAAGCCGAGATCCAGAATAACTATAGATTTTGAAATTAAGAATGGGTGTGAGTTGTCGGTCCAAGAAAAGGGCCGTCTGTACAAGGAGGCGGAACTGTACCCGAATCCACATATTCCGGACGGTACGATAGTCGAGTGCGGGTACGGGCAATTAGGCTGGTGTGTAGAGAAGATTCGGACGGACAAGAAGCACGCAAACAATCGAAGGACATATTTTAGAACCTTGGTAAACCTGAGGGAAGATATTCAATTTCAAGAGTTTTGTAATCTGTAAAGAGCCATGTAGAACGGACCTCGCCTTGGACCCTTTTCCATTTTTGTGACCGTCCCGTCATCCTTTATGTACCATTCGTCGTTGAACCGCACGGCCAGTGCGTAATGCCCCCCGTTAGGTCCTCCTACGTGCAAAACGGCCGCAAAAAGGTGGCGCCCCTCAAACTCTTCAGGAAGGATGACTATAGGTTTGTGACCTGAATAACATGCAAAGGTAAAAGTGGCAATCTGGGGCCACTCGGATACTTTGGTCACGACGCGCGCCTCGTGTTCAGAGCCGTCGTCGCTTCTGTATCCTGAAATTTCTACAGGTTTTTCACGGGACTTCATGAGTCCTTCGAGCGTCACCTCGCACGGTTCGTTCATTGAGAAAACGACAGTGACGAAATCCTCTACTCGCTCAGACTTGCCCGTGGCCCACTCGGTCACTTGAGTCTCTTTTCCTGTAAAGATTTTTTTAATAAATTCTTTTCCCAAAGAATTTTCCAAAGCATCCACGAGACACAGAAAAGCTTCCTGTGCGTCGTGTTGCCCGGGGTCAAAGGAAGGAAAACGAGTTCTGAACGCAAGGAGCAAAGGCCGAGGATCTGGATTTCCACCTTCATCCCAAAGATTGTACACGAGCCGACTAAACTCACGAGTCAGCACGCAGTCACCATCGTACGGAGTTCTCAGCAAAGTATTCGTCAAGTAGGGAACGTGCGCCAGACACTGAACTGCCGTGTTGAAGTAGCACGTAGATCCTAGATTCGGCAATCCCTTCATAAAAGAAACACGCATTAAAACTTTAAAATGGAAACCGCACGCCGTCTCTATGATAGCTGGAGTCCAGTCATCAGAAAATGGGCCCAAGAGCCCAATGTTGAGATTGAATTTCGTCTGGGCCGGAAGACGTCCCAAAAGTTTGATACAAATGTAGGTGAAGAAACTTTTATGAAACTTCTGAAGGCCCTGGACAAGTATGAAGGCTGGGAGTCTAAGAGCAAAGGAACCTACACGGTCTACTACGGAGAGAAGAACAAACGAATCACTGTAGATGAGGCCACTGATGAGTCGGTTGCGATTATCAAAACAAAAATTGAGGCTATTGATTTTTCTCTTGAAAACCGTCCTTTCGATGTTCGGCTCGGAGTTGCCAGGGAGCAGCCGTACGTTCAGGACGACGAAGAGATGACGAGTGTAAAAACCAAAAAGAGGTGGTCATTTGTCCGAAAGAATTTGAGTATTGACATGACTCAAATTCAGGGCGACCCTGAAGACAAGGATGCTGACGAAGACTCTACGTGGCACGTAGAGTTTGAAATTCTGAACCCCAAGGATCTCGGCGACCGAAACAAACTCTTTGCGCTCATGCACAAGATTTTTGATTTGTTGAATTGTCTGGATCCGTAGGAGTCGGATCACTTTTTCTTAGCGGCTCTCCTGTTCTGATTAGCCTTGTTCAATACGGCCTTGCGTTCCCTGAGTGCTTTGAGAGAATTCTTGTTCAGAGTATTTTTGCGGGCCGCTATGTAATTTGCACGGGCCTTGGCCGTCTTGAGAGAGTTGAAATTCACGGGCGAAGCAACGTTCCTCAGCCACACATTCTTAAATTTGTTATTCAGGCCCCTGTTTTTCAAAAACTTCCACGAGTATTTGTTGGAGGGACCAATTCCTAGTCCTAGATTAGACATGGCGGACGCCAAGTTTTCTATAGACTCGCTGTTGCGAGGGAGAGCATACGCCCTGTTCTCCCTCGGATCAATCTTTGCTCTTGGTTTCACAGGAGCGGCCCTTGGAGCCCTTGGAGCTCCGAGACGTTTGAGGGCCGGGCTAAGCACATTAGGAGTGCGAATAACAGGAGGGGAGTAGGCAGGGACGTGAATGATTTGACCTGTAACGACATTTTCTTCGTTTCTGGCCGCCCGTGCCTGACGATTTATGTGAGCCTGGAGCCACCCTTTCATTCTCGTCGCAATTTCTTTCTTTGTAGGAAACTTTCCTTTATTGTTTGGGGTCGTGGCCACATTCAAAAGTGTTTTTTTGTAACCATTGATTTTGTTCGATGGGAGCCAGTTAGGAACTTTTACTTTGGACAGATAGTTTGCCTTTACATGTGCCAATTGATTTCGGGCCAAAATCTTTTCTTTAAAATTTTTGATAGCCTTGTTCATGACTGGCTTGAGAACTTTCCCCCTGGCTCCTTTAGGCAATCCCGTAATAATATTTTCAAGAGCGTCGACGTCGTTGCTACTTGCGTTATTTCCTAGAGCAGCCTGAGCCATGAGGGCTATTTCAAAATTCAGGCCAAGATTTGACATGTTGGACCCCGTGCTTCCAGGGGAGTTGGCCTTGGCGCTATTCACCTTTTCTACGCGCCGTTCTCCCTTGTGGGCCAAGATAGCCACGTACTTATTTCTTGGTATCAGGCCCAACCACTCTTCATAATTGTGTTGAGGAAGGAATGCCCGAGCCAAAGAATTTTGTTCTGAAGAAGGTAGAGTCTCCCACTGACGAGGCCGGTTTCCTCGTTTCACGCGCCCGTTTGGCAAAAAGACTACCGGTTGGCCATTCACGACAAGGTCCGGGCTATTAAAAAAGTTTTTGACCGTCCCTTTGATCTCCTTGGCTATGTTCTCTAGTTTCATCTTGTTTGAGACTGATGCTATGTTGAGATTTCTCGCGACCCTCAGGAGTTCTTCACGGGTGTACCGATCGTATTGTTTTCCGTTGATCCTGAGGATTCCCTTTGAGTTTGTGTTCACGTAGTGAGTCTTTTTCAGGTACTGGAGTTCGGGGCTCTCTTTAATATTAAACTTTGTGCGGACATTTACAGGAATATTAACTCCCGCTTTTTGATAGGCCGCTACGACCGTTTTCCTGGCCTCCCTGATTCCCTTGGGCATCTTGTAAAAGTAGGGGGCTCCGCCAACTCCCGGCCTGACGTAGTATCCGTTCTTCACAGAGTTGAAAGTGGGGGCCCGACGAGTTTCAGCCTTGTTTCCGACCGTTTCACCCTCTGCGATTCCGAGCAGGTTCCTGACTGAAGGAGGTACGGGAACTCCTGCAGTCGCGTAGGCCCTGAGAGTCTTGGTCTTGACGAGTCTCAGGTTTCCTACAATCGGGTAGAACCGAGGCTTTCCGTTGGGACCCGGGCGGACGTAAAATCCTGAACGAGTGTTGTTGTAGCCACGGGCCAGGTTGTACCGGGCGTTCAGCATCGTTGCCTTTTTGCGCGCCAAATTCTTGCGAAGAGGGACGGGAACGGCCTCGATGGGATTGTACCCACCCTCTCTTGAGTACTTAAAGACGCGCAGATGATCCACGCCATATTTCTTAAAAAAACTTTCAAAGACTCGGGCAGAAAGACCGACATCCTCAAATTTCTTGAGTCCCAGAGTCAGGACTGTCCCGTTCGTGAATATTTTCATACTGAGAACGGGAGTTTCCTTCCATTTGAGTTGAAGACCGGAAAAAAGCTCTGGAGTATATTCGGCTGACAGTTTTGCGTGTGGAACTTTCGTCACGAGTTCTCTCGTCAAATTTTCCAGGTTAATGGCCCTATTCACATTCATCTTCGTATCAATCTTGTTGATAGTCACTGGCTTGTTCCAAATTCCGGGGTACATGTGTTTGTGTAGAAAGCGCAGGACCTGTTCGTGAGGACCCGTGCATGTTATCTGTACCTGACCCTTATCGTAGTGGGTGACGTAGGCCGTGGAATTAGGAGCCTTGAATTCAATCTGAAAAGCCCATCGTTTCACCTTTGGTAAATCAGCAGCTCCCAAGACTGTCTCGCGGTTCTTGAGTTTTCTCACAATAGGGAGTTTGGCGGTCGCTTGGTACCCAGCAAGTTCTTTAACACCAGGAGGCAAAGGCTCTTCAGAAAGATCCTTGAAAGGAAACGGGACCGTAAGGGTCGTCGTAGTCACCAAAGGTTTTGTGAGGGCATAGTCGTACTTGTTAAATTTGTTTACGTACTCGGACTTTCTGGGTCTTCTGGCTAACAGGGCTCGCCCGATGATACCCGCGGCTCTGGCCGTCTGCATTCTACTACATAACGGTATTTAAATCTTGGGCCAGGTCGCAACCAAACACGAACGGTTGAGCGGCCAGTACCTGATCTCGCCACGTACGCGTCTCGACTCTGACCTCGAGTTTGCGCGTGCTGAACGGACCCGCGTAAAAGTCTGGATTGAAACGCGGTCGTCCCAAGTTGTTCTCTTGACAGTGCTGATTGAAACTCGTGACAAACTGTTTCTGGGGACAGAAGAGATCCCGGCCGTACATGACCTTCTCGCTCGCCAGAAAGTGCTGGAGCGTGTTGGTCACCATCGCCACCTGATTCTGGATATCCATAAAGTACTTGGGAATGACGTTCCAGATATCCTGATCCGAATATTTTTCAGAATACTCTAGGTAGGCCCTGACACACTTACACAGAATTGCGCCCATCTCCAAATCAAGCTTATCGTCAAGGTGAGGATCGGCCTCGGCCACCTGACGACCGAAATTCCAAGTGATAAGACGGCGCAAGACGGATCCGGAATTGTCCTTCCAGTGAGGAACCTCGTTACCGGCCAGAATTCCGGGGACGGTCCAGGTTAGACTCACGGCCGTCTTGTTTTTCCGCGCAATGCTCATGTCCTCACCAGAAACCAGCGATTGAAATTCCGACTGCTCGAGGGCCATGTCACCCTTGATCTCAGGGCTAATAAACATGAAACCTTCATGTATACTCTCGAGACCAAACTTTCTTTCAATATTGTTTGAAAGAGTACGGACATCCTGACCTTCATAAAACTTTTTACAAATTTTTGTAATAATTGTAGACTTGCCGGACCGAGCAATACCCTTGAGGAAAGGGATAACCTGCCAAGAGTCCATTTCATTCACGGGGAAACACAAGCGCCCGCAAAAGACGTAGAGCCACCTACAGACATCTTCGGAGAATTCCTGGTAATCCATGACCGATTGCATGTGGGGAGTAGGAATGTCGTACCAGTCTGGGACAGATATCCACGTAGAATCAAACTCTTGATCAAAATACTTGGAAGACACGATAGTAGGATCCAAGTGCTTGAACTCTTCGGATGTGTACGAGTAAAAGCGAGCATCGTAGACGGGCCGTGAATTTTTGACTTCTTTGGTCAAAAACTTTCCCACAAAGAGGCCGTTTCTGAACGACCACACGTTTCGGTTCTTCTTGATTGGCAAAAACTCGAGGTCCCGGCAGTTGGTCAAGTGCCGAATGGTGTCCGTGACGATACTTCCCTTGCTCGTCATGTTTTTCCACATGTCATATTTCTCCTCTTTTTGGGAATACAGGTACACAAAATCCTTGATTTCCATGACTGGCTTCCAAGCCTTGGTAAGATGTCCCTCGTCAGTCGCAATCTGCTTGCAGCAATAGTCTCCGTACCGACGCATTTTTAGCTTGTAGGTTTGATCCAACAAATACAAAAGAAACTTTTGGAAAGGACTTCTCGTGTCCTTCTCGCTGTCAATGTCTTCGTTGGTCATGGTCTGGCACCTGAACAGCTCAGTCTCAATGGCCCCCTTGGCCGGAACACAGGTTGGAGAATTTATGCGTTCATAGGTCCGAACGTATCTGAACAGCATTTCGTAAGTGTCATCGACCGTCTCGATAAGCCGAGTGATCCTCTGACCCATCGTGAACTCGTTTCCGGTTATGTCTTTGCTGGGCTCTTCACGGATCTTGAGTTGACCCGCATGATGATACATATCAGAACAAATGGAAACGAAGCGTCTGCGCTGCTCGGACAAAGTATCCGGATTTACATTTCTAATATTTCCATCTTCGTATCCAAAAATACGAAAACCATTTTGCCAGGGAATGTACTTGTCCCCCTTTTCGTTGAGGCACATATGATCCTCGAGGTCTGTTACAAAATTGTTGAGATCCTCGGCGTTCATATTCATTACATCCGAATGGTGGAGCTCCATCCGGATCTCGTGATTTTTTTCAGGAGTTGTGCGATCGATGGTATGAACACTCTCCATTTGTAAGAAAGGTCAAGATATTTTTAAGCAGGGATGTCCTCCTCGGCAACAGGTGGCGCGGGCTTGGCCTTGGTCAGGGCACTCAGAATCTTAATAAGAATTTTGTTCTGCATTTCCAGGGCAGTCTTGACCCCCGCCATGGCGCTCGCAACGGTCTCTCCGTCCTCGGTCGTGAACCAGGAACCCATGGCGTCCAGGAGATCAGTCTCGCCAAACTCATCACCCTCCTCGAACTCATCAAGCTCCTCTTCCTCCTCCTCTTCTGGGGGTGGCGGCAGGGGCATCTTCTTTACTGGAGGCTTTGGACGCTGGGACATTTATTAGTACTAAGGAATTTACATTCTTTAATTTACCGCACGGTTGTTTCTAATGATCGAGTTGACGACATTTTTGTTGGCGTTGGCCGCTCTGACCCGTAAGTTTTGCAGGTTCTTCATGGCTCTATTCACTGCGTTCAGAGCCGTCTGGACGCTAGCAGCATTAGCCTTGTTAGGTAAAACAGTGGCATTGGCAGCGGCCTTCACAGCCTTGTTCTGGTTGTTCATCACATTTTTTGCCGCATTGATGACTCTGTTGTTAGCGGCCTTGGCGGCGTTCACCTTGTTCGCAGAAACCACTCCAGACGGTATATTGCTCAGGACTTTGTTGGCGGCCATGGCCTGATTTGCCGCGACGGCGGGTGCAGACATTTCTTGTATTATTAAGATATTTTTTTCCCAGGGCGCGCTTTGGCTCCAAATTTTTTTCTTGGCATATACCAAAATGGCCGGAGGACTTATGCAGCTCGTAGCTTATGGCGCCCAGGATGTGTATCTGACGGGTCAGCCCAAGGTGACTTTCTTTCAGGCGGTCTACAAGCGCCACACCAACTTTGCGATGGAGAACATCCAGCAGACTGTCAACGGTACCACGACCAACTCTGGCCGCGTGTCTGTTACTATTGCTCGCAACGGTGACCTGGTGGGCAATATGTACGTGAGCCTTCTTCCAGTAACCGCCAACACCACATCTAACAACAACGTTTTCGACACGTGCTGGATCGCCGAGCGCGCCCTGGCTGATATCGAGATGACCATCGGTGGTCAGCGCATCGACAAGCACTACCAGACCTGGTGGCGCCTGTATGCCGAGGTTTTCCTCAACGAGTCCGACAAGTACGCATGGGGTAAGATGGTCTCGACCGGCGCTGGCATCAACAACGTCCTTCCAACAGGCTCCTCCGGTATTAACGGTAACCAGCCCCGTGTCTACCTCCCCCTTCTTTTCTTCTTCAACCGCAACCCAGGTCTGTATCTCCCCCTGATTGCCCTCCAGTACCACGAGGTTCGCCTGGACTTTGACCTGACTTCCTACTACAGCTCCTACTTCAGCACAGACTTCCAGGTCTGGGCCAACTATGTGTACCTGGACACTGAGGAGCGCCGCCGCTTCGCCCAGAAGGGCCACGAGTACCTGATCGAGCAGGTCCAGCACACCGGCGGTGACTCCACGACTGCCGGTTACGACACATTCCAGCTCATCCGTCTGTCTTTCAACCACCCAGTCAAGGAGTTCGTCTGGTGCTACGTTAACCCCAACGCAACCACCACGGCCAACCTGAATGCTCTGTGGAACTTCTCGACTGGCACGAATAACGTGCAGGTGACTGTGAACACAGCCGTTTTTGTCAACTCAAACAACTACCTCCTCCCTCACCTGATGGGTGTTCCTCACCTGTACTTCAACAGCAGCAGCGCTAATGGCTATGGAATGGCTCCAGGAGGAGGTGCACAAGCAACTGCAGGTATTCCAAATGTAAACAACGCATACGGCCCCGTTGGCTCAAATACCTACACCTGGATCGAGGAGGGTTACCCCTCCTCATATGTGGCTGCTCAGGTCGGAGTATACGAGTACGAGGTCGGCCCGCTCAACCAGTTTAAGATTATCCTCAACGGTCAGGATCGCTTCAAGGAGCAGCTCGGCAAGTACTTCAATCAGTACCAGCCATTCGTGTACCACTCCGGTACTCCTTACCCAGGCATCTACGTGTACTCCTTCGCTCTCCAGCCAGAGGAGCACCAGCCAACCGGTACCTGCAACTTCTCGCGTATCGATAACGCCCAGGTCGCCGTGTCTATTAAGCAGGGTGGCATCTCCGGCGCTGCTCCTCAGCAGAAGCTGTTTGCGGTGAACTACAACATCCTGCGAATTCAGTCGGGAATGGGCGGTCTCGCTTTTAGTAACTGATCCTCCCATATATTTTATTGTGGTAGGAATACAACTTTTATAAAAAATCAATTGGGCTTCGGCCCTCAAGAACGTCCAAGGTTCTTGAGGTCTAAAGAAATGCACTAACTGCACAAGGGCTCCACAGCCTTTAAAAGAATTTATAAATTCTCAAGAAAAAGAGTGTTCTACGCGTGCAAAGTGTCGCACAAAGGGTAAAAAGTTTGATCAAAAACCAGAACGCCGTCAATATCACAATGATCTCCAGAAGGAGAAGGAATGGCGAGCAAAGCAACTCGAGGAGCGCCCCGAAGAGTTCAGGAACCATAACAACAAAATTCACAGAGCGTGGAAATCTGAAAATGCCGAGCACATGCGTCACTGGTACAGGACGCATGTGAATCCCAGATTAGACGCCATTAAGCGCTCCGCCACAACTCGAGGAATAGAATGGAACCTCTCAGACGAGGAAGCCAAGGTGATGATGACAAGTCCATGCGTATACTGCAAGCACATAGACCTGGATGTCCGAGTGAATGGAATAGACCGCTTAGATTCAGGCAAAAGTTACTGTACGGAGAATTGTCGTCCGTGCTGTAAGAATTGCAACTATATGAAGGGTACTTTTATCGATCACGCCAGGAAGATTGCTGAATGCGCCGAGTTGTTTCCAGACGTGGAGATCACAAGAAAAATCTCCGTAAAAGTAAAGATGACGCCACTGCTCATTCTCTTGATTGTATTGGCGCTCTTTCTATTGTACAAGAATGTGAGCCCGTACAGTAACGAGCTGGTTCCTCATAACATGTATGCGTGGTCTCCAGGGGTCCCGCGGCCCATTCCCGTGGATCCTCCCACTCCAGGTCTTGATTGGCGCCTTCACCCTTCTATACGTTTCCTGGGGACGCAGTAAACAGATATCTATAAAATCCAGTGAGCTGAAGAACAGTATGTATGACCCCCATCATTACAAAATTTATGCCGACGTTCTTAACTATTGCGCTCGCCCTGGGATCTCGGTCCCAAGCCACAAGTATGGCAGGAATAGCCCCACTGAGACCCATGATGAAAAGTTCTTTTTTAAAATTGTTTACTGGCGGAGGCCAGTCGTGCGCACATATCATTATACATATCGCAATCAGTAGACCAATCACGAAAATGGCCCAGATCCACTTTTTTGATTGAATTGCTGCCATCTTTTTTCCACCAGTGTCTTGGTTTGACTCTGGCTTGAGAGTACTATTGAAACCAGAAAGCTCAAATATTACCTGAATAAGGGAAAACACAAAAACAGAAATTATAAAAAGTTTTCTTAAATTCTGACCTCCCCGATTCTTGGCGACCCACCAAAAGGCTCCAGCGCCCACCACTCCAGCCAGTACTATTTCAGCTATAGTCGCCAGGGGCTTGAGTTCAAACTGCTTCGTGTCCCGATCGATTATTGTTACAATAATAGCACTCAGTGCCAGGAGAATTTTTCCAAACTCTGTTGCGTGGGCGGCCGTCTTGAGCGTGGCAAGCCGAGCCGCGTTCTCCATTACTCTATGGCCCTATTAATATTTTGGTAGCGAATCTCGCCCCCTAGGTGCCTCTCCAAGTAGACTGCACAAACATCAGGATCAAAGAGGGGGCTACAGCAAAAAACGTCAACATACACGAGCCCGTGTTCCGGGTACGTGTGTGCTGAAAAGTGAGACTCGGACAGGACCAGAACACCCGTTGCCCCATGCGGCTCGAACTGGTGGAAAGCCCTGGAGACGACGGTCAAGTTACAATCTCGAGCAACCTTGACCATGCGCTCCTCAAGATCAGTAGCGTCCGAGATTATCGTGCCGCTGAGGTGTCCGATGAGGTGCATCATTTAAGTTTTTAAATATTTTTTTCAGGCCATCATCGCACGGACAGCCATGGCGAATATAGTCACTGACAACACGATAAAGATGGATCCAAAAACTATATTTGGATAGTCACGGACGACGACTTGGCCAGTCACCGGCTCTCCGTTAGAATCCCTGCTGAAAGAAGGAACGGTCTTTCCCTTGTTGGCGACAGCCGTTGTCGCCACACCCAAAGCAAAAAACATAAGAGAAATTATTATTCCCATGAACGAATCAGCTGAGACGGCCATTAATCTTTACCTATAAAATAATTCAGGGTTGTTTGAGCACCGTCGCAAAGAAATAAATCATAAACAGTCCCAAGAGAAGACGAGTCAGGGCGTGAATAACGACCACTGGATTCGACCGGCGAACCGGGGCCAGGAAATCCTGAATGGCCGAGATCATCAGGAGAAGAGACGCCGACAAAACAAGAACTTTATCCAGGCTAAAAGTCTTGAAAGAGAGGGAACCGTTATAGCTCATTATTACTTAAGGATATTATTTTTATTTTGTTTATGAATTTTGCATATCTGGATGCGAGAGCCATGATTGAAAGTATTCTTCACGAGCCTGAGACCCCCCTGAATCCTGTTCCTTGCGAACTCCCCCGTGAATGGTCTGACTTTGAGGAGACCCTGAGTACTTTCAAGGCTGCGTACGTCAGGAAGCGCCGAGAGCTCTCCATGAAAATGGCCGAACTCGAGGAAAAGACAAAAGATATTAAACTTCTCAAAACTACTACAACTAATTTTGAGAATCAAAACTTAAAGGATATGGTGTCTAGTCTTTTAGACAAATACGAGTCTGAAGAGGGCACCGCGGTCCTGACTCAACAATGTAGGGAACTTTTAGGGGAGACGAACGAGATGCAGAGGGTCCTGATGAATACTATGTCTGAAAGGTACGCAACTTTTACTTGTTTTATTTGTACAGAACGACTTGTTGACTTGTTTATTGATCCTTGTGGCCACGTGGTCTGCTCGCCCTGTTGGGCCCGAGCGAGTTCTCGTGCGGTAGGTTGCCCGGGGTGTCGAACGCAGGTACGCTCAGTGAAAAAAATTTTTACGATGTGAGACGAGTGCCTCGGCACTTGGATCCATCTGGGGGGAGTTCGAGGGGGCGCCACCTCGTTAAAAACGGCAGGGGGACGCCCCAAACTCTGACTTGTGTTCGAATCACAAGTCAGACCTGCTCCTGTGGCCTAATTGGTTAAGGCGTCAGACTGTTAATCTGTAGATTGTGAGTTCAAGTCTCACCGGGGGCGTATAAAAGATTTAAACATATCTTTTACACATGGCAAACGTTATTATGTCGTGCTTTGCCGGGCGTAAAAGATACATGGAAATACTTTGTAAATATGTAGATGTATTATTGGAACGCAAATTAATTGACGAATTTCATATATGGAATTATACCCGCAATGATGAGGATGAGTTATGGATCAAGAATGAACTGTCGAGATTTAAGATATTCAATCCTGAAAAAAAGTCTGAATGGAGTGAGTATTATTCTCATTATACCAGGGCCAGATATTCAGCCGAGGATTTTGTACTTATCAAATGTGATGACGATATAGTATTTATTGATGTTGAACAGTTTCAATCATTTATTGACGAGCGACGCAGATTAAAAGATGCTCTTCTTCTGTACCCTGGTATAGTCAATAACACTAATCCGAACATTTTTCAGGAGAAAATTCTTGGCTTGTTTCCTGGTTTTAATTTTACAACTTCTAATATAAGAAATGGAAGGTTTTGTATGAAAATTCACAATTATTTTTTAGACAATTTATCAGATTTCTTGAGCATGTCGAGAATGGGAAATCACACGATAAGAATACACCATGAAACTATATTGACAAATATAAATTTTTTCGCCATCAACGGTCGAGATCTGGAAATTTTTGAACTCGTCGGACCTGAAGATGAGATATCATTGAGTTCTGAATTACCTAAAACTCTTAACCGTTATAATTATATAAATATAGGGTTTGTGGTGTCTCACATGGCATTTTATAGCCAAAGAGACCATAATTATAACGAGGCCATAATACTCCAGAAATATCGGGATTCTGCTAGTTTGGCTTAAAAAGTCAAATGTTTAACGGCTTATGAAGGCTAAAATACCTGGAGCTCTCAGAGAGCAGGTCTGGCTGCTCTGGTGTGGAGACAAGTACTTCAGGCACAAGTGTCTCGTCACGTGGTGTGAGAATATTATGACTCCTTTCGCGTTCGAGGTTGGGCATAATGTCCCCGAGAGCAAAGGCGGGACCCTAAGCATAGACAACCTCAGGCCCATCTGCGCCAAGTGTAATCGTTCAATGGGAGATAATTTTACAATTGATGAATTCTCAAAGATTAGCAAAAGGACAAGCCACCTCTGGGAATGTTTTAGATACTGCCCGCCAGAAACTTCATCTTCTCCTGGGTCTTTTTCTGGAAAAACATGAAAATAAAGACGTACCAGGGCAAGGTCCTCAGTTCATTCAACTGGGAATGGATGTACCCTGACGCACCGTCGATCGGAAAAGGAATTTTCTTTATGAGGCCTCGGCTCAGAAAGCCTATGACTCCTATCATTCCAAACTGGGCACAAATCTCCAGGAATGTGCGTGTCTTGGAGTGTCCGGGGCGAAGAGGCGGAGTCACTCGGTCGAGCACGGTAGAAAATATCCACGCGGCCACAAAGGTCAGTGCCGTCACGTAAGCCACTCCGAGCAAACGCACGGCATGAAACATTCTACTCTTGACTGCGAAAAAGTTCTGTTAAAAAGGTGGCTAGTACTATTAGTAGCACAAATGACGGAAATCTTCCGTTTCTATCCAGAGGGTCCTTACCTGTACGTCGAGGTCCTCGGCAACGAGTACCTGAAGAAGCAACCCACGAACCCTGAAGAGGCTGAGGAGTTTGTCAAGGGTCTCAAGCCGATCGTCGAGAATGTTGAAAATTTTATTCGTGAAAAGAAACTCCGTGAGATTATGATTCTTAACCTCAAGGGGGTTGGTATTTCATCCTTGAATCCTCAGACGACGACTCAGCTTGTAAATCTTTTGTATACCCTGCGTTCAGACGAAGAGACATTCCTTGAGCGAATCGAGATCCAGAATTCAAATCCAGTCTTTGAAATGTTTTACAGTCAGGTCAAGAAGAGTCTTCCTCCGGAAATTGTGAAAAAACTTGTGTTTGTCTGAGTTCTATCTAAATGTCCTCACGCTCTTAGGCGCCTCCAGCCAGAACGTCTTTGGGTCAGTCTCCCAGAGTTCAAGAAGATCCTTGTTCTGTGGCTGGCGGAGCACCTCGGGCTCTTTTCCATCCTTGTCTTTGAGACCCTCCGGGAAATCTTCAGCCAGTACAATCTGCATACCTGACAACTCTGGAGAGTGAAGGCAGGCCACCTCCCACCCTATGTCCAAGTCCAGTCCCTCTGGCTCTACACGTACCCAAAAATGTTCGCAGACCTCTCCAGGGGTTATTGCGTACCCATGAACAATACGGGCCTTTATCTCATCGGCCCTCAGGATCTTCACAAGGATGGCACAATGGTGTACGACCGTTCCTTCAACCTTGTGAAGCTTCAAACGTTGGGCCAGCCTCTTGACATCCATTGACCTTGGCCTATATTTTAAAAGTGCTAATAATACATGGAGGGTCCCTGGAACCTTATAGCTACGGCCCTTTTTATAAATTTTTTGCTGGTTCGGGTCCTGCCCAAGGTCGTCACAAAGCCAACCGGTCTGAAGCTGATTGACGATACCCTCTTGTACCTTCACACACAGGATGGATTCCTGCTCAACTCTTCGCTCGTTCTGGCCCTGGTCATCTTCTTGGCGGATTACTGGCTCGCCCCAGAGAGCTCATCTTTCACGGAATCCATGAGTCCCGATGTGTGAGGATGTGCCCATCTCGTGATTCTGTTCTCGTAACAGTACTTCATGTTCTTGACCAGGTCCTCAAAACGGGGATGACCCCACACGAGGTCCTTTGTGAACAGAAAGTCGTCAAAGCCAATAGACCCCAGGTCGCACTTTACCTCGAAGGGAGTCCTCACGTACTCTTTGAGGCCTCCGTAGTCCGTGATGATCACGGGTTTGCCTCTCATGGCCGCCTCAACGGCCCCCATTCCGACACCCTCGGAGTGGGAGCAGTTGACGTAACAGTGACCGTTCTTATGAATGTTCTCCATCTGTTCATCAGATATCAGGCCGTTGATGACGACTATTCGCGGATGGTCAATCTTGACATCCTGGAGACAGGTCGCCTTGATGAGCAGTCGTGCTCCCGGGCAGTGTTCTAGAGCCTGAACAAGAGCTTTGATATTCTTCCGGGGGTCATTCACGTTACCTATGGTGTAGAAGGTATAGGTGGAGGAGAGAGCCGGCGTCCGCTCAGGAACGGGTGGCGCGTGCAGATGAAGGACCCTCCAATCTCCTTCTGGAAACTGGTTCTTGAAAACTTTTTGACAAAACTCGGAAGCGACATACAAAGTCTTGTACCGGTCAACAAGGATCTTGTACAAAGGATGAACCGTCTCTGTTTCACAAATTGTCATGTAGATAAACTTTTTACAAAAAACTTTGTATTGATCCACGAGATTCAGCTGGTCCTCGAATGGCAAGACAAAAGCAAAGCCAGTATCGTACCGTGGCGCAGGTGGTCTCTGGCCCATTTCTACAAAGTCTCCGCCGGTGAGAGTCGCGTAGCGCTTCGTCACTTGACCTATGCCGGCCAGGAGCCTCGGGCCTACAAAGAGCCACGTCATAGAAGATCCTACGGACTCGTCTTTAGGTCATTTTCAATCATTCGTTTCACGAGTTCATGAAAAGAAATACGATTCGTCCAGCCAAGAATAAGTCGGGCCCTCGATGGGTCGGCCTTCAAGTTGTCGACTTCAGCAGGTCTGTAATATTCTGGATTGATACTGATGACTATATTTCCTTGAGGGTCGCGAGCTTCTTCATCAGCCCCTTCACCCGACCAACTGAGGGACAGACCCGCGATCCTAGCCGCCACCTCTATAAACTCACGAATAGAGTGAGTTTCCCCAGTTCCCAAAACAAAGTCGTCTGGATAGTCTTTCTGAAGCATGAGCCACATTCCCTCGACGTAATCTTGGGCGTGTCCCCAATCCCTAAACGAGTCTAGGTTCCCGAGTTCAAGAACCTTTCCAGACTTCATGTACTCCGCCAGACCGAGTGTAATCTTTCTCGTCACAAACTCTTCACCGCGCCTCTCAGACTCGTGATTGAAGAGAATTCCTGTACATGCATACATTCCGTAAGACTCTCTGTAGTTTCGGGTTATCCAGTACGCATAGACCTTTGCGACCGCGTATGGACTTCTTGGGTGAAAGGGAGACCCTTCTCTCTGCGGCGGCGGGCTCGCTCCAAACATCTCGGACGTTCCAGCCTGATAAAAACGAATTTTGTGAGAAAATCCACACTGACGAATAGCCTCCAAAAGTCGAAGGGTTCCGAGTGCATCGACATTGGCTGTGTACTCTGGCTGATCGAACGAGACCCTGACGTGAGACTGAGCCCCGAGATTATAGACTTCGAGTAAATCATATTGTTCAAAAGAGTTGATGATGGAGTTGATCCGGGCAGTGTCAGTCAGGTCCCCCTCTAGAATATGAAACTCCGGATGTCCCAAAATCTGTCCGAGCCGGGCCTTTTTCTTTTCAGAGCAGTACCGACACATCCCGTAAACTGTGTACCCTTTTTCCAAAAGAAATTCAGAAAGATACGAGCCGTCTTGACCGGAGACGCCAGTCACGAGAGCCGCCTTCATTCTTTATGTGGGTACTTAATTTTTTATGCTCAGCAAAAGTAGATGACAATCCTAAATGTTTTCTGTATGACTTTGTCCGAGTTGTACGGAAATACTCACCTCAAGTGGTTCAGTGAAAATCGAGACAAGTACCACCTTACAATGGGTCTTCTGGCGTACATGGGTGTCATATTCTTTCTGATAAGGAGCTTTACCGGAAAGAGCATGATGTGGACTTGCGTCATGTGGGAAGCCATGATCGTCATAGGAGGTGCTATAGTTGCCTATGTCGTCTTCGGCGAAAAGTTTAATCACTGGGTCCAGTGGCTCGGTATTCTTCTGGCCCTCGGGGCGGCCGTCTGTGTCAACTACGAATGTTAGACTAAAGATATTGGATGCTATATGTAAAACGCATGGATGAATTTCAGAAACACATTCTTGAGCGCATGGGGAATGTCGAAAACGAACTCAGGGAACTCAGGGACGTGGCTTGGCCCGTGTGTCAAGCGAAACTTGATGACAAAAATCCTTTAAAGAATTTAAAAGAAAAAAGAAAACTTTTGAGATGGCTAGACATTGATGAAATCAAAAATCTTTTAAGACGCAAAGGTCTTTTGATGGGACTCACAAGAGACCAAGTCTCTGTTGAATTGAGAGAAATTATGGTTCTATAAAGGTGTTAATACATATGTATTCGCATCCTTCTCCTAGATAATCTCTCGTAAATGGCTGAGAATGTGCTATGTTCCAACACACAGGATCTTTTGTTTCTACAGAAAACCACTCTTTCTTGTATTCAAGTTTTATGGGTTGACCAAATAGTATGTGCCATACTATTTCAAAAAAACTCCCAGCTTTTTTTATTACTAGAAGAACTGTGTAGAATTTTATCCAGTCTTCTCGCGAATACCTGTGAATGCTCCTTCTAGATACTATAAATTGTGCACTAGCGTCAAATTTAATATGAGAGCCTGGTTCTGGGCGATCATCTTCTCTAAAACCTATTAGATCCCATAATGTAAGAATACAATGGCCATGAGGATATAGAGGTCCACCCTCGTTAAAGAAATAATAATTTCTTGAAAAATTATTCAAAGGAATGAAATCGTATTCACTTATACGAGCATGTTTTATCAAATCCAGAATTCCATGGTCATGGTTCTGATGCCATGATTTTTCATGACCGTGAATAAAAGCAATGTGGTCCGGGAGAGTATCATATCTTTCTATGATATATTTTATGTAAGCACTCGCTTCGTCTCCCCGGTTATAGGTATGATGTACTTTGGCACAAAAGGGCTAGGATCAGCACCCTCCTTGTCTATGAGATTTACAGGCCAGGGAGATTTCAAGAGCCACGTAAGATCCTCTTTCCAATGACTCGTAACTATCTCCATGTTTTAAATAAATTTTAATTTTTTAAGTAAATCTATGTTTTCCGGAAGAGGCGCCCCGTCAAGCCGTTTAATAAGGGGAGTTTTTCCATCTGTATGTATTCCGTTTGCTATGAGTTCTTCAAACGTCTCTTCGGTCCATGGTATATCGTGAGGATCTTTCGAATGAGCATACGTATTCACTTTGTTCGCAAGATTTTTCCCGTTCCCAAAACTCGAAAGATGCCACCCACCCAGCTTAAAACTCGGAAACTTCCATCTATTCTCTCTAAAATAATTCGGACCAAAACTTTTTACAAGTTCGCACGTGGTGATTACAGTACCGAACCATGATTCCCCTGTGAATAAATATTTGAAAGAATATTCATACATCCACATGTGAACGGAACATGTCGCGTGCGGAAGAGCCTCGATTGGAATTTTATTCATATCCGGGATTTCATCCAAATCACTAATCATGATTATAGAATTACCAGGAACATCTTCTATACCCCTGAGTATACACTCTCTCTGAAATTTTTCGCGCTTCCAATTATCCGGGCCATCTGGACACTCGTGAGTTTTCAGAATTATGTGTTTAATTTTGTGAAGCCATTTTGAAAATCTTTCTTTATTTTTTTCAAAAAATAATTCCTTTTGGCCGCCAGAATGATTAAACTCTGCTTCGACCAAAACGAAACGATCTACCCACTCATCGAGTGTATCGAGCCTAAGTTCCAAAACATCGAGTTCATTATAAAACATAAAACAGTCGACGATCATCTAAAGGGTATGATTTTATAAACTTTAAATGAATCCCGTTCAGGTTGATTTTTGCCATGGAGAACTCATCGCCAGTCTTGTTAGGGCGCACAAACCCAAGAATGTTCTGGAACTTGGATTTGGGAGCGGATTCTCTTCGAGAAAGATATTGAATGCTCTCGGAGAAAATGAAAAGGGGTCTTTGGATCCTTCTTATGGAGGTCCGGCGAAGTATACTCTCGTAGACAGTTGGCTTGACTGGCGCGAGAAAGGTCAGCCTCCTCCAAATGTGGATGAGTTCAGGACTCCTCGAACTACTATCATAGAATCAAATGAACATGATTTTGTATTCGGAACAAAGGATACATGGGATTTCATTTTCAGTGACGCGGACCATTTCAATGCAGAGAAGTGGTGTGACCGAGTATTTGACAACCTTCTCAATAAGAATGGAATTCTTATTTATCATGATGTTATGCTGACCCCTCCCCCAGATGGGGGATTCTGGTTCCCAAACCTTGGAAAAATTCTAGAACGTACCCGAGAAAGAAACCTAAGCCATTTTCTTTTCAATAAAAACTCACTGTCCGACGAAAAGTGCTGGAGAGGTCTTCTTGTAATTTTCAAGAATTAATTTAAATTTTTCAATTCTTTCTTTTCCGGATGGATCACACGATCTGAATCTCCAATACATGTCCTGTAAAGCCATTCGCGTCTCTGGCTGATGAATACCCGCGAAATGTATACAGAAATCTCCTGGAACCCAGTGGACTTTTTGGTCGACCCTGTAATCAAAGGCGTTTAATATGTTGATGTATTTGTGAGTAATTAAAACAAAAGATTTTTTATATTTTTCAGTTTTCATAAACTCATCCATCGCCGATTGCTCGTGGAATAACACATGTGCATACTCGACTTTGGTCCATACGTCCTTCAAAAAATCAAAAGCCAAAGGACAGTTCCTGATGATGAAGACTCCGTTATTAAGGCCCTGAAAGTCCCGGCCGACCAAAAGCATCTTGTCTCCAAGAATTTCTATAAATTCTTCAAGACGAGTCTCTTGATTCGTAATGAGAACGTCTCCGTCCATCCACACGAGGTAATCATATTCTGAAAGATATTTTTGTAAAAGAGGAATCTTTGACCACATGGGAGCCCTGGATCTGTCCCAGATGGATTCGTCTGTGATGCGGTCGTACCCGTGCCGGGCCGCGTGCATCTCCTGACTTTTTGTACACAGATGAACCTGTTTTTTGTAATCGTCGCCGAGGGTAAGAGAACAGACTGCAAACTTCATGAGTACAAAAAACTCAAAAGCTTTAATTTGGAAAAGTAATATAGTTTTCCCAATCAGTATAAGTAAACACCTTGTATCCCATTTTTACAAGGACCTCAAAAGGTGAGGGGACATGACGAAGGCCAACAACCTTTGGATCTATTGATTGATGAGTATGCTCAAAGAATATGATTGGTCTGTATTTTTTGATAGTTTCGGACGCCCCTTGAATAACTAGACCTTCCGCTCCCTCAACATCCATCTTCAGAAAGTCTAATCCTGGTAAATTCAACGAATCGAGTGTTCTCACCTCAATTTCCTCACCTCCTTCCCCAATTCCCAAACCTCCCTTGTTATGACCTTGGCGCTGGGGGTCATACACTGTATCCAAAGAGCATAAGTGCGTATTCATGACTTTATGACCTAGACCAAAATTATATGTATTTACTCTTCCCTCTAACTCATTCGCCTTTACATTTTTTTCAAGAATATTATAGAGTTTTTTTTGAGGTTCAAACGCCCAAACCTTACACTCTTTATTTGCGTTTGCATAACTTATTGCATGACACCCTATATTCGCACCGACGTCCACGACATATTTGCATTGTTTAATTATAGGGAGAAGAATTCCGTTTATTATGTGACTCTCGAAAACTTGGCCAGCCGACATATGAGCCGAAATATATATATCCTCCGGATCTGTCATAAACGTTCCGTTTGGAGTATTTACAAAGAACATTATTCTTTATAAACTTTTATTGTTTAAGTATAGTAGATGTCGTTCTCGGAGACGATAGTACCCTCAGGGACGATCCTGTACAAGGGACTCCCCGTGAGTTGCGACGTGCTCCTCAAAGATCTTCGTGCGTTTTACCTCACGGACCGCCCGGAACAGGCCAGACAGTACGGAAAGGTCTGTAGTTACCGCGTCAAAAAGACCCTTCGGCTCTTCAACATGACCCATGAAAATATAAAAATTCTTTTGAAAGGACCAGACCTGGACTTTCGGACCAAGCGCCGGCTCCAACTCGCGTTCGGCACGAACACTACTCTTTCGGCCCAAATTCACGAACTAAAGAAACACGTGGGAAGTAAAAACTTACCCAAAACAAATCCAAAAGGAAAGCCGGGCCAACGAGCCTCGTGGACCGAACTGAACCGAATACTTGACATGTATTTTTCCAGTGAATTCTTGACCAAATATGGCTATGACGGATACTACGCGGCCAACAAAAAATCAGTCTTTCATGAAGGCCATTTCAACTCTGAAATCATGTTGACCAATGCGTACCAGAAGATCGAACGGGCCCATGACCGCCTGCCGGTCGCTTCAAAGAGGGTTCTTCTTTTTCCACAAACAATTTCTAGACTTTTTTTGGAATACAGCAAGAGGCATCGCAGTCTCCTGAAAACTTCAAAAGAATTTATTATTTTTTGTACGGGAGGGCAAGCCGTAAACCTTTTGCTCCGGGGTCTCAAGCGTCGAGTACCTAAACTCATCAGGGGGACGACCGACTTTGACATGAGTTTCGCCGTTTCAGAACCCATCAAGACCATTGGAGCCCTTCGACGCAAATCAGAGGCTATGCGCAAGTTTATGCTCAAGCACGTTTCTGGATTTGTAGCCTTTATAAACAGAAATTATAAAGGAGCCCGTGCCACCTTCAGGTTCAACAGACTCGGGCAAGGAACACTCATGCCCCGCCTTCAGGTTCCGGTAACCAAAAGGCGCACGTATCTTGTTCACAACTGGCAGATTGTCATAGGAAAACAGGTGGTTGATCTGGCAGATGCCGCACTGGCCCTGTACCCAGGAGTCTCACGGACCTGGATCAGCAAAAGATTTTCAAGAGAATTTGGAATTCCTGTACAACAATTAAAATATCAATTTATAGACACTCTTGGAATTCTTTCAGGTTCTTTCGTTCACAAAGGCGTCGTGAGCCAACGAAACCCACTCACGGGTAAAAAAATGGAAAAAGGCCAGAAGAATGTCGCTCGCGTGAATCAGATGACCCGCGTCATTGCTCGTCATCCAAAAAATTATAAAAATATTGTTCCGGCGACACTCAAGGCGAGGGCTCTTCTAGCAAAAATTCGTACGGGGCACTTGCCGGGCGCAGAGGCTAGAGCAAAATCAGCCAACCGAATCCTCAAAAACTTGGTTTAGTGTCCTTTGGTAGGACCAGTCTTTACATTTGAGACTAAAAACAAACAAAGATGGCCACCTACTTCACTCAGGCTGCCCATGCTGACTTCCAGGCTCACCTTGCCACAATGACCCCCTCTATCAATGCTAAAATCTCAAATCACCCAAAAATCAAGGTTAAAAAGAGCGAGGAGCAGGCTGAGAACTTGAGTCTTGTGTCCAAGGACCTGGACCAGGCGTCCACCAAGCCCACAAAAACAAACACAATGGCCGCCTCGGTCTTTGCCCTGGCCTGCGACGCCCTGGTCCGTGAGCGCGACAGAGTCTTCCTCCTCAAGATTTCTGAGGATTACAAAATTCCCTTTGCTGAGCTCGAGGCCAAGTATCTGGGAGCAGCCGAGGAGGCGATCAAGGTTCCAAAGCAGCGCAAAGCCAAAGTGACCGTGGAGGGTGCGAATAAGTGCCAGGCCCAGACGGCCAAGAAGGGTCCCTGCAGCTTCAGCGCACTCAAGGGCGAGTGCTTCTGCAAGCGCCACCTCGCTCAGCAAAACGCAGAGCCCAAGGAGCCAAAGGCGCCGAAGCCTCCCAAGGAGCCAAAGGCCCCCAAGCCTACAAAGATCGACCCGGTCCACACGCACGAGCCGAGCGAGGAGCCGGTAAAGGACTGTGCCCTGTGCGACTCGCACGGAACGGCCCTGTCTGAGGAAGAGGACTTTGAGATTGTGATGCCCGGAGACGAAGACCCAGAAGAGGAGATGCTCGCAGAGAGCGACGGGGAGTATGACGATGAGTAAATGTAGTGTAAAGATAAGAGAGTCTTAGTATATATGTTTTGTCTCCCCTATACCCCCAAGAAACAGAAAGCCTGGTCCCCCCCTCTAGAGTGGCGCCTCATAGTATCTAAAATGCGCCCAGATCTTCGTGAAACATATTCGGAGCGTTGTGAAGAGTGGTTCAGGAAGCACCCTCCTAGTCGTCCCATAGAAATACCAAAACTCAAGTCAGAAACAAAAATAGACCTTGTTCTTCAGCAAATGGCTTTTAGAAAGTACGGGGCACTCATTCCAATCCCCGAACTTTATAAGATTGGTTATTCAAAAGAGGAGGTGGCCAAAGTGATTGCTCGACGCAAGTGGTTCAATGACCATGATGCTGTTCTCCAAAAGGAAATTGAGAGACGTTGGCCAGGAGGAAAAACAAAGCCAAAGAAGGTTATAAAGGCTGTAAATAAACGAATGCCTACATTACATATAAATGTCTAAAAGTTGGGCAGACATTGTAGAGGAGGATCAGCTCGAACGGATCAGGGGAGCTGCCAATTTGTTCCACAAGGTTCCTCCTAAACCTCCCGTCCTAGAACCTCTTGTACCTCCAGAACCAGAACCGCCGAAGTGGACTGTCAAAGAAAAACTCAAGAATCTCTTTTCTAAAGAAAAGGTTCTCAAGTAAAATAAGATGAGTTGCGACGTGTGTACTGAAAAATTTAACAAGTCGACCAGGGCCAAAGTGACGTGCCCATGGTGCCAGTTCAATCAGTGTACGACCTGTGCCGAGACCTACATCTTGGGACATTCGTCGGACCCTCATTGTATGAATTGTAAAAAGGGGTGGACGCGTGAGACGCTCCATGATAATTTTTCAAATAAATTTTTAAACAATACTTTGAAGAATCGCCGGGAGGAACTTTTGTTTGAGCGCGAGAGGAGTCTCATGCCCGAGACTCAGCCCTATGTAGAGGCCGAGCGGAAGGTTCGCATGCATGCCGCAAAAATTGTAGAAATTTACAAAAAGATAGAGCAGATCCGTAAAGACAGTGCTGAAAAATACGCACTTCCTCTCGGGCCTCTTGCCGTCGAGCACGGGGTCACAAACGAACTCGAGGCTGAAATCATCAGGTACGGGATGGTGATCGAAAACAATAAACTCGTGAGACAGCTCGAGTGCGACGTACTTTTCCACGATTTTGCACGAGGTACATGGGTCACGGGAGGGTCTAAAATTTCTCAGACGAAGCGCCAGTTTGTGAGAGCCTGTCCCGCAAACGGATGTAACGGATTCCTGAGTACTGCCTGGAAGTGTGGTCTGTGCGATATCTGGGCCTGTCCCGAGTGTCACGAAGTCAAAGGACTAGACCGCGAGACTCCTCACACGTGCGACCCTTCAAACATAGCCACGGCTCGGCTCCTCGCCAAAGACTCTAGGAATTGTCCAAAGTGCTCTTCTATAATATTTAAGATATCGGGATGCGATCAGATGTGGTGCACTCAGTGCCACACGGCATTTTCATGGAACACTGGACGTGTAGAGACGCACCGAGTCCACAACCCTCACTATTACGAATGGATGCGTCAAAACGGAACTCTCCCGAGAGAACCGGGTGACGTTCCCTGTGGAGGTCTCCCACCACTTGAACACTTTTTCAAAATTATAGGACAGTTCCAAAGGTACAGTCAAGACACGAGGTCTCCGGCCCAAAAGTCTCTCTGGATTATCCACAGAACCCATACGCACATTCAGTGGGTCGTTCTCGGCAGGTACATAGACGAGGGCGTCGCAGGAAATCGCGACCTGAGAATCAAGTTTATGCTCAAAGATTTTACAGATGAAGTATTCAAGAAAAAGTTACAGCAGCGCGAAAAGTCAAGGGAGAAGAAGGAGGCCCTGAGACACGTCCTGGAGATGTACCAAGCAGTTACGATAGATTTGTTTAGAGGTCTTTTGGAGACAAAAAATTGTGAAGAAACAGTTCAGGCTTTTACAAATTTGAAAGACCATACAAACGATTGTTTTTCAAAAATTTCAAAAAGATTTACAAATTGTGCCGTACCGTATATTCTAGAAAATTTTGAGTGTAAGTAGTAATGGTCAGACTCGGCCCCCTTCAGTCTGGGAGCACCTGCTGGTTCTATTCTTCACTGAACACGTTCCTCTTGAGCGACTCTGGGCGCGTCATATTGTACAACAGAATGACGGAAGTCTTTGAAAAGATGAACAATAAAAATAAAAATTATTTTCTTTCTCCGGATCGAGCTCCATGTCCCGCCAAGACGAGAACCAAGTACGATGTTCATTTTTGGAAGTTTATAGATCAATACATATGTGCGTATCGTCAGAACCGAGAGGTTCCCTGGCGCGCGAGAACGAGCCCTAATCTCCTCAGGGCTCTAAACTTGTGGAACAACAACACGCGCCGAGATCCTCGTAATAGCGGGGGATGGCCCCAGCTCGAGATTAATGCAATACTCGCAAGTCTTGGTCTTCGGGACAAATATATGACTGTTGATTGGACTCAAATGAGATCCTTGTCTGTAGGCAAATACAACCAATTCCTTGTGATGTTGGACGATAAGACAGATCCACATAATAGAAATATTGTACCGATAAAGACTCTTGCTCCCAAGTTCAGGGCCGGGAAAGAAATGTATAGTCTGGCGGCCTCGGTAATAAACATCAGTGATGGGGTGGATGGACACGTGATAACTGGCTATATATCAGGTGGGAAAGGGTACGTATTTGACTCTAATTATCAAAAATCAACTGATTGCAGGTGGTGGAGACCCGCGGAGCTTGCGGCGGTTCTGTCTGGAGGTACTTTCAAAAATTATGGAACAATTTATAATTTTAGTTTTGCATTGTACACCAAAGACTCTTTCGTGAGGAGCGTCAAGGTGGCGTGTAAGGCTGGAGCCCGTAAAGTACATTGGAACGTACAGCCCGCCTGGCTCACCGCACGTGCTCATAACATGAAGAACCAAACTCCCGCGGCAATACGAGCAATCTTACAGAAACGTACACACATGAATTTCAACAACGCGAGGACCCTGTATCGCAACGGCCTTCTCATGGGAAGTAATTTTTCAAACAATATTAGAAGAATTGTAAACAACAAAAATGCATTTAACAAGGAGGTGGCGGGAAAGCGCGCTTTTAACAGGGTCAACTCAGAGGTCTCAAAGGGGAAGACGCGCGTTACACGTTCCGTCCGTCGGAAGACGGCCCCTAACCTCTCACCTACGGCGCTCCGCAAACTCTTCAATAACGTGAAGAAGATTCAGGCGGCTGAAAATATGTTGAGGAATACTAATAGATGAACTGTGGGAACGGAGCCCTCCAGACTAGAGGGACCTGCTGGTTCTTCAGTATCATAAACGGGTTTCTCATGTCTGATGCGGGTCAAAAGATTCTCTTTAATTCTCTCGAAAAGTTTTACAAGGGTCTCAGTCAGCAAGAAAAGAATTACTTTGATGATGGCATAGACGCCCCGTGTCCTCTCCGGGGTGACATTATCAAAACAAAAAGAATTTATTTTTATAAATTTTTGGATCAGTACTTGTGCTTCAGGTCAGGACCTCGTTCGGTATCGGTAAAGATGGGACGGTCGGCAAAAATACTCGGGGGTGCGAGTCTTGCCGGAACGCTCGCAAAACAGCACGGAGGAGGAAAGGGAGCTTACGTTGGAGAGGAACTCCCCAAGATTCTTAAACATCTGGGTCTGACTGATTATCTTTTGGCGGATGAAACTGGTAGTCTAAGAGCGGAAGATAAGCTAAAACGTCCTCATTTCGTGATTGCGAAATATGAGGATGGAAGATCGGCCATGGGGCATTTGCCAGTATTTCGCCCTGCTTCATATTCACCAATGTGCTGTTCTGTAACGATAGGAAATACGAAAGCGAATGAAGTGGCGCACAGTTACCATGCTATCACGGGATTCATGTGTAATGGAAAAGGGTACTTGTTCGACTCAAACCAGCGCAAGACATTTCCATGCGATTGGCTTTACCGGACTAAAATGGAGCAAGTTATTAACAAAGAAATTGGAAATTTTTATAGACATTTCGCAGGAGGTCAAATTGACTACATTGTGTACAATTTTGTAATTTTTTCCAAGAACGAATACATAAATTCTATAAAGCCCTCGTGCCGTCTCAAGTACAAAAAGACAAAGACTCCTAGTTCATGGAACGAAAATAATTTTGAAAATTACAACCCGGCTCAGATTGCCGCAATCAAGAGAGCAAAGGCCCGTCCGAACAAAGAACCCGTTCTCGGCCAAAACACGTACAATTATATTCTGGCGACGGCTAAGAATGAGGCCAGTGGTATACAACGCACTAAAAACCTGAAGAATGCGGGATACCGAATTAATCACGAAAAACAAGCCAAATTTTTGATAGAACTCGGTAAAAAGTTCAGGGGGTCTCCTGTAAACAAGTTTGCCAGTGCCAAAAACGAAATGAAAAAGGCTACATTCAAATATCAAAAGGCGGCCATATACTCGAGGGTCTACAAGAATTTTCCAGCTCATCAGCGTAAAATCCTAGCCCATTTTAGGGACAAGGGTGTCTGGCTCAACAACGCATCACCGAACAGCCCGGCGCCTACCCCACGGACGACCCGTAAGAAAGAAATAGAAACAAAATTCAACGCTTACTGGAAACAACTTACAAAAAACAATAGAGCCACTGTCAGAAACTATATAGACCGTCACAAGTCACCAAGTCCCCTGAAACCGAAGAGCCCGAGCCCTCCACCGAACCTACAAAATGTACTGTCTCGTGTAAATGCGGCCAAGACGGCGGTGGCCCGCAAGACTATCCTCAAGAACGTCCGGGGAAAGATCGGGGCATCAAATTATAAAATTCTTTTGAAAAAAGTCAGGGATAAAAATCAGAATAACAGGAACGCTCGTGAAGCCAAGAAGTTCAAGATTGTGGCCCATTAGAGAAAACAAACTCTTGATTAATAGTAAAATGCAGATCTTCGTAAAAACCCTGACGGGAAAGACTATCACTCTTGAGGTTGAGTCAAGCGACACTATTGAAAATGTAAAGGCAAAGATCCAAGACAAGGAGGGTATTCCTCCCGACCAACAGCGGCTCATCTTTGCAGGCAAGCAGCTGGAGGATGGACGAACTCTAGCAGATTTTAATATCCAGAAGGAGTCGTGCATCCACCTCGTTTTGAGGTTGAGAGGAGGTTTCTTTTTTCTCGAGACTTAAAAACAAAAATACTTACTTATTATATGGTATACACGGGAAGAATTTATAGAATTGAAAATATTGAAAATGAAAACTTTTACATCGGCCAGACATACAAGACTCTTTCTCAGAGATTTACGAATCATAAATGTGAAGCAAAAAGAGGGAAGGTAGATGGACCTCTTTACAGAGCTATGAGAAAATATGATGTTGAAATGTTTATTATAGAGGATATAGAGACCAGAGAGTTTGAAACGAAGAAAGATGCTAAAGACTGGATGAATGAAAGAGAAATTCACTATATCACAACACTCAAGCCCGCATATAATGCCGCACCAGGAGGTCTTGGTCATACCGGGGTTCCATGGACTGAAGAGCGCAGAGCCCGTTTCAAGGAACGCATGTCTGGAATTAACAATCCTAACTTTGGAAAATCGCTTTCCGACGAAACCAAACAGAAATTGTCGAATGCCCTCAAAGGTCGCGTCATATCGGAAGAGACCCGAATCAAGACAAGCCAGACTATGAAGGGTATACCGAAAACGGAAGAGACTCGTCAGAAGATGAGTGAAGCCAGCAAGGGTCGGGAAATGCCCAAAGGCAAGGATTCAAAAAAAGCCATTGCCGTTGATCAATTTGATTTAGAAGGTAATTTTATTAAAACCTTCGGATCTTTAGCCGATGCCGCATCTGATGTGGGTTGCCAGCGTTCAGGTATATGTTTTGCACTAAAAGGTCGTATTAAAACTTCAGCTGGGTACATATGGAAGTATAAAATCTAAGATTCCTGAACGCTCGGGGTTGGCGTCCGCAGTACATCAACTCTAAAACATTCATATGATCCAGACGAAAAAAAATATATTTAGCTCGCCACTTCCCTAGTAGGAATAATTTCTCTTAGAAGACTCCACAAAGGTCGGCCCTTATTGCTAGTCTCGAAAGACTCCTTGGAAGTCGGTGTACTTTGCCCCGAAATAAAAGAAAACATACTTTTTTTGGCCGCCGGCTCTTCTATGTTTATACTCACGTGATTATCCATTGGGATCTCGATGGGGTTGGCGTTCTCAAGGGCCGCATTAAATTCCGAAAAACATTCTTGAATAAAACTTTTACCATCCGTCTGGCGCTGAGGCGCATCGATACTGAGTTCCTTTGAGATCTTCAGGGCCAGACGTTTCATGAGCATGGACGATTGCATAGCCTTGGTCTGCTTTTCGCTAATCTTGAGATACAGTTGAATAGATCCTAGGACGCCAGTGCCTGCCGAGAGGACGGCGTTCAGAACACTCACGTACTCTTGGCGAACGAACGAATTGAGACCTACGGCCGTGAGTCCGTTGACGGCTGATATGACGAGTATGGGAATGTTGTATCGGCGGGCGGATGAGCTATATCTTGTAAACTCCTGCGTAAAGTGCTTTTGGTATGAATTACACTGCTTCTCGAGTCTTGCCAGGAACGCCTCTTCCCGAGGGAACCACTCATGATGGGCCATTCTTACTCTAAGCCGAGAAAAAACGCGTCTCTACGTCCCCAGCGACGCAAGGAAAGTTTACAAGGAGTGCGTTCGGGATACCGGTGAGACGCATGTAATTCCGGGCCTGATTTTCGTGCTCGTCTCTGAGTCTAGTTGTGGATTTGAGTTCTACTATGGTACTCCCGTCAATTATGAGATCGGCTCTCAAGTTTCCAATCGTGTGTCCTTCGTACGAGATGGTGATGATTCGTTCAGTCTCGTAAGGGATTCCTTGGAGTCGAAGTTCGACCTCAAAGGCGTTATGGTAGACTCGTTCGCTGAATCCGGGTCCCAGTGTCTTCCATATGCGTTCAGCCATGGTTTTAACATAACAAGCCGGCGGCTCGGTCTCGGGGTCCATTAAAATCTTAGTGGTTCTGTACTCTATATAAGGATAAAAGCGTACCCATTACACATGGACCTTCGAACTATTGAAATCGTATATTTGCACGGGCCGCATCGTCCGGAAAGGAGAGAACATATGGAAAAAGTTCTCAAAGAGGCCTGTCTCAAAAGTGAATGCTACGTTGGATTCTGTGACAAGGGCCGACATAGCGGGGTTCTGGGTCTTATAGAGTTGTTCAAAAAGCGCCTCGAAGGCGAGTTTAGGCCCTTTATCTGTCTTGAGGATGACTGTAATGTGACTCCTTGGTTTCGGCACGTTATAGACATCCCTGAAGATGCGGATGGCGTATATCTGGGTATAAGCAAGTGGAGTATGCATCCTCACTTTGACAAGGCTGTCATCGCCTATCAAGGGGGTCCTCTAAATCAGTACCCCGATGTAACAAGACTTGTGAATATGCTTTCAAACCACGCGGTTCTTTTTCTTACAAGGGCATGGACCGAGGCATGTCTCAAGGCGTACGAACAAACCTCCACTTGGGATTCTCCAGATTATGATATACTCCAATCAAGACTCATGCCATCTTTCAAAGTTTATTCTCTTAAAAAGCCCTTGTTTTATCAATGTTCTGAAATGGGAGGTCATGAAGAAGCGACACTATTTATGTTGGGATAAGGCCAGTTCCACACATTTTTTATAATTTCAGAAGATCTGAGATAGTCCTCGAGGCTCTTACGGTCGGTGGAGAGTTGTGGTCCGTCATTGGAATTCAAGAGGGTACACACACTAGACCAGTCATCCTTGAAGCGTCCGATCTGATCCCAACACACGACAGTCTTGGTCAGGCCCTTGAAGTCATAAAAACGAGAAATGACGTAATCGTCGCTCAGGTAAAAGGTTGGGTCCATTTCCTTCTGTAAAGGAGGAACTTCGGGAAATCCGTAGAATGATGAGACCTTGGTCATTGTTCCAAACCCTTGCTGAATTATCTCGGTCGGAGTTCCATGACCTACCCTGACATTGTATTCCATGGGGTTGAGACTATATTTGGAGGCTTGATCAGGGTACAAAAGACCAGAGTAGCCGACGACACCTCCAAACTTATTGTAGCCTTCGAGGAGGCCCGCGATGAATAGAGGTTTGTATTCTATATCATCGTCGATAGTAACAACAAGAGTCTCAGGATCCCTTTCCACTGCCAGGATAGGAAGTATTTTGTTGAGGCAGCAACGATCCTGACTGAGTTCAAGGATCGTGACTCCTATTGCATCGAGAACTGGCTTGAGCCACGGGGCGAGTTTCTCTTCGAAACGCACATACTCGTCAGGAATGTTTATATACATAGCGTCCGGTTTCACGTTGCCGTTCTTGACGCTCATGATAGCCTTGATGACGGCCACTTCCCTCGTCGGGATGACTGTCATTGTGGTTACAATTCTGACCATTTAATTTCTAGTATTTAAATTCTTTATTAAACCATTCTATGGTCGTTCGGAGCCCATCCTCTAGTGATACAGAAGGTTCAGGGAAGTCCCCGGGTCCTGGAACAGCCTTCTTGCGCATCTGGCCGTCGGGCCCTCCAATAAACTCCAACTCTATTCCATTTATTTTTGCAATAATTTCAGAAACTTCTCGTATTGTATATTCTCTTTCTGATGCGCATACAATCATGGGAGGGAGGTGATCCGGGGATTCGACTGACCAGACTATAATATTAGCCAAATCTTTTGAAAAAATAAATTGTCGAAGAGCTACTCCCGTACCCTTCACTTGAAGACTCGTGCCGGAATTCTTGGCCAGAGTAGCCCTGTGTATAAGGGAAGGTACAACGTGTCCATCCTCAAGAGAAAAGTTGTCGTGGGGGCCGTAAATGTTTGTAGGTATGAGACACGTTACCCAGGTTTTCGTAGTTTCTCGAATAATTCGAGAATGGACTTCTGATATCCTCTTTGCATGCGCATATCCTTCGTTAGAAGGATGAGGTGAACCAAGATGTAACGCTTCCGGACTTAACGGTTCCGCGAGTCCATCTGGGAATATGCAAGTTGACAACATATTTATGACCCTCTTTACGCCCCTGGCTGCAGCTTCGCTCAGAACGTTCGTATTTATGCGGACGTTATCCTCAAACATCTCCAGACGCTTGTTCATATTCTTAAACAGTCCTCCAACGTTGGCTGCGAGGTGTATAACCACATCTGGGTTCACATCATCAAACATTTTTTTTACATTTTCGAGAGATGTTAGAGAACCATATGTCTTTGAGCTCACGTATATCCAGTCAGGCCTGATTTCTCGAAGAGCCGAACCCACAAGCCCCGTTCCCCCAGTTACTATAACTTTCATTAAATATTACTAAATTAATTTTTTTAAGTTGAAATTCCAACTGGAGGAACTATAGAATCATATGAAGGTCCTTCAGGGCCGAACCATTTCTTCGGATACACAAGTTCTGCAGATGAATTGTCGCGTAAATACCATGCCCATAATGAAAAAGAAGAATTTGCTATTATGAAAGAGTCACAGAAAGACATGAGAATCATTGCAGAAAGAGGGTCGGGTTCTGAAATGAAAATACAATCGCGTTCCTTCCAAACTTCCCATTTGGCTATATCGTCAGGCTCATCAGAAAATATCAAGAGCCTGTCATGAGCGATAATATCCAAGGCCCTTTCGTAATAATCTTCGTTTAGAATTCCATGAACATTTATATGGGCGCTATTTTTATAGTCTCCTCGGCGAATATGAACCGCTACGGTACGGCTCTTGTGCAGCGTTGCATAAGTTGATCGCTGTACATCTACAATATCTGAGATGTTGTTAAATAAAAAATCTTTTATTTCTGGCAAATCTTGAATAAAGTATTTGTAAGATTGAAAATAGCCACTTATTAGATAGTTTCCCTCAGGAAGCAGAGGAATATCTATATAGTTTAGACTAGGTGGTTCTTGTATCATCGTGAGAGGCTGGTACATGTTCATTTCAATGGGTCCAATGAAGTTTGATTCTGTAAATAAATTCTTATAAGCACTTATATTTGGACGCTCTACAGACCCTACATCTCCTGTGTAAATTAGAAACTTACACTTATTTTTTTTAGAAAGAGAATATATAAATGAATACATAAAAAGAAGGTTACCCAGACCTCCACGTGGATGTAGTATAAGAATTGTCATGTGTTTACTTAATATTTAGACTTTAACTAAACAAATCAGCCATGAGGAACCAGTCGCCGTTTGACAAACGCGCCGAAATCAAATCAGGAAATAGAATTACAATCATTGACATTACATCTTGATCTTTTCCAGTGAATGTATCTACAGCCATCATATTCTCAATCATTCCGTAGTATGTAGGGACCCACCTGCCCCACGCGTCCTTGTGCCCTAAGAAGCACCCCCCTCCAGTGCAGACTTTTGCCTGAAAAACATTTTCAAGGTTTCCTCCGATGACGCTATTAATGTCACTCTGTGAAAATTGATCTATAATAATCATATGTATCTTATTCTTTTCCATATTTTCAGGTATCCTAGGGAAGTTTATATATTTAGGTAACTTCCACTTGTCGCGAAAATAACCCATATCACACCAGGAAAAATAATCCGTCCCGAACGGGTCCAACTTTATAGCCTCCTCTACAAACTTGGTTTTCTCATGCCAAATAATATACAGTTGCTCATTGTGACATTTTTCGCGGTCCCGAGCAAGATCTCTCACCCAGTAGTCATGCCACTTGTTACAGTAAAGTTGGGTAAATTCTCTTTCCACTATGAGTGTGTTTGGATTCCAACTTCTCAAATGTGAAATTTTATTAGACATCTCCTTTTCACAAAAAATAACCATGGGTGAATTATTTGTTGTTAAAAAGTTGTGCATCCATTCATGATAAACGGATGGAGGGCGTTTTGATGGGAACTCGTAGTAAGCCGTGACTATAGTGCAGTCGGCCATTTAAACTATATTTATTTTTATTTTTAAGTCATAAATGGCCAATAAGATAGATTAATTTCGGAAGTCTGGGGCTTATTGGGCTGGTCTAAGTGGGTAGGAACTTTTTCTGTGTTCGGACTTTTCTCGCCGATATAATCATTTCTGATGTACGTGCATTCAAATACATTTGGAAGATTTATCCCGTCCACTGAATGTATCTTACACGCCGAGTTTCCGTGAACATGCACGAGAGTGTGGGTCTTATTAATATTACTTAACATATCAAACATGAGTCGGTGGTTAACATGTGATAGACCTTTGAAGTAATCGGGATACAGGTGAATATCTCCCGGGCTATGAATCTCTATAACAATTTGTTTAAATTTTTTCATAATATTTTCATTGAAAGTTGGAATCACGTTAAACTCATGACCTTCTATGTCCATTTTTAGGAATGCGTTACTGTAGGACCCTATATATTCATGAATATTTGTCATGGTAGGAGTATTTACCGCACCTACATTTTTACACACGAAGTTTATTCTCGAGTCAGGAACCGGAAGACAGGGGACGGTCCCGTCAAATGCCCAGCAAGGCACTTTCGAATGTAGAGAAAGAAAGTTTTGTTCAAAGCTTATATCATCACTTATCCCGCAACTTATCAAAGAATCATAAGTTCCGGGAAGAACACATACTACATAACCACCATCATTCCGACGCCCGAGACGCGTCTTTGGCCATGGCGACTTGTATAGGGTCAAAGTATCCATTTTTCTATTAAACTTTTTATTCTCTATATCTAGAATTAAAATATGAATTTATATGTATTCTATGCTTTACAAGAATTTCAGACAAATTAAAAAAAGTTTTATTTTCATTTTTTAGCTTTTTCCATAGTTCATAATCCTCCAAAAAATTTTCGGTCCAAGTAGCCAACTCTTTTTTCACGATTACGCTACTATTTATTATAGGATTGAAACTATTAAAATTATGTGATGACAAATCGCCGAAAGGTATATGAGGGAAGTCAGTTTTATCTCCAAAATAAACACACCAACTTCCTACAACGTCATATTTTCGAATATAAGGAATCTGTAATTCTAGTTTATTTGTATACCAAATATCATCAACGTCTAATAGAGCAATGTGAGAACCAGAAGAAATAGTAATCATGGAATTTAAAGTATTTCCTTTGCCACTTATTCCCTGAAAGTCAGCCACTTTAATTTTTGAATTTCCATATTTTTTTGCAGTTTTGTAAACATCCGAATCGGGTGGATGGCCATTTATACCGATTATTAGTTCCCAGTTTTCATATGTCTGATTTTTTACTGATTGTACAGATTCTTCTATAAATTCTATACCATTATATACGGGCATAAGTATACTAATTAAAGGTAGCATCCTTAATTTATTAAATGTCTATTTTTTATGTAGTTGACGCCCCTGAACTCCCCACTTCATGGACACATTTTTATACAACGAGGAAATTCGCCGAGGGATGGAGGCAGATTGGTTATAATGTTAAAATAGCAAAAAGTCTCGATGACATGAGTGATGGTTCCGTTATTTTGCTGAGCAATCATGGCATTGAACATAATTTTTGGGCCCTTGAAAAGTTGGCCAAAAACTACCCAAATAGTATATATATAGGTTGGTTCTTTAATGAAATATATTACAAAGTTCCTTTTAAAAAATTCATATTAACAGGAGAACATTGGAGAAACCCTAGATCAGAATTACTCCAATATCATGCAGAATTTGATAAATTGGCAAAGTCTATAAATAATTATGTACCTCTAACTTTTATGTCATCTATGCCACTTGAAATGGTGGGGTCACATGGCAGAGCAGAGCAGATAGATGGTTCATTTGTCGGAACACAATATAAGAGAGAATGGATTGAAAATCTATCAAATATAGTGTATATTACATCAAATAATGTAAATGAAGAAGACCGTATAAAAATTTTTCAAACGTCTAAAATAGTTTTTGGATTTCACAGTGATGGTAATATACAAAATGGAACTGTTACTGAACGAGTTTTTGAAGCAATGGCATATGGATGCGTAGTTATAAGTGATAATCCACAAGCAGGCGTTGTTACCGAAGGCCTGGTAAAAGTTGCAACTAGCAAAGAAGAGTTCCTTAATATTTACCATAAACTTTTGTCAGACTCCGACGAAAGAGAAAATATTAGAATGAAAAGTTACGAATGGATTCGCAGAAACGGGTTATATTTTCACGTCGCTCTAAAATTTATTAAAAAAATGGAAGAACTTGGTTATATAAACTGAATAGTTAAAAAATAAATATATATTATTATCATGAGTCGATGCCGTATATGTCGTTGCGAGACTCTCGAGACTATATTAGACTTGGGAGATCATGTTTTGTCAAGCAGATTTCCGCGTATCGATGAAAGCGACCCACCAAGGGCCCCACTTGTTCTGGTTAAATGTGCGGGAGAATGTGGGTTATTGCAGTTAAGCACAACAGTGGATAATACCGAGCTGTATACGGATTCATATGGTTACAGGTCTGGAATAAACGAAAGTATGCAGGAACATCTGAGAAAATTAGTAGGAGATATAACATCAATATGTGCACCTGCTGCAGGAGATGTGGTACTTGACATAGGAAGCAATGACGGGACTCTATTATCATATTACCCAAGTTATACAAAACGCATAGGTATTGATCCAACAGGAATCCAGTTTTTAAAATACTATAATAGTGAAATAAAACTAATCCCTGAATTTTTCTCAAGAGATGTGTTCCGTAAAGAAATGGGTGAGAAAAATGCTAAATATGTAACTTCAATTTCAATGTTCTACGATCTTCCAGATCCCCTCTCTTTTGTAAAGGACGTCGCAGGTATTATGTCAGAAGATGGAATCTGGACAATGGAACAAAGTTACGCTCCTACGATGCTTGAAAATACCCTATTTGATACTATATGTCACGAACATCTAGAATATTATTGTTTAAAACAGATTGAATGGATGGTGTCCAGAGCAGGTCTTCGCATTATAAACGCATCGCTTAATGAATGCAATGGGGGAAGTTTTAGAATGTTTATTTGTCATGAAAATGCCGATTATAAAACTGATTATAAATCAATTGAAAAATTGCGTCATAAAGAAATAAACACATCACAAATGATTAATATTTTCGTGAAAGAATGCAAAGAATACAAAGAGAAAATAAATGAAACAATTCATGAAATACTCAGAAAAGGTGAAACAATCTCAATTTATGGAGCATCTACTAAAGGAAATACTTTATTACAATTCTGCGGAATTGATAGCACAATGATTAAAAATGTAGCCGAACGTAATGAAATGAAATATGGATGCAGAACTCCTGGTACAAATATACCTATTATATCTGAAGATGAAGTTAGGAAGACACATCCTTCTTATATGCTCGTTCTTCCATGGCATTTTCGGGAGTCCATCATTGACAGAGAAGGCGACTATTTGAAAAATGGCGGAAAATTTATATTTCCTCTACCTTATATAGAAATTTATCAAATACGTAGTGTAATAGCATGCCTTACACGGGGTTATACCGATTTAAATGACTATGATAAGTTAATTGAACGTAATAAATCTATTGAGAAAATAATTTATGATTCTCGCGTTTTTGACGTAATAATTTTTCATGAGGGAAATATTTCAGACGAACACAAGACATACATTCAAAGTTTTACCCCTTCAATGTATATTAAATTTATAAATATAGAAAATGAATTCGATAAATCTTTGGTGAAAATATCGAGTAAATGGACAGAATGGCACGAGCATTGTGCTATTTTTAACACCGGCTATAGACATATGATTCGTTTCTGGACAGGTCCCTTTCTTAAATATTTGAAAGATTATGAATATATCATACGCGTGGATGAGGATTGCATACTGAAGGAATTTCCCCGTGAAATAGTAGATAATATGAGAAAGAATAAAAAAGTATTTATAACTGCTATGATAGAATGGGAGGCCCATGACGCGCCGGGGTGTATTCTAGGATTTCAGCACTTCTGTGATGAATATGGTAAAAAAAGAGGAATTACACCCCCTCTAAATACACGCCAATATCCATATAACAGTGTATCCATATCTGAAACTAAATTTTTCATAAATTCTGAAATTTATCAAGACTTTTTTAATAACATTGAAGAATCGGGGGGAATATACGTTAATAGATGGGGAGATCATGCTATTCTTGGCACTTTTTTTGCTAATTTTGTATCGAGAGATGTCTATGATGAAGATAATAGAATAAAATATTATCATGGTTCCCATGAGCGACATGTGAATTAAAGGAATTGTATTATACAAGTATATGAATTCTGAACAAGCAGGATTATATTATATTGAGAATCAAAAGGAGTTTTTTGCAGAAGATGGCCACGAGAAATTACTAAAGGGTCTGAAAAAACTTGTAAAACCTATAGAGACTGAAGATGTTGTTGTAGGTATTGATGTAGGATGTTGTGTAGGAGACTACATCAACAATATTAAACACATATGTTCAGAGAATTCCAGTAAAATTTTGTGTTTTGAGCCGAATCCGGTGAATATTTCTACTCTACAACCCAAGATTGAAAGTTATGATAATGTCAAACTATTTAAACATTGTGTATCTAATGAGACGAATGTAACGTCTTTCCACAATTGGAAAGGGTTCGATACGAACACGTCTGGTAACGGATGTGCCGGACTTCGCAGCGGAGGCGCGAAGATATGTGATATTGAAGTTAAACAGTTAGATGATGTCTTGGATTCTGAATTTCCGGGACAAAATATAATAATTAAGTTTATTAAAATAGATACAGAGGGCAACGACAGTAATGTTATAAAAGGTCTTTCTCGGCATCTTAATCTAACAAAGTATATAATTTTTGAATGCAGTGATTGTCTGGATGATATTAGAGGGCCCGGTGTGTTAAATCCAATGAAAGACATAGTGGACTTTCTGTCGAGTAAAGGTTTTGATACTTACAGGATAGGTACAAAAAAAATGCTAAAAGTGAATGATGAGTATTGGAATCAAGTATATGAAGATGTAAAGTTCTGGTCAAATTGTTTTTCACTCAGGAAAGACGATGACTTGATTAAACTTTTAATTGATAAAGATTTTAATTATGTATAATATATGCAATTCAAAAGTAATTCACAGGCTGGCCAGGATTATTTTGTTTATAAAATTATTGGTACATCTGGAACATTTTTAGATATAGGTTGCAATGATCCTCAGTACATCAATAATACTTATAGTCTAGAAAAAGTTGGGTGGAAAGGTGTCTGTATTGATATAGATGACTATTCGCAAAAATATAGTAATGAGAGAACAGCAACTTTCATTCAGGCCGATCTCCTTAGTGAAAACTGGTTCGATAAATTCTCAGAGAAAAATACTATTGATTACAGCAAACCGATCGACTATCTTTCGTTTGATATAGACGAGGCTTCGGTCACCGCCCTTTCCAATTTTCCATTTAATAAATTAAACTTTAAATTAATAACTGTTGAACATGATAAATACCGTTTTGGGCAGTTGGCTCAGGATCGTATAAGTGAAATACTCAGAGATGCCGGTTACAAAATCTGCTGCAGTAACGTATCATGCAAAGACTCTCTGTTTCAGCCGTTTGAAGATTGGTATTATAATCCAAGATTAATAGACGAGACGTCAATTAGTCATTTTATGTGTGATGGCCTAGATGGGTCTATTATAGCGAAATTTTAATATAATATAATATAATATAAATGAAATTTCAAATTTTCATTGTATTTCACAAATATATATTTGATGAAGCATACAAAAATATACCAGATGATATTCTTTATAAATATTTTACATTTATAGCAGTTAACAAAAATATAGAAAAACACTACACTCAAAATAAATACAAGATTATTAACGAGTATGATTTGCCTATTTATGATGGTTGTTTTCAGGAGAGGGGTTATAACGAAAATTCTGCAATATATCATGTATATGCCAATAACCTTCATAAAGATTACGAATATATAGGATTTTTTCAATATGACATGAGATTTAATGACAATATAGTTGATTTTTTTCAATCAAATTATACGGGAATACCATCCTTATTCTGTACTATGTTATATAATTTTGAATTCTGCGCTATTCAATCATGGAATGAACCAAATACACTTAATTATATAATTAACGACTATGAAATTTTCTATAATAAAAAATTTACAAAGAATCGTGGATATCCATTATTCAATAGTTTTATTATTCCAGTACAAACCTATGAAAAAACTATGTCGTGGGTTGCGCAATTATATTCAAAACTAAATACTTGGTGGGTTGAAAATCCTTGTGCTACTCATTTCGGTCATATAGGGGGAATATACGAAAGAATTATGGGGTTTGCACTCGGAGAAGAGAATTTACAAATAATCCATATAAATGTAGACCATGACCATAAGTATAAACAAATATCTTATTAATTTATCGAACATACCCACATATTTTACATGATTGCATTATGTAATCTTTTAGAAAGATTATAATGAAACTCCATACCCCCGCCAGTTGCCCCGGCTCTATAATGAAGAAATATATTTTCATATATTTCATACATGTAATTCCCGTTTACATTTCTAGGATCGTTTTCCCAAAAAATATTTCAATTACTTGACATTGTTTTTAATCGGTCATAATTTATGGGAAGATTTCATACTCAATACAGATTTAACTTATGAAGATTTAGACACCATGTTGGACACGTACCA
>Ga0114959_10000022_pt1 | contig 124172 bp, 98 predicted proteins | sample C_130625_EF_Meta_FD_87317 | JGI IMG/M metagenome (GOLD analysis project Ga0114959, IMG submission 87317) | Freshwater microbial communities from Lake Croche, Canada to study carbon cycling - C_130625_EF_MetaG | ecosystem: Environmental > Aquatic > Freshwater > Lake | place: Lake Croche, Canada...
CAGCACCCCTAACTATGGATTACAGCACCCTCAACTATGAATCGCAGCACCCTCAACTATGAATCGCAGCACCCTCAACTATGAATTGCAGCACCCTCAACTATGAATCACAGCACCCCCAACTATGGATTGCAGTACCCCTAACTATGAATCGCAGCACCCTTAACTATGGATTCTCATTGTAAATTACAAAACCATAACAACATGGCATAACGTAGAGACAAGGCATGCCTTGTCTCTACAAATTACAAAACAAACACAAAAAAGCCCGTTAGTCAAATATTAACGGGCTTAAATAAATATGAAAGAATCTTTTTTTATTAATGTTCTAAAAATACACTGAATTTTCCTGGGTCTGTTTTACTAAGATTGGTTACTACAATAATAGTCCAACCTTTAGGTATTTTCACGCTTCCCGCAGGGTTTACTTTTAATACTTCACTAGCTGTGCCACCTTCTTTTGCCACAGTTAATATTACAGTTCCTTCATTCACAAAAGGTTTGCCTGTAAGCACTTTTGCTACTTTAATAGTTCCACTTTCAGCAATATCCATTTCAGTTGCTTCAGAAGTACTAGCTTTTTTATGATTATGCTTTTCTTTATAATCTTTTAATTGTTGCGCCGCACCACTATCATTTTTGGCAACAACTTCTATATTAGATATTATTAAACGTTTATCTAAAATTTGATTGTGTTGAATAGCTTTAATAATGGTTTCAGTAGCATCAGCAGCGGCTAATTGCATGGCATGAAGTTGCTTTAAAGTAGTTACTGTAGCTATATTCTGCTGAAAAATAGCAATATTCACTTGCTTAGGAACTAATGAAGCATTGTTTTTCACGAAAATATTGTTTACATCGTCTATTTCCGAATCTCTCTTAATAGACACCCCAATCAATGCACCTTCTTGGTCGGGGGTGAGTGGCACTTTGGCTGCTTCTAAAATAGTATTGATTGCAGCTTGACTAGTGTTTAACGTGGTTAAATTTGCCGTAGTTAACGGTGAGGGAATTGTTACATACTGTGACATACGCCTGTTTTTTTATAAATGAATGAATAAGAATTTACAAATTTGCTATTTCTATTAAAACCTATTTTATCGTCTTTCTCTAAACGAGATCTGCAATATTATAAAAAGTTTGATTATTAATTAAAATATTTTGAAATAAAAATAGTATCACCTTGTTAAGGCTACAAATTGTTAATAATTAATTCAGCAATAGGTGTTGTGAAAAATTCGTTTCTAAAATAAAAAGCGCCTCTAAATTATCAACCCAACTTCCATTTCACTATTATATTGCAAACCAATTCTCAATTCTCCATTTTCAATTCTCAATTAAAATATGACGCTCTACGAAAAACTCCAACAGGCACGAACCGAAGAAGACATGAAAGATGCCTATATCAAGGCCCTCGGCCTGAAAGGTTACAGCAAAAACCTCATCGACATACAGACCAAACAAAAAAAATAAATTTCAGTCTAAACGTCAAATACTACATTTGATTCACTAAATTTAAATGATGAAGATTTCACTTGAGATAGATGATTTTTTACTTGAACTATTCCCAAAATACAGAAAATCAGATAACAATCTTGATGTATTAAAGGAAGAGCTAATCCATTTTTATACCTACGGGCCATTTAAGCCGAATGTCACTCTTAAAGATGGATGGGCAGTTATTACAATTGATGTTCCTTCAATAATTAGCCAAGAAGCTGATTATAAAAAAATTATTGCACTTTGTGAAAAAGGAAAGTATACAGAAGCAAAGCCAATTCTCAGAAATTTAATTCAAAAAAATCCCACCAATTCAGAGTTCCACAGAATATTAGGACAGATATTGTCAGATGAAGGTGACCAAGAGGAAGCAATAAATTCATTGATCGATTCACTAAAATGGGATCCAAAGAATGGGTATGCATTGTTGATGATGGGTAACATTTTTGCTAAATACAGGAATGATATCGAAACTGCAATGAAATACTATAACCAAGCACTCAAAATAAATTCTAAAGACAATATTGCTGTAAACAACATAGGTGCTAATCTTATGCAATTTGGGAAAATAAAAGAAGGCGTCGAGTATTTTGAAAAAGCTTATGAATTGAATCCCAACTACCCAAATACTTCTTACGGGTTGGCAATTGCGTATGATACTTTAGGAAATCCTTTTAAAGCGTTTGATTATGCTATAAAATGTTTAAGGATATCAAGTGTTAATGGGGGGGGGGTATTACACAAAAGTATTAGCAACTGCTTTTCATATTGCAGAGGGGATTTGTAACCTAGGTGAAGGGCTTAATATTTTTAAAGTATTTAAAACTTATTTAGAGAAAAAGACAGGTAAAGAAATAAGAGTTGAAAAAGATGAAACAATACCTACAGCAGCCAAAATAGAATTTGCCGAAAACTATGAAAGGGACTACCATGTAATTAAATATAAACCAAGTTACCCAGCTGTAGTGCATTTAATGATGCACGAATTAGTGCATCTTGAATTTGTTGAACAAGCAAGAGAAGAAAAAACTAACATGCTTTATATTGCTGGTAAAGAAAAAAAGATAAGGTTCGTTAATGACCATGCCAAAGAAATAGAAAAACTTCAAAAAGAAGGTTATAATGTAGAAAGTATAAAAAATGTAATCTTCTCATTGTATGAGGGCATAAATAGTCAACTATTTAATGCACCTGTTGATTTATTTATTGAAGATTATTTATTTGAAAACTATCCTCAATTACGTCCTTATCAATTTATATCTTTAAATAGATTAATTACTGAGGGAAAAGATGCGGTTACAAATAAAATGGTAGTAAATCTTACCCCAAGAAATGTTCTCACTATCTCTAAGGTTTTTAATTTAGTAAATGCAATTCAATTAAAGGATTTATTTGGTGTTGATTTGATTATGCAATTCAATCCAATTTCATTTGAACAGAAAGAAGCCGAAAGGATGTGGACTGAATTTTTGGAATATAGAAAAGACAGAAAGCCCGCAGAGGAATATGAACTAATTCAACATTGGGGTGAGGATCTTAAAATGGAACATTATTTTGAATTAGTAGATGAGATTGATTATAGAAATAACCCAAAAACTGTTGAAGAAATATTAGAGTCAATTGAAGAAGATCCATTTGGTACGGAAGTAGATAAAAATGCTAAAGACCGGAAAATGCAAATGTTCTTGGATGGACAAAAAGATATCGGTACAAATCATGCAGTTATTTGGTTTATGCTTGATGCCTTGCAATTTTTTACTAAGATGTCAAAAGAAAAAATAAAAGCAATTGCATTCGAGATTGCTATGATTGGTACACAAGGAATTAATCCTGCCAGTGGAAATAGCTATAAAGTACCTTCTATTCCAGATAAAGACTTCTCAGGCTACCATTTACTTGCCTACTATTATACAAGTTGGAAATTAGCAATACCAGAAATGGTAGACAAGCTTAATTTACCTTATGAAAAGGAATACGAATTGGCAATAACTATGAATAAACTGAAATAAATGAAAGATACTGAAGAAATAATTCAAGCACTTTTGAAATTCAGAAATGAAAGAGATTGGGAACAATTTCATAATTCAAAAGACCTTGCAATGGCAATAAATATTGAAGCAGGAGAATTGCTAGAATTATTTCTATGGAAAAATGCTGAAGATGCAAACAAAGAAAAAGTGAAAGAAGAGTTGGCTGATATTTTTTCGTTTGCTTTTCTTTTAGCAGAGAAATATGGATTTGATATAAAGCAAATTGTTCTTGAGAAAATAAAGTTAAATAGAGAAAAATATCCTATAGAAAAATCAAAAGGAACAGCAAAAAAATATAATGAATTATAACGATTTTGAATTGTCTATTCAGGTTTCTGAGCCTTATCCATTTAATTATGAGTCTCTTAAGAAAATAGAAACTAATCAATGGGTAAAGAATCAGTGGCCACTTGTATATTTTTTAAAAAATGAATTTGTAAGCAAGGCATACATTGGTGAATCAACTAATGCTCTTTTGAGATTAAAGAATCATTTAGCAAATCCTAAAAAAGCCAACCTTTTCCAAACTGTCAATATTATTGGTAGCGATAAATTTAATAAATCTGCAACTTTAGACTTAGAATCCAGACTAATTCAATATATAAATGCTGAAGGAACATTTACAACAGAAAACTTGAATCTTGGACTTCAAAATCATAACTACTATCAACAAGATTTATACAAGAATTTATTCTACACAGTTTGGCAAAAATTAATTGAAAAAAAGATTGTTTCAAAATCTTTAGCTGAAATAGAAAATTCCGAATTATTCAAATATTCACCTTACAAGTCGTTAAATGACGAACAATACAAGTCTGTTTTAGAAATACTAGCATGTATTAATAAATCTAAAGGAAATTCAATATTTGTTAGCGGTAGTGCAGGAACTGGTAAAACTATTTTGGCTACATATTTAATGAAACTATTAAATAGTGATGTAAGTGATAATGAAGACATCGAATTAAAAGAAGGTGACATTTATGAAATTGGCTTAATTAGAGAATTTCAAATTAAATATCCTAAGGCTAAAATTGGTTTTGTAATTGCAATGACACCACTGAGAGAAACCATCAAAAAGGTATTTTCTAGTGTACCTGGTTTAGATAAAAAAATGGTTATGTCTCCATCAGAAACATTTAAATTGGGTTCAAAGTATGATTTATTGATTGTAGATGAAGCCCACAGATTGAGGCAGTATAGAAATATAAGTTGGATGGGTGAATTCAAAAAAAAGAATGAATTATTGGGTCTTGGTGATAATGGAACTGAATTGGATTGGATATTAGCGAATAGTCTTAATCAAATTTTCTTTTATGATGCTGAACAATCAGTAAAACCTTCAGATATTGATGAAAAGAAATTTACAAATCTTTTAAATCAGAAAACCACTTTGAAATTAAGCCTTAATTCTCAAATGAGAGCAAAAGGAGGAAACGACTATATTGCTTTTATTAATGATTTGCTAAATTGTAAAGTAAAAAGAAAGCCTGAATTGCCTAAGGAATTTGAACTAGAGTATTTCGATTCCTTTAGTAACCTATACAATAAATTAAAAATTAAAGAGAAAGAAAATGGACTTTGTAGAATGATAGCAGGTTATTCTTGGGAGTGGAAATCTGACCCAAAAAGGAAAGAAAACCTTGATTTAAATGCAATTGACATTAGAATCGATGGCATGGGATTTCAATGGAATAAAACATACAATGATTGGATTACATCAGAAAATTCTTTTGAACAAATTGGCTGCATTCACACAACCCAAGGATATGATTTGAATTATGCCGCAATCATCTTTGGGTTAGAAATAGACTATGATCCAATTCAAAATGAACTAGTAATAGATAAAACAAAATATTTTGACAAGTATGGCAAGAATGGGGTAACTGATATTAATGACTTAAAATCATACATAGTAAATATTTATAAAACTGTTCTTTACAGAGGTATTAAAGGAGTTTACATTTATGCTTGTAATAACAATTTAAAGAAATATCTAAGGAAGCATTTAAATATCAGTCAAGATATAAATTTAATAGAGGATGCAAAAAGCAATAAACCAAGAATAATTCCATTTGAATCAGTAAAACCATTTGTAAATGCCGTTCCTCTAGTTAGTATCGCGGTAGCTGCTGGAGGTTTTAGCAATCAACAAACTTACCCAGAATATGAATGGATTGAGTTGCCAATGAATATTTCGGTTAGAGAAGGGTATTTTGTTTGTAAAGTAGTTGGAGAATCAATGAATAAAATAATTCCTAATCAATCATACTGTTTGTTCAAACAATATGAAGGCGGAAGTAGAGAAGGTTTAATTGTAATAGTTCAAAGCAACAGTTTTCAAGATTCAGAACTAGGTTCAGGCTATACAATAAAATCATATCATAGTGAAAAAGTAATAAGTGAAGATTCATGGTCGCACTCCCAAATAATTTTAAAACCTCTATCAAATAGTTTGGAATATCAAGACATTATTTTAAGGGAAGATGATTTGTATGATTTAAGAGTTGTTGGCGTTTTTGTAAGAGTGTTATACTAAACGTTTAAAAAGCCAATAACTAAAATGGAACGGCAAGCAATGGAGCATCGTCAACCATTTTATCCCTTTTACGGAAGCCGAAGTAGGTGCGCCGGACAGGTTTGAGAGTGATTTTATGGTGGAGTATATTTCAAACCTGACAGGTCTTGGAGACCTTTCAGGTTTACCCTACCCGATGCTCACCCCCGAAGCCAACGAAGTAATGTCTGCCGGCAAAACCCTATGGCAAGCCTATTTTGCCCACACCGATGTACACACCGTCCGCGACGAACTCAAGCTCAACCGCCCCGACGTAGGCTGGTACCAAATCCGCAAAGCCCTCCAAGCCCGCAACGCCAGCGGCGATTTTCCGCCCGTTAGCTTCAAAGCCTTTGAAGCGGCCTATAAAGCGTTGACAGAGAAATTGCAGCCAATGGTGTATGAGTTGGGGTTTTTGAAGGGGTAGGGAGTCTTTATTAATAAATTCTTTTAAAACACAATGAAAATATGGGTATCGCTAAAACAATGCATGCTATAGGAGTCTATCACTTTTATACAAATGATTATGTTGCTTTTGTAGCAGAAATTGGTAACCGATTTAAAGTAAACATTGAAGCAAGATTTGAAGACTATACTTTAGATGATATGTCATTGGAAAAAGAGAATGAGGTCTTTAATTTTGGATTTGAAGAAACCTATTATCTTACAATCTTCACAGAGCATTATGATGACGAGCTGTATCCCAAGAAATTCTCTGTTTACAATTTTTATGACTTGCACATACCAATTCAGACAGAAAATGAAAAGATTTTAACATTAGAATTTTGGCCAAACGGAGTAACACAGTTGAGATACCTCCCTTTTAGCAACAAATGGCAATTTTTCATTGATGATTTGCAAGGTATAAATGACCTCTATTATCATTCTCACTTAGAAATTGTAGAGTTTGTACTATTAGTAAGAAATCACATGATTGCTATTATGCATAAAATTGATTGTAATGAAGTTATTATTTGGACTGATGCTGACTATAAAACAGAAGAAGAGTATGTATATACTCAATACGTGGATAGAACAACTACGTTCGAAGAGTTGAAAGAAGCAGCATTTCAGCTTGATGGAATACACTTATTTGATTTTATGCAAGTAGTTAATCAAGAAGTTAAAATAGATTCAAACATTTATTCTGATTTGCAAATTGCATTTATTGACAAGTTCTAATTAGATATTCTATTTAAAAATAATCAAATCAATGAAACGTGCAGATTTTTTACAAAGGCTAATTGGCGTTGCCATCTTCGGTAAGTTACCAATCAGTACATTAATCACTAAAAGAAAAGTATATCTATTACAATGCTTTGTAGCAGGGTTTAGACATTACAAAGGCATGGAACTTTTAGAGGAAATGGAAGTAAACGACCTTTTGGAACTAAGTCGGGAGCCCGACAATGTGTATGATGATTTTGCAATTGCATTGTATTGGCAACAAGAAAAGATTGGTTTTATTCCTGCTGAATTTAATGAAACCATCGCTCGTTTGCTAGATGCAGAGGCATTACCTTTGTTAGCATCAATCACCCATCTTAAAAAAGATGTGAAACCTTGGGAAAATGTGGTAGTAGCAGTTTACTTTTTGCAAGAAGAAAAAGTGCTTCCCCCTCATGCGGATTATTTGCAAAAATTGGAAGACCCTGTCTATAAAACAGAGACTAGTCAAAATAAAAATTTAATGGACGATTTATACAATACTACCAACAGAATTATTTACGTTCCCACCATTCCGGATAAAAAGGTAGCAGCATATTATGAAAAACATTTCAGTCAAAAAAAAGTGTTTGTAAAAGGAAAGGAACACTTAATGATTGATACTGATGCAATCTATACCAATATGTACAACAACTTTCCTACAAAATGGGTAAAGGCAGATGATGGTGAGAAGTATTTATTATTTAGACATAAAATAAATGAGTTTGATTTATCAATTCCAAATCTATAAGGCTATAACAAATTTGAGTATTAACAAGGATTTACTTCTAATACCAGTCAGCAATTAGTATTGCACATCCACTCAGTAATCAATATCAAGTACAGTTTATAAAAGAATAATAATGTGCGAAGGGGTACCAGCGTTTTGAAAGTTGGTATCTCTTTTTTTAATTAATAATAGTTAAAATTTTGACTTGCTCTTATTTAATAACCATTAGGTATAAAATCAAAAAAAAATACCTAATTCCAATCAATCTTAATTAAAATATCAAATCTAAACAAACTCTCAATTGGTATATAATATTTAATATTTAATATTTAATATATATATAACACCCCTAATTCAAGGGTAATAATTATTTAAACAACTTGCTAATCTTTGTATCGTGATAATTATGATATTTGTATAACAATATCAGTATTAAATGAACGTTTAAAGCTTGTTCATTTTAATCTGAGTCATACATTTAAAGTAATACTATATACAAAAAAATTATAAATACTATTTATGAAGCAGTTAATTTTCTTATTCATTTTATTAGTTGGAGTAGCCACACAAATTGGTGCGCAAACTGCCAAAACTTCTCCCGATTTAAATTTAAAAGACAAGCAAAACAGTATGCTTTTCCAGTCATTAAAAGGAAAAGATAGAATGGATGCTTACAAACAATTGCAAACCCTTATCAAAACCGCAGAAGCAGGAAATGATATAAAATCTAAAAGCACAAGATTGGGCGTAAATACTACCACCTTTGCTGATTTGGTTGCCATTTTTGGTGAGCCAGACGCTAAAATTCAACAAACCATCATACAGTATAATTTAAAAGCAGCACCTTCTGTAAGTAAACTTGTAATAGGGTTGAATCAAAAAGGTGAAGTACAATTCTGCACCATAAAAAATTAATCAAAGTCAATTACCATTTAATATTAGTAATATGTTACAGAGTTTTACTTCAATAGCAATTATTTCAAAAAGTTTACGAGTAATGCTAGCCAATGTGAAAGCAATCGTTTTTATAGGTTGCTTATTTGCCTCTAGTTTGGTGCAAGCTCAATTAAATTTATCTTTTCATCAAGGAACAAATTTTTCTAATGTAAAAACAGGCGATCAATTTATTGATACCATCAATTATGCTGCATCAAGCTTTACAGTAAATGGTGCCCAAAATGCAGTAGCAACAATAGCATTACCACAAAATTTGGTTCCTTATGTAATATCACCATTTAGCAATTCTGTTGCTTTTGATGATAGCCAAGTTTCATCTGTTACTTACAATGCTGCTACCAATTCAATTAAAGTATCATTTGTAGCTTTATTGCCAGCAGGTAGTACTGGTCAACTACAAATTAAGTTTAAATATATCAATGGAAGTACACCAAATGGATACGCTCCTAACCTAATTGCTTCCTTTAATGCAGACAATTATGTAGATGTAAACAATGCACCAATTGGTGCTATTTTCGATACAGTACATGTAATAGCAATTGCTGCCAATCAATATTCAATTGATAAAAATTTAAAGGCTGGAGGAGCAATTAATGGTTCTGCTATTTATAAAGTAAACCTTAATGCAAATAATAGTACAAGTGGTAGTCTTGATTTATCTAATCCTATTATAATAGATACATTAACAAAAGATGCGGTTTTCGTAAAAGCAACACCTTTTAATGGTTCTAACTTGCCAGTTTATAATGCGGTAGATAATACCATTACATGGACTTGGCCTTCAGCAACTGTTTTATCAGGATATAGTTCTTCTGCTTATGTGAGTGTAAAATACAATGCACCTCAATTTAGTTTGGGACAAACTGTTTGTAATTATGCAACAGTTAAAGGCGATGTTCCAAGTTTACCAATTGGCACTTATTCACCAACAAGTGCATCTGGAAATTATTGTTTTGCTATTCAGGCTCCAGATGGGAAAGCAGATTGTTCAGGTGGAAGAATTACTGCGGCAACAGCATCTTGGTTAGATCACCATGTATTAGCAGGAACAACCAATAATACATTTGGAAACGGTTGGTATAATGGAGGCAATACGGAATTAGACGAGGTGAATTTGGTTTATACAATTGATAAAAGTATTGATGTAAACACTATCAAAGTGAAACCCGTTTATGATGGTTTTGATTCAGCTGCTCCTGCATCAATTGAAGTAAAATATGCTACCAACCTAAATCAAAGCTTTACTTTATTAGGCACTTATCAATCATTAGATATTTACAATGGTATTACTCCTGTAAGCCATACACCTGCATTATCAGTTGGTGAATACCTTACACAAGTAAGCTTTAAAATCACTGGTAGTTTGCCAATAGGGGGCTATCAAGATTTAAGTTATGCTGGTGGTGTTCGTACAGCAATAACTGGTGCTAAAGATGGTTCAATAATAAAAGAAGGTACTTATAACCCTGCAAGTGCAATTGGAGATGATGGTACTGTGGTACATAATATCTCAGTTGGTAATTATACTTATGCTGGAAATGTTACAAATTACCCAACATGTGCTGATAGTGCAGAAATCATTTTTGCTCAGCCTGCATTCCACGATTCTTATAAATCTATTACCAATGCTGATAATAATTTCAAAGCAAGTGATACTGTAGGATATCAATTCCACACCTACTTAGGTGGTAATGATGATGCTACCAGTGTAGTTGTCTCAGATACTTTAGATACAAAACTAGATTATGTAGTAGGTTCCTCTACTTTTACAATTGGTAACGTTTCAAATGCAATTGTACCAGTTGTAACTACCCTTAGTGGTAAAACAATTCTTACTTATAATTTAGGTACGATTAATCCAGGTAAAGATTACTACATTAATTTTAATGCAGTAATTCATCCGGGTACTTTACCTCAAATTATTCCAAATAGATTCACACTTACTAGCAACAATGCATTGTTTACTACGGTAACTGACCCTGTAAACATTTCTATTATTAGTGCAGTTGCATTAAGAGCATTTAAAGGACAAAGTGGTTGCGACCCAACAATTGTTTACTACCCTACAGTTGCTTTAGCACAAGAAGGAGGGCCAGTTGATTATAAAATTACTTTAAAGAACTTGGGTAATATGGTTGCAAAAGATTTAGTATTGGTAGATGTATTTCCTTTTACATCAGATTATCGTGGTTCACAATGGTATGCCAACTTAGTAGGACCTGTAAAATTAAGCGATGCTTCTACGAAAGTATTCTATACCACTACTAACAATCCTTGTTACTCAGACTTTACACCAGCTTCTAACCCAAGTGGTTGTAACACTCCAAGTTGGTCTTCAAATCCTCCTGTAGATATAACTACAGTAAGAGGTATCAAAATAACTAGATCTGCAAATCTTGCAGTATTAGATAGCGTTGTTTTATCATGGCCAATGCGTGCACCAGTGGGTGTGCCAGCCGGATTGATTATGAACAATTCTATAGAATACCAAGTGAGTCGTGCAGACAATGGTGCTCAATTATTACCAGCTGTACCAAACAAAGTGGGCATGGCCACCAATTGTACTCCAGTATTAGGATCTATAGGCAATTATGCATGGTTAGATACCAACAAAAATGGTTTACAAGATGAACCAGCTAGTCTAGGTTTGAATGGTGTGAAAGTGTATTTATATGGTGCTGGAAATGATGGAGTTATAGGTGGTGGAGACGATGTATTACTTGATTCTACTGCTACAGCTAACAATTGGAATGGAAATCCTGGCTATTACAAATTTGTAGAAGTACCTTCTGGTAATTACTATTTGAAATTCCCTAAGAATTACAATGCAAATAAAATAAGCCCTGTAACAATTACTACTGATAAAACAGATGGTAACAATGATGTTGATTCCATCACTGGTTTAAGTGAATTAGTAACAATAGATGTAAATGGTGTTGGTCAAGTAAAAGACAACACTACTATAGATGCTGGCTTCTATCCTACAGGCTCTTTGGGTAATTATGTATGGCACGATAGCAATCAAGATGGTAAACAAAATGAACCAGCTAGCAATGGTATAAATGGTGTGAAAGTTTATTTATATAAAGACAATGGCACTGGAGCCTATTTGCTGAAAGATTCTACCATCACTGCTAACAATGCAAGCAACAAACCTGGATACTATAATTTCTATTTAGATGAAAGTGGTAATTACAAAGTGTTGTTCCCTAAAACAATTGGAAGTGAAGTAATCACAACTCGTACCACTAATGCTAAAACAGATGACAATAGCGATGCAGACACCATTACTGGTTTAAGCCCTATTATTGTAATGAATTTAGTAAGCACAGGTACTAACAAAAACAACCCAACAATTGATGCTGGTTATCATTTCTTAGGCAGCTTAGGCAACTATGTTTGGTATGATACGAACAATGATGGTTTACAAAATGAACCAGCAATCAATGGTATAAATGGAGTAAAAGTGTACTTGTACAAAGAAACCACTGTAGGCAACTTTACCAAAGTGGATAGTGCCATCACTGCCAACGATGCTTCTAGCAATCCTGGTTATTACAATTTTGCTAACTTATATGATGGCAACTTCAAAGTATTGTTCCCCAAAGCAATTGGTAACTATCCAATCAGTGATGTTGCAACCACTACTGTGAAAACAGATGGTAATAATGATGTTGATAAATCATCTGGCTTTAGTGCTATTGCAACTATTTATAGTGCTAATGGTGGTCTAAATCAAAATAATCCAACTATAGATGCTGGTTACAAAACCAATATTGGTAGCCTTGGCAACTATGTATGGTATGATGACAACAATGATGGTTTGCAAAACGAACCTGCAAGCAATGGCATCAATGGTGTAAAAGTGTATTTATATAAAGAAACTACACCAGGAGTTTATACCAAATTTGATAGTACCACAACCGCTAATGATGCTTCTAACCGTCCGGGTTATTATAATTTCCCTAACCTATTATCAGGCAATTACAAAGTATTGTTCCCTACAGCTGTTGGTAATTATCCTCTTAGCGATGTAGCAAATGCTGCTTCTCAAATTGATGGTAACAATGATGCTAATAAAGCAACAGGCTTTAGCGGAATAGTAGCAATAAATACTTCAAGTGCAACTGCATTAGATGTGAACAATCCAACCATTGATGCTGGTTACAGAACAAATATTGGTAGCTTGGGCAATTATGTTTGGTATGATATGAATGTAGATGGTTTGCAAAATGAAGCTTCTAGCAATGGTATCAATGGAGTGAAAGTATATTTATTAAAAGAAACAACTCCTGGTACTTTCACTAAAGTAGATAGTACTGTTACTGCTAATGACGCTTCTAGTAACCCTGGGTATTACAACTTCCCAGACTTGTTAACTGGTAACTACAAAGTTTCTTTCCCTGTAAAAGTAAATGGCACGCCATTAACAGTAGCTAATACAACGCCAAAAACAGACGGCAATAGTGATGCAGATGTAAATACTGGTTTCAGTTCAGTAGCTACCATTCTTACTTCTAGTAGTAATCCTTTAGATGTAAACAACCCAACTATTGATGCTGGTTACAAACCATTGGGCAGCTTGGGTAACTATGTATGGTACGATTACAACAACGATGGTTTGCAAAACGAACCAGACAGCTTAGGTATAAATGGCGTAACAGTTAATTTATATAAAGAAACTACACCAGGAAATTATACTTTATTTGCGAGTACTATTACTTCAAATGATACTTTAGGCAGACCAGGGTTTTATAACTTCCCTTATTTACAAGGTGCAAATTACAAAGTACAGTTCCCTACTAAAATTGGTAACTATCCTTTGAGCGACGTAATAATTGCAGGTACACAAATAGATGGCAACAACGATGCTATTAAATCAACTGGCTTTAGCAATATTGTAACCATTAACCCAATATTAGGTGGCTTAAATAGAGACAATCCTACTATTGATGCTGGTTACAGAACCAACATTGGTAGTCTTGGTAACTATGTATGGACAGATACCAATGGAGATGGCATAAATAATGAATCTACTACCAATGGTTTAAACAATGTGAAAGTAGATTTATATAAAGAAACTTCTCCAAGTGTGTTTACATTATTTGCAAGCACATTCACTGGAAACACTGGTACAAATCCTGGTTATTATTCTTTTGATAATTTGAATACAGGTAACTATCAAGTTCATTTCCCAACTACTTTGTATGGTGGAAACATTACTTTACAAAATGCTGTGATTAAAACTGATAACAATAGCGATGCAAATGCAACTACTGGTATTACTCCAACAGTTGTAATTAATACTGCTAGCATCACTGATGCTCTTGATATCAACAATCCAACGATTGATGCAGGTTATACCAATGTGACTCCTCCTGTGTGCAATATGACAGCGAGCATTTCAGTGAATCAATTATCTCAATGTCAATCTAACAACCAATATGTGTTTACTGGTAATTTCTCTGGAGGAACTGGTCCTTACACTTATTTCTGGGATTTCAATGACGGTACTTATGGCTATACTCAAAATGCTACCCATACTTACACTTCAGCTGGGGATCATGATGTAACATTCATTGTAAGAGATAATAGAGGTTGTGATGCACATGCTGCAACAGTACAAATACAAGTAGGCGCAAAACCTATTGCTTCTTTTGCTATCAATACCAATACCGGCACAGGTAATGGATACACTTTCGTGAGCACAAGTGATGCTGGTACAGGTGCATTAAACTATTATTGGGATTTAGGAAATGGTACAACTTCCACATTGGTTAATCCAGGTCCTTTTTATTATGGAGTTGGAATCTATGTAGTGAAGCTTATTGCAATAAACACTGCTGGTTGTATTGACTCTGTTTCTCAAACAATCGTAGTTGGTGGATCTGGTGCCAATTGTACAACTCCAATAATTACAGCTAGTGCCAATACTATTTGTAATGGTTCGTCTGTATTATTAACTTCTTCTAGTTCAGTTAACAACCAATGGACTTACCAAGCTTTTGGTTCTCATTATACGTTCCCTATTTCTGGGGCTATTGGTCAAACTTATACAGCTACTTCACCGGGTATTTATGCAGTGTTTGTTGGTGGCGGATGTTCTGTTCGTTCAATAAATGATACCATTAATGCTGGCGCAAAAGCAGATTTCACTTTCGCTTCTTCTACAGTTGCTAACACTCCTTGCTTAGATAACAATAAAATTAGTTTCACAAACAATAGTGTAGCTACAGCTTATAAGTGGTATGTAAATGATTCACTAGTTTCTAATTCATCTACTTTACCTGATACCACTTTTACTACTGCTAATACATACAATGTAAAATTAGTGGTTGATAATGGAAGTGGTTGTTCAGATAGTATTACCAAACAAGTATATGTTTATTCTTGCTCAGTAAGCTCAGGTAGTGGCGGCGGATTGGAAAGTAAGAGCCTAGGTTCAACTATTGGAACTAGAAACTATGGATTAATTAAAACTGGCAAAAACGGACCAGTGCAATATCCTTCAAGTGAGCTTATTGCTGCTCCTAAAAAAGGTAGTATTGCTTTATATGGTGTGAAAGACAATTCTCTTGCTTCTATCATGCCATACCAAGTAGATGCTTCTTATCTTCAATATGATAAAACAGCTGCGGTTATTGATTTGGAAGACTTCACAAATGCAATTGATGTTCGTGCGGTTGACTTTACCAAAAATCAACTTACAAAAGCGGTTGCATTTGCTACAAAAACCTTAGGTGGAGTTTATAGCCATACCAAACCAGTTTGTGATAGATTAAGAGGTGCTCAATTATTAAAAGTAGAAACAATTCAAATTCAAGCTATCAGTTTTGTTCGTTATACTTTGAAACAAGAAGATGGTAGTTTAGAATATGCTATTAGTTTCTCTGCGGGCACAAAAGCAGGTAGAAATACCTATTCTATCCAAAGCAATTGGATGACCCAAGATTATATTGGAGAAGATACTTTAGTTAACTATCAATTGTGGTCTGCTTCTCCAGTAAATGTAACTACCATGGTCACAGAAGTTCTAAGCAGATTAAATGCTATCAAGCCTGCTCAGCAATTAAGCAATGCGAATGATTTGCCAGAAGTATATATTACTAGTGGAACTAGAAAGGGTACTACTTTGAGTTTAATGGTAAACAATCCTACAAATGCTACTTCAGGATATTTTGAAATGACTGAACGTAAAAATGAAAATACTACATCACCAAATGTGAAGATTGTTCCTTTTACAATCAATGCAAATGCAAAGTCAACTATCGATATTACAGTGGGCGATGCTTATGATGCTGATGTGAAAATGTATTTAAACAATAAGTTGCAAGACTTAGTGTACATGGCAGATGGAATTTGGGGTAATAATTACAATAGCGGTACAACCAATCTTGCTCAATTCAATGTAAATAATGATAATGGCAGAACATACAATGCAGATGAATATGCGCTTCTAAGAAACGTACACTTGAAAGCAACTTCATCTGATTATGTATCAGTTTATAAATTCTTGAGAGGTGGTGCAGCTGCACAAAACTTAAGCAGCTACCAATCATTCAAGTTTACTACAGGCATAAATACAGGTGGAGTAAATCTTAGAGTAACACTTACTAAGCAAAATGTATCAGGTTGGGGCAAACAGTTTACTTACTTAATTTCCAATGTTCAAGATAGCAAAACCTATCAAATAGGATTTAGCGAGTTTAAAACTGCTGATAATGCAACCGCAGTACTTGATGCTTCTGATATTACTTCTGTTGTGTTCTCTTATGAAATAGCTTCTGGAAACAGTACTACATTCGATGCAAACATCAGCAATGTAAGCTTTAGTAAAGAAGACATTGTTTATACAAGAACTCTAGAAGTAAAAACAGTAACACTTTCTCCAAATCCAACTAATGGTGCATTTAAAATAAGTTTTGCAAGTGCTAAAGACGCTACATTGAATTTAATCATCATGGACATTACTGGAAAAGTAATCAACAATCAATTGATACACGCATTAAGAGGACAAAACAATATATCTGTTCAAATGCCACTAAGCGTTAAAAACGGAATGTATTTCGTAAGTCTTAAAAACGAAGATGCTACTTACCAAATTCAAAGAATTATGGTTCAAACGAAATAAATAGTATTTGAATAAATAAATAAAAAGGCTGCACTTCAAAATGAAGTGCAGCCTTTTTATTTATGCAATGTCCGAAGCCTATTTTGTTACTACTCACCACATAAATTATTGACCACATAGTCACATAGACACATAGAAAATCAGAGATAATATATTATAAAAAAGTAAGATAGAACACATAGAAATACACCTTTAGAAATTAATTCTATATTGTTTTTAAATAAAACAGATAATTAAGGTTATTACACAAGAGAACAGATAACTATGTGTCTATGTGCCTATGTGGTGAGTAGTAACCCTATTTTTATAAATGCTAATTAAGAACTTTAAGGTTAATTTTTATAACCCATTGACAATCCAATATCACCCGTTACTTTAAGGTTAACAGTAGCCGTATCGTTCGATTTGTTTTGAATAAACAATGCAGTATTAGCATCTACTTTTAGAAAAGCCTTCGCATTGGGTTTTATAACTTGAAAAGAGTGTTTCCCACCATATATAGGTGCTTTGTACACTTCGATATCATTTTTTGAAGTGTTTTGTAAATTCACTTTGAAAGAGCCATGCTTGTTATTACCCAAAATAAAACTGTCATTAGGTTTAATGGTGGTAGAAGAATGAAGAGTACTACAGGATGCAATAGCTAATACTAAAATAAAGGCGAAAAATAAATGCTTTATAATTGAAAATAATTAGTTGAATAATTAATTCCATATTACATCGCAATGCCAATATTGTTTGAGATGATCGCTATCTCAAAAGCTTTGGAAATAGGTTTTATTTAGTTTAGAATACTCCTGCTGTTCGAGATTTTCCTGCTGTTCGATATTTGTAACCCTGCTGTTCGAGATTTGCAATCTCGAACCCCTATCAAAGGATTTCTAATCTTTATCACAATATAATTGCTATTTTCCTACAAAGGCTGTCCAATTTTCAATTTCAATATTGTCTAATCTGCTTAAATGTGAAACGTTATTAGTAACCATTATTAAATTGTTTGCAATAGAAGTAGAGCCAATTAAATTATCAAAATCATCAATTAGCAGTCCTAGCTATCTTAATTTGGCTTTTTCCTTTGCATAAACGTCTAAAGAATTATAAATAGGAATTACTGTGAATTTTGGAATAAAAGCTTCAACTATTGCACGCATTAATTCTGGTGTTTTGCTATTTTCGATACCATATTTCAATTCAGCCACTGTCATTTCAGAAATAAAGCAATTTTATTCTCCTACTTCTAAATTTTTTTTATCTAGAGCAAATTGTCCCTTTATAAAGTAGATGCAAATGTTTGTGTCTAGTAGATACTTTTTCAAAGTGATTCAATATTTCGATTAAAAACTCTTGAATTTCTAATTTCTTTTATTATATCATCAGCACTTTCTTCCGATTGGTAAGCTCCAAAAAGGGATTGTATGGAAATAGTTGGTTTTTGTTCTATTTCATTAATAGAATGCGACAGTTTAGAAATCAAATCTAATTTAATCTCTGAATTGAGATTTTGCAAAAAACCGAAGTAATAGTCGGCAATACTTGCACTTTTTGTATTTGGAGTCATCTTAAATGTTTTGACAAATTTAATTGCTTTAATGGAATATTCAAGATTGACTTTTTTTAAATTTCCTTATCCTTGCTATCCGCTGTGCGAGACTTGCAATCACGAACCCCAATCAAAGGATTTGTAATCCTTATTGCAATATTGCCCTTGTTCATTCTATATTTAGTTGATAAGTTTGAAAAGAACTAAACCAGTCTTACAAGATAAAAAAAGTGAGGGTAACTAGTTTTTCATCTTATTCCCTTCGGACACAAAAGAAACCTATCTACTAAAGTTTTCTATTCCTAATTGAAAACTAAGTGATTCAATTATTTCAATTTGTTTGGCAATATCATCTACATCTCCATAATGTTTTGTCAATCTCACTTTGTCAATCGTTCGTATTTGGTGGCATAAAACAATCGATTCGTTTTCAAGTCCAAATTTGTCTTTTTCAAGCAGTGTTTCATTAGGATAAATTCGACGCCCCAATTTTCTACTTGTGATTGGCAATATGTTCACTGTATTAATTAGGCTATTAATTTCATCTTCACTAATTATTAATACAGGGCGCGATTTACCTTGTTCCGATCCAACTACAGGGTCAAGATTCGCTCTATAAATCCCCCATTTCAATCCGCCATTCATATTTTATCAGATTCTATGGCATTAAAATCGTCTTCTATTTCTTTCACATCCTCAAGAAACAAAGGGTCTTGTAATGCTTGTTTCAATAATAAAATCTTCGCTTCTTTGGAGTCAATATCATCATCTATTGTAACCACTACTTGTTCTTTTCCTTTGAATCTATCTGGTAAATCAATCACCAATTGATTATTGATAATATTATATACTTGTCGCATTGTCATTTCACTTTCTATTTATTACGAACTTACGCTTTTTTTATTTTCCAGTAAAATCTTCAACACATTAATCATCCGCTATTCGAGATTTGCAATCTCGAACCCCTATCAAAGGATTTGTAGTCCTTATACAATATTGCCGTTGGTTTATTCAAAAGCCAAATTTATAGGTTTAGGTTAGTACAGAGAAGAACTAAACGTGTGTCACGAACTACAAGTTCGCGCCAGCAAGGGTTAAAAGATAAAAGGGGCGGCATGTGCCTAACCCCTTTTATTTATTTCTTACAACAATGGTTTATTAACCTATTACTAGATTAATTTTCTGTTTGCTAAAATTTAATTTTTGATTTTGATTTTGATTTCAAAGTAGATGTTGGATCAGTATCAATTTTTTTATCTTTTGCACTTTTGTTTTTTTCTACAATTTTGTCGTTATCTTTTTGTGAAGTTGCGTCTTCAGATTTTTTCTTGCTATTTTCTTTTTTCTCATTTTTGTCAATTTCTTTTTTTTCTTTTTTCTCTTCCTTTTTATCTTGCTTCTTTTTTTCTTTACTTGTCATTTCCTTACTTCTTGATTGCTTTGTACTGTCTTGTGCAGTAGCAGTAAGGGCAAAAAATGCACACATTAAGATAATTAAACTTTTTTTCATATAATTTTATTTGCGTTTTCTGATTATAGAGTTTGTAAAATGTTTAAAAGTGACTGATATAATTTAAATTCCGCTGTTCGAGATTTGCCCTCTCGAACCCCTATCAAAGGATTTGTAGTGCTTATACAATATTGCCGTTGGTTTATTCAAAAGCATTATTTATAGGGTTAAATTAGTATAGAGAAGAACTAAGCGAATGTCACGAACTACAAGTTCGCGCCAGCAAGGGTTAAAAGATAAAAGGGGCGGCATGTGCCTAACCCCTTTTATTTATATCTTACAACAATGGTTTATTAACCTATTACTAGATTAATTTTCTGTTTGCTTAAATTTATTTTTTGATTTTGATTTCAAAGTAGATGTTGGGTCGGTATCAATCTTTTTACCCTTTGCGCCGTTGTTTTTTTCTACAATTTTGTCATCATCTTTTTTAGCAGTTATGTCATCAGATTTTTTCTGTTTCTTTTCTTTTTTCTCCTTCTCTTTTTTTTCTTTTTTCTCTTCTTTTTTGTCGTGTTTCTTTTTTTCTTTACGTGTCATTTCCTTACTTGTTGATTGCTTTGTACTGTCTTGTGCATTAGCAGTAAGGGCAAAAAATGCACACATCAAAATAATTAAACTTTTTTTCATATAATTTTATTTGCGTTTTCTGATTATAGAATTTGTGAAACGTTTAAAAGTGTCTAATTTAATTTAAATTCCGCTGTTCGAGATTTGCAATCTCGAACCCCCTATCAAAGGATTTGTAATCCTTATTGCAATATTGCCATTGTTTTATTCAAAAGCCAAATTTATAACAAGTCCGAATTGAAGAACAATAATGAACAAATGCTGAGGCAATATTCAAGCCCCAGTAATGCCAAACCTAATGTTAGTTGATCTTATTCTTCTATGTCCAAAATGTTGACCCTGATTCATTTGATATGTGAGAATAAATAATTCTGTCGAAATATTTTATTATTTCATTTATGTTTTTAAAATTTCTTTCAATATCATCAAATGTAATTGTCGGCGCCCCTTGATGAGCGATAGATTCACGAAGACTTAAAAATGATTCTAGGGAAGTCTTTAAATCTTTTTCGGATTTTCTGTTTAATTCTACAATTATGTCAGTTATACCCATTCTAAGATATAAAACTTTAAGGTTTTTGATTGATGGATATTTATTAGTTCCAATAATATTTGAAGGATGAATTTGAGTATTAAAAACTGAAGTGTCATTAAGCAACTCATAAAAATTGTTGTCGATAGAAATGCTATTCAACAATTTTCTTTCGTCTGAACTATTGTAATAGTTTCTATAATGTTGCACTTGTTTATCAAGCAGTGTTTTTGTTCTAATGTTCTTCGGTATATTACCAAGATTCGCACCATTTAAACGATAGCGATATATTAAATCTTCTATTAGGTTTTTTGTATAGTCTTCAATTCTTGCCGATAAAAGAAAAATGCAAGATTGATTAATAAGTTGTTTATGTTCATAAGTCAATGGAGATGATTTGTATGAAACCTTTTTAGCAAGCTTTACCAATTTGTTCGATTCTGTTTCAAACTCTTGTCTTGCCCTACTTTTGGAATAAGGCATATTAAAATATAGTTTGTATAAATGTTGTATAATCTGCTATTCTCTTTTTGACTACGTTTTTGTCAGTAGTTCCCTTTGTCAATGTGTTATAAAAGTCTTCGGTCAATAATAATTCCAGTAACCTGTCTATAACTGTCGTTTTATTTATAGCTTCAATTTGTTCTAGTGAAGGATTTACATTATTCATTGATAGCATTTGTGCTTCAAATAGAGCAGTATTAGCTTTAAGTCTTTTCTTAGATTCATCAAAAGTTTTAAATGCAAAATCTCCATACAAAAAATGGCATTTATTTAGATTAGTCAAAAAATTATCACCTAAAGTTTGAATTCGGTCTGCGCCTAAAATCTATTATCTTCCGCATACTTATTTAAAAAAACAGACATTGGTTTTTCATAAATTTCTAACCTTTCCAAAAGAGTAAAATATCGAAGAACAAGTTCATCACCCTTCATTCTATTGTCATTTGTAGTTGATGTCAATTTTTTAAATAGAGAAACTTTACCTAATTCTTCTATTTTGGTCATAAATGCACCACTATAGATTCCGTGTCTTAACTCTTGTGGATTTAGCCTAACAGAACCTGTATTTAATCTTTCGAAAACATCAAATTTAATTTGTGGATGTGTGTCTTTAAGTATTGCAATACATCTAATAGTTCTATTAACGATGTGTCTTTGAAACCTTGGGTCAAGTTCAATATATGTAAGACCTTCTAGTTCGGGATAAGTTGATAGTCCAGTTAATGGAAATTCATTATTAAGAAATAAACTTATGCTTGTCAATCGTTGGTTACCATCAATTACAGAAAGCGTTTCGTCACTATTTTGACTTAAATAAATTACTGGAATTGGACACTGAATGATTAAAGACTCAATGAGTCTTGATGCTTGGACTCTGTTCCAAACATAACCGCGTTGAAAATTTGGAATTACTATGTGTTGGTTATTTATATAATCCACAATTGTTGACACTGTGAAATCATATGTTTCAGTGATTAGCTTTCTTTTTTCTGCAGGGATATTCAATATTTCTACCTCGAAGTCATTGTTCTCTGGAAAAATTCTATTTGCTAATACTGTTGATTTATTGTCCATATGTTGTGATTGTCTTTTATAATAATAAGATAACTCATGTATATGCGCTACTTTATCTCTTTTCTAAACCGCGTCTATTTTTTCAAATCCTTATCTGCAAGGCTTTTAACGAATAAGCGCGGTTTGTTATTTATAACGCCAATACAAAAATAGGGGAATGGAATTATTCTAAAATCAAATTATCTAATGGGCTAATTATTTTCAGCAAACAATAGGCTAGGAGGCAAAGAGGGGGGAGGGCATAAATAATTAGAAGTCCCACTTTTCCTAATTCCCACCTACAATCTTCTATCATAATATTTTTTTACTTATAAAAGAGGCATCCCCCCTCGCAAATATATATCCTCCCATCCCTCACCCCCAAAATATTTTCAAGCTTATTTTATATTGAAATTCAGCTATAAATTGTATAAAAATTAAAGCCTTTTTACGGGTTCACCCCACCAACTCCCAATATCCTTCCAAATTGTGGAAAAAAAGTGGATAAAAATACTTCCTAACATGCAGTTTGTATTTGCTTAGTCTATTATTTCGCATCTGTAAACATGCAGGCATTTAAACATCTTTTGTCTGCTCTAAATTTAATTAAAAAATAAAATTTTAAAGTATGAGCGAAATTATCGTTATCCCACCGGCTTTGTCGGCAGCAGATCAAACAAAGTTGGAAGCAAGTATCAAGGCATCTGGAGATGTAATTAAAACACTAGATACCCACCTTAGTCCTGATCAAATAAGTGGCATTGTGAATGTGGGCGCTGCAAGGCAGGCAGAAATAGATGATATTTATACAAAAGTATTGTCAGGTCACCCAGAATATTATCCTGTTGATGTTACACCTGCTCAACATGCTGCCCTAAAGGATGATATAGAAAAGACTGAGAAAAATCTTGAAGCAATGAAAGCCCAAGTTGCTGTGGTTGAATTAAGGGTGAAATTGTTGAAGCACAATGATTATACGATTAACAAAAAGAGTTTCGATAAAGCAAAGGGTAATGCTAAGGAAAATCCTACAATTGCTGGAATTGTAAAAACTATTTCTGAAAAGCACCATGGTAGTTTTTCAAATGCAAATGGTGAAACTGTTTATGAACTTCCTCCTAGTGCTTCTGTAACTGTGGCTAAAGTAGTAACTGGTAAAATGATTGTGAATCTAGGAAACACCATTCTAAGCGTTTTGGTAGTGGGTGGTTCTGTGAATCAAACGTTTAAAGTACTTCCCAATGAAGGTGCAAAAATTCCAAAAGGTTGGACTAATATAGTAGTAACCAATTTGAGCGCTACTTCTGATGGCTCATTTCAAATACATATTCATTAGTTTCATTTAATTGATAATTCATTTAACCTCATTAGAACACCATTTCTAATGAGGTTTTTTATTGCCATTTAGTAATTGAATTGACGTTTAGCCTACTTATATTCCATGTTTAGCCTACATCCAAATAACGCTTAGCCTATTACCTTTTGATGTTTTGCCTACTACTAGTTGACCTTTCGCCTACTATCCTTTGACGTTCCGCCTACAATCTCTTGACGTTCTGCCTTCTATCCTTTGACGTTTCGCCTACTACCTTTTGACCTATTGCCTGCTGTTCATCGTAGGCTACCTACCAATCGTTGACGTTTCGCCTACTACTCTTTGATGTTTCGCCTACACTTCATCGTAGGCTACCTACCATCCTTTGACGTTTTGCCTAGTACTCTTTGATATTTAGCCTAATAAATATTGACCTCTTTTCCTCTATTTCGATGGGCTGCACCCATCGCTAGCATATTTCGCCCCGATGGTGCCAAACATCAAAATAAACGCTCAATAAATCCTACCCATCCAATAATCCAGTAAATCCTGATTCAGACAAAATCCTCTATTTCGATGGGCTGCACCCATCGCTAGCATATTTCGCCCCGATTGGGCTTTACATCCAAACAAACTCTCGACAAATCCTGCCCATCCAATAATCCTATAAATCCTGATTCAGACAAAATCCTCCTTGCCTCTTTGCCTCTCTCTCCCTCAATTCCAATCTTTTTTGAAATTTTAGAATATTCAATAGATATTTGCCAAATTGCTAAAAAAGTAAATGTTCTATTATGGCGGATACCTTGTTCGATAAGGTTTGGGATGCACACGTGGTAAGAAAAATTCAAGATGGTCCAGATGTATTTTTTATTGACAGACATTTTATTCATGAAGTAACCAGTCCTGTTGCATTTTTAGGTTTAGAAAGTAGAGGTTTGAAAGTAATGTTCCCACAAAACACTTTCGCTACAGCCGATCACAATACACCCACTATCAACCAACACCTTCCTATTGAAGATCCATTGTCGGCTTTGCAACTAAAAGCCTTAGAAACCAATACAGCCAAATACGGTATTTCGCATTGGGGTTTAGGCAATCCTAAAAACGGTATTGTACACGTAGTTGGTCCAGAAAATGGCATCACCCTTCCCGGTATGACCATCGTTTGTGGCGATTCGCACACATCCACTCACGGAGCTTTTGGGGCAATTGCATTCGGTATTGGTACTTCTGAGGTAGAAATGGTACTTTCTTCTCAATGTATTATGCAGCCAAAGCCAAAAAGCATGCGTATTACGGTTAATGGACAATTGAATAAATCTGTTACGCCGAAAGACGTTACGCTATACATCATTGCACAGTTAACTACTGCCGGTGCTACAGGCTATTTTGTAGAATATGCGGGTGAAGTTTTCGAGAACATGAGCATGGAAGGCAGAATGACGGTTTGCAATATGAGTATTGAAATGGGTGCAAGAGGCGGCATGATTGCTCCTGATGAAACCACATTCAATTACATCAATGGCAGAGAAAAAGCACCTAAAGGCGATGCTTGGGATAAAGCACTAGCTTATTGGAAAACATTAAAGTCAGCACCAAATGCCCAATTCGATAAAGAATATACATTCGATGCAGCTGAAATAGAACCCATGATTACTTATGGCACCAATCCCGGAATGGGCATGGGCATTTCTAAGCGCATTCCCAAAGCCGCAGATGTTGCAGGCGGAGTAGCTACTTACGAAAAGTCATTGGCTTATATGGGCTTTGCCGAAGAAGATGCCATGATTGGTAAAAAGATAGATTATGTATTCATTGGCAGTTGCACCAATGGCAGAATAGAAGATTTCAGGGCTTTTGCTTCGATAATAAAAGGAAGAAAAAAAGCAGAACACGTTACTGCTTGGATAGTGCCGGGTTCACACATTGTAGAGCAACAAATAAAGGAAGAAGGTATTTTAGATATATTAACTGATGCAGGTTTTGTATTGCGTCAACCAGGTTGTTCTGCATGTTTGGCAATGAATGATGATAAAATTCCTGCTGGAAAATATGCAGTAAGCACCAGCAATAGAAATTTTGAAGGTAGACAAGGGCCAGGCAGTAGAACCCTTTTGGCAAGTCCATTAGTTGCCGCCGCTGCAGCAGTTACAGGTTATGTTACCGACCCGAGAGAATTAATGAATTAATAATTAACAACTAATCACTTATAACTAACCACTAATAACTAACAACTATTATTATGGCTTACGATAAATTTACAGTTCTTACAAGTACAGCAGTTCCTCTTCCGATAGAGAATATTGATACGGATCAAATAATACCTGCTCGCTTTTTAAAAGCAACCAAAAGAGAAGGTTTTGGCGACAATCTTTTTAGAGATTGGAGATACAATGCTGATAATTCCCCGAAGCAAGATTTTATTTTAAACAACCCTATTTACAGTGGTAAGATATTGATTGCAGGTAAAAACTTTGGAAGCGGAAGTAGTAGAGAACATGCTGCATGGGCGATTTATGATTATGGGTTTAGATGTGTAATCTCCAGCTTTTTTGCTGATATTTTTAAAGGGAATGCAATTAATATTGGCATCTTACCGGTTACAGTTAGTCCTGCTTTTCTTGACAAACTTTTTTTGGCAATAGAAGCCAATACAAATACGGAAATAGAAGTAAATCTTCACAACCAAACGGTAACACTATTGGCTACAGGGGAATCTGAAAGTTTTGATATCAATGGATACAAAAAACACAATTTAGAAAATGGTTTCGATGATATCGATTATCTACAAGCTATGAAAGAAGATATTCTTGCTTTCGCTAATGTAAATGGCATTTAGTTTTTTTACCACATACACACATAGGTAAATAGATAAATTAGTTAATAGGAAATATAAAGTTTCGTTGGAGTTATTAGTAATGCATGTTTATAACTTCATAACATTTGAATAGTACAAACTTCACATGGTGATGTAGATTAGATTTTAGAAATAGAAATATTTAAATATCTATGTGTCTATATGCCTATGTGGTAATTAAAAACAAGGTGGTATAAATACAATTTTGGAAAATTCGCGAAGACATATTGAAATAATGGACACCACCCTTAGGGATGGTGAACAAACCAATGGTGTAGCTTTCTCTGCCTCAGAAAAGCTTACCATAGCACAACTATTATTAACTGATGTAAAAGTTGATAGAATAGAAATTGCTTCTGCAAGGGTTTCAGAAGGTGAGTTTCAAGCGGTAAAGAAAATTACCAAATGGGCTGCCGATAACAATTTACTCGATAGGGTAGAAGTACTCACATTTGTTGATGGCGACCTTTCCGTAAATTGGATGACAGAAGCCGGTGCAAAAGTGATGAACTTGCTTACCAAGGGTTCATTAAACCATTTAACCCATCAACTAAAGAAAAAGCCTTCAGAACATTTTGATGATATTGCCAAAGTAATTGCCCTAGCAAAAAGCAAGGACCTCATTTGCAATGTGTATCTAGAAGATTGGAGTAATGGAATGCGCAATTCCAAAGACTATGTGTTTCAATTGCTAGACTTTTTGCAAAACCAGCCCATTGCGAGAATATTACTACCAGATACATTAGGTATTTTAACGCCAACAGAAACCTTTGCTTTTATACATGAGGTTGTAACCAAATACCCCAATCTTCATTTCGACTTTCATGCGCACAATGATTATGATTTGGGTACTGCCAATGTTTTTGAAGCAATAAAAGCTGGCGCAAAAGGATTGCACCTTACAGTAAATGGAATGGGCGAGCGTGCAGGCAATGCACCATTGGCAAGTGCCATTGCAGTTTTAAATGATTATTTACCTGAAGTGCATACTTCAGTAGTAGAGCAATCATTGTATAGCGTAAGCAAACTTGTTGAAACGTTTTCAGGCTTTAGAGTTGCTGCAAACAAGCCGATTGTTGGTGAGAATGTATTTACCCAAACTGCAGGAATCCATGCTGATGGAGATAAAAAGCACAATTTGTATCACAGCAAATTAATGCCAGAAAGGTTTGGAAGGTTGCGCAAGTATTCCCTTGGTAAAACAAGTGGAAAAGCCAACATAGAAAACAATTTGCAGCAGCTTGGCATACAGTTGAGCGACAATGATTTAAAAAAAGTTACCCAAAAGATAATAGAGCTAGGAGATAAGAAAGAAATGGTTACGCAAGCAGATTTGCCTTACATCATTTCCGACATCTTAGATAGCAATACCATTGAAAAGAAAGTGTATGTGGAGGAATATATGTTGGCACATGCCAAAAACTTGCGTCCAACTGCCACACTTAAAATAACTATTAATGGAGAAAGCTTTGAAGCAAATGCACAAGGCGACGGACAGTATGATGCTTTTATGAATGCATTAAAATCAGTGTATAAAACAAAAAAGCTAGAACTGCCTTTATTAACGGATTATACAGTGCACATTCCACCAGGTGGTAAATCAGATGCGCTTTGCGAAACCATCATTACTTGGTTGCACAACGGCAAAGAATTTAAAACAAGAGGTCTTGATAGCGATCAAACTGTTGCAGCAATAAAAGCAACTGAGAAAATGTTGAATGCGATTTAGGAGGCAAATAAAAAAAGATTAACTAATGATAAAGAACATATTAATTGTTCCAGGAGATGGAATTGGTCAAGAAGTGACCGCAGTTGGAAAAAAAGTATTGGAAAAGATAGCTGAAAGGTTTCACCATACTTTTCATTATGATGAAGCATTGATTGGGCATGTTGCTATTGAAGCAACAGGAAACCCATTGCCAGATGAAACATTGGCTAAAATGAAAGCCTCCGATGCAGTTTTGTTTGGTGCTGTTGGTCATCCTAAATATGATAACGACCCAACTACCAAAGTAAGACCTGAACAAGGGCTTTTAAAAATGCGTAAGGAATTGGGACTATATGCCAACCTTCGTCCAATAAAATTATTCGATGAGTTGTTAGGTGCATCTAGCATTAAACCAGAAATATTAAAAGGAGCAGACATTCTTTTTTTTAGAGAATTAACTGGTGATATTTACTTTGGTGAAAAAGGCAGAAAAAACAATGGCGATACTGCTTTTGATGTAGCAGAATACAGCCGTTATGAAGTAGAACGCATTGGAAGAAAAGCTTTTGAAGCAGCAAGAACCAGAAGAAATAAACTATGTTCGGTAGATAAAGCCAATGTGCTTGAAACAAGTAGGTTGTGGAGAGAAGTTATTCAAAAACTAGCACCAGAATATCCTGATGTTGAGGTAGAATACCAATTTGTAGATGCATTAGCAATGATGCTAATTAAGAATCCTGCTCGATTCGATGTAATTGTAACGGCCAATTTGTTTGGCGACATTCTTACAGATGAAGCTTCGCAAATTGCAGGCTCTATGGGCATGTTAGCATCTGCATCTATCGGTGATGGCACAGGAGTTTACGAACCAATTCATGGTTCTGCACACGATATTACAGGAATGGGTGTTGCCAATCCTTTGGCTTCCATATTATCTGCTGCACTATTGTTAGATATTTCTTTCGGGTTGAAAACAGAATCAGAATTGGTTATTGGTGCTGTAGATAAAGTACTCAAATTAGGTTTTAGAACAAGAGATATTGCAGATGTAAATACAATTTCTTCTAAAATTTTAGGTACAGAAGCTATGGGAGAAGAAGTGCTTAAGTTTCTTTAATAGAAAGAGGAACTGATATTGTGCATATTTTATTATATCTCTATGAATAAATGAAAATTCTTGTAATTGCTGCAACAAGTTTTGAAATACAACAATCTATAGATGCTTTTGCGAGTATTAAGCAAGTTGTATTTGAAATTATTGGGGTGGGATTGTTGGCATCAGCAGTTTCACTTCCCAAAGCAATTACTAAACATTCACCAGATTGTATTATCCAAGTAGGTATTGCTGGTTGTTTCGACGAATCAATTCCTTTGGGTAAAGTAGTAATAGTAAAAGAAGAAATTTTAGGAGATTTAGGTGTTGAAGAAGACAATAAGTGGAAAGATGTTTTTGATTTACAATTAATGAATCCTAATGAAACTCCTTATGTTGAAGGAATACTTTGCAATCAAACAATTAACTATTTCACCATTCAAAATGCAGCGTTAGTAAGGGCTATCACTGTAAATGAAATTACTACTCGTCCTGAAAGAATTAGTCAGTTAAAGAATAAATACCAACCTATTTTAGAAAGTATGGAAGGTGCAGCATTGTATTATATTGGAAATGAGAATCGAATACCTTATTTACAAATCCGAGGTATTAGTAATTATATAGGCGAACGTGATAAAAACAATTGGAAAATAAAAGAAGCAATAGCAGCTGCTAATGAATTGCTTTTTGAAATTATTACTACATCATTTATGCAATCTTGAAGTTAATGAATGATAAAATTATTTCAGACCGGCAATTGAATATTTGTAATCATACCAATAATTGGTCAAATAGGATTCTAGAAAGAATATACTTATTACTTTGGGTTGTTTTTTTCAAGATAATCTGATAAAAAGATAAATTTATTATTTGTCGCCATTAAATATTTTACTGTAACATTGCACCGGAAACAAACTGTGTATAGTTTAGAAAACTTGCTATCGCCCCCATCAGTTTATCTTTTCCAAAAATCATTTTTACAGACTTTTTTCAAACTTTTATTTAGGATTTTTATTTGGTGTATCACGCCCTTGAAATTACTTTTTGTTAATTTTTAAATACTTATGTACGACATCTTGCAATTAAACGAAATGCTAATCGTTGATCTCTTGAAAATAGCAGAACAATTAAAACTTACAGGAGTAAAAAAACTAAATAAACAAACACTTATCTATAGAATATTGGATGCTCAAGCTTTACAAGAAAGCGAAAAGGAAGAGAAGACGCAAGTTGAAGGAGCTAGATCTAGTAAACCAGTTATTATCAAAACAGCAACAAGTAATGGAATAGAAGAGGCCGAAGTGATGCAGCCTTCAAAGCCATCTAGTAATAAAAAATCAAAACCTGCTCCAAAGAAAAATGCTGAAACAATACAATTAGAGATACCAACAAATGTTGTTGAGCCAGTTGCTTTTGAAAAAGAAGTGAAAGATGTTATTCCAACTCTAGCTCCAATAGTTGAATCAACTGATAATAATATTTCAAATAATAAACGCAAGCGAACTCCCATTAAACCTATAAAAGAAGGGAATGGGATTATTATAGTAAACCAAGATACTACCCCAAAAACAGAAACTAAGCAACAGGAGATTAAAGAAGAACAATCTAAAAAAGAAAATTTTTCCAAAAATGAAGTTGCAGAATATGATGAAAAGGAGCTAGGTCTTACAGAAGGTATTGATGCAAAACAAATGAGTTTAGCAGAAATGCTTTTGCAAGCTACTGAGCATTTAAGCAATCAGATTGAAATGCCTAAGATAAAAATATCTTCTTCATCTATTGACGATTATGATGACGATTATGATGACGATTTTGAAGATGAAGAAGATGACATTGAGGAAGAAGAAGTTGTTGTAGTTGAGCCTATTAAAGAACCAGAGCAAAAAGCTGTTATTCCTCCTCCTGTTGTACAGCCAAGGCACGAAAATCAATATGAGAAGCAAAATAATAGGCCAATACATGTAAAAAAAGAGCCTGTAATTATTCCTGAGTTTGAAGGAAATATTCCATGTGAGGGTGTTTTAGAAATGATGTCTGATGGATATGGATTTCTTCGCTCTTCAGATTATAATTATTTAAGTTCACCAGATGACGTTTATGTTTCTCCAAGTCAAGTAAAACTTTTCGGGTTAAAAACTGGTGATACAGTTGTAGGAAGCGTTAAGCCTCCGAAAGAAGGTGAAAAATACTTTTCACTTTCAAAAGTAGATGGTATAAATGGTAAACGACCAGAAGAAATTCGCGATAGAGTTCCTTTTGATTATTTAACACCTTTGTTTCCATTTGAAAAATTAAAACTGTCAACAACATCTAATAATTATAGTACCAGAATAGTTGACTTGTTTACACCAATCGGTAAAGGCCAGCGCGGATTGATAGTTGCACAACCTAAGGTGGGTAAAACAATGTTGCTCAAAGAAATTGCTAATGCCATAGCGGCAAACCATCCTGAATGTTATTTAATGGTGGTCTTAATAGATGAAAGACCAGAGGAAGTAACAGATATGGAACGAAGTGTAAACGCGGAAGTTATTGCTAGCACTTTTGACGAACCTGCCGATAAGCATGTAAAAGTGTCCGCTATTGCACTTCAAAAAGCAAAAAGATTGGTTGAATGTGGGCATGATGTTGTAATACTATTGGATAGTATAACTCGTTTAGCTAGGGCTTATAATACTGTTGCTCCTGCTAGCGGTAAAGTCTTAAGCGGAGGTGTTGAAGCAAATGCAATGCAAAAACCAAAACAGTTTTTTGGAGCAGCACGTAAAATTGAAAATGGGGGTTCGTTGACTATTTTGGCTACAGCATTGATTGAGACTGGTAGTAGGATGGATGAAGTCATCTTCGAAGAATTCAAAGGAACAGGTAATATGGAGCTTGTGTTAGATAGGCGCTTAGCTAACCGCCGTATTTTCCCAGCTATAGATCTAGTTGGATCCAGCACAAGAAGAGATGACCTATTATTAGATAAGGATGTGCTATCTCGCATGAATATACTTCGTTTATTCTTAAACGATATGAACACAGAGGAAGCAATGAACGAATTGCTTAAACGTATGAGAGGAACAAGAAGCAATGAAGAATTTTTGGCAAGTATGAATAGATAAAACGTAATCTAAATATATTTTCAATAATTAAACTAAAATGGAATTATGGCATTTATAGTTAAAGTGGATGAAACGCAACTTTTTCCAGTGATTAACTTGATAGATACTGAAAATAATATTGAAGCCGAGATTTACACATTTGGATCTGTATTAAATAAATTCATAGTAAGACAAAATGAAGTAGTTGTTAATGTAATAGATGGGTTTGACTCACCTAAGACTGCTTTAGCAGAAATGCCTCCTAAATTTAAAAGTGCATTTCTAAGTCCATTTACTTGTAGAATGAATAATGGGAAGTATGCTATTAATGGAAATGACTATCAAGTTAATAAATTCTTTTTACCACCTCACGCCATTCATGGGTTATTATTTGATGCAATATTTATTATCCAAGAAATAAACGTTACTCAAGATTTCGCTTCAGTTAAATTAGTATACACTTACAATTCTGAAGATCTGGGCTATCCTTTTAGTTATAATGTTTCTCATAAATGGAGTTTAAATTCAAATGGTCGGTTATCTGTAATTAGTGAAGTGATTAATATATCTGAAAACCAAATTCCTTATGCACAAGGTTGGCATCCATACTTTAGTGTAGCAGACAGTATAGAGGATTGTACTTTACAGTTTAATTCAGATAAACAAGTTGAATTTGATTCTACTCTTATACCAACCAAAAAGCTAATTGAAGATGATCGCTTTTTAAATGGAGTTGCATTGAAGGATATGTTTTTAGATAATTGTTTTTCTTACAATCAGGACTCTAGAATTAATTCATGCACATTAAAAAGCAGTAAAGTTTCACTAACTATAACATCTACCAATTCATATCCATATCTTCAAGTTTATACCCCACCTCATCGTAAAAGTATTGCCATAGAAAATTTAAGCGGAGCTCCAGATTGCTTTAATAATGGATTGGGATTATTGATACTTGAACCAAATGAAATTTCAGTATTTGAGACTGAGTATAAACTTGAATTCTTAAATCAATGAATTTAAATAAATTATTTGCTAGCAATTGCAATCATGCTTATTTCAATATTTACATTTTTGGGTAATGTTTTCACAGCAACAGTTTCTCTAGCAGGGAATTCGGATATAAAGTAAGGTCCATAAATTTCATTAACTTGAGAAAACAGTTCCATGTTACTTAAAAAAATTGTTGACTTTACTACATTTACAAATGAGATATTTACTTCAGTAAGAATTGCTTTTATATTTTCCATCACTTGTTTTGTTTCATCTTCAATGTTTGTATTGATTATTTCACCTGTTGTTGGGTTAATTGGAATTTGACCACTTATAAAAATCCAGTCACCTGCTTGAACTGCTTGACTATAAGGGCCTATTGGCATTGGGGCATTTTTAGTAATTATTATTTTCTTTTGCATAAAATTATTTTGAATTAATAATCGCAATGGTAAGGATTTATTAATGCTGAGATTTATTTATTAAGATAAATTCTTCTAATTAGTTGAACTTTGTAATCTATGCCTCTAATACTATATATTGATACATCCCTTGATTTTGCATCAGTATTTATTGCTAAAAACGAAATTATTTTGGCGATAGAGTGTAATGAAAATCCAAAAGTACATAGCGCATTTATTCATTTAGCGATTGAAACTGTATTAAAAAGTACCTCTATAACATTAAGTCAGATTGATGCCGTTGCAATAATTAATGGACCAGGAAGCTATACGGGTACAAGAGTTGGTCTAGCAACTGCAAAAGGAGTTTGTTTTGCATTAGATAAGCCCCTAATAGTATTAAATAGTTTAGAAGCAATTGCATTAAAAGCAGTTTTATATTTGCGTAGTAATTGTGTAGAATCTAGTAATACTTTATTTTGTCCAATGATTGATGCCAGAAGGATGGAAGTTTTTACAGCATTGTATAATAATGAATTATTCCCAATTTTAACTCCTCAAGCTTTAATAATTAATGAGCATACCTTTTCAAATGAGCTTGAGCAATCAAAAATCTATTTTTGTGGAAATGGAAATTTTAAAGTTAGAAGTGTAATAAATCATTTGAATGCTTCTTTTATGGAAGATTTAAATTCAGGTTATCACCAATCGATGATTATTTTAGCAAAAAAGTCTTTTTCATGCAATAATTTTGAAGACTTAAATTATATAACCCCTTTCTATTTAAAAAATGTGTTTATGAATTCAAATAGAAAAGTATTGTAATCTGTTAGACATTAAGTGATACTCTGATAATACATGAATGTTTTATAATTTATACTGTTGTTAATCCCAAACTTTTAATTTATGTTACAACCTACATCTTTGTTATCTGTTTCTAATGGTGAGATAACTGTTAAGCTTGATTTAATTCAAATTAAAAAAAGCGCAGTAATCCTGAGGGCGTTAAACCATAAGTTAAGACAACAAATTCTTAATCTTTTAGATGAATCATCGAAAATGACTGTTACAGAATTGTATGTAAAACTTAGGGTTGAGCAATCAGTTGTTTCTCAGCATTTGGCTATTTTAAGACGGGCTAATATCGTACATACAAAAAGAGAAGGAAAATATATTTTCTATACAGTGAATTATTCAAGAATTTCAGAAGTTAATAAGTTTATAAGAGAATTTTTAGGATAGTTTAATCTTTAAGTTCAATTCTAAATAAAATGATTGTCAATATCAAATTCTAAATATGTTTAGAGATTTTAAATTATGTTTGTAAAGCAATTTTATAATAAGCCAAGCCGTACTTTTTCCTATTTTATTGAAGATAATGGCGAAGCCATTGTCATAGATCCATTTAGGAATACAGAACCTTATACTATATTAGCAAATGAGAGGTCGGTAAATATTAAATACGTTTTTGAAACCCAGTTTCATACTGAATTTATTAGCGGTCATATTGATTTAGCAAATGCTTTTGGTGCAACAGTAGTATTTGGACCTAATGCGTTAACTGAGTATAAATCTTATACTGCTTTTGATGGGGAAATTTTTTCATTTGGAGATTTAGCAATAAAGGTATTCCATACTTCAGGGTATTCAATTGAAAATGCTTGTTACTTACTTCTTGATCAAAATAAAAATGCGATCTCAATATTTACAGGTTACACGTTATTAATAGGAGAAATTTGCAAAATTGATTTTTTTAAATACAATCATGAATACCCAATATCTATTTTAGCAGCAATGCTTTTCGATAGTTTAAATATTAAGTTAGGCGTTCTTAATGATGATATAATAGTATATCCAAGCTATTCTTCAAAATTCAAATTGATATCAAGCACTAATGTTAGTTTCTCTGGTACAGTAGGAAAAGAGCGAATGACCAACTTTGGGTTGATAGGCCTTGATAAAGATGATTTTATCCAAAATGTGAATATGATTATGGAGGAACAACCAAAATATTCACTTAGAAATGCAGAATTAAATCGAAAAGGGTATGTAAACATTAACGATGTTGTTTCTTCAAGTTTTAATAGTATTTCTTTAAATGATTTTGCATTAATGTCAAAAAATGATGACATAGTTATTATAGATTCAAGACAAGGAGAGAGACTTGTAAATGGCTTTATACCAAATTCAATAAATATAAATTTGGAGGAACACTTAGAAATGTGTTCAACAGGTTTAATTCCAATGAATAAAAAGATCTTATTATTAACTGATTTTGGAAGAGAAAAGGAAACAATTATAGAGCTCGCAAATATTGGCTTTGATAATATTATTGGATTTTTAGATGGTGGTTTTGATTCATGGATTGATAATAAGGAAATAGATTTAATAATCAATGTCGAAGTTGATGAGCTTTTGTTAGATATTCCTTATGATGAGAATTTAGTAGTACTAGATGTGAGACACGAAACTGTTTATGCCCAAGGACACTTAAAGCAGTCTATAAATATTCCAATTGGGAATCTTTCAGACGTTGGTAGCATGGTAGATTTTGATGACAAGCATAATATTTATGTTCTTTCTGACACAGGAGAAATTAGTATAACAGCATGTACACTCTTAAAGCGTCAGGGAATTCATAACGTTAGAAATATAAGTGGAGGTTGGAAATCGATTATTGAACTAGAAAGTAGTTTTACAATTGAACAATCTAAGCAACCTGAAAATGGCTCCTAAAACAATTTTTCGTTCAAATTTTATTTAAGATTTGAGCTGAAAATTTTAATTTATTGCAATATAAAAAATAGATATAATTTTCACTATTCTATTTTCCTTTAATTTCACCCCGCAAAAAAGAATTAGATATATTTTATGGCAGAAGTAATTAAAATGCCCCGATTAAGTGATACAATGACTGAAGGGGTTATAGCCGCTTGGCACAAAAAAGTAGGAGATGTAGTTAAAAAAGGCGATGTGTTAGCCGAAATTGAAACTGATAAAGCTACAATGGAACTTGAAAGTTATCAAAATGGAGTTCTGCTCCATATTGGTACGAGTGATGGTGGTAAATTACAGGTGGATGACTTGTTAGCAATTCTAGGAACAGCAGGTGAAAACATTTCTAGTTATCTTGATAACAAAAATTTAGTTAGTGTAACTGAAAGTCATTTGCCAAAAGAATCTATTACTGAAAGCCCTAAAGAGTCAGTAGTAGCATCAACTAAAAAAAGTGAAGCTCAGAATTTTGACGAAGCAGTATTAATGCCTCGTTTAAGTGATACAATGACAGAAGGAGTAATAGCTGGTTGGATTAAAAAAGTAGGGGAGAAAGTTAAAAAGGGTGACGTCATTGCTGAAATTGAGACTGATAAAGCAACCATGGAATTGGAAAGTTATAAAAATGGTACATTATTATTTCAAGGCGCAAAAGCTGGGGAAAAAATCCAAGTCAATGAATTGTTGTGTATAATAGGGGAGGAAGGTTTGGATATAAATTTAATTATAAATTCTATTCAAAAAGGCGGCTTTGAAGTGAATAACATAGAAGGCCAAATAGAAAATAATATTCCTACAATAGTCTCTAATAAAAGTGAAATTATAAGTGTAGATGAAAATGGGAGGATTTTTGCTTCTCCATTAGCAAAAAAAATTGCTGCTGAAAAGGGGATTGATTTAAAAAAACTTAAAGGAAGTGGAGATTATGGAAGAATTGTAAAGGAAGATGTTGATAATTACAAATCTACTCCAAATCAATCAAGTACTTTCATTAACGAGGATGCAAAAGTTAAATTGCCAAAAGAATTGTTGCCAACTATTGGAGAAAGTTTTGATGAAATTCCAGTTTCTCAAATGCGAAAAGTAATTGCAAAACGTTTAGCTGAAAGCTTATTTACTGCACCACATTTTTATCTTACTATGAGTATAAATATGGATGCATCAATTGAAGCAAGAACTAAAATAAATGATGGTGCAAAGTCGAAAATTAGTTTCAATGATTTAGTACTAAAAGCAACAGCTTTATCATTAAAACTCCATCCAAAAATTAACAGTAGTTGGCTAGGAGATAAAATTCGTATAAATCATCATGTAAATATAGGTGTTGCTGTTGCTGTAGAAGAAGGCTTACTAGTTCCAGTAGTGCGATATGCAGATACTAAATCTCTTAGCCAGATAAATGTAGAAGTTAAAGATTTTGCTCAAAAAGCTAAGGATAAAAAATTACAACCATCAGATTGGGAAGGAAGTACTTTTACTATCTCTAACTTGGGAATGTTTGGTATTGATCAATTTACAGCAATTATAAATCCACCCGATGCTTGTATTCTTGCAGTTGGTGGTATTTCACAAGAGCCAATTGTCAAAAGCGGCGTTGTTGTAATTGGTAATATCATGAAGGTAACTTTAAGTTGTGATCACAGGCTAGTAGATGGTGCTGCGGGAGCAGCATTTTTACAAACATTAAAGAGTTACTTGGAAGAACCTATTAAGATGCTAGTTTAATTATTATTTAATTTTATGAAATCTAAAAGCCATCTGCTATAAAAAGCAAGTGGCTTTTATGTTTTGAAACGTAATCTTTTATTAAGATAATACTATGCGTTAATTCTATTTCCTCACAATTGAGTATGTCTTTGTAGATTTTGTGAGACTTGAGTTTCTTTTTTATTGTTTTCAACCCTTATATTTGTCACTCACTGGTAGTAACTAGATACGAAATTAGAATATTGTATGTTTAAATCGGGTTTGAGCGGATTAGAATAAATATCTAAATTGGCATTAATTGCTAAAATTATATTTATTAATTGCTCAAACTTTTTTATTTCTACTACTTTAATGTTATCAATTTATTATTTTTAATTTTTTGTAATTAAGGTGGCGAAGCTATGTAAAGCCAATTAATTTCTTAAACTACTTTTTTAATGAAACAAAAGCCCTGGTTAATCTTACTTGGTATGGTTTATCTTTTTTCATCTTGTAATTATGAGAAAAAATTACATGATTCTCTATATTTTAATGATTCTTTAGATAGTACTCATAAAGTTATCCAAGAATATAGCCCAATTGTACAAATAGATGATAGACTTTCAATTCAAGTAGCAGCTTTATCTCCTGAATCAGTTGTTCCATATAATCTTTCAGTTGGTGCTTCTACAGGCACTACTGCTGGTGCAAGCTCTGGTTCAGGATATTTAGTTGAAAAAGATGGGACTATTCTGTTTCCTCAACTTGGTAAGATTAAAGTAGAAAATAAAACTTTAAAATTAATCCGAGACGAATTAATAATTCAATTATCTAAGTTTATAACTGATCCAATTGTTTCAGTACAATTTGCAAATGCAAAAGTGTTAGTTATGGGTGAAGTTGCTAGAGTAGGTGCAATTCCAATTCCGGATGGTAAATTGACAATTCTTGAGGCTATAACATTGTCAGGTGATATAATACCATTTTCTGGTAGGAAAGACAATGTATTAATAATAAGAGAAGAAAACGGACAAAGGATATTTGCAAGAGTAAATTTACAATCTCATGATATTTACAAATCTCCATATTATTACCTCAAACAAAATGATTTGGTTTATGTAGAAGCGAATACGAAAAAAATTGAACAAGAAAGCGAGGCAACTTTTTCTAGAAGAGTTGCATTAGTAACTCCAATTTTGTCATTTTTTTCAATAACCTTATTAGTACTAAATTATTTCAGAAAATAAGCTATGTCAGACTTGCAAAATATTAGACCTACAGAACAAAAAAAGAATGTACTTCAGGATGTTGCACCTCCTGCTCGATTATCAGGTAAGGAGATTGTTTATAAATACATTGTATTTCTACCCCTTTTTATTGTGTCAATTAGTATTGCTCTTTCCATAGCTTATATTAATATTCGTTATCAGATACCTATTTTTACTTCTTCTATTACATTGTTAATCAAGGATGATAAGAGTAGTAGAGGGGGGGGGGAGGATTTAATATTAGAAAATCTAACGAGTTATAAAAAGAAAACGAATCTAAGTAATGAAATTGAAATGATTAAATCAGCTTCAATGTTGGGGCGTGTCGCCAAGATTCTAAACTTAAATTGGCAATATTTTAATGAAGGAAATATTAAGAAAGTGGAGCTGTATGGTGGAAATACAACACTAAGAGCAAGTTGGGTAGACATAAGTGATAGTTCAGTACCTGCAACATTGATAATTGTCAGGAAACGGGAAAGTACCTACATTGAGTTTGGCCCAAACAGGTTTAAAAAGATACTTAGTGGAGATATTGTTGAATTTCCAAAAGGTAAAATGCGTGTTTATTTCGACCCAAATGAAATTCAAAAAGATAACAAATACATCATAAGTTATTTACCTACAATGTCAGTAGGTGCAGCATTAGCAAGCGCCTTGCAAATAAGACAACTTAGTAAAGAAACTAGTATTTTAAAACTTAGCATTGATCAAGAAGTTCCCCAAAAAGGAAGAGATGTGTTAAATACTTTAGTCAATGTTTATAATGAAGTAAACGTTGAAGATAAAAATAAGATTGTTGATAACACTATTAGGTTTATAGATGATAGATTGGATGTACTTACACAAGATCTTGGTAAAGTTGAAGGGGATTTGCAAACATTTCTACAAACTCATGATATCGTTGGCTCTTTTGATGAACTCGCGGCTACCCAATATGCTGAATCTGCTGAATTAAAAAACAAAATGGTTCAACAAGATTATAACATTAAAGTTATAGGATTGGTTAAGGAATATATTTCTACTCCCCAAAAAAAATATGATTTAGTACCAACTTCACTTGGAATAAGTGATAATACATTATCAGGATTAATTGGCAATTTTAACATACTACAGCAGAAAAGACAAGAAATGCTTCGTGGCGCTTCTGTAGATCATCCGTATATAAAGAGGGGTATAGATAGAGAAATTGAGAAAGTAAGACTTAATATATTAGAAAATCTTAAAGTTATCTATAATAGCTCAAATATTTTAAATCAAGATACCAAAAATAACTACGATGAAACTGTAAAGAAATTAAAAGAGAGTCCTGAACTTCAACGAGAAAAAGTGGAAATTGAACGCCAACTTGGAATTAAAGAAAAGTTATATCTCTTTTTATTACAAAAAAGAGAAGAGTCTGAAATTACTAGGGCTTCAACAATTGGAAATTCTGTTCCAATTGATGCTGCCGTAAGTGGTGCTCAAGTTAGTCCTAATGTAGGGGGGATTTATAGGAGCGCATTTGTAATAGGGTTGCTGATTCCTATAATTTTTATTTATTTGATCGATTTGCTAAATGATAAAATAATCAATCGTAATGATATTGCAAGGGTGACTGCGGCTCCTATTGTAGGAGAGGTTGCCCATCATAGTAGTCAAAACAGGGTATTAGTGGTTAGTAATAAGGATCGTAGTGTTTTAGCTGAGCAATTTAGAATTTTAAGAACGAATATTGGCTTTCTATTATCTCCTAGTATTAAATGTCCAGTGTTATTAGTTACTTCAAGTATTGCTGGTGAGGGAAAAACTTTTTGTTCAATGAATCTTGCAGCTGTTTGGGGAATAGCAGGAAAGAAAACAGTTATTTTAGAATTGGATTTACGAAAACCTAAAATAGCCAAGTCTTTAGGCATGGTTAATGAAAAGGGAATAACCAATTTTTTATTAGGGCAAGTAAGTGCAGAATCTATTCCTATCCCCATTCCCAATACTGAAAATTTATATATAGTTCCCGCAGGTATAATACCTCCTAATCCTTCGGAAATGATAATGGATCCTAGAATGGGTGAATTTGTTAATTATCTAAAAACTAGATTTGATTTAATTATTATCGATTCGGCACCTGTTGGATTAGTTAGTGATTCTAAAATTATTGCAAAACTGGCTGATGCAACTATCTATTTAATAAGACAGAGGTTTACTGTTAAAAAACAACTTCCATTTATTAATGAGTTGTATACGCAAGCGTTACTGCCAAATATTGGTATTCTTGTAAATGATGTAAAGATTGGAGGTATAAATTCCTATTACGGTTACGGATACGGCTACGGATATGGTTATAGTTATAATTATAGCTATAATTATAGATACGGAAGTGATAAAATAACTCCTTGGACTAAAATAAAGTCATTATTTAAAATTTAGTTCAGTAAGTATTAACTAATGTGTAGAATAGCAGGCATTTATAATCCAAATTCCAAAAATTTGGAACATGATATTTTATTAATGCGAGATGCTATGTTTAGAGGTGGACCTGATGGAGCAGGTGTATATTTAAATAAAGATTTAGGAATTGCATTTGGTCACAGGCGTTTAGCATTAATAGATTTATCTGACGCTGGTAATCAACCAATGTCAACAATTAATAATGATGTAATAATCATATTTAATGGTGAAATATATAACTTCTTAGAAATAAAGAAAGAGCTAGAAATAAACGGTTTTCAATTTTCAAGTAAAACTGATACTGAAGTAATTCTTTTTGCATACAAATTTTGGGGTGTAAAATGTTTTGAGAAGTTTAATGGTATGTTTGCCATTGCTGTAGCTGATATAAATACAGGTCAAATAATTATTGCCAGAGACCATGCAGGAATAAAACCTCTGTATTATTCATTATCAAATAATGAATTTGTTTTTGCGTCTGAGATAAAAGCATTTAAAGCATATAATCCACTATGGGAAGAAAATCAAAATTGGAAAATTCCATTTTTAGCTTATGGGCATTTACCAGAACCATTTACAACTTTAAAAGATGTTACTCAACTTCCAAAAGGAAGTTTTGCTGTTTTCGACCTTGCTAATTTTAAAATTGATGTTAAACTTTTTTATGAATATAGATATTCAAATGAAATTAATAATTTTAAGGTAGCAACTGAAATAATTAGGAAGAATTTAGAAAAAGCTGTAGAACGTCATTTAATATCTGATGCTCCAATTGGTGTATTTTTAAGTGGTGGTATAGATTCAAGTATAATAACAATGCTTGCAGCAAAATATTCAAATCAAAAGATCAAAACGTTATCAATTGTATTTGAAGAGCAAGGATTCTCAGAGGAGGTTTACCAAAAAATGATTGTGGATCTTACAAATGTTGATCATCAATCCTTTTTGGTAACTGCAAGTATGTTTCATGATGAGTTTGAGCACATCATGCAAGCTATGGATCAGCCTTCAATAGATGGAATAAACACTTATTTTATATGTAAATTTGCTAAGGAATATGGTCTTACAGCAGTATTAAGTGGACTCGGGGCTGATGAATTGTTTGGTGGATATGATTCAGCAAAGAGAACTAAGCTATTGAAATTGTTTGAATTAGTACCTAACTTTTTTCTCAAACAAACTGAAAGACTTCCAAATGGAAAACTAAAACGTATTAGCTATTTATCAAACTCTAAACTTAGCAATAAATATCTATTTTATAGGGGCTTGTTTACACCAAATCAGATTTCTAGAATGCTTTCAGTTCCAATTCAAAAGGTAATTGAAAATTTAGAGTTAGTTAATGTAAATCCAATTGCTACTAAATCATTAACTCAAGAAGCTGCATATTTAGAACAGCATTTATATATGCAAAATCAGTTACTAAAAGATACTGATTTTATGAGTATGTGGCATGGGATTGAAGTGCGAGTTCCGTTTTTGGATAAAGATTTTATTTCTATTTGCAATACGATTGATCCTAGATTGAAATTTGATCTGAACCAAAAGCCCAAACAGTTATTAATTGATTCATTTAAGGATGTTTTACCTATAGCAATTTGGAATAGAAAAAAACAAGGATTCAGTTTTCCTTTTCGAAAATGGATGTCTTTTATAATTCCTAAGAATCACGACGAAAGTTTTGAAATTATTTACAATAATCTTATTAAGAAAAGTTCACATTGGAGTAAATATTGGGCTTATGTATTGGCAGTTTCAAAAAAGAAGGACATCATTCTTTTTAATCAGTCTTTTAAACATATTTGCTTTTATAATCTTGATGCTTTTGAATCAATGGGGGGAATTGAAAAATTTAATAGAGCATTTTTATTTGGACTGAGTACTCTTGAAAATCAAGGAAAATGTCTAGTAGATGCTGCTTCCATGTATGATAGTCACTCAGAAGAAAAGTATTATAGTTCTGCTAACTATCGAGTATACAAGAAACAAAAGAAAAAATTTGTTTTCAATGAAATTTTAAAAGCTGGTAAGTATCAAGAAATAATTTTAGGTCATATAAATCTTGCAATTTTTGGATTATTAATAAAAATATTATTTCCAAGAATTAAGGTTTATTTAATTGCTCATGGTATTGAAGTTTGGAGTAAATTAAGTGGACTTAAAAAAGAAATTCTTAAAAGAGTAGATATTGTTCTTGCAGTAAGCAACTTTACAAAAGATAAATTAATTGAAGTTAATAATGTAGATAAACACAAAATACAGCTATTTCATAATACCCTTGACCCTCATTTTGTATTTCCAATAGATTTTAATAGGCCTGAATACCTTAAAGAACGATATGGAATTAATGAAGAAGATAAAATAATTTTTACTCTCACTCGTCTAGCTTTTACAGAAAAATACAAAGGGTATGACAAGGTAATTGAAGTATTACCCAAAGTAATTGAGTCTATACCAAATATTAAGTATTTAATTGCAGGCAAACCTGATGAAAGAGAAAGAGCAAGGTTGCTAAAAATAATAGATGATAACAAATTACAAAACCATGTTTTATTGGTAGGGTTTGTTGCAGATGAAGAAGTGAGTGATCATTATAAATTGGCTGATGTTTTTATCATGCCAAGCCAAAAGGAAGGATTTGGAATAGTATTTATAGAAGCAATGGCTTGCGGGTTGCCCGTAATTGCTGGAAATAAAGATGGTAGTGTAGATGCTTTGCAAAACGGAAAACTAGGTACTCTACTTAACCCTGATAATACAGACGAAATTGCTACTGTGTTAACTTATGAATTAGGAAAAGAAAGAAAAACTGGAAAAGAAAAACAAATATTGCAACAAGGCGTGCAAGATTTTTTTGGCTTTGATGTTTTTTGTAAAAATTTGGAGAAACAATTAATAATTAATGAATAATAGTACTGGTTTAAATAACGAAGCATGGGATTTAGAAATAAAACCTTATGACTCACTTTTTAATTTGCATTTAAAAGATGTTTGGAATTACCGAGATCTATTATGGTTGTTAGTTAGAAGAGATTTTGTATCATTTTATAAGCAGACTATTTTCGGGCCGTTGTGGTTTTTTATACAACCTATTTTTACGACCATTACGTTCACAATTATTTTTAGCAAACTAGCTAAATTACCTACAGATGATGTACCAGCCCCTTTGTTTTATTTAACAGGTAATGTGGCTTGGAATTATTTTTCCGATTGCTTAAATAAAACATCTACTGTTTTTAGAGATAATGCAAACATCTTTGGGAAAGTTTATTTCCCAAGACTTATAATGCCTTTGAGTATTATATTCTCCAATCTTGTAAAATTTGGAGTACAATTTGCACTTTTTGTAATTCTTATGGGGTATTATTTTATTACTGGTGTCTCTGTCCATCCCAATGCTTTTGTTTTACTATTTCCAATAGTTATTATTTTAATGGCTTTGCTTGGATTGGGATTGGGTTTGATCATCACTGCATTAACAACAAAATACCGTGATTTAACTTTTTTAGTTTCTTTTGGTGTACAATTGTTAATGTATGCGACACCTATTATTTATCCCCTATCATCTGCACCAACTAAATATAGATTTGCTTTATCAATAAATCCATTGAGTGCTTTAATAGAAACATTTAGGTATGGGTTTACAGGTAAAGGTGAGTTTTTTCTTAATGGATTTATTTATAGTATTGTTGCTACTATCACATTGTTTGTAATAGGGTTGGTTACATTTAATAAGGTTGAGAAAAGCTTTGTTGATACTGTTTAAAACAAATTATAAGATAAGAAATTTATGAGTGTTGCTATCAAAGCTGAAGATATTTGCAAGGCCTATCAATTAGGAGAATTTAGTACTGGTACTATTTCAAGAGATATTGAAAGGTGGTGGGCCTTATTAAGGGGGAAGCAAGATCCTTTCTTGAAAATAGGTGAAACTAATGATAGAACTAAAAAAGGGACAAGTGATATTGTTTGGAGTCTTAAAGATATTAATTTTGAGATTAATCAAGGAGATGCTATCGGTATTATTGGAAGGAATGGGGCTGGTAAGAGTACTCTATTGAAAGTACTAAGCAGAGTAACGTCACCTAGTAAGGGCATTATAAAGGTAAAAGGCCGTATAGCCTCACTCTTGGAAGTAGGTACTGGTTTTCACCCAGAATTAACCGGTAGGGAAAACATATTTCTAAATGGTGCAATACTGGGTATGAAGAAATCTGAAATTCAAAGAAAATTTGATGAAATAGTTTATTTTTCAGAAGTTGAAAGATATATAGATACACCGGTAAAACGTTACAGCAGTGGGATGTACGTAAGATTAGCATTCGCTGTTGCAGCTCATTTGGAATGTGAAATTTTGATTGTTGATGAAGTTCTAGCTGTTGGGGATGCTGAATTTCAAAAGAAATGTTTAGGTAAAATGAATGATGTTAGCAAAGAGGAAGGTAGAACTGTTCTATTTGTTAGTCACAATATGGGTGCTGTTAGTCAATTATGCAAGAGTGTAATTGTGTTGCAAAATGGTGGAATTATCTATCAAGGAAATTCCAATGATGGAATAGTTTTATATAATAAAATGGGAATCAGAGATAATATTATTTATGAATCTGATTTGCAAATGGCAAAGAAAAATTATATTAAAAAAGCTATTTTAACACAATTTGGGCATATCACAAATTCAATTGAAAATGGTTCTCCTATAGAATTTGAGTTAGATATAGATTGTCATATTGAACTTATTGTTTCATTCGAAATCATAATAAGGGATAAGGATCATAAAGAAATAATTTTTTCACCCCTCGGATTAGCTTTTATGAAGGAACATAACCTCTCCAAAGGGTTGACTAGAATTAAATTGTCGTTTGATATACCTTATTTAGCAACAGGTAGGTATTATGTAGATTTGATTATGGCTAACGCTGGTGTTTTTGTCTATGATAATGTACAGAGCGCTTTGTATTTTGATATACTTAATAATTTTAATAATAAAACAGGTTGGGTCTTTACTCAGGCAATGGGTCAAGGCGCCATTTTGATAAATGGAGATAGTCATATTATTTAATGAATTAATATTTTTGGGAAAAATATGAAGTTAGCGTTCATAATATATAAATCATTCTAATATTTTAAAAAGTAGTAGGTTATTATTTGTTCCAATTCCATTGATTAAATTTCTAATAATGACTTATTAGCTGAAATAAATACTTTATCAATTGAAAATAGCATTAGTTACATTTGAATATCCGCCAGGTAAAAATGTTGGAGGTATAGGAACATATTTTTATCAAATAGCCAACGGATTATCGAACCTTAAGCACCAAGTTGTTGTATTTTCTAGCTCGGAACATGATGATTCTTTTGAGATTATAAATGATTTTTTAACTGTTATAAGAGTAAAAGAAAAACATAGAAATAATTTTTCAAAATCAATTTTACCGCAATTTATACAATGGAACAAAAAAATCAACCAATTTGACATTATAGAAGGGCCTGAGTATAATGCTGATACTAGAGAAATAAAAAAACAATTCCCCAAAATACCACTAGTACTTAAATTCCATACTCCAACTTTTTGGGTAGATTATTTAAATACTGAACCGCCTTTAGCTCAAGTTAAAATTAGATTTATCTTAGGGGCATTATTCAAATTGAAAATTCCTAGCTTATATTGGAAAAATCAATTTAGCTTAACGAAATATAACAAAGAAAAAGACATTGAATACCTACATTCTTTAGAGGCTGACTTACTAACATCACCGTGTTTAGACCTCTCAAATATTATTTCAATCAATTGGAAGTTAAATAAAGAAAGCATTGTACATATTCCAAACCCTTATGAGATTAAAAAAGAATTACTTGATATTAAAAGTGAAAATCAATCAAATAAAATTGTAATTACTTTCATAGGTCGATTAGAAATAAGAAAAGGGATATTATTAATGGCTGAAGTTATCCCAACTATTTTCAAAAAAAATAAAGATGTATACTTTAGATTTATAGGATCTTCTGATCCATCACCAATTCCAAATTTAAGCATGCAAGAATATATACTTAAAAAGTATAAAAGATTCGTTAAAAACCTAGAATTTACAGGTCGTATATCTTTTGAAGAAATTCTTTTAAATTTATCTGATACAAATATTTGTATTTTTCCAAGTAAATGGGAGAATTTTCCAAATGTTTGTTTAGAGGCTATGGCGGCTTCAAAAGCTATTGTAGCAAGTCAATTTGGTGGTATGGCAGAGATGCTTCAGAATAAAAAAAGTGGACTTTTAGTAGATCCTAATAATTCAGTTGCTTTAGCAGAAAGTATCCAATATCTAATAGACAATCCGAACAAAAGATTAGAATACGGTCAAAATGCAAGAGATAAAGTATTAACTGAATATAGCTATGAAAAAATCCTAAATAAACAAGTAGAATTGTACAATCAAGTTATAAATAAGACAAATTCAAATGGTTAATCTTTCAGTTATTATTTGCACTTATAATCCCAATATTGATTTTTTAATAAGGACCATAAATGCATTAAAAGTACAAGTGTTGGATAATTCTTTTTGGGAATTAGTTATTGTTGATAATGCATCTACTAATGATGTTATTAAAACAATAGATTTATCATGGAAATTAAATTCTAAGATTGTCAAACAACCTATTCCAGGCTTAGCTAATGCGAGATTTAAAGGATGCCAAGAAGCAAATGGGAGCTGGATAGTATTTGTAGATGATGATAATATTCTTGATAAAAATTATTTACAACAAGTCCTTCAAATAATAAGTAGTAACCCTTCATTAGGCATATTCGGAGGTAAAGCAGTACCAGATTTTCTTGGTGTTTTACCTCCTGAATGGATGAAGCAGTATTATGGAATTCTGGCTTTGAAAGATTATGGAAATGAAATAATTGTTTCTAATTATACTATCGAGGATAATAATTTACCAAAAGATTTTACTTATCCTAATGCCGCTCCTGCTGGTGCAGGAATGTGTATTAGGAAAAACGTGTTTGAAGCATACTCTATTTTAGCTAAAAATGACCCAATTCGTAATAATCTCGGGAGAAAAGGAAAAAGTTTAGCATCTGGTGAGGATAATGATATAATTATAGAGATAATTAAGCAAGGCTATCAAATAGGCTACTTCCCCCAACTATCTTTAATTCATATCATTCCTAGGGGTAGAATGGAAATTAGCTATTTAGCTAGGTTAAATTATGCCATGAATATATCATGGATACAAGTATTATCTCTCCATCATATATGTCCTTGGAAAAAAGTTTCAAAATGGTCTTTACCTTTGAGAAAAGCAAAAGCATGGCTTAAAAATAGAGTTTGGAAAGGTGGGGATTATTATATTAATTGGAAGGGTGCTTGTGGACAATTTGAAGGGCTCACTATGTTATAATTTTTTTAATAATTTATATATGTATGATTATTTAATTGTTGGTTCAGGATTATTTGGGGCTGTTTTTGCTAGGGAAATGACTAATGCAGGAAAAAAATGTCTTGTTATAGATAAACGTTCTCATATTGGAGGGAATATATATACAGAAAACGTTTCAGGCATTAATATACATAAATATGGACCACATATTTTTCACACAAATGATTTAGATATTTGGAATTATGTAAATAAATATGTTGAATTTAATAGATTTACTTTTTCTCCAATTGCAATGTATAAAAATAGATTATTTAACCTGCCATTTAATATGAATACTTTCTATCAAATGTGGGGGGTAAGCAATCCTAAAGAGGTAAAAGAAATAATTGATAAGCAAATATTGGCTTCAGGTATAACTACCCCTAAGAACTTAGAGGAACAGGCTATTTGTATGGTAGGAACCGATATATATGAATATCTAATCAAAGAATACACTGAAAAACAATGGGGTAGGAGCTGTAAAGAGTTACCCACTTTTATAATAAAGCGACTACCTATTAGATTCACTTTTGACAATAATTATTTTAATGATAAATATCAGGGAATCCCAATTGGTGGCTACACAAAACTAATTGAAAGGCTTTTAGAAAATATTGAAGTTAAGTTAAATGTAGATTTCTTTGAAAATAAAGAAATTTACGCTAATGGAGCTAAAACAATTGTGTATTCAGGGAAAATTGATGAATTTTTCGGATACGACATTGGAAATTTAGAATATAGGAGTCTTCGTTTTGAAACAGAAGAACTTGAGATAAATAATTTTCAAGGGAATGCTGCAGTCAATTATACTTCAAAAGATATTCCATATACTAGGATTATTGAGCATAAACATTTCGAATTTGGCAATCAACCTACAACTATTATAACAAAAGAATATTCACAAGAATGGAATGTAAATAACGAACCTTACTATCCAATTAATGATTTTAAAAACGAAAATCTTGCAAATCAATATAAAAAACGAGCTGATGCGCTTTCTAATGTAATTTTTGGAGGTCGTTTAGCAGAATATAGATATTATGATATGCACCAAATAATAGCTCAAGCTTTGAAAAGAGCGAAAGAACAAATTAATTTAAATGATTAAAATAGTTTGGTTTAAAAATCGGCACGAACAACGCCTAAATTGGTTGAAGTTTGGATTGATGCAATTGCATAAACAAAACAAAGTCATATTCTACGAAAAAAATAATGATTTAATAAAACATGAAACTGTTTCCGATGACATTAAAAATCATGTTCATAGACATTCAGTAATTATTAAATATATAAACAATGATATTTCAAAGTTTATTTTAGTAGATGCAGAAGATTCTTTCTTTCAAATCAGTTCCTTAATAAAAGACGTAGATTTATATTTTTGTTGTTCATACAATTCTGATTTTTTTGTTAAAAAGAAAACAAACTTTCAACTTAAATGGCAGGAAATTGACGATGTTGTTTTTTATAAAGAAAGCTCAGAGAGTCTTATTAAAGAATTTGGAGATTCTTTTTCTAAAGTAAAAAAGCTTATTCCAATACCCCCTAGTTTAGATTTAATAGAAGAAGATAAAAACTTAGTTTTCCAAAAATTCAAAAATCTTTATAATAAAGTATATCGGTCTATCTTTAACTCTAACTCTTGGAGCGAAGCCTACAAAATGTTTGATAAAAGGTATAATATTTTATTAAGCTATAGAACTACACCAACTGAATATGATGTAGTATTATTAGATTCTCTATGGGGGTGGCCAAAACATAGAATTGTATTACACGAACAATTGCAGTTGTTAAATAATCGGTTTAAAATCTTATCTGAATTGAGATATGTGAAAAATGACCAAACAACACAGATTGACCCTTCGTTATTTCCAGTAGTCACAAACCCTGTTGGAAAAGATTATGAGTTAAAATTAGCAGCATCAAAATTAGGTGTTTTTGCAACCGGCTTTCATTTTGGATGGCGTAACATAGTGATGGTAGCTTTAATGATTGGTATACCTGTTTATACAGATGAAATTATACTGGAACCGCATTTTGATTTTAATTTATTCCAATATTTTACAAATCATGGCAATTTTGAAGATATTGAATCTATTATTCAATCTTTAAATAAAGATGAATTAACAAAAATTAAAAAACATAACCAAGAAGTCTTTGATACTTATATGCATCCAACTGCGGTAGCAGAATATTTTATTTCTCAATGCGTTTAGTTGATGTATCATTTCCATTTTTATAGACAAAAAAGTTTTATTTTCAAATGATTAAAGTTGAGAGAATAGCAAGAAACTATTATATAGATAGTGTAAGAATGATTGCAGCTACTATCGTAACTTTTTTTCATTTTAACCAAATGAGGTCGGAGAAAAATTTTTTCCATGATTTTTTTTTAAGTTATGGTTGGCTTGGTGTTCCTATATTTTTTGTTATTAGTGGTTTTAGTATTTCTAGTTCGTTTGATAGTAAACCTAATTTTCTAACATTCTGGAAAAAACGATTACTTAGAATATATCCTGCATATTGGTTCAGTGTTATTTTAATAGTTGGAATTGTTATTACACAAAAATATCTTACGGGTAATAATTCAACTGTAAGTATTCCACATACTAAAATAGATATAATAAATACCTTTCTTAGTTTTTATAAGCCATTAACCAATACGGGGATGATGAATTGGGTTTATTGGACTTTGGTTTATGAATTGTTTTTTTATTTGACTTTTTCAATTTGTTTAATTGTAAACTTTAAATACAAAAACTACATTACACTTTTATTGATATTGGCAAGTTGTTTTTTTAGTTTATTTCAAAATATGAATTTTTTCTTCTTCCTAAAACTTTTAGGATATTTCACGCTTGGTATAGGTATTAAAGAAGTAATGGCTAACAAAAACGTAATCAGTTTTTCTCTGATTATTTTATCGTGTATTAGTATTCTTATTAATAAAAAATATTGTGAAGGTTCGGAAAAAGAATTAATAGATTTAATAAGTTTTATTGTTGCTATTGTATTTTCAATATCAATTTATTTTGTATCTCCATTAATAAAAAGTAAAAATTGGCTTTCAGAGTCTGGTAATTATTCTTATGGATTATACCTCTTCCATATTCCTATTGGAATTTATATATTGAGACCGCTTTTTTCTTCTATTCATTTTGATTATTTTTTATTCGATTTTTTAAAATATGCTATTTGTTTTGCAGTAAGCTATCTAAGTTATGTTTATTTAGAAAAGCCAATAATGCAAAAATTTAAATAGTTAGAATACTCCTATTTAGTTTCAACTTTGTTAATTTAAACTTTTTGAATGTCTTTTTTTGGTAAAATAGCTTACTCACTTTATTTCGCTCCAAAGGCTAAATTAAAATCTGTTCAAAAGCAAGGGGGTATCATTAATACTATTAACATTAACAATGGAAAAAAAGCAATGCAAATTGCTTCTGAAAAATTATCAGTATTACCAATAACCTCAGATAGTAAACCATTTCAAATACATTATTTGACAGGTAAAAAATTCTGGTACCAAACTGCATTTTGTGCTTATTCTCTTGCAAAAGTTTCTAATTTGCCCATACAATTTGTATTTCACGATGATGGAACTTTCGATGCAGAATTAAAAGAACAAGCACAAATTCAATTCCCTAATTGCATTATACACGGGATTGAAGAGATAAATGCCATGAATGCACAATTTTTACCAGCATCAAAATATCCTTTCCTAAATAAAAAACGAATAGTTTATCCTCATATCCGTAAGCTTACAGATGTGCATGGTAATTCAAGTGGATGGAAATTATTATTAGATTCTGATATGCTTTTCTTTAAAAAGCCATCATTTATGCTAGATTGGTTATCAAATCCTGAGCGCCCTTTTTTTATGTTAGATTGTCAAAATGCCTACCATTATTCCTTTGACTTAATGAAAAAGCTAACAGGTCATTCTATAGTAGAAAAGTTAAATGTTGGTTCAATAGGATTAAAAAGCGAAACTATTGATTGGGATAAATTAGAATATTGGGCAAAAACAATGGAAGATGCAGAAGGCAGTAGCTATTATTTAGAACAAGCTTTAAGTGCCATGATAGTTGCAGGGCAACCTTTAACTCTTGCTCCTTTAGAAGAATATGTAGTATTGCCTTCTAAAAATGAGGTATTACATCCTTCTGTTACACTACATCATTATGTAGCAGAGTCAAAAGAATGGTATCTTAAACAGGGTTGGAAACATATTTTTAAGCAATAATTTGTAATAAAAAAGCCTTACAAATTTTTGTAAGGCTTTTAATAGAATACTATCATAAAATTGTAGAAGTATTAGATACTGGAGAAAATCCGCTACTTCCTGCGGCATTATTGGCTATTACTGCAACCAACACTTTTTTCATTGGTGCTAAATTTAAAAATGAAGCAGACCTTGTAGTATTTGGAATAATAAATACATGGGCTCCAACTGGTATTTCTATTTGATCGTTTACAATTGTAACTGTAAAATCGTCTGAATCTAACTGAAGTACGTGTGTGTAACTTTTTGCACCATCAACAGAATTTGCAATTGATTTTATAGTGCCATTTGGCATACTCTCCAATTTTAGAGCATTTGGTACAATAGGTTTAGAAGCTAAACTGTTTTTTGATTTAGTTGATTCAAATGAAGCTTCATGAATAACTGTTTCATCGCCATTAGCAATACCGTTTACAAACTCTGCTACAGAATGAAGCTTTTTATCTAAATCTGTTACAGCATTATTAAATTCATCTTTTTTTACTTTGCCATCCTTTCTAGTTGAAAAGGTTGTTTCTACTAACGTGGCACTTGTTTCTAGTTCGGTGTTTTTAACTGGTGAATTTGTAAATTTTTTATTACTTTCTACTGCATTCGCCACACCATGAGCTAAAGAAGCCATTTGTAGTGGCTTAGTTTTTCTCCAATTAATCTTTACTTTTATTTTACGAGACATATCAATTTTTGAACTGAGATTTATATAATACTCAACCAAGTATTATTTTTCAATTCACAAATTATTTTCCCAAATTATATGCCGATTATATTTTACTATTTACGAATTTTGTTAAATTATTCTTAATAATAAATTTTAATTTAAAGTTCATAAAAGCCGATTATTTGGTTTAAAAAATTGAATGATAAAAAAAATAAAAAAACAACAAGAAAAGAAATTAAACCTATTAAACAATAAATTAAAACAACAAGAAAAGAAATTAAACCTATTAAACAATAAATTAAAACAACAAGAAAAGAAATTAAACCTATTAAACAAGAAATTAAAACAGCAGGAAAAGAAATTAAACCTATTAAACAAGAAATTAAAACAACAGGAAAAAAAATTAAACCTATTAAACAAGAAATTAAAACAACAAGAAAAGAAATTAAACCTATTAATTAAAATAGTAAACTAATAAATTAAATAATAAAATTAGTTTGAGCAGTATTTCTTTATAATAGTTATTAGATTTTGATATGCTTACTTTTTTATTGCTAAAAACTCCAAAAATTCAATATAAAAAATCGAACTCTTTAGTATGAATGTAGCCATATCTATTTGTATGCCAGCCTATAATGTAGAAAAGTACATTGGGGAGGCCATAGAAAGTGTATTGCAGCAAACATTTGCTAATTGGGAACTAATAATTGTTAATGATGGTTCAACTGATGGTACAAAAGAAGTTGTAGAAAAATACATTAGCGATAAAGTAACGCTTATAAATGTAGAAAATAAAGGTGCCGCTGCTGCAAGAAACACTGGATATAATTTATCAAAAGGTGGGTACATAAAATTTTTTGATGGGGATGATATTTTAAGCCCCAATATGCTCCAAGAACAATATCTATTAGCGCAAAGCAATCCAAATTGTATTATTTCATCAAAATGGGGAAGATTTTATAAAAATGATATTGGAACCTTTAAATTAAATGTAGAAGATTGTTGGAAAGATTTGCCAAGTGTAGAATGGATATGTAGTTCATGGTCAAAAGCCCAACCAATGACCCAACCGGGTATATTTTTAATACCCAGAAATATAATTACTCATGCAGGATTATGGGATGAACGTTTATCTCTTAATGATGATATGGAGTTTTATACTAAAAGTATATTAGCTTCAAACAAAGTTATTTTCAGCGAATTGGCTGTATTGTATTATCGCTCTGGTATGGGTAATACTGCATTGTCTGCTTCAAAATCTAGCAAAGCCCTTCGTTCTAATTTTTTATCCATTTCTCAAAGCGCAAACTATTTATTACAAAAAAAAGATGAAGCAGAAACAAGGTTATTGGTTGCCAATATTTGGCAAGGCTTTGTATATGAATCTTTTTTAATTGATAAGGCGATATCGCAAGAAGCAGAGTTGATAATACAAAATCTTGGTGGAAGTAATTACGAAATTCCTGGGGGTAAGGTGTTGAAAATATTATCTAAATTACTTGGATGGAAAATGGCTAAAAATATTCAATCGCTGATTAAATAAAAATGAGAATAGTAATAACTGCAGACCCCTTTATTGCCGTACCACCTTTAAACTATGGAGGTATTGAAAGAATCATACATTTTTTAGTAGAGGGGTTAGCAGCTAAAGGACATGAAGTTTTTTTAGTTGCTAATAAAGATTCAAAAGTATCAGTACCCCTTATTGCATATCCACCATTGCAAAATGGTATTGTAGGTCATATAAAAAATATGATGACCATTAACCAATCTAAAAAATTTAAACCAGATATCATACACAGTTTTAGTAGGTTGGCATATTTATTACCATATTTACAGACAGCTGTTCCTAAATTAATGTCCTATCAAAGGGAGCCAACTATTAATCAAATAGTTAAAATTAAAAAGCTTTCCAAAAAGGACACATTATCATTTACAGGTTGTAGTGATTATATATCTAAACAAATATTGCCCTTTGCTCCATCTTATACAATCTATAATGGGGTTCCTTTAAAAACCTACGATTTTATAAGTCATGTAACTGCTGATGCACCGCTTGTATTTTTAGGAAGAATTGAATTCATAAAAGGAACCCATTTAGCAATTGAGGCAGCATTAAAAACAAACAATAAATTAGTTATTGCTGGCAATGTACCAACTGATACAACATCGCAACAATATTTTAAAGATAAAGTAGAACCCTATATAGATAATAATCAAATACAATATATAGGACCAGTAAACGATGCTCAAAAAAATATATTGTTAGGTAGTGCAAAAGCATTTTTAATGCCTTTAGAATGGAATGAACCTTTTGGAATTGTAATGCCAGAAGCAATGGCTTGTGGAACCCCCGTTATTGGCTTTCCAAAAGGTGCAGTTGCAGAAGTAGTGAAACATGGAGTGAATGGATTTATCGCAAAAGACTTGGAAGAGCTTTGTTTAATGATTGATAAAGTTGATACTATAGATAGAAAAAAAGTAAGGCAATCAGTGGAAGAAAGTTTTTCATCCAACGTAATTGTAGAGCAATATGAAAACTTGTATAAAAAATTAATCTCTTTTCACTAGTATGAAATTGTTATTTATATCCTACGAGCGGTTTGTAAAATACGAAATAGCTGGAGGCGTTCAATTGTGTACTGAAGAGTTTTTAGAATATTTTAAACTTGCTAAGTATGAAGTTGAAACCTATTTATTAGGAGTTACAACCAATAAGGTTAAGAGATTAAAAATTAAGTTCGGCTTTGAAGTTTATGATATGTTCGATTTTGAAACACATGCTAAACTAATTGCCAAACAGATTAATGAAGCTTCTATTAAAATAGTAGCTATTAACCAAGTTAATCTTTCGCCCGTTATACCATTTATAAAATCATTAGTACCCAAAGATGTAATATTTATATGTTTATCTCACGGTAATGAAACGGGAGATTATATTCATGATATTACAGAAAATAAAACACCAAACTTTATCCAAAATTGGAAATTAGGAAAACAATTGGTATTAGAGTCTAAGTTTTTTAAATCTTATTTCAATGGAATCATAGTAATTAGTGAACATGAAATATTCATTAATAAATGGTTAGGAGCTCATGATATACTTCTATTGCCCAGAATTTTAAATAAAAATTTCTTGAACTGGCACCCTACGGAAATGCGAATAGGCTTTGTAGGCACTCTAGAGCATTTACCAAATAAAAAAAGTATAGAATGGGTGGCAGGAAGTTTGAAAGAATTGGATTTTAAAGGAGAATTAAGATTAGTAGGTGGTTCTTCTGAAGTGGGTAACTATTTTGAAAATAAATTCAGATTTATAAATTATTTAGGAAAACTATCAGATGAGGCCTTAAAGGATGAAGTAGCTACTTGGGCATTATTTTTAAATCCAGTTTTTTGGTATTCAAGGGGATCTTCAACAAAATTGGCTCAAGCATTAAATTGGGGTATTCCAGTTTTATCTACACCAGCGGGAAGAAGGGGCTATGTATTTAGTCAAAAAGAGTTTATTGTAAATAACCATAATCCTGAAGATTTTGCAAAAAAGATTATCGAAATTACAAAAGACAAATCTCTTTCGGGAGAAATTAAAAGCGCAGTAGAAGAAAGCGTTAATACATTTGATAAAAATAACTTTGTAAACCAACTAGATTCGTTTGTAAAAAGTTTATTATAATATTGAAAAAAGTCCTTATCATATCACCATATTTTCCTCCTTCTAATTCAGCAGATATGCAACGTGTTAGAATGAGTTTGCCCTATTTTCAATCATTTGGTTGGGAAGCTGAAGTAGTTATAGTTGGAGAGCAGTATATTGACATAGTTCAAGATGAATTATTGTTACAAAGCATTCCAATAAATACTATCATTCATGATGTAGCTGCCCTTCCAAAAAAGTGGACTCAAAAATTAGGATTAGGAAGCATTGCTTTACGCTCACTTTATTATTATTTGAAAAAAGTAAATAAGCTACTTTCTTCTAAGAAATTTGATTTGATTTATTTTTCTACAACTCAGTTTCCCATTTGCATTTTGGGGAATTATTGGAAGAGAAAGTTTAATGTCCCTTATATAATAGATATGCAAGATCCTTGGCATTCAGATTATTACAAGGATAAACCCAAAAGCCAAAGACCCCCTAAATATTGGTTTTCATATAATTTGAATAAATTTCTCGAGCCAATTGCAATGAAGCATGTAGATGCATTAATTAGTGTTTCACAAGCATATATTGAAACATTACAAGGAAGGTATCCTCATTTAACGAAAATTCCTAATAAAGTAATAACATTTGGTGCTTTTGATGTGGACTTCGATATTGCTAAAACTGTCCCACCTTCAAAGAATCGAATTCTTAGTAGTGATACCTTTAATATTGTATACATCGGTAGAGGTGGTCAGGATATGAAAGATGCAATAAGTCTACTTTTCGATGCATTTAAAAAAGGATTGAGTATTCAAAAAGATTTTTCTAAAATTCGGTTTTATTTCATTGGTACTAGTTATGCCGCTGCAGGATTTGGGAAAAAAACAATAGCTCCAATAGCTGAATTATTTGGAATTAATGACTTTGTGGTAGAACAAACGGATAGAATACCCTTTTATCAATCGTTGAGTACTATACAAAGCGCAGATATTTTATTTATCCCTGGTTCTAATGATGCTCAATACACAGCTTCTAAACTCTATCCATATATAATGGCCAAAAAGCCAATTATTGCATTGTTCAATGAAAAAAGTAGTGCAGTAAAAATTTTAAATGATTGTTTACCAAGTGCCTGTGTTCTAACATTTCAACAAGAACAAAATACTGTTATTGAAACAATTATTATATATATACAGGAAGTAATGTTAGAAAATAAGATTCCTGTAGAAATAAATCACATGGCATTTAATAATTTTACAGCAAAGTCTATGGTAGAAAAGCAAGTGAATCTTTTTAATGAAGTAGTATTATAAGTTAATTATTAATATGAAGAAGCTAGCTATTATTACGACTCATCCTATTCAATATTACGCGCCAGTATTTAAACTGCTTGCAAAAAAAATTAGTGTAAAAGTATTTTATACTTGGGGAGAAGGTAGTGTAGAGAAATATGACCCTGGGTTTGGCAGAAAAATTACATGGGATTTGCCATTATTAGAAGGGTATGAATATGCCTATTTAAAGAATATTTCAAAGCAACCTGGAAGCAATCATTTTAACGGCATTGATAATCCTGATATTATAAAAGAAATTGATAATTTTAATCCCGATGCAATTCTAGTCTTTGGATGGAGCTACAAATCGCATTTAAAAGTAATTAGACACTATAAAGGAAGGAAAAAGCTTTTATTTAGAGGAGATTCTACTTTGTTAGATAATGATGGGAAAATCAAGCAATTTGTAAAATATTTCTGGTTAAGATGGATATATAGCCATATAGACTTTTTCTTAAATGTGGGTACAAACAATAAAAAGTATTTTAATAAATACGGTGCTAAAGAAAGCCAATTAATTTTTGCGCCTCATGCAATTGATAACCAACGATTCTCAATAAATAATGAACATTCAAGTGAAATTCGAAAAGAATTAGGAGTAAGAGAGGATGAGGTTTTGATATTATTTGCAGGCAAATTTGAATCTAAAAAAGACCCTTTTATACTTTTAAATGCTTTTAAAACCCAGAAAATTAAAAAATGTCATTTGCTATTTGTTGGAAACGGAAATTTAGAGGAAAAATTAAAAGAAGAAGCCTCTTCTTCAATTAATGTACATTTTGTAGAATTTCAAAATCAGCAAAAGTTGCCAGCTTTTTATCAAGCTTGTGATATATTTTGTTTGCCTTCAAAGGGGCCTGGTGAAACATGGGGTTTGGCAATAAATGAGGCAATGGCATGTGGAAAAGCAATTATTACTACTGAAAAAGTTGGATGTTCTATAGACTTAGTAATTAATAATAATAATGGTTGGATATTTACAGCAGGAGTGCAGTCTGAATTAGAGCACATTATAGCTACTTTACCGGAAAGACCTATTTTGAGTAAAATGGGACAAAATAGCAAGGAAATGATTGAAAATTGGTCATTGGACAAAATAGTTAACTCAATACACAGCATAATAGACTAGACCTAATGAATAACGTAAAATTTTTATCTCTCTTTTTTCCTTTACTAATTTCATTGTTCTTAATAGACTATGGGATTAGTTCATATATAGCTGCTTGGTTAGGAAGTTTTTATTTATTTTATCTTTCTTTAGCAGGTTTTATATCTCCATTGCCAGATGATTTGCCTTTTGCTCAGCAATTAATGCGACCTGTTTTTATTATTCAAATAGTATTCTGTGGTTTTAATTTTTGTACGTCAATTTTCTTTTTTTTAGATACATTAGGAATGGAAGATTTTGTATGGAGAAAAAATTACTTTGTTGATACAGACAAAATATTAAAAATAGCAAATGCTCAACGATATTATTTATTAGGGCATGTTTTTCTCTTATTAGGAATGTATAGCAGAAGAGTTGAATTCAAAAAGAAGTTGTATGTTATAAAGAAGGATTTGGATTGGAGCCTTTTTTTATTAGCTTTTACAGGATTTACCTTGGCTTTCACATTTGCAGCAAGGTTTATTCCAGGATTAAGCCAAATTAGTGAGCAATTTCGTAATCTCAGTTTTATGAGTGGTACTTATGCATTTTGTTATGCAATCATTAAAAAAGAGAGAAACTTAATATTTGCCGCAGGTACTTTTTATGGATTCAATTTTGTTAACATTTTGCTTAGTGGGTTTAAAGAGCCAATTATCATCAGTTTGTTATTGGTAGGGATATTTATGTATCCATATTATAAGAAAGTTGTATTATTTCTTGGACTTCCATTTATTTATGTTGCCTTTGTAATAATTCCTGCTTATGTGTCTGTATTTAGGACTTATTCTAATTTAGAAAATAATTCGCTGTCATCTGAGGAAATTAGAGATAGGGCTTTTAAGGCCGCTTTGGGTGAAAAATCAGATGAATCAAGTGTAGAGGCTACAAGTAACTGGGAATTCCTAACTGGAAGGTTGTCGGAAATATCAATGTTTACTAGATACATAGAGTCAACACCGAAATATATACCTTTTTATGAGACCAATCTTTTAGAACAAGCAATTATTGTGTTAGTTCCTAGGGCATTTTGGCCAGAAAAACCTATTACAGAAGAATTGGTTATGAAAAGGGTAATTGATGCTAAGATAGTAGAATCTGCTTCTAAAGTATCTGCAAAGCCCATGTACATTGTAGATGGTTATTTAAGTGGAGGGGCATTAGGGGTTATGATTTCTTTATTCTTGTATGGCTTTGCTCTTCAATGGCTTTCTGGGTTGTCAGAAAAGTGGTTTGGAGGGTACTTTTTGGGTACCGCTATTATGTTTAATGGTTTATTCCCAATTTTATGGCGCGGACTGTCGTTTGAATTTATTCTGAATTCAGTATTATATTCACTGTTAACTATGTATCTTGTACAGAGAGTATTATATAGTTATGGTTTTTTAGAAAGAAATTATGAAGATTCTACACATAGTCCCGTCCTATAAACCTGCTTTTGTTTATGGAGGGCCAATATATTCTGTTAGTGCTTTGTGCGAAGCGCAAACTTTAAACGGGGATGAAGTAGTTGTTTATACAACTAATGCTAATGGAAGTAGTAATCTTTCAGAAAAGTTAAATATTGAGCATAAAATCAATGGTGTAAAAGTATATTATTTCAAGAGGATTACCGGAGATCATACACATGTCTCACCAAGTTTGTGGCTAAAACTTTTTAATAATTGTAAGGACTACGATGTTATACACATACATAGTTGGTGGAGTATTTTGGTAGTCGGTTGTGCAATGATTCTAAATTTAAGAAGAATTAAATTTATTATTTCTCCTAGGGGAATGTTTTCTCCTTATTCAATGATGCATAATAGAAATCCGCTTAAAAGTGAAATGTGCATGAAGTATCTAATAAAACCTTTGCTAAAAAAGCAAATATTTCATACTACAGCATATTCAGAAAAAGAAGAAATAATAAAACTATTTAGCCCTAAAGTGAAAGTATTTACTTTACCAAATCTTTTGAAATTTCCTAATTTACCTGCAATAGAATACTCTACTGAAAATATTATAACGGATAATAAGTTTCTTAATTTATTATTTATTTCTAGAATTGACAAAAAGAAGGGAATTGAAATATTATTAAAATCAATTCCAATAATTATTAAAAGTGGTATAAATATTAAACTTACTATAATAGGAGCTGGAGATAAAGAATACATTGACTCTCTATATTCTTTATCAAAGCAATTAGGAATTGAAAAATATATTTATTGGAAGGGTAGCGTTGAATGGGAAAAAAAATTTAACGATATACTAGAAAATGATATTTTAATTCTTCCATCGTATAATGAAAACTTTGCAAACATTATTCTTGAAACTTTATATGCAGGAAAGCCAGTTATTTTAAGTAAATATGTAGGTCTGTATGATTATGTAAAGGAAAATAATTTTGGTTGGGTAATAGATACTAATCCAGAAGATATATCTCTAGCCATTAACCAATTTTACATAAATAGAAAAGATTTTATAAGTAGTGCTGCTAAAATGAGAGAAAAGGTTAGGTTAGATTTTGATTCAAAACAACTAACAAAAATGTATGAAAAATCATATAGAGGATTGTCAAATTAATTCAATCAAATGCTTAAATACTTATGAATAAATTACCTATCACAGTAATTGTTTTAGTTTATAACGAGTCAAAAAATATTTTTGACTGCCTTAAAAGTGTTAGTGATTTGACTGATAATATTATCGTTGTTGATTCAAATTCTACTGATAATACATTGGAGATTGCTAGTAAATTCGGGGTTAAAGTTTATAATCATCCGTTTGAGAATTATGCTAAGCAGAGAAATTGGGCTTTAAATAATGTTCAGATTGACCATGATTGGGTAATGAATGTTGATGCAGATCATAGAATTATGCCCGAAATGGTTGAAGAGTTGAAAGCGCACTTCAAAAATGGAATTCCGAATGATATAAATGGCTTTTTAGCCTCTAGAAGAACCATGTTTCTAAATAAATGGATTCGTCATGGAGGACATTATCCAGTTTATCATGGCATAATATTTAGAAAAGGGAAAGGAATTTGTGAAGAGAAAGAATATGATCAGCATTTTTTAATTACTGGTAATACTTTGGTATTAAAAAGTAACGTTATTGATATAATAACTGACTCTTTGACTACTTTCATAGCTAGACATAATAAATGGGCAACTCTTGAAGCTCAGGATGCTTTGCAATTAGAGTCAGACATGTATTCAGATGCCCAAGTTGTAAAGCCAAATAAGAATGGTAATTTAATGGAAAAACGTAGGTATCAAAGATTAAAATATTATTCATATCCTCTTTTTACTAGAACCTACATTTATTTTGTTTACAGGTTTTTCTTCAAATTTGGATTTCTTGATGGGAAAGAGGGAGTAATATTTCATATTTTACAAGGGTTTTGGTTTAGATTTCTGGTTGATGCTAAAATTTATGAAATGAGAAATATAAAGCAAAATGAAAACTAGGATTGATTTATACGATAATTCTTGGTATCAACCTGGTTCTACTATAAAAAGAGTAGTGTGGCTTGTAACAAGTTTTCTATTTTTTGAAAATCCAATAGCTATATTAAATGGGTTAAAAATATTTCTTTTAAAAAGCTTTGGTGCTAAAATTGGAAAAGGAGTTTTGATAAAACAGTCAGTTTGTATAAAGTATCCCTGGTTTTTAGAAGTTGGCGATTACGTATGGATTGGTGAAAATGTATGGATTGATAATTTAACTCAAGTTGTAATTGGAGATCATGTGTGTATTTCTCAAGGAGCTTTATTATTAACTGGTAATCATAACTATAAAAAATCAACATTTGATTTAATGGTTGGTAAAATAGTACTTGAAAACGGTGTTTGGATTGGGGCAAAATCAGTAGTTTGTCCTGGTGTAACGTGTTACAATCATTCAGTTTTATCTGTAGCTTCTGTAGCAATAAAAGATTTGGATAGGTATGGTATTTATCAAGGAAATCCAGCAGTTAAAATAAGAGAACGTAAAATAGATTAATTTGAAAGCGGAATCGAAATCATTAAAAGTTTCTATAATCACTGCGACATATAATAGTTCAAAAACTATTATTGACACAGTTAACTCAATCAAAAATCAAAGTTATAATAACATAGAACATATAATTATTGATGGTGTATCAAAAGACAATACTATTGATTTAATAAAAAATTCAAACCCTAATTGTATTATTTATCAAGGAAAAGATGATGGTATTTATGATGCAATGAATAAAGGTTTAAAAGTGACAACTGGTGATATTATTGGAATTTTAAATTCTGATGATTTTTATCCTAATGAAAATGTTATAGAAAAAATTGTAGACTTGTTTAATTCAGAAAATTATGATGCGTCTTATGGAGATTTAATTTATATAGATTCTGAAGATATTACCAAGGTTAAACGTCTTTGGATTTCAGGTAGTTATAATCATAAAAATTTCCTTAGAGGTTGGATGCCGCCGCATCCAACTTTTTTTGTTAGGAAAAGTGTTTATGAGAAGTATGGATTATTTAATATTTCTTTGTGGGGTGCTGCGGATTATGAATTAATGCTTCGGTTTTTATTTAAAAATAAAATTTCGGTAGGTTATTTACCAAGCGTAGTTGTTCATATGAGAACTGGTGGTCAAAGTAATACTTCTATCTTCAATAGAATAAAAGCGAATATTGAAGACCGAAAAGCATGGAAAATAAATGATTTAAAACCTAAATGGTACACTTTGTATTTAAAACCTCTTAATAAAATAAGTCAATTTTTTATACACAGTAAATAATATTAATCAAAAAATGAGTAGAAAAAATTTAGTAAAATTTCTTATTTTATTATGTGCTATCAATTATTCAATAAATAGTTTAAAAGCTCAGGATATTTTAAAGAGTAAAGATTTAACAACTTTTAAAGTTGATGCTTTATCTGATGATGATATTAACAAATTCAAACAACAACTTCAGCAAAGTGGATTAACTGAAACTCAAGCTGAACAGCTTGCTTTACAAAGAGGATTGCCAACTTCTGAATTATCAAAACTAAGAGCAAGGTTAGCTTCTTCAAATAGTGGATATAATAAAAGTTCAAGTGTTACTAGTAAAGCAATTAGTAGAGTTCTTGATACCAATAATGTTTCACAAAGTATCGTTCAAGAGAGAGATTTTACTAATTTGGTATTTGGAAGTGAATTATTTAATAACCCTACCCCGATATTCGAACCAAATTTAAGAATAGCAACTCCAAAAAACTATATACTAGGTCCAGATGATGAGGTTATTGTTGAAGTATTTGGATACCAAGAAGCCAGTTTTAGATTAACTGTTACTCCTGAAGGAAGTATTAATATTCCTGTAATTGGAATTATACCAATTGTTGGGTTAACAGTAGAACAAGCTACTCGTAGAATAAAAGAAAGAATGAGTAAAAATGGCTATGCGAGTTTGCAAAGTGGTCAGTCAAATTTGCAAGTGAGTATTGGCAAAATTCGTAGTATTAAGGTTACTGTTATAGGGGAGGCAAAAAAACCAGGCTCTTACAATATTTCTTCTTTGTCAACTTTATTTAATGCTTTGTACGCTGCTGGTGGGCCAACTAATAAAGGTTCATTTAGACAAATTGAACTAATTAGAAATAATAAAATAATTACAAAACTTGATGCTTATGACTTCTTACTAAAAGGAGACCAAACTAATAATGTACGCCTTACAGATCAAGATGTAATTAGAATTCCTCCTGTAAAAACTCAAGTGAAATTGTTAGGTGAGGTTAAAAGGGAAGGTCTATTTGAAGTGTTGATGAATGAAACACTACAAAATGTTTTTGATTTTTCTGGAGGTTTTACTGATGAAGCCTATACCGCATCTGTTCAAATTAAGCAAGTTACCGATAAAGAAAAAAGGATAAAGGACGTTGTTAAGCTTGATTTTGTAAAATATTTTCCTACTAAAGGAGATTCAATTATTGTAACTAAGGTTTTAAATAGATACGATAATAAAGTAACAATTTCAGGAGCTATTTACCGCCCAGGTACTTATGAACTAACAAAAGGTATTACACTTACCCAATTAATTTCAAAAGCAGAAGGAATAAAAGAGGATGCGTTTAAAGAAAGAGGTGTAATAGTAAGAACTAATGATTCTGATCTAACTAAAAAGATAATTTCATTTAATGTTCAAGGTATGGTATCTAAAAATGAAAAAGATATTATACTTCAAAAAAACGATGAAATTATCATTGGTGAAGCAAGTGCTTATAGGGAAAAATATACTATTACACTAGAGGGAGAAGTTAAGAAACCTGGTATTTATCCTTTTTTCCAAGGTATTACTTTGAATGATTTATTATTTTTAGCAGAAGGGTTGACTGATGCTGCGGCAATAGGAAATATTGAAATAGCTAGAAGAATTAAGAGTGATGGAGAAGTTAAAAAAAATGAGATGGCTATTATCTTGGATGTTTCGAGCCAAAAAGATTTAAGAATAACTTCTAACGAAATCTCACTTCAGCCTTGGGATGTAATATCCATTAGAAGAAAAAAAGATTACAAAGAGCAAATAAGTGTAAAAGTTGAAGGTGAAATAAAATATCCGGGTAATTATGTACTCTCTGAAAAGAATGAAAGGGTAAGTAGTTTATTGAAAAGAGCAGGTGGGATTACTAATGAAGCATTTATTGAGGCTGCTAGTCTAATAAGAGTTAATAATAGTTTGGTTCGTGATAATAATATGTCAGAACAAAAAGTAAGAAAAATACAACAACAACTGAAAGACACAAGTAGTAATCTTACAGAAAGTTTTACGAAACCAACTATTAAGGTTGGTTTAGATTTAACTAAAATACTAAGTAATCCTTATGGGTTAGATGATATATTACTTCAAGAAGGAGATGTTTTGAGTATTCCCAAACAGAAGAATGAAATTAAAATTAACGGTGAGGTAATGGTGCCTTCTGAAGTTGTTTATAAAAAGGGAGAATCTTTAAAATATTACGTTAATAAGGCTGGCGGGTACACTGACAATGCTAGAGAAAAACGTATTTACGTTTTATATCCAAATGGAGACGCAAGTAGAATAAAACGCTTTTTGTTCTTTAAAAAATATCCTGCAATAACTCCTGGGGCAGAAATTCTTGTTCCAAAAATACCAGAAAGAGCCAAGAATGGATTGTCTACTGCGGAATTAGTAGGTCTTACAAGTGCAGTAGCTTCAATTGCAGGAATTGTTATAGCAATTTTAAGATTATAAATTAATCCTCCATAATCAATTAAAACTTCATACTTAGCATACAAAGTATTAATGCTATTTCAATCAATCTCATGAGTTCTGAATTAATTATTGTTGACTTAGTTAAAAAAGGAAAAGAAAGTATCATTTTTCTTTTAGGTAAATGGAAAACTTTGTTTCTGGTAGCAGTAATTACTGGACTAATTGGTATTGTAAAAACTTGGTTGCAAGATCCAAAGTATACTGCTCAAATGACATTTGTAGCAGAAAATGAAAAAGGTGGTGGCTTAGGGGGGTATGCAAGTATAGCTGCACAATTTGGCTTAGATATAGGGGGAGGAGGATCGGGAAGTGCATTTGCTGAGGAAAACTTAGTGGAGTTACTTAAAAGTAGAATGCTTATTGACAAGACGTTGCTTTCTACTTATAATAATAATTTATTTATTGAACAATATATAACAAACCACCGGATAAATAAAAACTGGTCAAAAGACACTGCATTATCAAAAATAAACTTTCAGTCTAAACTAGATGGAGGTTATGAAAGAAAAAGGGATAGTATTTTCAATTCTATAGCTAACAATATTATTTTGAATGAAATTGCTGTAGATAAGGTAGATAAAAAATTGGATATTATTTATATCAAAATGTCTGATTTAGATATGATTTATGCCAAACGGTTTATTGAGAAGTTGGCTAGCAATGCAATTGCTTTCTATACTTCATATAAGACTGAAAAAAACCAAACCAATGTAAATATCCTTCAACGACAAACTGATTCTGTGAAAGCAATGTTATTTGGAAGCATTAACGATGTTGCTTCAATAAATGATTTGAATGTTAACCCCATTAAACAATCACTAAGAACAAATGGACAAAAAAGACAGATTGATTTACAAGTAAACTCAGCTTTATATACAGAGTTATTGAAGAATCTTGAGCTTGCTAAGCTCACACTGAGAAAAGAAACTCCTTTAATACAAATAATTGATACTCCCAAACTTCCTTTAAAAAATGAAAAAAAGGGCAGATTGTTTATGGGAGTAATATTTGGATTTCTAGGCAGTTTTTTATGTGCACTTTTTTTATTAATTAAAAAGTGGGTTGCTGAATCTGTGTAAATAAGTAAAAACTATTTAGAAAATAACCCTTTTCAATTATAGGCGACAACAAATATGAGAATCATACACATCATTACCAAGTTCCATGAAATGTATGGCGCGCAACGTCATGCAGTTGAAAGCATGAAAAACCACCTTCTCAATGGACATGAGTGTATGGCAATTGCTGGAACAGATGGATACGCAACAACAGAATTAAAAAATCTTGGAATTGAAGTAGTAACAATTGGTTCATTGCGAAATTCTTATAACCCTATATTGGATTATCAAGCAAAAAAAGCCATTATTAAAATTATTAAGGAATACAAGCCACAATTAGTAATCTCTCATTCTTCAAAAGCTGGTGTAATTGCTCGTATTGCTTGTTATGCTACAAAAACACCCAATATTTTTACAGTTCAAGGTTGGCCTTTTGAAGAAGGTACTCCAAAGTTGCAAAAAATTATTGCCACTTTCATTGAAAGATTACTGATTCCATATAGTGATAGCTATATGTGTGTATCTGAATACACAAGAAAATTTGGATTGTCTAAACTTCCATTAAAACAAGAGCGATTATATGTTTGTCCTAATATGCATCCTTCACATAATGTGACATCTTCGGGTACTAAAAACCTTACTTACAATGTGCTAATGGTAGCTGGATTTAGAGGACAAAAAGACCATATTACTGCCTTGAAAGCGCTTTTGATTTTAAAGGAAAGCAGCACGCTACCAAAAATACATTTCACATTTGCAGGGGATGGACCTAAAAGAACCGAAATTGAGGGGTTTATTTTACAAAACAACTTGGGTGAGTTAGTTACTTTGATTGGCGAAACCAAGGAAATTGAAATGTATTACGACCGAGCAGATATTGTAATATTGCCAACATTTTATGAAGGTTTGCCACTTTCTTTATTAGAAGCTTTACAAAAATCTAAACCGTTAATTGCAACAGACACTGGAGGAATTAATGAAATAATATTTGATGGAATAAATGGGCATTTACTAAAATTAAGAGACGCTCAATCATTGGCTAATCATATTTTAGAATACTACAAAGAAGATAGAATAGCACAACTATCTACAAACGCAAAAAAAGTGTACGATACTTATTTTAGTTATGAAATTATAGCCAATACTTTAAATGAGGTTATCAACAAAGCAATAGCTAACTCAATGTTCACCGATAACGCTCAATTAAGGAATTAAAAAAACTGGATTCAGAAAACAGTTAATCCCAAATTTCTTTTTTTATAAATATCCATCCCGAAGGGCTAGTAACTCATTTTCGGGATTTTTTATTTTTATAGTTTGCTCATGCTTTTTCTATTACTTTTTCTAGTTGTATTTAATAGGATTATTTATAAATCTAATCTCAATCCTATTTTTTTACAATCGGCTTTATGGTTTTTTTATTATGCCTTATTAAGCATTAATATAAAATCATATGATATTCATTTATATCAGGTAACAAATTTTGTACTCTTACAATCTATTGGGTTTTCTCTAGGTGGTTTTTTTTGTTATCTTTTTACTAGAAAAACTTCTTTAGACAATCAATATCTCATATCCAATGAAACAATAGAAAACTCCAAAAGGAACCTTCAAAATTTATTACCTGTTTTTTTTATTATTCAAATTATATCGTTATTAGCTTATATAAAAATAACTGGAAGCATATCTATATTAGCAATTGCTGAGATTAGAGATACACTTGCAGAAGAAGATGGAAAAAATTTTGGTGTATTTGGTTTAATTCAATTGATTATGTCGGTATACCTTATACTCACATCTCTATCAAAATCAACATTTACTAAGTGGCATAAATTATTATTGGTATTTTTCCTATACTATACTATGCTAATGGGTTCGCGAGCACAGTTTGTTTATTATTTCATTTCGCTCTTTTATATACTTTTATGGCAGAACAGAATAAATGGTAAAAAAATATTTGGATCAATTGCTCTTTTACTTGGTCTTATGTATTTAATAACCGTTCTAAGGTCGGCAAAAGCAAGTGGACAAACTTTAACTGAAACGTTAATGATTTACACTATTACATCTATGCCTGCAATGCATTTATCTACTTTTTCAAACACAAAATGTTTTGGATTCTATACTTTTAGGGTTGTATATGTATGGATAAATAAATTAGGATTTAATATTCCAATATCTAATATATTATCTGAATATACATTAACACCTTTGCCAACTAATGTTTATTCCTATTTAAAACCTTATTTCATGGATTTTGGGTATACAGGTGTTTTCATATTACCACTTTTTCTAGGATTTATACAACAATATTTTTATTTTAAAGCTAGAAGAGGTAGTTTCTCATATTTGTTTTTATCAAGTATATTATTATATCCTTTACTTATGCAAGTTTTTGAAGAAAACTATTTTAGACAACTTTCAAATATTGTTTACAGTTTTATATTAGCTGTTTTGGTGGCTAAAATAAATGTTCGCTTTAAGAAAAAGGAACAGTTAGTTTAATATTTGCTATTTTAATTCTCAAAGTAAAAAAAGTTCTTTTTATATGTTTAAAAAGTTGAATTTCTTTTCTGGTCTTAAAAGAATTACTACATCAAATAATTATATCCCCGAAATTGATGGAATTAGATTTGTAGCAATCATATTGGTTGTTTTACATCATATAAGTGCATATAATGAGGCTAAAGACTTATATACTTACAAGGATCAATATCTAAAAGTATTTATTGAAAAATACTTAATTGCAGGACATTTTGGTGTAGAAATTTTTTTTGTCTTAAGTGGGTTTATTTTATCAATGCCATTTGCATCACATTTTTTATTAAAAACTGAGATACCGCTACTTAAGAAGTTCTATATCAGAAGATTAACAAGATTAGAGCCGCCTTATATTCTTATGATCACTTTTCTTGGAATAATGCTTTTTAGTATGCACAAATATTCAGGAGTGGTTCTTCTTAAAAGCTATTTTGCTTCACTAACATATGCTCATCTTTTAATTTATCCTGGAACAGCCATTTTAATAAACGGAGTAGCTTGGTCTTTGGAAGTGGAATTTCAATTTTATATGATTGCCCCCTTTTTATGTTATGTGTTTGCGCTTTCAAAATATTTGCGTAGAGTATTCATTATAGTAGGTATTGTTTTATTAATTATTTTACAATCTGTACTATTAACCAAAATTGTTTTCTTGTTTTACTATTTGCAATATTTTCTTTTAGGGTTTTTATTAACTGATTTTTATATAACAAAGGATTATAAAAGTATTAAAAACATTGTTTCAATTCCATTAGGTATCTTGTCTATTTTATGTATTTTGTGTATACCCCATGAGAAAACCATTAATCCTCATGATTTTTTAATATATAAATTCTATTTAATAGCTTTAATTTTTGTATTCTTTTATTTAGCTATTTTCTCTTCATTTTGGAAAAAAGTATTATCAATCCCGTTTGTTTCAACTGTGGGTGGCATGTGTTATTCAATCTATTTAATTCATTTTCCAGTTATAAACTTTTTAGGAAAGCCCCTTATTACTAAGTTGCATTTTTCAAATTACTTTTTCATTAATTACTTAATAATTAACATCATTTTACTTATAGCTATTTTATTTGTAAGTGCCTTTTTCTACAAAAAAATAGAAAGACCTTGCATGAAAGCAGATTGGTATCTTGTTTTATGGAACAGATTTAAAAATAGAAACACACAAACTATTTAATAAAGTATTTCAAATTAAAAAATGATTATAGGAGCCGTAATAGTAACCTACAACCCCGATATTGATGTATTAAAAGGGTTAATTACCAATATTGCTACATCGGTGGTTTCTGTGGTATTGGCTGATAATGGTAGTAAGAATCTAATTGCTATTAATGAATTGGCTACTTCTTTTCAAAATGTAGTGGTACTAGATTTAAAAGAAAATATGGGTATTGGCTTTGCCCAAAATAGAGGTATTGAAAGGGTTTTTGCCAATCCATCTACAGAGGGAGTTTTGTTATTTGACCACGATAGTAAGCCTGAACCAAATATGGTAAACATAATGGGGGCTGCTTATACTGAAATGACACAAAAAGGGATACAAATTGGTGCCCTCGGGCCAGTTTATATGGATCCTAGAACAGGAAATAATTATCCTATTTCTGTGTTTAGTGGTTTTAGGTTGATAAAAAAATATCCTTTATCTACAGATACTGCACCTGTTCCTGCTTCTTTTTTAATAGCATCGGGTTCGTTAATTCCTAGATGTACTTATGAAAAAGTAGGAGGGATGCGGGAAGATTTTTTTATAGATTATATAGATATTGAATGGAGCTTTCGTGCTACGCACAATGGCTTTCCTTCTTATGCCATTCCGCAAGCGAAAATGGTGCACCAAGTAGGGGACGACAGAATAAAAATGCTGGGTAGAGAAATATCTATTCATAGTCCTTTGCGCAGATATTATTTAGCAAGAAATTCTGTTTTTATGGTTAAAACGGATTATATCAACTGGAAATACAAAGTGAGGGAAGTATATTATTCTATTACAAGGGTATTGATATTTTTATTTTTTGTAGGGCAAAAGCGTACTTATCTGAAATATATTTTTAGGGGATGGAAGGATGGTTTTGCCAATAAAGTTGGTAAGTTTTCTGGGTTTTAATAAGTTGTTGGTTAACATTAATTAATAACAGCATAATAAATAACTATCAAACTTATTGTTACAGTAGTTGATTAGAGATAAGTTAGTATAAAAAAGGGAAGTAAAACATATGGTTTTACTTCCCTTTTTTTGTGCTGTTAACTTTGATTGATACTAAAATACAGAGTATTCGTCGTAATGGACATTTGTGAAGGTATTTATTTTGGGCACTAATATCATATTAAGAATAATAAATTCATCTTATTTATAATCGGTGAGTAAGCAAATCGCGCACCTAGGTAGCTTATCTCAACACCACAGTTGTCTATCTCGCTATCACAGTTGTCTATCTCAACGTCACAGTCGTCTATCTCAACGTCACAGTCGTCTATCTCAACGCCACAGTTGTCTATCTCAACGTCACAATTGTCTATCTCAACGCCACAGTTGTCTATCTCGCTATCACAGTCGCCTATCTCTTTGCTAAAGTAGTCTATCTTAACAATACAGTTGTCTATCTCAACACTTAGTAAGCTTATCTCGATAATACGTAAGTTTTTCGCATAATGCAAGCTACTTCTTATTACGTAACAATAACTTATTGCTACATTACAGATATAGCGCATAAAGATATTTAATAGTATTAAAGTGGTAAGGGTAAAGTGAACTGAGGGTGTAAACTAAACTGTCTCTTTTCAAGTCATTCTACCGAATACACGCTCCTTACTCAACCACTCATCCAATGATTGGTTATGCTTGCAAATGATAAGGCTTTACATTTAAGCACTTTTTAATTTTTTTACGCATTAATAAAAGGTATGAAATTTAATTGCACCGTTTTTTTAGTTACCATCATATTGCTTGCTGCTTGCCAAAACAAAAAAGCAAATCCACAACCTACTCCCACGCCTCCCACTGTGGTGGATATAACTATTGCGGGGCTTCAACCAATAAGCAATACGGTGGAAGTAAATGGAACAGTTGTAGCCAATGAATTTGTAGAACTTCATGCTGAAACTGCCGGCAAACTCACTTATTTGCAGGTTCCGGAAGGAAGTAGAATAGAAAAAGGAACGCTTATAGCCAAAATAAACGATGCCGATTTGCAGGCGCAATTGAATAAAACCAATGTATTGCTTTCGTTTGCTAAAAAAACGGAAGAGCGCAATAGAAAACTATTGGCCATAAATGCTATAAATGAAGCGGACTATGAAACTGCCCTCAATGCAGTAAATAGTTATAAAGCAGATGCACAATATACCCAATCGCTCATTGATAAAACGGTATTAAAAGCACCTTTTAGTGGATTGATGGGTTTGAGACAGGTAAGTATTGGTGCTTATATTACTCCGGCTACGGTGATTGCGACCTTGCAACAAGTAGATAAATTAAAAATAGATTTTAATGTGCCTGAAAGTTATAGTAGGGATATAAAAAAAGGAAAACAAGTGGAGGTGTTGCTTGCAGGAAGCAATGAAATGAAGAAAGCCACCATTATTGCTATTGAGCCACAAGCAAATATTAGTACTAGGAACTTAAAAGTAAGGGCTATGCTGAATGATGCCGATGGCAATCCGGGTGGATTTGCTAAAGTGGTGATTCATGCTAATGAAAACAATAAAGGCATTCTTATTCCTACAAATGCATTGGTAGCGAATGATAAAACCAATCAAGCGGTATTGATAAAAGACGGCAAGGCAAAATTTGTAGATGTGAAAACTGGGGTGAGATTGGCGAATGTGGTTGAGATTACAAAAGGGATTGCCGTAGGTGATAGTGTGGTTGTATCTGGGGTATTGTTTGCAAGGCCAAATAGTGTAGTGAAAGTGAGGAAAGTTATTTAAGAGGCAAAGAGGCAAGGAGGCAGAAAGGCAAAGAGGCTAAGGAGTTTTAAGGCAAAGAGGCAAAGAGTTTTGAGAAAGGAGGCAAGGATTCAACGAGGGAATTTGAAAAGATTTAAGTGATTTTAAAATTATTTTAGAAAATATTAAACATTAAATTTTATAATAAAACCTTATGCCTCAATTCCTCTCTTTGCCTTTCTGCCTCTTTGCCTCAATGAATCCTAAATCATAAATTATGAACATATCTGAATTATCTTTAAAACGACCGGTATTGGCTACTGTGATGAACTTGGCCATTATCTTGTTTGGTATCGTTGGATTTACTTATTTGGCGGTAAGGGATTATCCTGCGGTAGATCCGCCCATAATTACCGTTACCACAAATTATACGGGCGCCAATTCAGATATTATTGCTAATCAAATTACTGAACCATTAGAAAAACAGATAAATGGTATTCCGGGCATTCGTACCATTACCTCTTCAAGTACATTGGGTAGTAGTAATATTACGGTAGAGTTTAATTTGGGTGTTGATTTAGAAAGTGCAGCAAGCGATGTTCGCGACAAAGTAGGACAAGCCGTAAGAAATTTACCACAAGATATTGATGCACCACCTGTGGTAACAAAGTCTGATGCTAACAGCGACTTTATACTTATTCTAGCTGTTCAAAGCAAAACCAAAAACCTATTAGAGCTTAGTGAATATGCGGAAAATGTATTGCAACAGCAAATTCAAACCATAAATAATGTAAGTGCTGTGAACATTTTTGGTCAAAAGCGTTATTCCATGCGTTTATGGCTAAATGCCGATAAAATGAATGCACTTGGGGTGGCTTTCAATGATATAAAGGATGCACTTTCAACTGAAAATATTGATTTGCCTCCAGGAAAAATTTATGGCAACAATACCGAACTTACCATTAGAACAATGGGGAGATTGACTTCGGAAAATGATTTCAAAAATTTAATTCTTCGTGAAAATGAAAGTGGTATAGTTAGGCTAAGCGATGTTGCTAGAATAGAATTGGGACCAGAAGCAATAGAACAAACATGGAAATACAATGGCGTAAATGCAATAGGTCTTGCCATAATTCCACAACCAGGTGCAAACAATGTAGAAATTTCTGATGAGTTTTATAAAAGGCTAGAACAAATAAAAAAGGCCAATAAGTCTGATATTGAGTTTAAGGTTTTGCTTGATAATACCATCATTATTAGAAAATCATTAGAGGAAGTAAAGGAAACGCTTATCATATCTTTTTCTTTAGTAGTGCTAGTAATCTTTTTCTTTTTTAGAGATTGGTTAATAGCTATTAGACCATTGATAGATATTCCAATATCCTTAGTTGCTACTTTTTTCATCATGTATGTAGCAGGGTTTTCTATTAATATATTGACCCTTTTGGGGATTGTATTGGCAACAGGATTGGTGGTAGATGATGGGATAGTAGTAACTGAAAACATATTTCGAAAACTAGAAGAAGGACTGCCCATTCGCAAAGCAGCATTAGAAGGAAGTAAGGAGATATTTTTTGCAGTAGTTTCTACCTCAGTCACATTGGCTGTAGTGTTCTTGCCTGTAATATTTTTAGAAGGATTTGTAGGAAGATTGTTTAGAGAATTTGGGGTAACACTTGCAGCAGCCGTATTAATTTCTGCGTTTGTATCATTAACCATTACGCCTGTTTTAAATGTATATCTGAATAGAAAAAAAGGAGGGCATGGTTGGTTATATGTAAAAACAGAACCTTTCTTTACGGGAATGGAGCAAGGGTATAGGCGTATGCTTCAAGGGTTTATGAAAGTAAGATGGATTGCTTGGGTAATATTATTGGTATGTGCAGGCATGATTTATTTCATTATTAATAGCCTACAAAGTGAAATAGCCCCTTTGGAAGATAGAGGAAGTGTGCGGTTTTCTGTAACGGGGGCAGAGGGTATGAGCTTTGGGGCAATGGGAAAAGCTACGGACAAAATAAATGATTTTTTATATGATTCTATTCCTGAAAGAGACTTTGTATTTAGTAGATTACCGGGCAATGGAAGTAATGTAAATAATTCAATTATTAGAATGGCATTAATAAATCCTGCTGATAGAAACAGAAGTCAAATGCAAATTGCCAATGACTTACAAAAGAAACTAGGAAGGTTTAATGAAACCCGCATATTCGCTATTCAAGAGCAAACTATTTCTGTAGGATTAGCAGGTAAAACATCGCTTCCTATACAGTTTGTATTGCAAAACTTAGATATGAACAAACTTAAATCGGTATTGCCTTCCTTCTTAGATGAAGTAAGAAAAGACAAAACCTTTTCCAATTCTGATGTAAACCTGAAGTTTAATAAACCAGAAATACAATTAACCATTGATAGGATAAAAGTAAAAAACTTAAGTCTGTCAAGTAAAGATGTAATAGCAGCAATACAAGGCGCATTTAGTGGCGGAAGATTGGCCTACTTCATAATGAATGGATATCAATACCAAGTAATTGCTCAAGTGGATAATGAAGAAAGAAACCAACCAACAGACATTACCAAATTGTATGTAAGAAATAGTAAAGGAGAGAATATACCATTAAGCGCAGTAGTGAATTTGGAAGAAAGTAGCAATCCTGCCACTTTGTATAATTTCAATAGGTATAAATCAGCTACAATTTCAGCATCTCTAGCAGAAGGGAAAACTATTGGGGATGGAATAAAAGCCATGCAAGGTATTTCTAAGAAATTGTTGGATGAATCCTTTCAATCAAGCTTGAATGGTCCATCGAGAGACTATGCAGAAAGTAGTTCGAATATCTTGTTTGCATTTGCCTTGGCTTTGGTGTTTATTTACCTAGTGTTGTCAGCACAATTTGAAAGTTTTAAAGATCCTTTTACAATCATGCTTACAGTTCCACTTGCATTAAGTGGGGCATTATTAAGTCTTTATTTATTTAATCAAACAATTAATATTTTCTCCGAAATAGGAATGATAATGTTGATAGGATTGGTAACCAAAAATGGAATATTGATTGTAGAGTTTGCCAATCAGAAAAGAGAAATTGGGTTGTCTAAAATGGATGCAGTGTTAGAAGCAGCTCAACAAAGGTTGAGACCCATATTAATGACAAGTTTGGCTACATCACTAGGTGCATTGCCAATTGCATTAAGTTTAGGAGCATCTGCTACAAGTAGAATTCCATTGGGGATAGTAATTGTGGGGGGAATTATGTTTTCATTGGTATTAACCCTGTTTGTAATTCCAGCAGTTTATACGTACATCAGCGGAAAGCACAATGCAAAAAGCACTTCCATTACAGAATAAGACTAGAATTTAACAGTAGGACATTTGATACTACGTTGTCCTTTATTATACACGCCGCTTTTAATAATAGAAGCTTCATAACCACCTTGGCGATTGTTGAAATTGCTTAGGGAAGATGTGGTAGCATCATAGTTAACTGTAAATTTCAAGTCGTTTATTTGGTAGCCAATCATTGGAATAATGGCTTCTTTATTTCTATAATACAATCCAAGAATCAATTGCTGAGAAGCATCACTGTTTAGATTTCTATTGGCATTCATGCCCAAAACTGTTTCGCTTGTACGGGCAGAATTGCTGTAATACAAATTGGGATTAAGAATCCAAAGATTACCAATTTTATAGTTACCGTTTAAGAAGAATGTGTATCGAATTGGAATGGAATTGTCAATAAGTGGTTGATTGGTGAAAAAGCTTTCACTCGGTTTGTTTACATGCATTAAACTAAATCCTGCATTAAAATAAGCTTTGTCCGACATAAACCAAGCATAGTTTAAGCCAACTTGCATATCGAAATAGGTAACACTTGTTTTGGCAAAATTCTCACCACCATCAATTGGATTATTGGAATCAAAGAATTTACCGTTCCATTGGTTGTCAAAAGTCAATTTTGTTTTATCTATTCTTTTATTTACAGCTCCAAAACCAAACCCCAAACTAAGCAAACTTTCATTACCAAGCATTTGGTGATAAGCAAGTGTAACATATCCTTTAGTGCTTTTTAAATTAGCACTGCCAGCTCCATCCTCATATAAAGAAGCACCAATACCCGCCCAACCAGTTTCAATTTTATTGGTAAACAACTGTGCATCAGCCCATAAATGTGATGTAACATAAGGATTAGAAATGATATTAGCCCATTGATTGCGATAATTGCCACCAACTCTATAGTCATAATCTGGATTAAAGCCTGTGTTGGCAGGGTTTACCATTAAAGGACTATTATAGTATTGGGAAAAATGCAATTCTTGAGCAACCAATTGTTGGCTGAAAAAGATTAAAAGACAAAATATTTTATACGTTCTTTTCATTTATTTCAACAGAGTAATATCTCCTTTTTTACTGTATTTGGTACCGTCTGTAAATTCTATGTCAAGGGTATAAATATATACATCAGGAGCTTGCAATTGTCCTTTATACCTACCATCCCATGCTTGGTTTTTGTCGGTTGTTTCAAATATCACTTGTCCCCATCTATTGTAAATGCGCCATTTGATATATTCAATTCCGAAGCCCCTTACTTGAACCGTTTTGTTATTTCCATAAGGTGCAATTGCATTTGCAACATCTACTAAGGGAGCAACAAGGCTACGTAAATCTTGTTGGGTTGTATCTGAACAGCCACCACTATTAGTTGCAATGAGCGATACTCGATAGGTTTTAGTAAAAATATATTGATGGGTAATTGGGGCTCTACTTGTGGTAATTAATGTATCGCCATCATCGAAAATCCATTTAAAAGAAACAGCGTCACTAGAAGAAAGATTACTAAAAACAAAAGGCTGGTTCTCTTTTGAAGGATTGGGCGAATAACTAAAATCAGCAGTAGGTTTTATTTTAGTAATTAGTTTAAAAGTAGTGTCAGATTTTATATTACATGTTGAGTTGTCTATTGCGGTTAGCTTTACGGTATATGTTCCTACTTTAGTATAAGTATGTGTTAGGTAAATATCATTGCCAGTATAAATAGTACCATCACCAAAGTCCCAAGTAAAACTTTCACCTGCTAAAGAAGCGTTTTCAAAAAAGGCATCATCGGGTACACATACAATTGGACTTCCCTTAATAATTGCTTTTACATTTTCAGCTATTCTTAATACTATTGGAACAGAATCTGGCGCATTGCAATAATTTTCATCATTAATTAATAAAGATGCATTGTAAGTGCCAGTTGAAGGGTAAGTATGTGAGAATGTTTGAGGTGAACCTATTTGTTGCTTTGTACCATCACCAAAATCTATTGTAAAACTGTTAGGTTTAAATGGCAGACCAGGAGTATTAGTAGTTGTATTGATAGATGTAGAAAGATTGTTGAATATATAGGTGGTAGAAGCACAACCACCAGTTAAATCTTTCTTAGCAGTAATATTTAGTCTTGCTTGATTTTCTCCTACTTTAATAGTTTGATAGGAAGTATCTGTTTTATTACATGTTTCATTGTCTTCTGATATCAACATAGCAAGAAAAGTTCCTACTTTGGTATAAGTATGATTATTTTGTGGTACAGTGGTGGTTTGTCTTGGAGTGCCATCACCAAAATCCCAGTAATAGGTTTTGCCTTCAGCTATTTGATCTATAAAATTTACGGTTAGAGGCACACATCCCGAACGTTTAATAGTTCCTTTTATAGAAGAACGAATAGATGCACCAATACCTGCAAGATTAAAAGCAATCTTTATTGCCGCAAGATTACATCCCGTTCTTGAACCATTACTAGGAAAAGCCGCACCAGGAGTAGTAGGAAATATGGCCCCACCACCACAATTGGCACAAACAGATTGATAGATGACTCCATTATTATCAAACCTACTAGTTCCGCCATCTACATGGTCGGGATATTTGCCATTGTCCTGTCCAAAGAAACTTCCATACAATTGACCAACAGCATCACGCTTTAAAACAAAAAAGTAAAAATCACTTCCATCGGTTTTTGATTTGATTGCACCATTGGTAACGGTTAGGCCTATCGTTCCAGAACTATTGTATTTCTGAGAGGTATTTCCTAATCCGCCCCAACCCGATACATAAACATTTTCACATCTATCAACCAAAAAAGCAGTTGGGGAAATATTGGGATAGTTGCGGTTGGTGCCAAAAGTGGTAGAATAGATAAATCCGCTTAAATCTTTTTTTAATTTGGCAATGTATTGCTTACCACCACTTTGCGAAAAAGGTGCATTTACAATTGGCCATACGCCGGTCGTAGTACCCATAATGTATGGGAATCCATTTTTATCATATTGCACTCCATACACCAAATCTTCTCCATTAGTTCCGATATAAGTTGTTTTAAGTAGGGTGCTTCCATCGCTGCTTATTAATGAAATAAACCCATCTATATTGCCCTTCTGAGTTGGGTAGATAACATTTGTAGTGTCACCTGGTAAATTACTACTAGCTGTGCCACCACCAACTAATAATTGATTGGTTATTGGGTCTATAGCTAGAATATAAGCTGCGTCATCTCCATTACCACCTAAAAATGAACTTACTAAAATGGTACTTAAATCTGGTGAAGTTTTAATAATAACTGCATCTTGAAATCTACTAGCAGTAGCAGCCCCCGGTGTTTTCTGAAATGCATTATTGGTTACTGGAAAATCGACTGACTGGGTACAAGAAGCCAGAAAAATATTCCCTAAACTATCTATTATTACTTCACTTCTTGAATCATCACCATAATTTAATCTTAAAGAAATAGGACCACCTGGGGGAGAAAATTTATTCCCAATATTTACACCATCATTCCCAGTGCCTCCAATTACACGAGAACCAATAATTCCAGTGCCAGTTGCATTGAACTTAGTAAGAATAATGTCAAATGTTTCACCTGCATTGCCAGGACCCCAATGCGGCTCAGTAGCTGGAAAATTAGGAGAAGTAGTTTTACCGGCAACTATTAAATTGTTATTATTATCTACCACTAAGCTATGTGGATAATCATTGCCATTACCCCCTAAATAGGTTGCATATACTTTTCTATTGCCAAGTGAGTTAAACTTCATGATGCCAATATCTAAACCTCCTCCTTCTCCCGTATTTTCATTGCCGCCATTAAAAGTAGTTTGATATGCGCCATTGCTTACTGGAAACCCTGTTCCAAATACAATTCCGCCAGCATAGAAATTGCCACTATTATCATAAGTTGCTGTATAGCCCCAATTGCTAGAGGTACTTCCTGTAAAAGAACAAAAAACAAATTGAGGATCTATTATCAAGGTTGCAGTTGGAGTTAGCGCTTGAGTAATGGAAAATCTTACTAGGTTTCCACTCAATTTATAATTACACTCAATATCTTTTTTTCCTGTTTTGGTATTAAATTCAAAACAACTTGGGATTGATTCTCTTACTTCTCCTGCTGAGCTTTTAATAACCAATTGACCCTGTTTAATGGAAATGCTTTCTGCGCCTTCTACATACAATAATATGTCGTTCACGTTGCCACCGGGGTTCACTATAAAATCATATTTCAAATTGCCTTTATCGGTGTAATAATGAATATCAATATTGGGATAAATGTTTTTAAATGTTACTGCTGTATAAATAGCACAATTACCCACCCATTTGCTTTTGTCTTTGCCTAGCATGTAATTATTATAGCTATCCAATGGTTTATCGGGAATAGCTTGTGGATGCAAATTGCCATTCACAAATTTTATTTCATGCACATTCCCTGTTAGGGTATAAGTAAATTCTCCAGAAATGTTTTTTGTTTGTTTAGGAAATGAATTATTGCCTTCTTTCGGTAAGTTATTTTCTGTTCCATTTGTTACACCACTATGCGGATGTATCAATTCATTTAATTGGTCTAGCGAATTTGGATTGTATTGAAGTATTCTATAACCTCCATCTGGTTTTAAAACAAAAGCTCCATTATTTAATTCTCCTTTAAAAGCAATATTATTATCCCATTGTCCTTTATTTTCTACAAATTCTAGGTTTTGTTGGGCAAATGAATTCGAAGTGGCTAAGCAGAAAAGAACAATGATTATCCAATTTCTCAAAAAAAGAAAATGCGGTTTTCTTTTCTTTTCACATTGTGTATTATATGAGGAGATTTCTATTTTCTTTCCTATGATATTTTGCTCCATCCTGTTTTCCCTTTTTGTTTTTGCAAGAAATGTTTTAAAGGCAAATTTTCAGCCATGTTTAAAGTTTCGTCGATTGTTACTAACTGTTCTGCTATGTATTTAGTTTGCTCAAGCAATGCTTTATCATCTACGATAGAAGCCAATTTAAAGTTTAATGCACCGCTTTGTCTTGTTCCTTCTATATCACCAGGGCCTCTGAGTTCTAAATCTTTCTCTGCTATTTTAAAACCATCATTGGTATCGCACATCGTTTTTAGACGCTCTCTTGCTTCTTTACTTACTTTACTTCCAGTTAAAAGAATGCAATAGCTTTTTTCACTGCCTCTACCCACACGTCCTCTTAACTGATGCAATTGTGATAAACCAAATTTTTCACTACTTTCTATCACCATCACACTTGCGTTTGGCACATTCACACCTACTTCTATTACTGTAGTGCTTACCATTATTTGTGTTTCACCTTTCACAAACCTATCCATATTGGTTTGTTTCATTTCGGCAGGTTGCTTTCCATGCACCATACTTATCAGGTATTTTGGTTCAGGAAAATAGGCCTTTACTTGTTCATAGCCTTCCATTAGGTTCTCATAGCTTAGGGTTTCACTTTCTTCTATTAATGGATAGATGATATAGACTTGCCTGCCTTTTTCTATTTCGTCTCTAAGAAACTCCATCACACTTGCACGCGCTTGTTCAAATCTTTGAACAGTTAAAATGGGTTGTCTTCCGGGAGGCAATTCATCCATCACGCTATAATCTAAATCGCCATAAGCCGTCATGGCAAGTGTACGTGGAATAGGTGTTGCTGTCATTACCAAAATATGTGGCGGTATTACTGCTTTTTCCCACATTTTAGCTCTTTGTGCTACGCCAAATCTGTGTTGCTCATCTACTATTACTAGACCTAGATTTTTAAATTGAACAATATCTTCTATCAGTGCATGTGTGCCTACAACAAAATGCAAACTGCCATCTAGTAAGCCTGCATGAATAATTCTTCTTTGCTTTATTTTGGTACTACCTGTAAGCAATTGTATTTGCAAAGGCATATCTTTTAGCAATTCACTCAATCCATTAAAATGCTGCTGCGCCAATACTTCTGTAGGGGCCAAAATGCAACTTTGATAGCCATTATCAGCAGCAATAAGCATACTTAGTAATGCCACAATGGTTTTTCCGCTACCCACATCGCCTTGCAACAAACGATTCATTTGATGTCCTCTTGCAGTATCTGTTCTTATTTCTTTTAAAACCCTTTTTTGTGCATTGGTCAATTGAAAAGGCAGATGATTGTGGTAAAAGCCATTGAAATAATCGCCTACTTTTTCAAACAAAATGCCTTTGCTGTTTTTGTTTCTGTGCAATCGTATCAACTGCAAACGAACCTGTGCTATAAAAAACTCCTCAAACTTCAGCCGATGCATAGCTTGTTTGTATTCTTCTACCGAACTAGGAAAATGAATTTTAAAATAGGCCTCATAGCGAGGCAAAAGCCGTAATTGTGCAACAATATTTTCTGGAATATTTTCCTCAATGGCAGTATTAGGCAGCATTGTAAACAAAGCCTTGGTTAATCCGCCAATCTGTCTGCCACTTAGTCCCCTTGCTTTTAATTTTTCGGTGCTTGGATATACAGGTTCTAATACATTTTTTGCATTTGCTTGTGCAGGAACAAATATTTCTATTTCAGGATGCACTATTTGTGGTTTTTGGTTGAAAAAGCCCACTTTTCCATACACCAAATACACACTACCTATTACCAAATTTTTTTCTACCCAATTAATTCCTTGAAACCAAGCCAATTCAAGTCCACCCGTAGCATCTTGCAACACACCTACCAACCTTCTTGCCCTTCCTTCTCCCACAGCATCCAAGGAAATGAGTCTGCCAACTATTTGAATATATTCCGTTTCCAGATGGATATCAATAATTTGGTTTATCTGCGTTTTATCTATATGTCTATAAGGGAAATGCGAGAGTAAATCCTCAAAAGAATAGATGTTCAAATCTTTTTTTAAGAGTTCGCCACGCATTGGGCCTACGCCCTTTAAAAACTCAATAGGAGTTGCTAATATGTTAGAATCTTGCAGAATAACTAAAACGGTTTACAGCAAATATCTGTGCTATTAGTTCTTTATGAAATGTGAAAATGCTTGAAACGCAATTTTAAGGGATGATTGAATGAATAAAATGGAATAAATGAATAGTTTGATTTGGAATAATGGATTATTGGTAGATGATTTCATTTTATTGGTTAATGTTATTAAAGGGGGTAAATCTTATTAATTTATGATGGACTATATGAAGACAGCTCGTTGTATGAATATAATATAAGTCTGATAGAAACTATAAAATTTGTTTAAATTCGGTTAACTCTTTAGCTATATCTGTGGGAATGAATTTAGATTTCAATGCACACTTAATAATTCTTTTTAATTCTTCATTATTTAAAGTGCCTAAGCTTATTAAACCAAAAAGAGTTTTCTCTGCTTTTTCAAATTTTGCAAAATTTTCTTTGCGAACATTTGATTGAAAGAAAATGAAAGTATCTTTCTCAAAATAAAAATTATCACTGCCTACAATTTGGTTTTGAGGAAAGAAATAATAGGGCATTGTGTTTTTATGAACTGAACAGCCATAATTAGTAGCATCTACTTTAAAATTATTTTGGCTAGTGGTTAGACTATGAATTAAATAAGCATATGCATTATTGGCAAAAAGCACAATAGAATATTTGTCTTTTGAGCTATTGTCGTCATCAAATTTGTAGTCTTTTATTCTTAAAATTAGACCAGCTTTCAAATTCATAAAGTATAGTAGATGTGTTTATGCAAGGGCATTCAATTGTTCATGCATTTGCATACTTTCAAATGCAGATTGTGCAGCCAATTGCATAATATCATCATTTTTTATTAATTGAGAGAAGTCGATAGTGTGGTTGCTTTTTTTGCCATATAACTTAAAGTTTAAATCTAAATTGTGGTCTTTTACACATTGGTGCCAAAGCGTGTTTTCTTCATGTAATAACTTAATAAGTTGTGTTGCTGTATAACTTCCAAAACGATCAATAATGTTATCAATCAACTCTATCTCAAATGCCGAGAAAATTACTAGATTATAATTGCCATTTTGAAGAATTGTTATTTGAGTATTGCCGTCCGTAGTTAGTTTTTTGTTTGTAGTAATATAGTTTTCTAGATTCAGAACTTGTCCATCTTGAATAAGGGATTGGTTGAATTTTAATTCGTTGTAAATTTCTTCTGCTACCGGTCCCATTTCCCAAACTTTATACTCAAGCCAAGTGATTGGCGAACCAGTTCGCTGGTAACTAACCTCATCAATTAAGTATAATAATTTTAATGCTTTTGTAAGGCTAAGATTATTTACACGAGAACTTATATAATTAAGCAGATTACCAATTTTATCGTTAAGCTGATTCCTAAACATAACGCAAATCTATTATTTATTATTGTAAATCATTATTCATTTTCAAATACCATCTTATGTAAATGTGCATAATATTCGTTTTGCAATGCTTCTACTACATCGGACTTAGAAAACAAGTGTAAAAATGAAATGAAAGCTGTTCTTAATTTAGTAAGCTCCATTTTTACAACATCAAATACAATATCAAGGTCAGTACTTCTATAATCATGAGCTAAAAAATTTCTCATATCAGCCACTTTTTGCTAAGGAATGCTTGTTTGGGTTTCAAGTATTTCTTTGTCAATCTTTTTTACGTCCTCACCAACTACCATAAGTAAGATTAGTGTAGCATTAAAATGGAGTTGGTCATCCGCTTTATAAAATGCTTTTGCAGAATGAAAATTTTTTGCATAATGCATCGCTTTTTCACTAGCAGCAAGCGCTGAAATTATATACAATATCTGATTATTACTAGACATAAATTATATCTTTTTTTGCATTTAACAAAACTACAGGGTTGATATACTTTTTATTTACCAAATCAATTTTAAGATTTGTTAATTCCGCAAGGTCATTTTTTAAATCAATGTAACTATAGAAGTTTAAAAAAGTATCAGGTAGTGCTTCATACAACACATCTAAATCGCTATCAGGTGTTTGAGTGCCACGACTATAAGAACCATATATAGCTAGGCTTTGCAAAGGATATTTCGCTTTTAGTATGGGTAGATTGTCTTGTAATTTCAGTATTATCGGGTTCATTATTTTCTTTTTACATTTCTAAAATTAATTGATACAATTTATCCTAGAAAACACATTTGCACATTTGCAATATTTCTAGTAACAATCAATAGCCAATTGATAGAAGTTAGATTAACTATTTTTACTGAATTCTAGCGTTACTATCTTATTTAAACTTCTTAACCACTTTTCAAGATGGGCTAAATGCCCTTCGGAACATTTCGTCTAAACAGATGAATAGGATTTTCTAATCCCAATCCATAATCACGAAATTAACTTGGGATTAAAAATCCCTGTAATCTGTAGGACGAAACGCGCTACGCTAACATCTCGACCAGCTTAATTCGTTCATATTTATTTTGTCTTAAAAATTTCTTCCAACTCTTCAATTTACCTAGCATTTTCCCTTCCAAAACCCATTACCATAAACTATATTAAAAAATACAAGCTCTTTGTTTTCAGAAGCGGCAATCCAAAAATAAGAGAATAAGTTATATTCAAAGAAAACAAAGTAAGGCGATGTTAATTCCAAAACCCTAACCGAATAGGTGGCTTAATTACGGATTATAAATCCTACGAAATGGGTTCGTGATTGCAAATCATGAACAGTAGGGGGAAAGGTCATTTACTGTCAGCGGAAGGGTCTCTGCTGTCATTGAAAAGGTCTGCGACGACACCGCAAGGGTCTGCGACGACACCGCAAGGGTGTAAGTAGAATTACTGAGAGTACAATCTGAACTGTGTCATCTCCTTTAGGGAAGCTTTAAGAGCAAGTACAAAAAATCAAAGTTAAATACACAAATTTCTAAGGCATTTTCACAAAACCAACACCCTTCTATCAAAAAATGAAAAAGTAACACTTAGCATTCTAATATTTTCAAATAAAAATCATCATTCCACCATAAAATATACCACTAATCAATACCCAAAAATGAGTCTAAAAAGGAACATCTAAGCAAAAACAGTTCTTTTCATACATTTGGAAAATGAAAAAATTGCAACTATTCATCCTTAGCCTATTATCGGGCGGGTTACTTTATGCTGCTTGGCCTGTTTCCCCTTTTGGATATATCATATTTATTGCCTTAATACCATTATTGTTAATAGCCGACAAAACCAATAAACGAATTGCTTTTTTTGGATATACATTTCTTAGCTTACTCATTTTTAATGCAGGCACTACTTGGTGGATTTGGAATAGTACCGATGTAGGCAGCATTGCAGCCATTGTTGCCAATAGTTTATTAATGTGTTTGCCTTGGTGGGGATTTCATATAATGCTAAAAAATTATGGCAAACAAATCGGGTATGCTTCATTAGTGTGCTTTTGGATGTTGTTTGAGTTTGCTCACCTCAATTGGCAGTTAAGTTGGCCTTGGCTTACATTGGGAAATGCGTTTGCATCGCTACCAAGATGGGTAGAATGGTATTCTTTTACAGGCGTTGCAGGTGGAACCTTATGGATTTTGCTAGTAAATATTGGGATAAAAAGATTAATCAGCAATTGGGTTACACACAAAGAAAAAACAGTGGTTACTGCTGTTTCGTTGGTAGTTATTTTATTGTCGCCATTATTGGTTTCTCATTTTATTTTAGCCCATAAAGAAAACAATCCAATAGAAAAAAACGCCCCAAATGTGGTAATGGTGCAAGCCAATATCAATCCATATCTAAAATTTGAAATGGCAACTGCCACAGATGAAATTCAAAAACTAATTACCCTAAGCGAAACTGCATTAGATAGCAATACGCAATTAATACTTTGGCCAGAAACAGCTTTGAGTCTGCCCGCAGCGCAAGAACATTTAAGTAGCAATGAAAATTACCAACCAGTATTTCAGTTTTTGCAAAAACACCCAACTATTACCTTGCTTACAGGTATAGAAACGTATAAATTTTATGGGGCAAATAAGGCAACCGAAACAGCAAGAAAGAATAATAGTGGGGCATATTATGACGCATTTAATTCTGCATTAAGTTTAAAAGTAAATGAGCCAATTCAGATTTACAATAAAAGCAAATTGGTGCCCGGAGTAGAAAGTATGCCTACATTCCTAAACTTCCTCGCACCTGTTTTTGATAAATTTGGTGGAACTACCGGCGGATATGGACGCAATGATAGCAGTATGGTATTTCGGGTGCACAACAATCCATACAAAGCAGCCCCCATTATTTGCTATGAAAGTATTTATGGAGAATATGTAAGCAGTTATGTAAAAAGGGGGGCAAACTTAATTGCTATTATTACCAATGATGGTTGGTGGGGCAACACACCCGGTCATAAACAGCATTTGGCTTATGCACAATTGCGCGCAATTGAAACGAGGCGATGGGTTGCTAGAAGTGCCAATACAGGTATCAGTGCAGTAATAGATGATTATGGAGAAATAATCAGCACACAGCCTTGGGATAAAGCAGCAACCATTAAATATGCTATCCCTACAAAAAAAGAACTGAGTTTTTATGTAGCACATGGCGATTATATCTATAGAATAACTAGTTTAATAGCTATTTTTTTGTTATTATGGCATTGTTTTCAACCAGCAAAAACATTATTTAAGTTTAAAAAATTTGACCACATAGGCACATAGTCACATAGAAAAATAGAGATTTAATATTAATAGAAAGGAAGGAAAGCGCATTTACAAAAGCAAAAACATCTGAATTAATTGATTGTAAATTCTATAGAAATACATTTGATACGAAAATTATATTAGCAGTTATGGAATAATTTAAATTCTATGTGTCTATGTGCCTAAGTGGTAAATGAAGGATGGTATATTGTATAGAAATACATTTGATTTGAAAATTCTATTAGCTATGGAATAATTTAATATCTATGTGTCTATGTGCCTATGTGGTGAGTAATATTTAAGGGTGATTTAAAAATAAATTTATGGATAGTCAATTTTTCCAATTCCAATCATATTCAGTAGGGTATCGCATATATGGCAAAGGGCAAAAAACCATTGTATTAGTGCATGGTTTTGGGGAAGATGGCACTGTGTGGGAGCAACAAATAAAAGTATTAGCAGAAAAGTATTTGGTGATAGTACCAGATTTGCCGGGTAGTGGTGTTTCTTCAATAGATACGCTAGAAATAGACCCAACTTTAGATGCAACTTTAAGTAATTTGTCGTTTTATGCAAACATGTTGAATGCCTTGCTAGAGCATCTAGAAATAAAAAAATGTATTGTATTTGGCCATAGCATGGGCGGATATATTACACTAGATTTTGTAAGGCATTTTTCAGAAAAAGTATTGGGTTTTGGATTAATACATTCCAATGCTTTTGAGGATAGTGTGGAAAAAAAGGAAGGACGGAAAAAGGGAATTACATTGTTGAATACTTATTCTGCACAACAATTCTTAAAAAACACCATTCCCAATTTATTTAAGGATGGATTCAAAAAACAATTCCCAGAAAAAGTTGCAGGATTAATAGAAAAATCAGCTTCATTTAAACCAAAAATGCTTCAATATTATTATAAAGCAATGATGTTGAGAAATGACAATAGTGATGTTTTAAAAAATGTAAAAGTGCCTGTACTAATAGTTGCCGGAAAGCAAGATATTGTGGTTTCAATAGCTGATGTTTTAAAACAAGCACATATTGCTACAGAAACACATTTGCATATACTAGAATCATCTGCACACATGGGAATGTGGGAAGAAACAACCAAAGTAAATGCAGCAATGCTAGATTTTATAGAAACGATAAAGGTTACTCATTACCACATAGGCACATAGACACATAGTTTAAAAGTCAATTGGTTGTATTTTATTTTAAAGATGCTTTTCAATACATTTAAGTTGCGTATCTATATTTACTATCTAACTTTTTTTTATTTTTTCTATGTGGCTATGTGCCTATGTGGTGAAAATAGTATTTGGTGTGTAGTAGATCAGTAAGATTTAACAGTTTGCAAAACAGCAAATAGTATAAAAAAACTATCAGTATGGCTTATTTTTATATTAAATTGAATTGCCAAGAAATATATCTAACACGTATTTGTTATGATTAAAAAATGTATACTAATAATTATTTGTTTTTTATCAATGATCAAATTGGTAAAAGCGGGTCATGTGGCAGGAGGCGAAATTTATTATGTATATGTAGGTAAAGGCGTTGCACCCAATAGTTCCATTTATAGAATCACTTTGCGATTGTTTAGAGAATGTAACCCAACAGGTAGCGCAGCACCACTTCCGGACAATGTTTCCATTGGAATTTATACAAATGAAGGTTCCAATTCTGTACCCGTACCTGGCAGTTTATTCAATGTTGTAAGAAAAGGCAGTGTTAATCAATTAAATTTAACAACCTATGACCCTTGTCTAACTAATAAAATTCCTGTTTGCTATCAAGTAGCGCTTTATGAATTTGATACAGAATTACCCGACATACCTTCAGGATATATAATAGGTTATCAAACATGTTGTAGAAGCTATTCAATAGTAAATGTTGCTTTTTATCAAATACCACAAAACCCAACTGTAATTGCAGAGGGATCTACTTTCAGTTGTGAAATACCGGGAACAAATGCATTAGGTACTGATACAAGTTCTAGCCCGAAATTTTACTTAAAAGATACCACTTTGGTTTGTGCAAATTCTAGGTTTAAACTAGATTTTGGTGCAGGAGATAAGGATGGTGATTCTTTATCTTATCAATTATGCTCTGCTTATAACAGAGGAGGAACAAGCTTTGCAGCTGACAATAGTTTTTCAAATCCCCCCTATCAACCAGTTTCATATAACAGTCCTTATTCAGGAGATTTTCCTTTAGGGCCAAATGCAGACATCGATCCTAAAACAGGTATTATTTCAGGTATTGCACCAGCAATAGGTTCTTATGTAGTAAATGTGTGTGTAAATGAATGGCGAAAAGGAAAAATTATCAGTACACATAGAAAAGATTTCACTTTAAAAGTTACCTCCTGTAAATTACAAGGTGCTTCTTTAAAGCCACAATACTTAAACTGTGATAGTTTGAAATTTCATTTTTTTAACGAATCTGCTGCTTCAAACATTGCTAGTTATTTGTGGACTTTTGGAGATTCAATTGGTGGGATTCCAAATACTGATACTTTACCTAGTCCCAAACATGAATATTTAGATACAGGTACTTATACAGTAAAGCTTAATGTAGTAGCAATCGGCGGATGTTTAGATTCTACCATCACTAAAGTAAAAGTATATCCTGGTTTTCGATCTGATTTTAAAATAGCAGGTAGTTGTATTACCAATCCTTATTCCTTTTCTGATTCTACTTATACAAGATATGGAACTGTGAATAATTGGAAATGGGATTTTGGAGAGCCTGGTATTAGAACAGATACTTCTAGCAAAAAAAATCCGACTTATAAATATTCTTCTAATGGGAATAAGACGGTAAAGCTTACTGTAATGAATTCAAATGGTTGCGAAAGTATTAAAACCTATTCTTTATTTGTAAAAGACAATCCAGTTTTGAAGCTTCCTTTTCATGATACACTAATTTGTTCGATAGATACTTTGCAGCTTAACGCAAGTGTGGTAAATCCTACAGGTTTTGCCACCTTTTTATGGACATCTAAAGATTCTATTATCAATCCCACTTCTCTCAATCCTTTTGTAAATCCAAAAGATACAGCCTATTATTACCTTCTTTTAAGCGATAGTGGTTGCTATGCCAGAGATACTGTAAAAGTGAATGTTCTTGATGGTATTAATGTGAATGTAAAACCAAAGGATACTAGTATTTGCGAAAAAGATTCTATACAATTATTCTCTTACACCAATGGATTGCAATTTAATTGGTCTAGCAATTCTAGTGAGGTGATAAAGCAAACTAAAAACCCAATTGTACATCCTTCAGCATTTCAAACAAAGTATTTAGTAACGGCTAACCTAGGTAAATGCATTGCTAAAAACAGTCTTTTGATAGAAGTAAGACCATTACCAAAAGTAAATGCAGGTTTAGATGAAACGATTTGCTTCGGTTATAATGTTCAGTTGAGAAGTAATATTGTCGGATCGATATTCAAATGGTCGCCAACTAATACGCTTTCAGATTCTACTACACTTTTTCCAGTAGCTTTTCCAGATACATCTACACTTTATACTCTTACGGTAATTGACACAAATAAAATAGGTTGTCCAAAACCTGTAACAGATACTTTAATTGTTCGTGTAATTCCCAAAGTGAAAATTTATGCAGGTAATGATACTGCTGTAGTGTACAATCAACCCTTGCAATTAGTAGCAACAGGTAATGTAGATACCCTTTCAACTAGATATAATTGGACTTTATTAAATGGAAGTTATCCTACAGGAATGAACAATCCAAACATTTACAACCCTACAATAAGGTTTAGTATAGCAACTGATTCTATTTTCCTTGTGGTAAAAGCTACAGATAAGTATAATTGTTTTGGGAACGATACTGTTAAGATTGTTGTATTTAAAAGTTTGCCCGACATATTTGTTCCTTCTGCATTTACTCCAAATAATGATTTAATAAATGATATTGTAAAAGCAATTCCTGTTGGAGTATTGGAATTTGATTATTTTAAAATTTACAATCGGTTAGGGCAATTATTATTTTCAACTACACAGCAATCACAAGGATGGGATGGTACTTTTAAAGGAATTGCTCAACCATCGGGTACTTATGTTTATGTTGCACAAGGAAAAAATTATCTAGGTAAACCCATTCAAAAGAAGGGAACAGTAGTTCTTATTAGATGATAAATATTGTTAATATTTTAGATACATTTTAAAAAAAGAAATGAGTAAAACGATTTTAATTACAGGTGCAACTTCTGGGTTTGGAAAAGCGATAGCAGAAAAATTTGCATCGGCACAATACAGCTGTATTATTACTGGAAGACGAACAGAAGTATTACAGAACTTGGCAACTGAATTAATTGAGAAATATGGAGTAGAAGTTTTGCCACTTTCTTTTGATGTAAAAAACAAACAATCTGTATTTGATGCACTAAGTAATTTGCCAAAAGAATGGCAAGCAATAGATGTTTTGGTAAACAATGCTGGACTGGCATTGGGAAGGGATAGTTTTGAAAATGCCTTGCTAGATGATTGGGAAACCATGATAGATACCAATGTGAAAGGCTTATTGTATGTAACTAAAGCAGTTTTGCCTTATTTGATAAAACAACGAAAAGGACATATTTTTAATGTTGGATCTATTGCGGGTAAAGAAGTATATAAAGATGGTAATGTGTATTGCGCAACAAAATTTGCAGTAGATGCACTTAGTAAATCAATGCGAATAGATTTACTACAGCATAAAATTAAAGTAACAGCCATTCATCCTGGAGCTGCAGATACTGAATTTTCAATTGTAAGATTTAAAGGCGATGAACAAAAAGCTGCTCAAACCTATCAAGGATTTACTCCATTATTTGCGGAAGATATAGCAGACATCGTTTTTTACAATGCTAGTTTACCACCACATGTTTGCATTAATGAACTAACTGTAACATGTACCGCTCAAGCAAACGCAACTATTTTCTATAGGGAATAATAATTTTAAATAATAAATTGGAATTGAATAGAAATAGCTTTTATTTTATTACTTGAAATCTACCACTTTCAATTATTGAACCGAAAGCATCTCTTAATTGATAGATATAAAGACCTCTAAAAACATTTTCAAGAGGGACTGTAATTTTATTGTTATAAATTGGTTGGTTGCAAAGCCTTTTTCCTAAGAAATTATAAACTTGTAAAGAATATCCTTTTTCAACATTTTTAAATTCAAAGTTTATTACACTGCTAGCAGGATTTGGATAAAATCTTACAATCTTAATACCACCTTCAAAGAAAGGATCAATGCTTGAAGCTCGACTATAAGTAATAAAAAAAGATAAAAATATAACTAAGTAGATATTCTTCATTTCGCTACCATTGAGGTGTAAAGATAGTGTTTCATTTGAGTCTGATGGAAATAATTATAAAAAAATAGTTTTTTAGTCAAAAATCTACATCAATGATATAATTAACAAGATTTTGTATAAGATAAATACGGGTGTTTTTTTGAATATTTTGATATTATAGATACGGATTAACAATGGTTTGAATTGCAGGAAAACTATCTTCTAAAAGACTTAGAATATCTTTTTTAACCACCCATCTTATTTCTGTAATATCTTCCTCTAGTTGAGGCGCTAATTTTTCATTACTTAAAGCTTTCATACTAAACCAGTTACTCTCTTTTATTACTTCCATTTTGAGGAACTTATCAAAATATTGATGCTGGGTTATTCCAACAAATTTACCTAACGTCACTTCTTTTAAACCAGTTTCCTCTTTTACTTCCCTCAATGCACATTGCTCAATAGTTTCGCCATCATCTAATTTGCCTTTAGGTAAATCCCATTTGTTTCTTCTGTAAATCATTAACAATTCTTCATGTTCATTCCAAACCAAACCGCCACCTGCTTTTATAATTGGTAAATCCATCTTAAATTTTTCTATAGTACGTATATAATATTAAAAACTCATTAACTTAGTGATACATTCATTAAGTCTATTCTTAGCCAAAAATTGTTTTTCAAGTTCTAAATTAAAAGGTACTGGCGTATCTAAACTTGAACATCTTATTATAGGTGCATCAAGAAATTGAAAACAATTTTCACTAATCCAAGCGCTAATTTCTCCTCCTAAACCACCTGTCAAAGTGTCTTCGTGCAATATTAAAACCTTACCAGTTTGCTGTACTGCAAAAGCAATATTATGATAATCGAGCGGTAAGAGTGTTCTTAAGTCTAAAATATTTAGACTAACATCAGGATGATTTTTTTGGTATTCCAAAGCCCAGTATACTCCTGCTCCATAAGTTATTACTGTAATATCTGATCCTTTTTTTACAACTTTTGCTTTACCAATTTCTACCTCATAGTATTCTGTGGGTACATTTCCATTTATGCTTCTATACAATGCTTTGTGTTCAAAATATAAAACGGGATTAGGATCGTTTATTGCAGCAATTAATAATCCTTTTGCATCAAATGCATTTGAAGGGTACACAATTTTTAGCCCAGGAACATGTGTAAACCATGCTTCATTACTTTGACTATGAAAAGGTCCGCCACCTAACCCAGCACCAGTAGGCATTCTTATAACTACTTCTGCCTTTTGCCCCCAGCGATAGTGAGATTTAGCTAGATTATTTACTATTTGATTAAATCCTTCGCTTACAAAATCAGCAAACTGCATTTCAACCACGCTTTTAAATCCCTCCAAACTTAAACCTAAGGAAGCACCAATTACAGCACTCTCGCATAAAGGAGTATTCCTAATTCTAGCTTTGCCAAATTTTTCTAATAAGCCTTCAGTAGCTTTAAATACTCCTCCATATTCAGCAATATCTTGCCCCATTAAAACCAAGTTAGAATGTTTTTCTAAAGATTGCTCTAAACCTTGTTTTATTGCATCTACAAATCTTAATTCTTTTTGAGGTAAGTTGGCTAATGCTGTTTCGGAAGTTACTATTGGATGGTGATTGTTGATATTGTTCTTTGCTGAGTAAACATCATTTAGCTCCTCACTAATATTAAATTGGTTTTGAATTTGTTTTTCTGCAATTGCCCATTCTGCATCAATATGTTTTTTTAAATTGCTTCTAATTGCTTCAATTTGAGAAGCATTTAAAGCTTCTTCATATAATAGAAACTTTTCATAATTTGCAATCGGATCTTTTTCTGCCCAAGTATTTAGCAATTCTTTGGGAACGTATTTATTTCCAGAAGACTCTTCATGGCCCCCCATTCTAAAAGTTCTAAACTCTACTAAGTAAGGCTTTTGGTCTTCAATACATGCTTGTCTTATCCCCTTTATAGCGTCATAGACTTGTAGAATATTATTTCCATCTACACTTGCGCTTTCAATACCATAACCTCTAGCCTTGTGTATTAGTTCTTCACATTTATATTGTTCATGAGTTGGTGTGCTAAGTGCATATCCATTATTTTCAATTGCAAAAATTACTGGCAGGTCCCAAACTGCTGCTAGGTTTAATGATTCATGAAAGTCTCCTTCACTTGTGCCGCCATCTCCTGAAAATGCCAAAACTACTTTTTTCTTATTCTGCAACTGGTAAGCTAATGCAGCTCCATCTGCTACAGAAAGTTGTGCACCAAGATGAGAAATCATGCCACAAATGGCAAATTCTTTACTTCCAAAATGAAAACTTCTTTCTCTTCCTTTACTAAATCCATTTTTTCCACCTTGCCATTGAATAAAAAGTTTATGAAGTGGCACATTTCTAGTGGTAAAGACACCTAAGTTTCTGTGCAATGGCATTATCCATTCGTCATCTTGTAAGGCTAGAGTAGCACCAACACTTATAGCTTCTTGACCAATTCCACTAAACCATTTGCTTACTTTGCCTTGCCTTAAAAGCACCAACATTTTTTCTTCAATCAATCTTGGTAGTAGTAGATGCTTATAAAAATTTACCAACTCCTGATTATAAAACCCCAAGCGATTAATATACATAGCACTCATTATTAATGATTCAAAGTAATGTGATTTTAAGAATGCTTTGTTAAATAAATTTTATAAAAAAGCCGAACATCCTTCGGAGTTCGGCTTTATCATCAAATAGATGTGAATTATTAGTCTTTTTTTGCAAAACGGCTTAATAGTTTAAGTATTTCAATATATAGCCAAACTATGGTAACCAACAATCCAAAAGCGCCATACCATTCCATATACTTGGGCGCACCTTGCTCGGCACCTTGTTCAATCATATCAAAATCAATTATTAAATTTAAAGCTGCAATTGCTACCACAAATAAGCTTATTCCAATGCCAAGTAAACTACTATCATACATAAATGGCATACTTACGTTGAACCAGCGTAAGACCATAGTAATCAAGTAAAAAACTGCAATACCCATTGTGGCTGAAATAACAATGCTCTTAAACTTTTCTGTAGCTCTTAGAATTCTTAAATTGTAAAGAATAAACATAGAGAATGCTACTCCAAATGTTAAACCTACTGCTTGCATTACCAATCCTGGGTATTTTACTTTGAAAGCATCATTCATAATAGCAGAAATTCCTCCTAAAAACAAACCCTCCAATAAGCCATAAGCAGGAGCTATATATGGTGCCCAGTTTGGTTTAAAAATTATGGCTAATGCAGAGATCAAACCACCTATAGACCCTACTAAAAGCAATGCCTGCATAGTGCTATAGCTTTGAGTTTCATATAAATGCCAAGTATATGATGCAGCACCTAATACCATCAGCATTAAAAAGCCAAACTTGTTCATAGTTCCTTTTACAGTCATAGTGCCATCAAATTCGGCAGTTTGGTTAGCACTTCTATCAAAAATTTTTTCAGTTAATGTGGGGTTACCCGATTTAAAAAGTTCCATAATAAATTTTTATTTTTTGAATTCAAATATAATTAGTAAAGAAAATTAACAATCGTTAAAATTTATTAAACTAGCTTTATGTAATTTGAGTGGCTTCTGTAACTTGAAGATTATCTGTTTCTACTAAACCATCTTTAAGTCTTACAACACGATGGGCATATTTAGCAATATCTTCTTCATGGGTAACCAATACAACTGTATTTCCTCCTTGTTGAATTTCAGAAAATAATTGCATTACTTCAATTGATGTTTTGCTATCTAAATTTCCTGTAGGCTCATCTGCTAATAACAATGAAGGATTGTTAACTAATGCACGCGCTATTGCTACTCGTTGAATTTGTCCACCACTTAGTTCGTTGCTTTTATGATGGCTTCTTTCTGACAATCCTACTTTCTTCAATGCTTCCATTGCTCGCTCAGTCCGATCTTTTTTACTTATTCCAGCATATATCAATGGCAATGCTACATTTTCTACAGCTGAAAGTCGTGGTAACAAGTTAAACTGCTGAAAAACAAACCCAATTTCTGTATTTCTTACCTCAGCCAAATCATCATCCAGCATTTTACTAACGTCTTTTCCATTTAGTATGTAGCTACCGCCAGTAGGAGAGTCAAGGCAACCAAGAATATTCATCAATGTACTTTTTCCGCTACCACTTGGACCCATTAAAGCCACATATTCATTCTTATTGATGTTTAAATTTATACCTCTTAAAACTGGAATGGCTTGGGTACTCATGAAATAAGATTTCAGAATGTTGTTTAGTTGGATTATAGAGGAAGCCATTGTTTATTTTTTTAGTTAGTTTTTGTTTAAGTACTTATACTTTTTTTACAACAGTTGGTACTTTAAAAAAGGTAGCATCTTTTATAGTTGCGTTCATCAAAGCTACTTCTTGTAACACACTACCTTTCACTTCATCTTCTCTTAGGGCATTTACTCCATCGCCCATATGCAAAACGGGTTCAATACTGTTAGTGTCCACTTCATTCAGCTTTTCAACAAATGAAACCATGTTCTGTAAGTCAGTTGTAAATTCATTTATTTCATCCTCTGTAAAATACAATCTTGATAAATGTGCTAGTTTTTCTACCAATGCCGTTGTTACTTCCATAAAACAAAAATAATCTAACTAATCAAAATTGTTATAAAAAAATAAAATACCTTGAGTAATTGCATTTTAATCAAAATGATTGAATACAACAGCGATTCATTTTAAAGTGATTTAATTGATTATATGAGAGAACCTAATTCATTTAATTAAATGAAATATTTTGAGATTTTTAAACCATGATTCCTTATAGAAAAAGTATCGAATTGAAATTATCCTTCTTTTTTATCAAGCATTATTAAATGTTCGGCAATAATTTCAGTAGCAGATTTTTTTACGCCAGCTTTGTCTTCCCAAGTTCTGGTTTTTAATTTTCCTTCTATATAAACAAAACTACCCTTCACTAAATATTTTGTTGCTAGTTCAGCCAAGCTTCTCCACAAAATAATAGTATGCCATTCGGTTTCTGTATGTACTTGTCCACTTTTGTCTTTATACAAATCGTTCGTAGCAATAGAAAACTTCGCAAAAGGAATGTTTCCTTCAATTGTATTAAACTCTGGGGTATCTCCAAGATGACCAATTAATGTTACTTTATTTAAGCTTTTCATATAATTTTATTTTTTGCTAAAGTAAGGGGCATTTAGAATATGAATAAACTTTTTTAGCTATTTTTTTTCAAGGCTATTTATCCTATTTCAAACAATTCTAGTATTTGAATCATAATTTATAATGAAAATTTATTGTTGTTAATATTTTCGATTAAGGAAATAGATTGTAAAATAAAACAGTAAGAATTGTTTTCTTTTTAATCATAAGCAACGTTTACTATATTTTCGTAGCCATTACATTATGAATATAGCAAGTAAGATAGCAGTTGGTTTGATATTATTGGGTATCTCAACCTTTTCTAATGCACAGTTTAGAAAGTATTCAAATGAATTTTTAAACATTGGTGCTGGGGCAAGAGGGCTTGGCATGGGTGGTGCCCAAGTGGCTAGTGCGCGCGATGCTACTAGCGGCTACTGGAATCCTGCGGGACTTAGTTGGGTAAAAGACAATCCCCAACTAAGTGTGATGCATGCAGAATACTTTTCGGGCATTGCTAAGTATGATTTCGCAGCGCTTGCCCTACCTACTAAGGACAATAAAAGAACTTTGGGATTAACCTTTCTTCGCTTTGCGGTTGATGATATACCAAACACTTTGTATTTAGTAGATCCAGATGGCAGTATTAATTACAATAACATTACTAGCTTTTCTTCTGCTGACAATGCTTTAATACTCAGCTATTCTGAAAAAGTGAAAGACTTTAATGGCTTTAGAATGAGTTTTGGTGGCAATGCAAAAGTGATTTATAGAAAAGTGGGCAGTTTTGCGCAAGCTTGGGGCTTCGGTTTAGATGGGGGTGTTCAACTGACAAAAGGAAAGCTGAGGTTAGGTGCTGTATTGAAGGATGTAACTAGCACTTTCAATGCTTGGAGTTTTACATTCACTGATAAAGAAAAAGAAATATTGTATCTCACAAACAATGACATCCCCATTAAAAGCACAGAAATGACAGCTCCAAGTTTGGTAGTTGGTGGCGGATATCTTTTTACTATAAACAAAAAAGTAAGGTTGTTAGCAGAAGCTAACTTGCGTTTTACTTTCGATGGCAAGCGAAATACTTTTATCAGTACATCGGCTGCTAGTGTAGATCCTACGATAGGATTGGAAGCTAATTTCAACAATCGGTTGTTTATACGCGGGGGTGTTTCAAACTTTCAAAAAGCACTTAGCGATGGCGACTTAACCAATCAAAAAAAGGTATGGATTTATCAGCCTAGTTTGGGTGCAGGATTTAAAATTGGTAATGTAGTTATAGATTATGGCTTTACTAATTTAGCCAATCAATCAAATCCACTTTACACACATATATTTTCATTGAAAATAGATTTAGTGAAATCAATTAAAAAATAATTTAATAGCTAAAAACAAATTGTAGTGTTTGTCTATGTAGTGAATTTTAAATGAATTAATAAAAGAGAGATTGACAAAATGGAATAGCCAAATTGTCAACATTTCATCCATTAGTTTTCACTATATCACTTTAGGAAAAATAAAAAAACTAAAAATATTATTTCAGGGTTTAGTGAAAGTTTTGGTTAATTTAATACACTTGGAATCAATAGCATAAATAAAGCAAAAGCGTGAAAATCAATTATAATAACGCACAGTTTTATTTGAATAAATGGCATTTAGTAGTTCCAAACAATTATTCAAAAACATTAATATTATTTACAATGCAAAAGTTTCTTTTAATTATTTTAATTTCATTATCAGTAAAGATTTTGGCTCAACCACTTAATAATGAGTGGATAGATTATAGCAAAACGTACTATAAATTTAAAGTTGGTTATACTGGTCTTTATAGAATACCGCAAACAAGTTTGGCAAATTATCAATTGCAAAATGTGCCAGCAGAACAGTTTCAGCTATGGCGCAATGGGAAGCAAGTACCATTGTTCATTACAAAAACTACTGGCATATTAGGCACACTAGATTACATTGAGTTTTGGGGAGAACAGAATGATGGAAAAGCAGATAAATATTTATACAGAGACCCTAATAGCCAACATAGCGATAGAGTAAGCCTTCAAACAGATACCGCAGCTTTTTATTTAACGGTAAACCCAAATTCTAGTGCTTCCAATCCAAATCTTCGTTTTGTAGCTGCTGCAAACACAATTCCTAGTACTCCTCCAACTGCAGAACCCTATTTTATCTATAAAAAGCAATACGATTTTAAAGAAATACTTAATAGAGGGTATGCTCAAAATGTATCAGAATACTTGTACTCTTCTACTTATGATAAAGGAGAATTTTGGAGTACAATAGAGATTCAATCTTCCAATTCTCCTTATTTAAAACCAATAGGAAATTTATTTGCAGCACCAAATGGGCCTGATGCGAGCATAAAAGCTGGTTTTGCTGCCAATAGCGATTGGAATAGAAAAGTAACAGTAGGATTAGATAACAATAGCGGCAACCTTATTTATGATTCTCTTTATGGATTTAACTCGCTTATTACCACAAATACAAAAATCGCTATAAGTAAACTAACTGCATCGCCTACAAGTTTTAGTTTATCAATTGTACCAGATCAAGGACCTCTAGCACCTTATGACAGAGCAGTTTGTAGTTTTATAGAACTAACCTATCCGCGCTTATTTAATTTTGATGGACAAACCAATTTTAGTTTTAGTCTCCCTGCTGCATCCAAAGACTATTACCTTAAAATATCCAATTTTAAGTATGGAAGTAAAAATCCAGTTTTGTACGATATTACCAATAATCTAAGATATGAAGGAGATATTAGCCTTAGTGGATTTATTCAATTATATCTACCATCAAGTAGTGCAGATAGAAATTTTATTTTAGTGAGTGAAGATGCAACAGTTAATTCTATTGCCAATATCAATTCTCTAGAACAAAGGAACTTTATTAATTATGGTTCAGCAGCGAATCAAGGAGATTTTCTTATTATTTCAAACAAGATATTAGGTCTTTCTAATGGAGGTGCTGTAGATAAATATCGCCAATATAGAAGCGCAAACTATAATGTGAAGGTTTGCGATATAGATGAATTGGTAGATCAATTTGCTTATGGGATAAAAAAACATCCATTGAGTATTAAAAACTTTATTCGTTATGCAACTAGCAGTTTTTCTACTAGACCTAAATATGCCATGATTATTGGCAAAGGGGTTGTGTATGATCAATACAGAGCCAATCAATCTTCACCAAATGCAGATAGATTAAACCTTGTTCCTACTTGGGGCTGGCCTGCTTCAGACGCCTTAATGTTTTCAGGGTCAATGGATCCAGAACCATTGTTAGGCATAGGTAGAATTTCAGCAGTATCAGAGCAAGAAGTAAATGATTATCTCTCTAAATTGAAAGAATATGAAGCTGCCGACAACGCACCCAATACGGTTGCTTCTAGGCAATGGAGAAAACAAGTAATTCATGTAGCTGGTGCTGATGATTCAGGATTGAATAATCTATTAATCTATTATCTAGGCCAATACGAGCGTATAATTAAAAGTCCTAATTATGGGGGAACAGTTGCCAATTTTAATAAAACAACTACTGGTCCTGTATCGTCTGTTGCTAATGCTTATTTGAATAGGTTAATGTCTAATGTTTATGGAGTAGGGTTAATTACTTACTTTGGTCATGGTTCATCAACCTTACTTAATTATGCCAATTTAAATGATCCCCTAGCATTTACAAATTCAGGTAAATACCCCGTATTTCTTGTAAATGGTTGTAGTGTTGGTAACTTTTTCGATTTTGATGAAGGCCGTTTCACGAGTTTTTCTTCTTTAGCTGAAAAATATATTTTTGCTCCATCAAGAGGATCTATTTCCTTTATTGCCAATTCTCATTTTGGATTAACAGATAAGCTGGATTTTTATACCACTGGTTTTTATAATTCTTTAGACAATGCTGGCTATGGAGATGCTATCAGTAGAAATGCCAATGATGCAATAGCAGAGTTGAAATCTCGTTCTGGAGCAGGGTTTAATGAATATTTAATAAGAGCGCAAGCAGAAGAAACCATTGTTGCAGGAGACCCTGCATTAAAAGTGTATTCATCTGCCAAACCAGATTTTGTGGTAGAGCAACCCGATGTTGTGATAAGCCCTTCAATTATTTCAGTTGCCGATAGTCAATTTGTTGTAAAGGTTTATTTGCACAATATTGGAAAGTTTAGTTCCGATTCATTTGTAAATGTATTGGTTCAGAGAAAATATCCCGATGGAACAATTGATACATTTCCTTACAAACTTCCCAATTTTGGCAACCAAGATTCTACAATTAAAATTACTTATAAAAGATCTGGAACGAGAGATAAAGGATCCAATCAAATAATTGTAACAATAGACAATGACCAAAAGATTGATGAAATTGATGAAACAAACAATAATGTTACAAAGTCATTTGCTATTTTTGATAATGGTATCACCCCTATTTATCCAACGAAGTTTGCAATTGTAAATAAACAAAACATTTCTTTAATAGCATCTACTGCCAATCCAATAATTGGGTTGAACACCTATGCTATGGATATTGACACCACTGAATTGTTCAATTCTCCTTTAAAAGTAACTAAAACAGTTTCTTCCATTGGTGGGGCAATTAGCTTTGATCCAGGCATTCAATTTCAAGATAGTACTGTTTATTATTGGAGAGTTGCAAGGGTAGCAAGCCCAACAGAAATGGTTTATACCACAAGTAGTTTTGTTTATTTGAATAATAGTAGTACGGGATATAATCAATCGCATATATATCAGCATTTAAAATCTAGTGCAGATAGAATTTATTTAGATAGCAATAGCAGGACTTGGACTTTCTTGCCAGATAGCAATAACATTATTATTAGGCAAGCCATTTATCCTGCTTTTACTGAAGATGATGATTATGCAACTGTTATTAATGGCATTACTGGTCCACTAAGTGCTTGTGTTGGTCATTCAATTATATTCAACGTATACGACCCTATTACTTTAAAACCATTTTATAATCAAACAATCCCTGCTACAACACAAACGGGTACGCTAGGTGGATTTATGGGAAGTGTTAACCCACCTTCTGCTAATTGTACATCAAACGGGAGGCAATATAATTTTGAATTTCAATTGTATGATTCATCTCTTACAAAAGCGGCTGCTAATAGAAAAGCGGCTTCCGACTTCATGAATTGGATTCCAAACGGATATATAGTAACCGCCCGTTTGAATTACGATGACCCAACGCCTTTTGCCGATGTTTGGAAAGCTGATGCTGCCTATTATGGCAACAATACACTATACAATAATCTAAAATCTATTGGGTTTTCAGATTTGGATTCCTTTAACAAGCCGAGGGTATTCGTATTGATTTACAAAAAGAATACACCTTCTTTTCAAACACAATGGAAGTTTAGCAATGGTGTGAAAGATGCCATCTATTTAAACCTAAATATTGCTTCCTCAGATACATTGGGCTTTGTTACTTCACCAAGCTTTGGTCCAGTAACTGCTTGGAAAAGGCTAAAATGGAATGGTATCAATCACGATAAAAAAGCTGGAGACAAAGTAAATGTTTCCGTAATTGGCTTAGATAAATTTGGCGGAAATCCAACTGAATTATTATCCTCAGGCGTTACAGACCAAGATGTAGATTTAACAGGTATAGATGCTGCTAAATATCCATACATCAAATTAGCAATGAGAAATGCCGATAGCATTAATGTAACTCCTTATCAATTGAGGTATTGGCGTTTATTGGCTGATATGATTCCTGAAGGTGGCTTGGCTGCAAATGTGAAAGTGAATTTAGCGGATACATTACAAACAGGTCAGATATTGAATGCCACAATTGCTTTTAAAAACATAAGTGATGTTGCATTTAAAGATAGCATAGTAGTGAAAATGCAAATTGTAGATAATAGTAATGTTACTAACGACATTCCTATCGGAAAATTAAAACCGCTTGCTCCAAACGATACGGCTACCATCAATTATACCATTGATGCATTTAAGTACATAGGTAATAATACCTTGTTTATTGATGTAAACCCAGATAATAATCAACCTGAACAGCTCCATTTTAATAATTACGTCTATAAAAATTTCGTGGTAATTGCCGATGACAAAAAGCCAGTGCTTGATGTAACTTTTGATGGGGTGCATATCTTAAACAATGATGTTGTATCTAGTAAGCCAGCTATACGTATCAAACTAAAAGATGATGCGAAATATTTATTATTAAATGACACTTCTTTAATAACCGTTCAATTGATAAACCCTGATGGAAGTGTAAGAAGATTTAGGTTTGATACTGATACACTTAGGTTTACACCTGCCAATAAAGGCGCATCTGAAAATGCAGCTTATGTAGATTTTGCTCCTTATCTCCTAGAAGATGGCACCTATCAATTATATGTATCAGGGCGAGACAAAACAGGCAATGGAGCAGGTTCACAAGAATTTAGAGTGAAGTTTAAGGTATTGAACAAACCTACCATTAGCAATGTATTCAATTATCCCAATCCATTCACTACTTCTACTGCTTTTGTGTTTACACTTACTGGTAGTGAAGTGCCTCAAAACATTAAGATTCAAATTCTTACTGTTACAGGTAAGATTGTAAGAGAAATTACTAGAGAGGAATTGGGCAATTTGCATATTGGAAACAATATCACTTCTTTCAAGTGGGATGGAACTGATAGTTATGGGTCGAAGCTTGGTAATGGTGTTTATTTATACAGAGTTGTTACAAGATTGAATGGCGTTGCTATAGATAAATATTCAGACGGCTCTAAGACTTCGAATACAGATGGCTTTTTTAAAGAAGGCTATGGGAAAATGTATTTGATGCGATAATAAAAGTGTTACTACTCACCACATAAATTATTGACCACATAGGCACATAGACACTTAGAAAATCAGAAATAATGTATTATCAAAAGGCAAAATAAAACACATAGAAATGCAACTTTAAATTTTATTCTATCTTGTTTATTAACAAAACAGATAATTATAGAAAAAGAACAGATAACTATGTGCCTATGTGGTGAGTAGTAACAAATTATTTAATTAGATTTATAAAATGCAATATGGTACACATAGAAACGCTTCTTTGCAACTCAATCATAAATCATTTATGATAGAACTAGCTAGTTGCAATAGCGTTTATTATAAAAAAGAAATTTTAACTATGTGTCTATGTGCCTATGTGGTGAGTAGAACCAAAAAAGAATTATGAGAACAGTAGGAATAGGAACAAGGGTGCTTAACTTTTTAATAGATACCATACTAATTTTTATTATTAGTCTAGCTTGCCATCATGGTTGGGGTATTTATGTATTATTCTATCATGTACCAGGATTTAATTATGGATGGTTTTTCTTTGGTGTATTATTCATCTACTATCTATTCTTCGAGAGCATTTTTGGTAGAACGCCAGGCAAATGGGTAAGCTATAGTAAAGTAGTAAACAAGCAAGGTAGTAAGCCAGCATTCTTAAATATCCTTATTCGTAGTGCAACTCGATTAATTATAATAGATATGTTTTTCATTCCTTTCTTAGATAAACCGCTACATGATTTTTTTAGCAATACAGAGTTAATTGAATCTTAGTAAGTTGTAAGTAGTAAGTTTTAAGTTGTAAGTAGTGAGTATAAAGCATATTGAACTAACTATTAAATGCTGAATTTACCTTGTTAACATCATCTAATAAGATTATTTAGTTTATCAAGAATCCTTTTTTTTACAAACCACATAGTCACATAGACACATAGAAAAATATCTAAAGAAAAAACAAAGTAAACTTAGTAAAGCTACCTAGAGGCTTTATTTATTATGAATGTAATATTTTTCTGTGCTTAAAAAACTATGTGTCTATGTGCCTATGTGGTGAGTATTAAAGGAAGTTTTTATTTCATCATCTATTACATATATTTATATAACATTATGGCAAAAATTGCAATTAATATAGCAACAGGAAGTTTGCAGAAAGAAGAAATGATTGTAGGCATCGATTTAGGAACAACCAATAGTTTGGTGGCAATTATTCACCCCGAAACCAAACAGCCTATCGCTTTAAAAGAACATGGTTCAAGCAGCTTAGTTCCTAGTATTGTTCATTTTGATGAATATGGAAATATTACTGTAGGCGAATTGGCAAAACAGTATTTAGAAACGCAGCCCCAAAACACCATCTTCAGTGCAAAGCGTTTGATGGGCAAAAGCTTTAACGACATTAAAACCAATGCTGATTTCTTTACTTATAAAGTAATTGACGACAATACAGATAGTTTAGTGAAAATTCAAGTGGGGGATACTTTTTATTCTCCTATTGACTTGAGTTCTTTAATACTAAAAGAACTAAAACAAAGAGCCGAACATATTTTAAAAACGCCCGTAACCAAGGCAGTTATTACTGTTCCTGCCTATTTCAACGATGCCCAACGTCAGGCTACTCGCGATGCAGGCAAACTTGCAGGTTTAGATGTATTGAGAATCATCAATGAACCAACAGCAGCTAGTCTTGCTTATGGACTAGGAATTGGTTTGGAGGAAGAAAAGAAGATAGCCGTGTACGATTTGGGTGGTGGCACTTTCGATGTATCTATTCTTCAGATTTCAGGGGGCATTTTCGAAGTATTAAGCACCAATGGTGATACCTATTTAGGTGGTGATGATTTTGATAAACTAATTATCCAATATTGGTTAAAGCAAAACGGTCTATCAGAAAGCATGTTAAAAGAAAATACCCAATTTTCTCAAACCCTTCGTTTAACAGCCGAAGAAGCCAAAAGACAATTGAGTATTGCTAACGAATTTGTATCAACTGATAAGCGATTAGCAGCTTATAATCTCCATATTTCTTTAGAAACCTTTAATCATTTGGCTTCTGAATTAATTGCAAGAACAATTAAATGTTGCGAAAATGCTTTAAGCGATGCTAAAATATCTGTTGAAGAAATAGATACGGTTGTAATGGTGGGTGGAAGCACAAGAATACCTGCTGTGAAGAATGCGGTTAGTCAATTCTTCAAACAATCTTTACACGATTCATTAAATCCTGATGAGGTTGTTGCGCTTGGTGCTGCTGTACAAGCAGATATTTTGGCAGGTAACAACAAAGATTTTTTATTGCTAGATATTACGCCACTTAGTCTTGGCATAGAAACCATGGGCGGATTGATGGATGTGATGATACCAAGAAACTCTAAAATTCCTAGCAAGTTTGTAAAGCAATACACTACTTACAAAGATGGACAAAGTGGTATGCGTATTTCTGTTTTTCAGGGCGAAAGAGATATGGTGAAAGACAATAGAAAACTAGCTGAATTTATTTTGGCAGGAATTCCTGGAATGCCCGCAGGATTGCCCAAAGTAGAAGTAAGTTTTTTAATTAATGCAGATGGAATTTTGGTGGTAACCGCTAAAGAACTCCGCAGTGGAATAGAACAAAACATTGAAGTAAAGCCCCAATATGGCATTACCAATGCTGAAGTAGAACAAATGTTGTTAGATAGCATTACCCATGCAAAAGACGATGTAAAAACAAGGGCATTAGTAGAAGCCTCCACTGAAGGCGAACAAATATTGACTGTTACTGAAAAGTTTTTAACCAAAAATGCCTCTATCATTTCTCCTGAGGAAATGGTATCAACAGCACAAGCCATGCAAGCCTTGCAATTGGCACTCACCATGCAGGATAAAAACCTCATTCAAGCCAAAACAGAAGAATTAAATGAAATTACAAGACCATTTGCTGAAAGAGCAATGGACGAAGCAATAAGCAATGCCATGAAAGGACATAAAATTGAGGAGATGTAATGATGCTAAATGTAAAATATATTGTTACTACTCACCACATAAATTATTGACCACATAGGCACATAGACACATAGAAAATCAGAAATAATGTATTGTCAAAAGGCAAAATAGAACACATAGAAACGCAACTTTAAATTTTATTCTATCTTGTTTATTAACAAAACAGACAATTATAGAAAAATAACAGATAACTATGTGCCTATGTGGTGAGTAGTAACAATATATTCAGTAGGGACAAGGTAGGTACAAGTCGCGACTTGTCCCTACCTTGTCCCTACTACCCTACATCGCCCAACCCTGTCCCAACTTGACTCTCTTTGTTCCAAATTGTCCCAAAAACCCAACACAATCCTGCCAATCACCAAATAACATAAATCCTAGATCAAACAAAAATTATCTGAACCACTGATCAAACTGATTAATTGATTGACATGATTAACAACCATAAATAGTAATTTAGAAATCATAAGACACAAACACCTAAAACACCCAAAAAATCATAAGAATCAAATAAATCAATTGAATCAACGGTTCAGACATTTCATCATGCTCATCTCATAATCCTATAAATCCTGATTCAGCCAAAAAATAACATACTCAAATGGATTAAACAGATACTCAAATGCATTAAACACACACTAAAATGCATTAAACACGCACTCAAATGGACTAAACACGCACTCAAATGGACTAAACACGCACTCAAATAGACTAAACACATACTCAAATGCATTAAACACACACTCAAATGCATTAAACACACACTCAAATGGACTAAACACATACTCAAATACATTAAACACGCAGTGAAATGAACCAAAGTCACAGTCAAATGAACCAAAGCGTTAGTAAAATGCTCCAAAGTGGCTAGCAAGAATGGGCAGACTAACCTCATGCCTACCCATTCTGCTTCTTATTCACTTTAACCAAAACTTTTAATTAAGTGAAATCTTATAAACAAATAGGTCGAGCCGATATTTCTTTTTGTTGGTTGTCAATTGTTTTTCCAATCTTCTTAATCTTTAAATCCTGAAAATCCTGATTCAGACAAACAAATCATGCAATCAAATAAATCCTGATTCAGACAAAATTCAATGGCCAAATGCCGGATTGGGATTTTATTTATTTAGGAGAAAAGCCCTGCGGAACATTTAGTCTAATGTGCTTATTTTTCTAGCTCTTTTTCTCAATACAGAAAATTAACGTACACTTTTGCAATTAGAACATAATTTGCGACCATAATCAATCGTTTTCATTTCTCAATAAATAATCTGTTATGATAAAAAAAATCTTATCAATCATTGGTATTGTACTACTTGTATTGTTAGTAGCTGCGTTTTCACTGCCATTCTTATTCAAAGGCAAAATTGAATCGCTTGTTAAATCGGAGATTAATAATAGCATCAATGCCAAAGTAGAATTTGTAGGGGTGGATATTTCTCTCTTTCGTCATTTTCCAAAACTATCTGTTGGGTTAAATCAATTGCAAGTTATTGGCTTAGATGATTTTTCTACTGATACCCTCATCTCTGTAAAAAGCTTTGATATTTCTCTAAATATTTGGAGTGTAATAGGTGGTGGTCAAATGAAAATTGCCGCTATCGATTTAACCGAACCACGCATTCATGCCATAGCAACCAAAGATGGCAAAGCCAATTGGAATATTACCAAACCTTCTACTGAAACCACACCAACTGCCAAAGAAAACAAGCCTTTTCAGTTGAACTTGCAGCATTATGGCATCCACAATGGATATATAAGTTACAAAGACCAAGCTTCAAATATGGCGATGGAAATTGTAAACCTAGAACACAATGGAAGTGGCGATTTTACTTCTGATTTATTTACACTTGTTACCAAAACATCTGCTGATGCCATCAATTTTAGTTTTAGTGGTGTGCCTTATTTAAATAAAGTAAAAACAAGTATTGATTTAGATTTGAATATTGATAATCCCAAAAGAAAATATGCTTTTGAAACCGATAAAATTCAAATGAATGATTTGCAATTGAGCACAGGCGGCTCATTTCAATTTGTGAACGATACTACTTACGGCCTGGATATTCATTTCAAAGCACCTTCTACAAGTTTTAAAAGCATTCTTTCCTTTGTTCCTGCCATTTATCAAAACAATTTTGCCAGTATCAAAACCAGTGGATCTGCTCTTTTAAATGGTTTTATAAAAGGCAATTACAATAGCCAACAACTACCTGCTTTTCAATTGAACCTTGCTGTAAAAGATGGCTTCTTTCAGTATCCCGATTTGCCAACTCCTGTAAAGAACATCAACTTCGAAGTGAAAGTGGACAATCCAGATGGCGTAACTGACCATACTGTAGTAAATATTCCAAAAGCACATATTGAATTGGCTGATGAACCTTTTGATTTCAAGGCATTGGTAAAAACACCTATTTCCGATTTGTATGTAGATGCAAGCGCCAAAGGCAAACTTGATTTATCTAAAATAACCCGTTTTGTTAAACTGCAAGATGGCACTCAAATAAGTGGTTTGTTGATTGCAGATGCTTCTATGAATGGCAATACCAATGCACTAAAAGCAAAACAATATGATAAGTTCAATGCACAAGGAACCATTGGACTTACCAATTTCTTATATGCTGCAAAAGACTATCCAACAGGTGTAAAGCTGAACAATCTATTGCTTACTTTCAATCCAAAAAATGTAACCCTAAATACGATTGAAGGGGAATATTTAGCAACCAAATTTGCTGCAAATGGCTATGTAAATAACTTACTAGCTTATACATTGAAAAATGAACCGCTTGATGGTATCGTTTCTCTAAAAGCAGGTGAAGTAAACCTCAATAAACTCATGGGGGTTTCTAATGATACCGCAACAAAAAATACAGCGGCAGCAGCTCCTTTTATTGTTCCAGCCAATCTAAACCTAACCCTAAATGCTGCTATTGATAAAGTGATTTATAGCAATCTTGCCATACAGAACCTTTCCGGTGCATTGGAAATTGCGGATGAAAAAGTAAGTATGAACAATATCAAAGGCAATGCTTTAGAAGGATTGATGATTATCAATGGCTATTATTCAACCAAAATCAATAAAAAGAATCCAGATATTTCTATAAGCTACGATGTGAAAAATGTGGACATTCAGCAAACATTCCTTGCATTCAATACTGTTCAAAAAATAATGCCTGTCGGCAAATATCTTGGTGGAAAAATGAGTTCTCAATTAACTATGAAAGGTCAAATGGGCGAAAACATGATGCCTGATATGGCTTCCTTAACTGGAAATGGCAATTTGTTGATATTGCAAGGGGTACTTAGCAAATTCGAACCAGCAGCTAAAGTGGCTCAAACACTTAACATCAATTCTTTACAACAAGATGTAACCTTGAAAGACTTGAAGGGAATATTTGAATTTGCAAATGGTAAAGTGTTAATGAAACCTTTTAAGGTAAAGGTGAAAGACATTGATATGGAAATCGGTGGATTGAATGGCTATGATAAATCTATTGACTATACGGTAAATATGAAACTGCCTCGTGCTTTATTGGGCAATCAAGGTAATGCACTTGTAAACAATCTATCTGCACAAGCTGCTACTAAAGGAGTACCAGTGAAATTAGCTGACATTATCAATCTGCAAGTAAAGTTGGGTGGGTTTATGAACAATCCAACTGTTTCAACCGATTTAAAACAAACAGCTAGCAGCCTTGCTACTGACTTGCAAAAACAAGCAACTGATTTTGCAAAAGCCAAGATTGATAGTACCAAAAAGGCAGTAGCCAATGCTGTAAAAGATACTGTTGCTTCTGTAAAGAAACAGTTGTTACAAGATGCTAAATCAGAAATATCTAAAAAGCTTTTGGGAGAAAAAGATAGTACTGGTAAAACATCCGACCCTAAAAAAACATTAGAAGATGCAGGTAAGGGTCTTATCAATAAATTCAATCCATTTAAGAAAAAGGGGTAAGAAGTTGTAGGTAATAAGTTGTAGGGTGTTTTATATCTAAACTAGAGCGAATAAAAGGAGGAAAAAGCTGTTGTCTTTTTCCTCCTTTTATTTTTACCCCTCTTTCTCCACATTAATTCTTTGCCTTTTTCTATTAAACAAAGGAATCATGGCTACCATAGGTGAAATAATAAATGGAAGCATCAAGCTTCTATACCTAACTGTTGCGCCAGTGAATGTAACGGTATATCCTTCTATAAGTAAAATGCTCAATGCGAAATAAAAACAACATACTAGAAAAGGAGCGGCTTTCTTTTTCTCTGTTGCAAACCATGCAAATAAGCAAATGATGATTGCACATAACACCAATTCCAAAAAGGACATTAGGTAAGCAGGGTTTTTCAATTCAGTAATATGTGGTCGTAAAAAAGCAATATCCAAGGCGGTAGGTAAGTATTTTATAAAGTTGTCAGTAGTTGGTTGAAGTGGCATAACATCAATGGCTGAATTGCCTTTCAAAGCCATAAACTCATGTTGTTTATTGGCAATATAGGTAAGCATATTGTAATGACTACCTAGTAATGATATTGACATAAGCAATATCATTCCACTTGCATATACTAGAATAAAATAATAATGCGAACGCTTATGATTGTTTGCCGATATCCACCATCCTACCAATGCAGGTATAGCAGCTAATGCTACAAAGCTTTTTGTGAAGAATATAAATATGAATGCCAATCCAAATATCAGGTAATGCTTCGCTTTTGCTTTATGCTGAATAAATGCTTCCATTGTATAAAAAACCAACCCTATTGAAGCACATAAAAGTCCATCTTTATGAATACCGCTACTCCAAAACAGAAAAGAAGGCATTAGAAAAATGGCAATTGCTAAGACGATTGTGTTTGTTCTACAATAATATTGAAGTGTTTTGTAGAACGCTACAAGCCCAAATAGTTGCAGGAAATTCAAAAGAATACCATCTGCGTAATAATTCTTCCCTGTAAATACATTATTGATTGCCAGTATTTTTATAAGAATATTGTCTTTTAAATCATTCCAATAAGAATGATCCCCGCTAAAGAATCCGCCGGTTTGTTGGTAATTGCTTTGAAAAAAGTTACTAATAAAATAAAGCGGACGATGCAATAAATCATCTGTTTCTATAACGCTTTCTCTATAAAACCGCCAAGTATCTGCACCAAGTTTTTGGGAAGGCATATTATAATAGAGTCCATACAATACTCCCGCAGCTACTTTTATACAAAACAATGCAACTAATAACCCAACCCCAATTCCTGATTTCTTAAAAAAGGGAATCCTAGTAATTAGCCATGAAAGCAGTACTAAATAAAATATGAAAACAATATTATCAAGAAGCATAAACGATAGCGTTTTGGGGTATAGGTTGTAGGTTGTAAGTAAAGTATTTGGGGTTAAAAGCATTTTATTGTACAATAAGTTTTTTCAGCAATGATGATACAGCTAGTGCTTCATCCATAATCATTAAATGCTCTCCATTTTGAATGATATACTCAGGTTTTACAAACATTATTGGTAATAATTTATCGGCTGTGCCATGAATATGAACCACATTAGTAGGAACAATTGTATTCTTCCAATGCATAATAGCATAAATAGCCCATTTCGTGAATTTTACATCCGTATCCTTTATTATTTGTTTGGATACCTTTTTTTGCTCCTTTCCTTTTGCACCTAAAAACCAAAACAAACTAATATTGGATATGGAATACATGCTATCAGGAATCCATTGATACACAGGTAAATATTTTCCCAATCGCAACCAAAATGGAAACTCAGTAGCTGTTTTATTGCTTGAAATTAAGATGCCTTTTAAATGTGGGTCTTGCAATGCCATCTCAGAAACCAACATTCCACCAAATGAAAGCCCTACTACTATGGGAGATGTTTCTTCAATTGTAGCCCTTAATCGTTTTGCATAGCTTTCCATTGTTTCATTGTGAAAAGGCGATATCCAATCAACAAATATGGGTTCGCAAAATCTAAGGTGAAGAAATGAAAAAGCCCGCTTATCTGCCCCTAAACCTGATATAAAATATACTTTTTGCATAGGGTCTATTTTGATAAATGTTCACCACATTTGGTGTTAGCGAATTAGGATGTAAACCATGCGTTATTCTGCATTTAAAGCTTGCTTTTGTGCTACCCAATTTATAATGATTTCCGCTTCCTTTAATCCTTCTGCTGTAATTTTTGAACTTGGATGTCCATCATATCCCATTGCCAAATGCAATGTATCGTAAGCACTATTAAAATGGTTAAGAATTTTTTTATCTATTTTACCTATTTCCGATTGATACCAATCTATGTTTTTTCGACCCTTTTTCTTATTTCCAAAAAGGCTGTCTAGCGCTTCCAACACACCTAAATAGGCAGTGTGACCAGCCATTCTCACATACTTTTTATCTTGATAATAGCCATCTTCTTTAGCCGCTTTATCCCTAAGTATGTCTTTTGCATTGGCTAAATACCTATTCGCTTCCAGTATGTTATTCATCATTTTTAATTCATTTAAGGAATGTCAAAAATAATTGTAGAACACAATAATATTCATTCATAAATATTTTATCAAAAGTTGCTTTATTAAGCAGTATTCCTTAATAATAACTAATTGCTCCTCACTTTTTTACCTCTTTGCCTCTTTGCCTCCTTGCCTCAAAAAACCTCTTTGCCTCAAATCTCCTATTCACAAATCACCAAATAATAATTCTTCTTCCCTTTTTGAATAAGTATGTATTTGTCCTGCAACAAATCTTCCTTTACCAATTGTGTTTTATCCTGCCCAACTTTCAATTTGTTTATAGATAATCCACCTGCTTGCAACAGTTTCTTAGCTTCTCCTTTACTAGGGAATATTTGCACATCTGCCAAAAAGCTAACCAAATCATAGCCTTCTGCAATTTTATCTGCACTCACTTGAACCGTAGGAACTCCTTCTAGCACTTGTAGCAATTGCGATTCATTAAGCGATTGCAGTACGGCTGCTGTATCATTACTAAACAATATTTCACTTGCTTTTACTGCAAAATCATAATCTTCTTGGCTATGCACAAAAACGGTCAACTGTTCCGCCAAAGCTTTTTGAAGACTTCTCAAATGTGGTGCTTCATCGTGGATTGCTATTAGCGACTCAATCGTTTCTTTTGATAAAAGCGTAAACAATTTAATCCACTTCTTTGCATCATCATCGCTTGCATTCAACCAAAATTGATAAAACTGGTACGGACTTGTTTTCTTGGCATCTAGCCAAATATTGCCCTTTTCTGTTTTGCCAAATTTTCCACCATCCGATTTTGTTACCAATGGACAAGTAAATGCAAAAGCCTCTCCACCCGTTTTTCTTCTTATCAATTCAGTGCCTGTGGTAATGTTGCCCCATTGGTCGCTACCACCCATTTGCAGTTTGCAGTTTTTATGTTGGTACAACCAATAGAAATCATATCCTTGAATCAACTGATAAGTAAACTCAGTAAAACTAATGCCGCTTTCGCCCTCTATTCTTTTGCGCACACTGTCTTTACTCATCATATAATTTACCGTAATGTGCTTGCCCACATCGCGAATAAAACCAAGAAAGTCAATTTCCTTAAACCAGTCATAGTTGTTCACCATTTCTGCTGCATTCGGTTTAGATGCATCAAAATCTAGAAAACGCTCCAATTGTTTTTTCACCCCAGCTTGGTTGTGCAAAAGGACATCTTCGCTTAATAGGTTTCGCTCCTCACTTTTTCCACTTGGGTCACCTACCATTCCCGTTGCACCACCCACCAATGCAAGCGGTTTGTGACCTGCTTTTTGTAAATGCACCAATAACAATATAGGCACCAAACTACCAATATGCAAGCTATCAGATGTAGGGTCAAAACCAATATAGGCATGCGTCATTTCCTTATTCAACTGCTCCTCAGTACCAGGGATAATGTCTTGCACCATTCCTCTCCAACGTAATTCTTCTATCAAGTTCATTTCAAATAATCTAATGGTTGCGAAAATAACGGCAATGGCTTTTGTTGGTTTGTATATTTTTTAAATTGAGGCAATGAGGGGTATTGAGGCAAAGAGGTAAAGATGTAGAGAGGCAAAGAGGCAAGGAGGTGTATTGAGGCAAAGAGGCAAGAAGATAATATGGTATTGCCGTAGTTTCTAGGAAGTATTAAACCTTCCTTCTTAAATCAATAAAATAAAAAACCCGTCGAGTTTAGAAAAACTAACGGGTAAAATCAAAAACCTTTTTTATGGACTACAAATGTAAATAAAACCTAAACTTTTTTCGATGGATTAAAATCCATCGCTATAAAATGAATCGCCCTTTTTCGATGGGCTTCACCCGTCACTTACATATTACCGCCCCGCTTGGGCTTTACTTCAGCTAAACAAAAAAGAGAAACTTATCTAACAACTAACCCCTCTTTCCCTAAAAAAAAACGCCTCCAACATTTTTACTTTGTTGAAGGCGTTTTTAAAACACCGCTAGAAACAATTCATTAAGAAGTAGCAGTACCATTACTGTTATCACCACCCTTACCTTTAGGTCTCTTTCTTTCAGATTTCTTTTTCAAGCCTAAGCTTTGATATTCGTTACTGTCATCACCAAACTGAGCAGCAACTTGCCTTTTAGCTCCTAAAATAAAATCATGAAACTGCCATTCACTTTCTTTGGCATTGTCTCTCGCGGCCTTGGCAGCACTTTTTGCTTGTGCTTCCACTTCTCTTTTTGTTTCCAATTCGGTACTAAGCGGAGTACCTTTTGCCACCTCAAAATTTTTGTTTGCAGGGGCGTAACCATTAACTGTTTTCAAGTTGGCAAACGTATTTTTATCGTTTGTCACAATTTTCTTGTCAAGTCTTTTAGACTTATCTACTGACATAAAATCTATTTTAAAAATTATGAAATTGAATATCCAATTTCAGGTTAATTTTTTATCCAATCTTGTGCCAACAGGCTGTTAATGAGTCGTTAAAACTGTCTAAAATTGTTTATACAATATACTATTACAAGATTCTTATTTCTTATTTAGCCTTTGTATTATTCAGTTATTTTTAACTTGACTTTGAATATAAATAGATTAGAAAAACAGGAAAAACTTCAATTGTCAATAAGCATACTCCTATTGGCATTTGGAGTACTCCCATTAGCATTTGGAGTACTCCCATTCGTATTTGGTGTACTCCCATTGGCATTTGGAGTGCTTCCATTAGCATTTGGTGTACTCCCATTCGTATTTGGTGTACTCCCATTGGCATTTGGAGTGCTTCCATTGGCATTTGGTGTGCTCCCATTGGCATTTTTATAACTTCATTTGAACAGCTACTTTAGTCTATTTGATAAGGTTAAATGTTTCGTATACTATTTTTTGGCATAATGCTAAAGTGATATAGAGATATACTAAAAAGAGTTCGCAATACATTACCTGTAAAGAAGATTTTCAAACTATTCTCCCGTTCCTTTTCACTCAGCCATCGTTTGGCTGAGTGGGGCTTTTCTTTTGCTGAATTAATAAAAAGAAAGGATATGGAAATAACAATGGAAATGCTTAGTAAGCTGCAAAAAAAGGAATCTACATTTAGTGAAACAAGTAATAAAGTCAATTTAAATACAGTGTATTGTGATAGCTATAATTGCTATAGGGGGTTTTATCTTTATGTGTCACATTTTAATTATTTACCAAACAACGATTATTTGCACGATATCAATTGTAACAAAGCAAATAATTGGTTCTTAGAAAAATATAAGCATGAAATAAATGATTGTCATTATTTCAAACGTTACATCAATAGCAGCAATAAAACAGAATTAGATGACGTTTACTATTTTTTAGATGAAGATTTACTTGTTTACTTTAATATTAATAGGAATAGAGTCACTTTTTTATTTAGAAATACACAAACTACCAAAATTATAGATATAGTTGAAGGTATAAAGCTATTTAAAAAGCGGAAAAATAGTTTCGTAAAACCTGAAATATCGCTTTTAATAAATTCGAATAATGGTGGCTTTGCAACTAAATCTATGAAAATTACCAAGCCTAAATTATCTATAGTTGATAATTATAACTGTGATTTTATAGGGGTTCATCAAACGATTGTAAAGCGACTTTCAAAAAAGTTCGACAAAGGACTTGTTCTCTTACACGGTAAGCCCGGTACAGGTAAAACATCCTATATACGCTACCTTATTACAACACTAAAGAAGAAGGTGATTTTTCTGCCACCAAATATGGCTTCTGCCATTACCAATCCTGTTTTAATTTCTATTTTAATTGAAAATCCTAATTCGATTTTTGTTATTGAAGATGCTGAAAATATTGTAATCGATAGAGAGCAAAATGGGGCTTCTCCAGTTTCTACACTCCTCAATATTTCAGATGGCTTGCTTGCAGACTGTTTAAATATTCAGCTGATTTGTTCTTTCAATACTGATATTTCTAAAATAGATAGTGCATTATTAAGAAAGGGTAGGCTGATAGCACAATATGAGTTTAAAGAGCTAGAAATTTCCAAAGCACAATCCCTTTCATGCAAGCTTGGTTTTGATAGTATAATCACTAGCCCAATGACTTTGACTGAAATATACAATCAGCATGATAAAGATTTTACTAAGCAAAAGCAAAGGGCTGCTATTGGGTTTAGGGTAGCTTGATACTATGTATATTAAGTAAGACAGATGTAAAACCCATTGAAAAGGACTTGACAACCAAAAAATAGAGAGTAAAAATCATCAAATGATTAGCATAAGAAATAGTAATTATATAATGAATACCCAAAATTTAGTTGGTGACATAACAATTCTACAAGATAAAATCAATAGGGGGATAATTGGTAATACAGTTTATTTAATGTTTTATCTCGGCTATGATATTTATGGATGTTTTGTATTTCAAAAAGCAAAAACATATAAAGAACAAGGCAAGATTGTAGTGGCTATTATTGCTATGCCTGCAAAATGGGAAGGTATTGAGGTAACTAAGCAAGCAAGTAAAGATTTTACATGTTTAAAACCATTTATTGATACATTCTTTATCTTCTACAGAGATACTTTTGAGGAAGATAATCCTGATGTTTATAAAGAATACAGCCCAATCCAATTAGCTATAAATACTTTTAAGTTGCCATTAGATGTTGTTAATCACATAGAAAACCAAAAGGGAGAAATTATAATAGATGAAGGTGATTTAAAAACTCTTTTTAAAAGTGGAAGCTTTTCTGCAGTTGGAATGGTTCAAAGTAATCAATCTGATAGAATCATAGATATGTATGAACAACTAATTAATTCTCCCTATTTAAAACACATGAATTACCAAAAGTGTACGATAATACTCTTAAGCTTTGTTGCAGGTGAACAATATCCCATTCAGATGGATGAAATAGACTATTGCACCAATTTATTGCGCAATTCTTTTAACGATGATGTAGATTTTATTATAGGCTTGAAAACTGACAATAGTTTAGGAGATATGGCTACACTCTATGGCTTATTTTCCTTTTCAGAACATGCTTTGTTGTCAATGAGCTGATGTTATTCTTGGCGTTTATTAAATGCTTAGATGATGAAATTATTGCCTAAAAAGGCAATTCGGACGTTTTCAGCGTCTCAAAACCTATGATGTGTTACACTAAAAAATGACGGAAATTATTTTTATAAATTGGTACAGAAAACTGTTTGTTTGGATAACAGTAAACAAAAGAATGAAGTATGGAAATTAAAAAAAAATCGATAGAAGAATTGTTATTAGATGTTAATTTAATAACTGAAAAATGGAACAACACATTTAATAAAACTGGAGAAAGATTTAATGTTTTTCAAATTCTTGGATTATCTAGTAATGAAACCAGAACACATTCTGCTTTTTTAAGTGAGTTGTTGAACCCATTGGCACTACATGGAGAAGGAACTAAATTCCTAGAATTATTCTTAGAGGAGATTAAATTCGAAGATTTTGACTCTAGAAGTGCCAAAATAGAAATAGAAAAGTATATTGGTAAAATCTCCCATGACTACGAGCATGGTGGTAGAGTAGATATATTTATTAGTGATAATAAGAACAATTCAATATTAATTGAAAATAAGATTTATGCAGGGGATCAAACTAAACAATTATATAGGTATCACAAATATTGTAAGGGAGCATATAAAACCAATTATAAAATAATTTATCTCAATCTCGATGGCTCACAGCCAACTATCAATAGTACAGATGGAAATGATTACAAATTAGAATTAGACAATCATTATAGTATAATTTCTTATGAAAAAAATATTATTCAATGGTTGGATAAATGTTTGGAAAATGTATCCAATAAACCAACCGTTAAAGAGATTATTAGTCATTATAAAACATTAATTAAAAATTTAACTGGTCAATCAAATATTAGAAAAATGGGAAATGAAATCGAAAGTGTGATATTAAAAAGTAATGAGAATTTTAAGGCTGCTAGAGCAATCAAAGATTTATATGACAAGACTAAACAAGTTATATACAGCAAATTTTTAGAAGAAATAAAAAATCAAGGAGATTTGAAAATTGATATTGTTTGGGCAACTGATTATAAAATATTATTTCAGCTTGATAAAGAGTATGAAAAATTCTATTTCAGCTTTAGTGTGAAAAGAAAAAATGGTGAAAGATTGGATAATAATGAAGAAGTCTTTAAGCCTTTAATAAATATTGTTAAGCATATTGATAACAGATTCATTAATGACATTAATAACATAGGTTGGAAGTCTTCAGATAAGTTGAAAAAGTTTTACGATTTGTCTGATGATGTAATATTTGAACTATCAAATGATGAAAACAGAAGCGCTTATGTTGAAGATCTTTTAAATGAAGGAAAACAATACTGGTTACTATTTGAGCAAGGTTTAAAAGAGCTATAGTTATTGCTTTTTAATCAGAGAAGAGGGCAGACATTTATCAGTCTGCCCTTTTTTATTTTAAAATATTTTTACTCTGCCATGCCTTGGCTTAGTGCCTTTCTAGTTTTGCATCATTAATAAAACAAAGTAAATTTTAATGATTATGGCACTTTTCAAGGCAACAGTAAAAACAGCGAGATGGACAAATGGTATCAGGCTAGAAAAAGGAATGAGTGTAGATTTTCCATCTAATTATTCTAATCCTCTTTCTACAAATGGTGGTATAGATGTAGTGAATGCGTTTATTCGCAAATATGGTATAGATCTTAATAAAGCATGTGCCGTTTCTGATTCTTATATTAAAGTTGAGAAATTAAGTTAATTTTTAAATAACTATAAAAGAATTACATCATTATGTTACATAGATTATTTGGTAGTGGTCTAAAATGTATGCTGCATTAGATTTACAAAATTACAGTGGGTAATCATCCGTTATAGAGTAGTTATGTGCGAAATAACTATTCAAGTAAAATGCCCCCACTGTAACGGC